>AR_comb_assmDRAFT_10389621_pt1 | contig 12973 bp, 15 predicted proteins | sample ArasoioldDNA_FD_10543 | JGI IMG/M metagenome (IMG submission 10543) | reverse complement strand
CAACTTTGCGACAAGGCCATCCAGATGGATCCGAGCCTGGCCAATTATAAACAAAAAAGAGAGATGACCGGGTTTTAGATCACTTGCATTTTTACATTCTTTCCGGCACTTTAATTCCCAATAAACGCATTCCCGAAGAAATAATATTTGCGGTTAACTCAGAGAGTTGGAGGCGCAGCTGTTTCTTTTCCGGAGACTCGGCGTTTATGACCGAATGTTCTGCGTAAAAAGTGTTGTAGGTCTTCGCAATATTGAAGACATAAATTGCAATCACCGAAGGATTGTATTCCTCAGCTGCCTGTTCCAGGACGGTTGGAAATTGTTCTAATAAAATGATAAGTTCTCTTTCTTTAGCCATCAATTCCGTCGATTGTAACGTATAGGTGGCATCAGCTTTATCCTTTCTCAAAATAGATTTTATCCTGGAGTGGGTGTATTGAATGTGCGTTGCGGTAAAGCCATGAAGATCTACTGATTCTTCCGGGTTGAATATCATCCTTTTTTTAGGATCTACTTTTAATAGAAAGAATTTCAACCCGCCTGTTCCGATTATCTCGTACAATTCTTTCAATTCTTCCGGGGTAAATCCGTCGGTCTTGCCTTGTTCCTTTGTTTTTTTCTCCGCTTCTACCAGCATTTCATCCAAAAGATCGTCTGCATCAACTACCGTCCCTTCACGACTTTTCATCCTTCCTGTCGGCAGATCAACCATCCCATATGTTAAATGATGGATGCCGTGAACATACGGCTTTTCTAATTTTTCAAGAATTAACTTCAACACTCTCATGTGGTAGTTCTGCTCGTCAGCTATTACATAAAAGCTTTCATCATATTTGAAGTCCTTGTATTTTTCATCGGCCAATCCAAGGTCCTGCGTAATGTAAACGGAAGTGCCATCCTTCCTCAACACCAGTTTTTCATCAAGCCCATCGCCGGACAAGTCAATCCATACGCTGCCATCCGTTTTTTTGAAAAATACTTTTTTGTTCAATCCATCCTCAACAAATTTCTTGCCCAGGAGATAAGTGTCGCTTTCATAATATATTTTATCAAAATCCGCCCCGATACGCTTATAAGTAATATCAAAACCTTTGTACACCCAGTCATTCATTTTTTTCCATAACTCAATTACTTCAGGTTTGCCGGCCTCCCAATCCAAAAGCATCTGCTGGGTTTTTTTCATAATAGGAGTATTGGCTCTCAAGATCTCATTATAGTCTTCTTTCATTTTTTTCAGATCTTCTTTTGCCTTTTCGTTGTCCGTAATGATTGCAGCCATCATTTCCTGCAAGGCAGCCAGCTTTGCTTTGTCCATTTCAGAGAAATCGCCATAATCGTTTCCTTCAGCTTTTGCTTTCAGTAAGGCCATTTCTTCTTTTATTATGTTCTCACACTGCACATAATAGCTTCCGACGAAATGATCTCCCTTCATGTTTGTCTTTTCAGGTGTGTCTCCATTTGCAAAAAGCTGCCAGGCGAGCATGCTTTTGCATATATGAATACCGCGGTCATTCACCACGCAAGTCTTAAATACTTCGTATCCATTCGCTTCAAGAATTGCCGCTACCGACCAACCCAGGAAAATATTTCTCAGGTGCCCAAGATGAAGAGGCTTATTTGTATTGGGTGAAGAATATTCGACAACTACGGTGGTTCTGTTCAGTGGCTTTACCCCAAATTGAGCAGCCAAAAAATTTGTTTGAAGGAAATTTATCCAGTAGTCATTGATGATGATCAAATTTAAAAATCCTTTTATGACATTATAGGATTGAAAAAGAGCGGAGTGGTGTTTTACCAGGTGGTCGCCAAGGTCTTTTCCAATTTGTTCCGGCGATTTCTTTATCGACTTAATAAGAGCGAACAATACGACGGTGTAGTCGCCCTCAAATTCAGGCTTGGTTGTGTTGAGTGTAATATCATTCTCAGCGAAGTCAAGATCATAAAGCTCTTTTAGTGCCTTAACTACAAGTGGTTTTATCTGGCTCGCGACGCTCATGTCCGTTGTGATTAAGCTGCGAATTTACATGAAAGAGAAGCACTTAATGGTCCCGGATTTTGATTAATTTTTAGAATTTATTGAGAGTTTACGCTTGCTATTTGAGATTTGCTTTAGTTACTTTGCACCTCAATGAAACAAAGGCTCCATTCTGTAAGGGATTCGATCATTTCCGTCATTGATTTTTTCTATCCGCCATTTCAACGAGTTTTCGACCTGCAAACCTTTCGCTATGCAGCCTGTGGCGGAGCCAATAGCTTGTTTGACATTACTCTCTTTTCTCTTACTTACAATTATATTTTGCAAAAGTCTGTCGTTCACCTGGGCACTATTGCTATTAGTCCGCACATTGCTGCCATGATCACTACATTTCCGGTCACGTTAATTACCGGATTTGTTTTAATGCGATATGTTGTGTTTCCTGATGCCAAGACAACAAGTAAAAGGGTACAGGGAAGCAGGTATGTCACAGTGGTACTTTGTTGCATCTTGCTCAACTATGTGTTTTTGAAAATATTTGTAGACAAATTTGGCTGGTGGCCCTTGCCTTCAAAAATAATCACAACATTCCTTGTTGTATTATTCAGCTATTTCTCGCAGAAGCATTTCACATTCCGCGCAGCGGATGTGGTCAAAAGCTAAAGCTTGCGGCGTCAACCTTCACAGAAAGATTACCACTGCAATTACTGCGGACGATCAAATGTTCCCTCAAGGGAAAGAAATTGATGATCTTTATTTCATCCATCTTTCCGGTGCTTTGAACTCCTTTCATCCATTCTCTATTTAACTGCTGATTGATGGAAGTGATCGCGGTAGTGATGTAGGAAGTGAGATCAAATCGTGAATATTTCCTTAGCTCGTTTATGACGCGCTTATTGAATAGCCACGCCGCTGTCTTAAGTAATGCATTTTTAGATTTAATATCAAAGTCGAGATCTCGCAATTCAATGATCTTTGTCCCAACGTCGAAAGCTGGCTTGCCTGTAAGATAAAATATTCCTTTTTCGGAGCCCTCAAAGCTTACCTTAATAACCAAGTTCTCATTGTCCATTCCATACAGCATGCAATCCTTCACAATAATGTACTTGGACGATGTTACATCAAATCTTTTATCTTTTAATTGTGATGAAACAATATTACTTAATGAATCGTAATTCAACACGGCATCAAGAAAAATATTAAAGCCGGTGCGATTACTAAAATCACTGATATTGGGGACCACTGTCAGGTATTCCTGTGGTTTTTCAAAACTGATCAGTGGTTTCGCTGCCAGGCCTATATAAATTGACAGCGAATCATTTCTTGCAAACAGATTATTGATACGAATCTTTGACGGATTGATCTGGAGCCATCCTAAACCATACAGGCCATAGACTCTGTTTAGCTGGTCCCAGACCTGTTGAAATTTTGGCCGGAGGTCGTACAACCCAAAATTTTTTTCCATATCGGTCTTTGCGGCGTCGAGGTCTTGCTTCAATCCATTCATTACGTCTGTTGTGATATCCTGTCCCCAAAAGCAAACATTACATTTATCAATGGCTTGCGGTTCCAGTCGTTTTATTGAAAGCTTAGCTTTCAGATCAGGTGAAATGAAGACCGAGTTTTGAAAGCTCACATTTACTTTTCGTTCTCCTTCGTCATACCCGCAACGACAGGACGGGGTCCATGGCGAAAGAGCAGCGCCATTTACACAAACCCGTGTTGAGCCGATGATCTTATAGTAACCGGTAAAGCCTAACAGAAGGGTAGTGCCGGCTGCCTTCATTTGTAAGGGGCCTCTTCGAAAAGTATACTTGTAGCGGGTATCACATTCTTCCTGTACCCATCCATTTGGCCAATTCGGAGAAGTAAAAACGGTGTCCACCGTTCTTTCAGCCATATTGTAGATCGGCTTTAGATTGACCTGGATCGGAATATTGATCTCCGATTCAGGCAGTGAATCCATTTTGAAGTTCGTTTTTGCAAAAGAGGGCCTGTCAGGAATGATCTTTTTTGAACAGGAAATAAGACCGGTAAAGCAAATAAAAGCTAGGCAGAACTTGAGCTGGTTTAGCATGACCTTTCAAAGTAAAAGATTCGGGTCTTAATAACGGTAAGGACGAGATTAAATTTCAAAAATTTTGTTATTGATACTCAAGGCCCCAAGCAAATTACTTGGCAAAAACAGTATTTTCCCTATTGCAAAGACAAAAGTTTATTCCATACTTTGAACTCCAATTTATCCTAAGGACAACCACTATAAACAATCCAAAAAGTACCCAAATATGAAAAGACATTTACCCGCTCATCTTCTTAGATCTACTTCTAATTCTAACATTCAAGGCCAGTATTTAACGAATTCTAACGGGCGATAAATTTTTACAAGCCACTCATTTTCAAATCATCAAAATCCGTAATTATGATAACACTTGCCATAATAGGAATTATTAGCAGATCAAAATTCTTACAGTTCCATTTGTTCAAACTTTGCCGCGTGACGCCTTTGATTATTCGCCATTGATCATTAACCCACAAGGATAGTGTCGGTAAAAAACAACGTAATCGTTGACTGAGACTATCCTTCTTTTGGCTGCGTCATACTGAACCAGTTCCCACATCCATCCGTAATAATTGCCTCAATTCCGTAGAACTGCTCCTTTGGTTCTGATTTAAAAACAACCCCCTTGGCTTTTAGTTCTTCGTAAGTTGCTCTGCAATCGGGTGTATAAAAGGCACCTGCTCCCATAACGCCTTTCTCCAACAGGAGACTTATGGCCTTGTTGGCTTCTTCATCGAAACCATTCGTTCCATTAACCGGAAAAAGAATGATCTCCAGGTCAGGCTGATCGGGTGGGTTCACAGTAAGCCAGCGGAAACCGTTGTCCATGGTTACATCCGTATTCACCTTGAAACCAAGTTTGTTTACATAAAAGTCGTAAGCCTTCTCCTGGTCTTTAACATAAAAGGAAGAGTGCGATAATTTCGTGATCATAGCTTTTCATTTAGGAAGCAAATCTAAATGCGGATTATAAAAGATCTTTCTTTGATCTTGCTCTACTTATCTAGATTAAACGATTGGATAAAACAATGCGGGATGAATTTTTTCGGCTGGTCCTTTTGTTCCTGTTTTTTTAACCAGGCAATATTGCGATAAAGTGTTGGCGCAAAACCAATCTCTTTCTTAAACAAAGTACTGAACGACCCTATACTTTCAAATCCTACTTCGTTGCATACATCGTTAATGGCTTTGTTCTCTGCAAGCAATTGTTTTGCTTTTTCAATTCTTTTCTGTGTGAGATACCGGTGTGGCGTGTTTCTGTAAATTTTTGTGAATAGCCGGTGAAAATGAAAACGGGAAAGAAATGCCTGTTGAGATATCTCTTCGAGCCCAATGGACTCGTAATAGTTCTCGTCAATATAGATCTTGGCTGCGGCGATCCGCTGATAAATATCGTTGGTGAGATTCATCAGTTTTTCATTGATTTCACATATTGCGTGGATTCTTCCACTGCTTGCCGAGTCTCTCTATCGTCCCACTTACTCTTTCCATTCTTGTTTCCTCTCTTTTAGCGGTAATGATCCACTCGATGTACTCCTTTTTGTTTGTAAAGGAAAGAGTGTTAAAAAACCCTTCCTGTTTCTTATTTTTCTTGAGAGCAACAGCAAGATCATCCGGCAATCTCACTGACTTGGTTTTGGAGTCCACGTAATCAAATATCGGTCGTTCCCTTGGCTTTTCTTCCCTTTTTTTATCGGCTTCTGTTTTCAACCGTGAACCAAAAGTGGACCATGTATTATCAAAAGAGATCAGGCTTATCCAACCAAGTTCATCATGCTTCAATAAATTATCCCAACCCTTATCCCTTGTAAGATCGGTTTGTAATTTTGATGTTCCTTTTGGATAATAGATCCAAAGCGTGACATCATCTTTAATAAGCTCCAATACTTTATTCAGCTCTTTATCCATCTGAGCCTTATTCAAGACAAACCAGTGTACCTGGTTATAACTATTAGTGTCAGGCGAGATTCTTACTCCTTTCGGCAGGTCGCCGATGTTCTTTTTAAAATCGGAAGGGGCGTTTATTGTTAGCAGTGTAAAGTTTTCTTTTATTTTTAGTTTTTGAGCCGTCGAAGTCGTCATACATCTTTTGACTCAAATGTAAACAAAGAAAGGTCAGATCTTTTATTGAATCTTGCTTTTGCCTTCGATCACATACAACTCATCCATTTTCCTTTGCTTCTTTATAGCTCACCTATCCTAAAAAATTTCCCGTCCCGCTTCACAGCTTTCTCTCAATGGCCATATCAAACTGATGTAACAATTCGTGGCCATTAGTGTCCCCATAGATATCGATCAGCACTCTTGCCTGTACAAGTGCCCATGAACCACCGTCATCAAGAGAGAGAATTTTGTAAGACATAAAGGGATTTTTGGCTAAGGATTTCTTAGAGCATTTACAACGGTCGTTTTCCATTTTTTGCCTCAGTAGCAGTAATGCCGACAGGTTGAATATGTGACGGATCCCATCCAATTTTTACATCAGCATTCCAGTTTTGAGTAGCAACTGCCGTGTCAATTGCCGTTATTAATTTCTTGGGGACACCCCACCGGATACCAGTCGCCAGACCATTTTTCTCACTTACAAAAGCAAGCTTTAGCAAATAGCTTTTTGCAAGGTTCAGGGGATTGTCATCGTCAAGCATATCCACTGCCAGGCTTTCTTTTTCATTATTTGGGCCTGTTACATTATGAAACCCAAATTTTAATTTGGAATGCCCCGTGTTAAATGCGATGAACTGATCAGCGGGACTCCGGTAAGCATCTTGAATACGGGGACGCACTCCCATCGCTTCGAGATCAGCAATAACCTGGCTGATTCTTGCCCGGAAAGTTGGAAAAAGTTCCAGGAGCCTTTCGGCATTTCTTTGCCGACGTAATGGTTCGGTCATAAAAGATTTATTAGGATAGCTAAATAATGAATCAAATCAAGGTAAAGCCAAGTGCAGTATTAACAGTGGCCCTTATTACTTTCAGTACAGCATTTAATGCTGCTTCTACTGCCAGTAGCCCTAGTCCTTCTTCGCTTAATAGAACTATTTTAAATGCATCTTGCTGAATTCCGATCATTAACCGGGCCTGCTCATTTGTAATGGTTCCCGACGCTTTCATCTTTTCAATGTCAACTATATTCTGCGCCAGTGTCCTTATAGAAGAAGTTGCCAGGTCACGAATGTCCGTCCATTTGTCTTTCAGGCTGTTTTTAGCCGCGCCTACCATATCGTTAAAAATTTCTGCGAAGTCGATTGATGTAGCCATTGTAAAAATTTTAAGATTATCGAATTAAAAACGGATATTAATTTTTCTCTGCCTTTTCTCTTTTCAGACCTTCCTGGAGTTTGAGCATCCCTGTAAAAGCAGTTGAAAAAGCAGATTTATTAAGTTCAACAGCTTTTATCAGGTCTTCTTTGCTGGCGCCTGGTGCTACAAAACCTGTCTTGTGAAGTGCTTTTAAATTATTGAGTGCATTTTGCAATAAATTCAATTGGTTGATGATTATCCCGTATTTTGGAATCCCCTGTGCAACTGTAATGCAGCCCTGTGTTTGCCCCTCAATATTTATGTAAGAATCCCGCATGGAGTCGTAGCTAAAGTCTTTGCCATCCTGGATATTATTCTCTATCTCCGCAAAAAGTGTCGAGATATCTTTTGAAATTGTTTGAATAGATTGATCGACATTTTGATTATAGACCCCGATCAATCTAACTTCGGTACAACTAATTAGTAAAAATGGCAGCAGTAAGTAGGTGAACCATTTTCTTTTGCTAAAAATTAAATTCATTTGGGATAATTTATTTGCCTACTCTGGTCCGTTTTCGGCTTCCCGGTGCTTACTCAATTATTTATTTGTCGTATTTCAGCGGTTAACGACAAGATTTTTTCTTTTTTATTTACCTCCATCGGTTGCAGTTGTTGAAGGCTTGGGTCCAGTGCCACGGAGGTTGGATATTTTGTTCAACGTATCAAACCAAAAAGGGGCGCCCATCATAATTGCAAAAACTGAAAGGACCAGTCCCAATAACTTTAACAAGAAAGACCCGGCTGAGCCAGTCGTATTATGCCAGGAAGAAGTGTTCCAGCCAATAGGAATAACATCTTCAAGGGATTGCTTTGCGGTTTGAATGTCCCTTTCTCTTGCGGCTATGTTTGTTTGAATTTTTTCAAGAGTAGCCTGCGCAGTGTCATTGTGAGTGAAAGCAATTGATCTTTCAAGGTTATCAAGGTAATGCTGTAAGCTGGAGTCCTGCACATTAGCGACAGCCTGGTCAGCAAGTTGCACTCTTGCTTCGGGATTGCTATAGAGATATCGCGCTATCGAAATGCTGTCAGCATTCAGCAGCATTACAGCTAATGCAGCAACAACGATGGTCCACGGTCGCAAATAATGGGCCTTGAAGAATCCTCCAACACGATCCATCGAAGTATCAAACCAATTTTCAATCTTGCCTCTGAAAAGATCTATGTCGCTTTTCATTTTATCCTTTGTAGCATTGAAAGTTTCTGTTGCTTCATTGGCATACATTAAGAATACACGCTTCAGTTCCTGCGGAAGCAGATCACTTTTTTCGATGGCTTCAACAAAGTCCTGGATCTTGGCAGGAATATTAAGAGGTTTAGAGGGATCATAAGAAATTTTTTCAAGCAAAGCCGACGTGAAATTTTTAGCGTCAATATAAGATGTGGATCTGCCCTTTTTTGACAAAGCGGTGGTCAGGCAATGATCCATGATCGCAGTCCCTAATGATCTTGTTTGGCCGTTGATGGTTATTTGGTTTGGAAATATTGTACGAAGCCATTTTTCCAAAACTCTTGCCCTGATCTTGTTGGCTGATAAAATAATTTCAACTGCCGAACTGCAAACAATGCTCAGCAGGAAGTAAATAAAGATCATTCCTACTACAAGGTCTAAAATGGGGAGGCCACTCATAAGAGTTAATAGGTTTAAAATGTTTGAAGTATAGTTTCCGGAGCAGAGAGTGGTAATCAAAAAGGGAAAGGATCAGGGGAAACCTTTCGGAGCCTTTTAACCTTAATTAGCGTTTTCAAATTTCAGAGACAATAAAGATAGAAACAACCTTATTACAACCCTAATTTTTGAGATACAAGTCTAACAAAAATCGAAAACTGATTCCCTTCTCCTTTAGCTGGCATAACTGGCCGCGACGCCAAAATGGAGTTGGAGTCCCGTGGGGGTCAGGGCTCAAAATTTTATTTTCTGTCAATTTTGCACCCAATTTACCCATGGCATCATCATTGAGAATAAGTATTGAACCCGAAAAATTCTATACAATATGGGAAAAATAATAGGAATAGACTTAGGAACAACCAATAGCTGCGTGGCAGTTATGGAAGGTAATGAACCTGTCGTAATTGCCAATGACGAAGGCCGCCGCACAACCCCGTCCGTAGTGGCTTTTCTGAAAAACGGCGAGCGTAAGGTGGGCGATCCTGCCAAGCGCCAGGCTATTACAAATCCTCATAATACCATTATGAGCGTAAAGCGATTTATGGGCCGCCGCTACGATGAGGTGACCGAGGAGATCAGTCATTGGAGCTATAAAGTAGTTAGAGGTGACAATAATACGGTACGAATTGACATAGATGGGAGGCTTTACACCCCACAGGAAATCAGCGCGATGATCCTTCAAAAAATGAAGAAGACCGCCGAAGATTACCTCGGACAGGAAGTAACGGAAGCCGTAATCACGGTGCCTGCTTATTTTAACGATGCGCAACGGCAGGCTACAAAAGAAGCTGGTGAGATCGCAGGTTTAAATGTTCGGCGAATAGTCAACGAGCCTACTGCAGCAGCTCTCGCCTATGGACTTGATAAGGGTGGAAGGGACCATCATATAGCGGTGTTTGACCTTGGTGGTGGTACATTCGATATTTCAGTATTGGAATTGGGGGATGGTGTATTTGAAGTAAAATCAACCAATGGTGATACTCACCTTGGTGGTGACGATTTTGATAAAGTGATCATGGATTGGCTCGCTGATGAATTCAAGAAAGATGAGGCCGTTGATCTTCGTAAAGATCCAATGGCTCTGCAGCGTTTGAAGGATGCGGCTGAAAAGGCCAAGATCGAATTGAGTTCTTCATCTGAAACGGAGGTCAATCTTCCTTATATAACAGCAGTAGATGGTGTGCCGAAACATCTCGTCAAAAAATTGAGCCGTGCAAAATTTGAGCAACTGGCTGATCATTTATTTGAAAGATGTTTGAAACCTTGTGAAGCGGCACTAAGAGATGCAGGATACGAGCCATCGAAGATCGATGAAGTAATATTGGTCGGAGGTAGCACCCGCATTCCGAAAGTGCAGGAGATCGTTGAAAAATTCTTTGGTAAGAAACCGCACAAAGGGGTTAATCCCGATGAAGTGGTTGCAGTAGGTGCAGGTATTCAGGGTGCCGTATTGACTGGTGAAGTAAAAGATGTATTGCTGCTCGACGTTACTCCTCTGTCACTCGGTATTGAAACGCTGGGTGGTGTAATGACTACACTGATCCCAAGCAACACGACGATCCCGACAAAAAAATCAGAGACTTTCTCAACCGCGAGCGACAATCAACCCGGCGTTCAGATACATGTTTTGCAAGGGGAACGTTCGATGTCGAAAGACAACAAAAGCCTCGGGATATTTAACCTCGATGGAATTCCACCTGCTCCACGCGGCATTCCGCAAATCGAAGTAATATTTGACATTGATGCTAATGGCATCTTGCATGTAACGGCAAAAGATAAAGGCACAAGTAAGGAACAAAAGATCCGCATTGAAGCAGGAAGCGGATTGACAAAAGACGAGATTGAAAAAATGAAGAACGATGCAAAAGCAAATGAAGCCACTGATAAAGTGGAAAAGGAAAAGGTAGATAAATTAAATAATGCTGACGCATTGATTTTCCAAACCGAAAAGCAATTGAAAGAATATGGAGATAAGATCCCTGCAGATAAGAAAACGGTGATCGAAAATGCTGCACAGCAGTTACGAGATGCACACAAAAAACAAGATATAGCTGGTATCGATGCAGCAATGACCTCCTTGAATAATGCATGGACAGCAGCGAGTGAAGAAATATACAAAGCAGGTCAGCAGGCGGGCGGGCCGCAACAAGGTGCACAAAAGCCAGGCGGCGACAATGGACATCAAAATGAAGGAACAGGAGCTGGTGCCGCTGCAGGAGATAATGTACAAGATGTTCCTTATGAAGAAGTGAAGTGATAGAAGAGGGATTCGGAACCATAATGATTTAGAAATGTAAGGAAGCCCCGCAAAATATTGCGGGGCTTTTCCTAAGAATAAGGGTTTATTCTTTTCGTTTAGATTGTTCTTTGACCGAATTCTTTCTATTTTGTTAGAGACTAATTTCTAAGATATGCTTGAGATCATTGCTCTTATTTACTTCACACGAAAAATGGGAGAACTTGCTGAACGAAAAGGTCAGAAGAAAGGTGCGTGGAAATTGTATACAGTACTTACCTGGTTCGGTGCTGAGATATTTGGGGCTGTTCTGTCAGTATTTTTTACAGGCCAGGTTGGAATATCTCTTCTATTTGCTTATGGCTTTGCCATTGGCAGTTATTTTATGCTAAGGTCAATTTTGGCAAGAAAGCCCGATATGCCTGAAACATCGTTTGAATTTGAACAACATCAAGCGGATCTGAAATAGTTTTCACAATGTTAATTTTTTTTTATTTGTGTTTAGAATATGCCATTTGGAAAAAAAACCCTGCCTTTAGAATGCTTTATTCTTCATTATTTGAGTGATATATCGTAACTTGCGGCCCAATTGAGCTTGTATGAATATCTACAAAAAAGAAGAGTTTACTTGCCTGCTTTAGTCTAACGATTTTCTTCTGTAGCTCAGCATTATTAACTTAAAAAAGGAAATATTTATGAAATGGGATGTAAAGCCATCTTTTGTAAAGATGGAAAAAGAATCATTGGACCAACTGGTAACAGAAGTGAAAGAAACAATCGCTGTTGTTGATCTGCACAAAAAAGGCAAAAGGTCATTCGGGCTGATCGATATCTGGAACATCCGGAGAAACGGGAAGTCTGCCAGTGGCATGATGAGAAGATAAACGAAGAAATGTTTTCAACGAGTCTTGATGCAAGACTCGTTTTTTTTGATTTCCCGTGATGAGTAATCCACTTATGTGCACATGTTTTTTATTGAAAAAAGGATTTGTTTTTGCCCCCACCCTTATTTTTGCCTAAATTTTTTATTTAAAACCAAAGTTTATGAAAACATTGTACACTCTCTTATTGGGAGCTGTTGCTGTCCTGGCCTTTAATACTGCCAATGCTTTTGCAAGCTTAGTCGTTGCGCCATCCACACCTGTCACCATAAAAGAACCGAATCCGAATGCATTGTCGCTTATCAGCGCGAAGCAATTCCTGGAGCTTACACCTAAGTCGTACAAAGAACTTACAGGCAAGAAAATGAGCCTGGTTCAAAAAGTCGAATTGAAATATCTTCAACACAAGGTGAAGAAAATGGTAAAGAAAGGAGAAGTGGTTTCAATGGCCGACGTGCAGAAAAAGTTCTATGAGATGGGCGAAATGGATCTGCTCGGATTTTTACTGGGATTGATCCTGGGACCGATTGGAGTGATCATCGCTCTTATTTTAAAAGAAACCGGTGACGTAGGCCCTGACACTGTTCGCTGGTCTCTTTACGGTTTGCTGATCTGGCTCGCAATTGTATTTCTTGTTATTCTTATCTGAGGATAAACCTAAAAAAACTAAATCCCTTCTACAACAGAAGGGATTTTTATTTTATGATTGTAAAAGCTTGTAGAGCGTATAAGATCAGACGATATCCATCGCCCAAACGAAAGAGGTTGCTACAAAAGGAATGATTAGGGTCAGCCAGGGCCAGTGGCTGATAATTGCAAAGGCTAATGCTGCTGTAGAGATAAAGAATACGAGCCA
>AR_comb_assmDRAFT_10442805_pt1 | contig 12980 bp, 10 predicted proteins | sample ArasoioldDNA_FD_10543 | JGI IMG/M metagenome (IMG submission 10543) | reverse complement strand
GACCCGTACAAGGACACCGCGGGCCCGGCGATCAACCCGATGATCAAGATCGCGAATATCGTCGCGATCCTCATGATCCCGCTCATCATCTCGATCCACGGGTAGCGCGCGAGTTCACTCGTTCGAGGGGCGGCATCTGCCGCCCCTTCCAGTTGCAGGGACTTTGCGAGCGGAATAGGATCCAGGCCGCTTGAGGGCAGGCTCGTCGGAGCCACCAATCGAAAGGGGAGAGGCAAGCATGCGAACGAAGACCGCGCTCATCCTCGGGTGCGCGCTCGCAATCGTGCTCTTCGCGCTACCGGCCTCGGGCGCGTTCAGCGCCGAGTCCACGCAGACGTACATCGTCCAGATGCTCGACCCGCCGGCTGTCTCGTACGAGGGCGGCGTAGCCGGGCTGCCGGCGACGAAGCCGGGCAAGGGCAACAAGATCGATTCGTCCTCGGACAACGTCACGAAGTACCGCGGATACCTGAAGGGCAAGCACGACAAGGCCCTTGAGTCAGTCGGCGGCGGCGACACCGTCTACGACTACGGCATCGCGTTCAACGGCTTCGCGGCGAAGATGACCGAGACCCAGGCCGACGCGATGAGGGCGCAGAAGGACGTCGTCGCAGTCACGCCGGACGAGCTCCAGTCGATCAACACGTCCTCGACCCCCGCCTTCCTCGGGCTCTCGGCCAAGGGCGGTCTCTGGGATCAGCTCGGCGGTGTCTCCAAGGGCGGCCTCAACAGGGGCGCCGGCGAAGACATCGTGATCGGCGACATCGACTCCGGGATCTGGCCCGACAGCCAGTCCTTCTCCGACCGCAAGGTCGACGGCTCGAACGGGAACCTCTACCCGCACAAGGTCACCGGATTCAGCGGAACCTGCCAGACGGGCGAGGGATGGAGCGCCTCCGATTGCAACAACAAGATCATCGGCGCGCGCTACTTCAACGCCGCCTGGGGCGGCAGCACCGCACTCGAGGCGCTGCGTCCGTGGGAGTTCATGTCACCGCGCGACTACAACGGACACGGCACGCACACCTCGTCGACCGCGGGCGGAAACTTCGGCGTCCCGACGACGGGGCCAGCAGCCGCGTTCGGGGAGATCAGCGGTATGGCCCCCCGCGCTCGCCTCGTTGAGTACAAGGCCCTCTGGTCGACGGTGGACGGATCGACTGCCAGCGGATTCACGTCGGATCTCGTCGCGGCGATCAACCAGGCCGTCGCGGACGGAGTCGACGTCATCACGTACTCGATCAGCGGCTCGTTGACGAACTTCCTCGATCCCGTCGAGGTCTCCTTCCTCTCCGCTGCCGATGCCGGCATCTTCGTGTCCGCCGCCGCCGGGAACGAGGGTCCGACGGCGAGCACCGTCAACCATCCGAGCCCGTGGATCACAACGGTGGCCGCAGGGACGCACAACCGCAGCGTCTCGGGGTCGGTCACGCTCGGCAACGGTTCGACGTACACCGGCGCGTCGGTTGCAGCCACGGCCGTCGGGCCGGCTTCGTTCGTCGACTCCACGGCGGTAGGGCTTCCCGGCGCGAACGCGACGGCGTTGGCCCTGTGCTTCTCGGCGACCGCCAACGGCGGTCAGGCGGTCCTCGATCCCGCCAAGGTCGCGGGCAAGATCGTGCTCTGCGATCGTGGCGGGAACGCTCGCGTGGACAAGAGCCTCGCGGTCCAGCAGGCCGGCGGCGTCGGGATGGTCCTCGTCAACGTGACCCCCAACTCGCTCAACGCAGACTTCCACTCGGTTCCGACGGTGCACCTTCAGAACACGGACCGGGCCGCGGTGAAGGCCTACGCAGCGACGTCGGGCGCCACGGCGACGATCAACAAGGCTGTCTTCAACTTCAACACCCCGGCGCCGTTCATGGCGACGTTCTCGTCCCGCGGCCCGCTGCAGGCGGGCGGCGGCGACCTGCTCAAGCCGGACGTCGTCGCGCCGGGTCAGGACATCATCGCCGCGGTGGCGAAGACCACTGCGCAGGGGAACCTCGACTTCAACATCCTGAGCGGCACCTCGATGTCGACCCCGCACATCGCCGGCATCGCAGCGCTGTTGAAGCAACTCCACCCCGACTGGTCCCCGATGGCGATCAAGTCCGCCTTGATGACGAGTGCGTCCGACGTGCTCGACGGTCCGGACACCTCTCCGGCCATCATCTTCAGCCAGGGCGCGGGGCACGTACGGCCGAACAGCGCTGCCGATCCCGGCCTCGTGTTCGACAGCGGGCTCAATGACTGGCTGGCGTTCCTCTGCGGAGCGACGACCGGCGTCCGTGCCTCGACGTGCACCGCACTCAAGAACGCGGGCTACTCGCTCGATCCGAGCGACCTGAATACAGCGTCGATCGCGATAGGTGACCTGGCTGGGGTGCAGGCGGTGACGCGCAAGGTCACGAACGTGTCCGGTAAGACCGAGTCCTACACGGCGTCGGTCGCCGGGCTCACCGGGATCAACGCGGCGGTCAGCGCGATCGGCTCGATCGCACCGGGCGCCACGAGGTCGTTCACGGTCGCGTTCACCCAGACGTCTGCACCGCTGAATGCGTACACGGGCGGACAACTGACGCTCACTGGCAACAACGGTCACGTCGTCCGGATTCCGATCGTCATCAAGCCGGTTGCGCTCGCGGCTCCGAGGCAGGTGTCGGGCAGCGGCGGGCCCATCGACTACAACGTCACCTTCGGCTACGCGGGGCCGTTCTCCGCGACGCCTCGCGGGTTGATCCCCGCGGTGACGGCGAGCGGCACGATCCAGGACGACCCGAACGACGGCGGATGCACGACCGCTACGGGGCTCACGCCGACTCCGAGCAACGTGCTGCTGCCGCCCGTCTCGGTTCCGGCAGGAACGACCTACGCTCGGTTCTCGCTCTTCGACGCGAACGTCAGCCCTGCGAGTGACATCGACATGTGCGTGTACCGCGGTACGACGCTCGTGGGATCGAGCGGGAGCGGCACCTCCGCAGAAGAGGTCAATCTCCTGAACCCGACCGCGGGCTCGTACGTCGTGGTGCTCCACGGCTTCGCCGTTCCGGCGGGAGGAGCGAGCTTCACCCAGTTCTCGTGGGCGCTCGGCTCGACGTCCGCCGGGAACATGGCGGTGACGGCTCCTACGACCGCCACAGTCGGCGGCACGGGAACGATCCACCTGACGTTCTCGGGCCTGGCGGCCGGCACGAAGTACCTCGGCTCGGTGGCCTACTCGGGAGCGAGCGGCATGCCCGATCCGACGATCGTGCGAGTGGACACGCCGTAAGCACGATCGCGCTTCGACCCGACGAGGGGCCGGCGCGAGCCGGCCCCTCTCGCTTCCGCCAGGAGTAGGCTTCGCCGCCGTGCCCGGTCGCCGCCGGAGACGGCAGGTGGAGATGGAGCGCGTGCTCGGCACGCCTGCCCTCTTCGCAACCGCCTACGGCAACGTCGGTTCCTCGATCTACTACGCGCTCGGGCTCACCGCCGTCTACGCCCTCGGCCTGACGCCGCTCGTCTTCGTCGTCGCGGGTGTGATCTTCGCCGCGACCGCCGCGACGTACGCCGAGGGCACTGTTCGGTTTCCGGAGGCGGGCGGCTCGTCGAGCTTCGCGCGGCACGCGTTCGACGAGCTCGTCAGCTTCGGGGCGGCGTGGTCGCAGATGCTCGTGTACGTCGTCACCGTCGCGACGTCGGCGTTCTTCGTCCCGCACTACCTGTCCGTGTTCTGGGAGCCGCTGAAGACGAACCCCTGGGACATCGTGGGCGGCGCGATCGTCATCGCCATCCTCGTCGCGCTCAACATCGTCGGCGTCCAGGAGGCGGCGAAGCTCTCCATCTCGCTCGCCGTCGTCGACTTCGCGACGCAGGTGCTGCTCGTGATCCTCGGCTTCTTCCTCGTCTTCAACCCGCACATCCTCACCTCGAACATCCACTGGGGGACGGCGCCCACGTGGTCGAACTTCGCCATCTCGATCCCCGTCGCGATGCTGGCGTACACGGGCGTGGAGACCGTCTCCAACCTCGCGGAGGAAGCGCGCGATCCGTCGCGCACGGTCCCGGCCGCGTACAAGCTCGTCGCAGGGGCGGTCTTCGCGATCTACTTCACGCTCCCGCTCATCGCCCTCTCGGCGATGCCGGTCGTGTCCCAGGACGGCGAGTACACGACGAAGCTGGCGCTGCCTCCGGAGGACGGCGGATACGCGAACGACCCGATCCTCGGGGTCGTGGCGAACCTCGGCCTCGAGGGCCGCACGCTTCAGGCCCTCGAGTACTACGTCGGGATCCTCGCCGCGACCATCCTCTTCATCGCGACGAATGCCGGCGTCATCGGCGCGTCGCGGATCACGTACTCGATGTCGAGCCACAGGCAGATGCCCGAGGTGTTCCGGCGGCTCCATCCGCGCTTCAAGACTCCGTGGCTCTCGCTCGTCGTCTTCGCCGGGATCGCACCGGTGCTTGTGATCCTCCCCGGGAGCGTGACGTTCGTCGGGACGCTCTACTCGTTCGGAGCGACGCTCTCGTTCACCGTCGCCCACGCGGCGATCGTGACGCTCCGCACGCGGGACGACCCCGACGAGGTCGTCTATCGCGGTCACCCGAACGTGCGAGTCGCGGGGATCAGCTGGCCGATCTTCGCGATCGTCGGCGGCCTCGCGACCGGCGCGTCGTTCCTCGTGATCGTGGCGCAGAACCCCACCACGCGCTGGGTCGGCCTCGGCTGGCTCACCTTCGGGTTCGCCGGGTACGTCGTGTACCGCCGCCGATTCGTGCGCGCGCCGCTGCGGGAGACGCTCAAGGCACCCCCGGCGCTGGGGCCGGCGCTCGCGCTCGAGTACCGCCGCCTGCTCGTCCCGGTCGTGCCGGGGCAGGCCTCCGACGAGGCGATGGACGTCGCGTGCCAGCTCGCTGCCGAGCGCGGCTCGCGCATCGTCGCGCTGAGCGTGCTCGAGGTGCCCCTCGACCTCCCGCTCACCGAGGAGCTGCCCGCTGGGGAGGCGGAGGCGAACCGGGAGCTCGACGAGGCGCTCGCGATCGGGGACTCATACGGTATCCGCGTGCTCACGCGCATCGAGCGGGCGCACTCCGCAGGGCCCGCGATCGTGGCGGAGGCCGATGCCCGCAACGCGGAGATCATCGTCCTCGGGTCGCCACGGCGGCGGCTGACTGCGCGGCAGTCGGCAGTCTTCGGGAAGACGGTGGACTACGTTCTCAAGCACGCTCGCTGCCGCGTGCTCGTCACGGCGGCGCACGCCACGTGAGGTTCTATTCGTGGAGCATCCTCGCTTTCTCGGCGCTCTTCGTGCTCATCGGGGTCGCGCTTCTCGTCCGGACGGCGGCAGCGGGCGGGGGCGTCGTCGGGTTCGTCCTCGGTGGGCTCTTCGTCGCGCTGGGCGTCGCGCGCCTGACGATCGAGAGGAGGCGGCGTGGCGCGTAAGCTCCGCGGCTTCGAGCGTGTCCTCGACGCACCGGCCCTCTTCGCCGTCGCGTACGGGGAGATCGCCTCGTCGCTCTACATCGCGCTCGGGATCGTCGCGGCGGCGGCGCTCGGCCTCACGCCGCTCGTCCTCCTCGCGACGGGTGTCCTCTTCCTCGTCGTCTCGCTCTCGTACGCGGAGGGCACGGCCGCGATCCCCGAGGTCGGCGGCGCGGCGACGTTCGTGCGCCGCGCGTTCAACGACGTCGCCGGCTTCGTCACCGGTTGGGTGCTGTTCCTCGACTTCCTCATCGTGATGGCGCTCTCCGCGCTCTTCGTGCCGCACTACGTCGCGGCGACCATCGGGGCGCCGTCGCTGCGCCAGTCGCCGTGGGACGTCATCTCGGCATGCGCGGTCGTCGTGGTCGTCGCCGCCGTTCGGCTCGTCCGGCGGGCGAAGCTCCACCTCGGGTCGGTCCTCATCGCGCTCACCGACCTGACCGTGCAGGGGTTGCTCGTCGTGCTGGGGCTGGCGTTCCTCTTCTCGCCGCATGCCCTGCGGGCGGGCATTTCGATCGAGGAGGGACAGGGCTGGCGCGACGTCGCGTTCGCGCTCCCGCTCGCGATGCTCGCGTACGCCGGGCTCGAGACGGTCGCGAACCTCGCCGAGGAGGCGCGGGAGCCGGGCAGGACGCTGCCGCGCTCGCTCTTCTCCGCGATCGGGCTCGTCGTCGTCGTGACGGTGCTCATCGGAGCGATCGGGCTCTCTGCCTATCCGGCCGAGAACGGCCAGACGGCGCTCGGCGACCAGTGGCTCGAGGCACCGCTCGTGGGAATCGCGGCCGCCTTCGACGGGTCGCTCCCCGACCTCGTGGTCGACCTGCTCCGCATCTCCGTCGGCGTCTCCGGAGCGCTCATCCTGGTCGCCGCCGTGACGACCGCCTTCTCGGGCATCACGCGGCTCTCGTTCTCGCTCGCCGAGCACGGCGAACTACCTCGGGAGTTCGCGCGCCTGGAGCGGCGCACGCTGGTCTCGAGCGAGGCGACGATCGTCGCTGCGCTGCTCGCGATCGTGCTGCTTCTCGTGACTGAGCTCGCCGCGGATGGCGACCCGACGTTTCTTGCCGCGCTCTTCTCCTTCGGCGTCCTCCTCGCGTTCACGGCCGCACAGCTCGCGGTGATTCGCCTTCGCATGCGGGCGCCCGAGCTGCACCGGCCGTTCGTCGCCCGTCCGAACATCCGCTTCCACGAGCGGGACATCCCCGTCGCGGCGCTCGTCGGGGCGCCGCTGACCTTCGCGATGTGGGTGCTCGCGATGGTGACCCACCCCGGAGCGCGCTACGCAGGCCCCGCGTGGCTGCTCGTGGGCATCGCCGTGTACGTGCTCGTCCGGCGGCGCCAGCGGCACGGGCTGCTGGAGCACGTCGCGCCTCTCGAGGAGCTCCCCCCAGGGGTCGAGTTCGGGCGGATCCTCGTCCCGATGAAGCTCGGGGACATCGGGGAGGAGATGCTCGCGACGGCGATCGCGCTCGCCAAGGAGCGCGGTGCGGAGGTGCAGGCGGTCACCGTGGTGCGTGTCCCGCGGAAGTTCCCGCTCGAGGGGCCGCTGCCCCCCGGCGTCGAGGAGCGCGTCAACGAGGCGCTCCTCGAGGCGCGGCTGCTCGGAGAGGACTACGGCGTGGTCGTCGAGACGGGAGTCGTCCGCGCGCGCTCGATCGGGCACGCCATCGTCGAGGAGGCCAGGGAGCGCCATGCGGACGTCGTCGTCCTCGGCTCGTCCCCGCGCTGGAGACGCCAATCGCGGTTCTTCTCCCCGACCGTCGACTTCGTACTGCGCCGCGCGCCCTGCGAGGTGCTCGTCGTCGCGTTCCCCGACGGGGTGTTCGAAGCGTAAGCTGGCGCACCGTGAAGGCGGTCGTCATCGGGTGCGGGCGGGTCGGCTCCGCGGTCGCGAAGGGCCTTCTCGCGGACGACTGGGACGTCACCGCCGTCGACGAGAAGGAGGACGCGCTCATGCGGCTCGGCCCCGCGTGGCGCGGCGGGTTCGTTTTGGGGCACGCGATGGAGAGCGAGGTGCTCGAGGAGGCGGGGATCGAGGAGGCCGACGCGGCAGTCGTCTCCACGAGCGGCGACAACACGAACCTCGTGATCGCGCAGGTGCTGCAGCGGAGGTACGGCATCGAGACGGTCGTCGTGCGCGTGGCCGACCCCGCGCGGGCCGCGTTCTACGCCGAGCGTGGGCTCAACACGGTCTGCCCGACGCAGACGGCGATCTCCGAGCTGCTCTCTGGCGTCCGCGCCGCCCGCCACGAGCACGACGAGGTCGCCTGATGTACGCGATCGTCGCAGGCGGCGGAAAGGTCGGCTCGAACGTCGCGCGCTCGCTCATCGAGATGAGTCACGAGGTCACGCTCGTCGAGCAGCGGCAGGATCGCTTCGCGCACCTCGAAGAGGAGTTCGGTCCGGTTGTGATCCGCGGCGATGCGACCGAGATCAGCGTGCTCGAGCGCGCAGGGATCGCCCGCCCGCCCGAGCTGCTGCTCGCGGTGACCGGCGACGACGAGGACAACCTCATCATCAGCCAGATCGGCAAGGAGGGCTACGGCGTGCGGAACGCCATCGCCCGCGTGAACGACCCGCGCAACCAGCAGCACTTCGACCTCCTCGGCATCGCGCAGACCGTGTGCGCCACGACGAACATCCTCGGGCTCGTCGAGCACGAGGTTCCCGCGCACGGCCTCGTGCCGCTCCTCGAGCTACGCAAGGAGGGGCTCGTCGTCGCCGAGGTGCAGGTCGAGGGCGGCTCCCCGGCTGCGGGCAAGCGCGTCGGCGGGATCGGCCTCCCCGACGGGTCGCGCCTCATCAGCGTCTTCCGGCAGGGCAGGACGGAGCTCGTCGAAGGCTCCACGGTCGTCCGTCCGGGCGATCAGCTCCTCGCGGTCGTGCCCGAGAGCTCGGTCGGCGAGTTTCGCAAGGCGCTCCTCGGCGCTCCTCGCTGACACTGCCAGGTGCGTCAAAGACGCCAGTAGTGGCGGGTGAGGAGGACGACGACGGGGACGATCTCGAGGCGGCCGAGCCACATGAGGCCGATGAGCGTCACCTTCGAAACGTCGCCGAGCGGAGCGAACGAGCCCATCGGGCCAGCCGGGCCGAACGCCGGGCCGATGTTGCCGAGGCAAGTCGCGGTCGTGGCCAGCGTGTCGAGCGCGCCGAGCCCGGCGCCGGTGATGGCGGAGTCGACGGCGACGATGCCGGACCCGACCGCCCACGCCCCGACGTAGAGGAGCACGAACGCGGCGACTGCCCGGACCGTTCGCTCGTCCACAGGTGCGCCGTTGAGCCGGATCGGCATGACGAGCTCCGGGCTCAGTGTCTGGTCGACCTCGCGGCGCAGGAGCTTGCCGAGCAGGAGGTGGCGGACGACCTTGATCGACCCTCCCGTCGATCCCGCGGAGCCGCCGACGAACATGAGCGCGAAGAGGGTCATCGTGAGCAGCACCGGCCAGAGAGCGAAGTCGGTCGTCGCGTAACCGGTCGTGGTGACCATCGAGACGACCTGGAAGAACCCCTGTCGGATCGCCGCCTCGCCGCTCGCGAGACCCTCGCTCCAGACCATCGCGGTGAGCGCGACGGAGGCGATCAGCATGAGCGCCAGGTAGATGCGGAGCTCCTCGTCGCGGAGAAAGACGCGAGGCCGTCGCCGCACGAGTCCGCGGTACAGAAGGGCGAAGTTCGCGCCGGCGACGACCATGAAGACGAGGATGATCCATTGCGCCGTTGCGGAAAACGGCTCGATGGAGCGGGGCTGCGTCGAGAAGCCGCCCGTCGGCATCGTCGTCAGCGCGTGCGCGACCGCTTCGAACGGCGTCATCGCGTCGTCGAGCCCGAGCCATCCGAGCGCTGCGAGCGCGAGCGCCTCGAGCGCGGTCAGCGCGAGGTAGAGGACCCAGAGCTTGCGGGCGGTGCTGCGGACGCGCTCCGAGAGCTGCGCGATCTCCGGTCCTGGTAGCTCCGACTCGAGCATCTGCCTGCCCCCGACGCGAAGCCGCGGGAGCACGGCGATCGCGAGGACGATGATTCCCATGCCGCCGAGCCACTGGGTGAACTGACGCCACATGTCGACGGAGCGCTCGAGGTCGTCGTAGTTCGTGACCACCGTCGCGCCCGTGGTCGTGAAGCCGGACATGCCCTCGAAGTACGCGTCGACCGGGCTCGAGAGCTGGTCGCCGCCGGCCAGGAGGTAGGGGATGGACGCGAACCCGGCCGCGAGGAGCCAGGTCGCGGAGACGACGAGGAATCCCTCCCGGACCCCGACCCGGCCCGCGGAGCCTCTCGTCGCCCGTTCGAGCGCGAAGCCGACTCCGGACGTGGCGGCGCCCGCCACGACGAACGGCCAGATGGGCTCGTGGTGCGTGAGTGCGATCGGAATAGGGAAGAGCGCGGCGGCCCCCAGGTACTTCCCGAGCATCCCGACGAGGTTCAATGCGGCCGGGAGGTCGACCGCCAGCCGACGCGGGGGTCCGATCCGCGCGGCGACCTGACTCACGCTAGAGGGCCTCGACGACCCAGGGCGCGTTCGTGGCCTCGGTGAAGACGATCACCCGGTCGCCCGCCTGGAGGACGTCGTCGCCGTGCGGGAAGAGCGCGCGGCCGTCGCGCACGATCGCCCCGATCAGCGCGCCGTGCACCGGCATGTCGCGAAACGCGGTGCCGATGTAGCGGCTCGAGTCGCGCGTCGTCACGTCCAGCACCTCGAACCGGTTGCCTTCCAGCATCGCCACCTGCTGCGTGCGCGGATCGTGGGCGAAGCGGACGATCTCCTCGGCCGTCACGCCACGCGGGTTCACGGACACGTCGATTCCGGCGCGATCGAACGCGCTCACAGAGACGGGCTCGTGCGCGATCGCGATCGTGAACGGGATCCCGTGGACCCGCATGAGGCTGGCCGCGTAGAGGTTCTTCGCGTCGTCGCGCATCGCCAGGATTCCGGCCTGCGCGTTTCCGATGCGCTCGCGCTCGAGGAAGTCCGGGTCGAAACCGGTCGCGTGGAAGATGCGCACGCCGGGGAACGTCTCGGCCGCGCGGCGTGCCTGCTCGCGGGAGGCCTCGACCATGCGCACGCTGATGCCCTGGTCGACGAGGACGCGGGCGATCGCGGAGCCGACGCGACCGGCGCCGTAGACGACCACGTCGCGGACGGTTCCGCCTGCCGGCCAGAGGAGGCCGCTCCACGCCTTCGCCGCCCCGGGCGAGCCGATGACGACGATCCGGTCGCCGTCCTCGATGACGTCGCTCCCGCGCGGGAAGATCGTCTCGTCGCGGCGCAGGATCGCGGCGACCTTCGACTCCGGCGGCATCGCGGCGTCCCGGAGCGGGACGCCGACCACCTGCGGGGAGGCGTCGCCGTCGATCGCGAACTCGCCGACCTGCACCTGCCCGTCCGCGAACACGTCCGTCTGTCGCGCGGCGGGGACGCCGATGACGCGGCTGATCGCGTAGGCAGTCTCGAGCTCGGACGACACGACGAAGTCGACGTCGAGCTGGCCCTCGCGCCAGAGATCGACGTACTCGACGCTCGACGTGCGGATGACCGTCGTGGCGACGGGCGCCTCTCTCCGGGCGAACATGCCCGCGACGATGTTCACCTCGTCGCGGGACGTGCAGGCGATGACGAGGTTCGCGTTGCCGACGCCTGCCGCCGCGAGATCCTTGCGGCTCGTCCCGTCTCCCTCGAAGACCGCGACGTCGAAGCGTCCTGTGAGCGCCTGCAAGCGCGACCCCTCGGTGTCGAGGACGGTCAGCTCGTGCTCCTCGTGCAGCGCCTCGGCGATGGTCGAACCGACCTGCCCCGCGCCGATCAGGAAGATGCGCACGGGCGCGTAGCGTACTCCCGTCGCTGGCGGGAGACGGCGTTGGCTACCGTGGGCGCGTGCGCGTCTCGCTCGCCGTCTTCGCCGCGCTCGTGGTCGCACTCGCCGCAGCGCTGGGGGCAGGTCGTGCGACGGCGCGGGACGGATCAGATGCGGCGGCCGGTGCGTTCAGACGCACGCTCGTCTTCCACAGCTTCAACGCGCCGGTCTTTCTGGCCCAGGCGCCCGGGGACGCGACCGGGTTCTACGTCGTCGAGCAGCCGGGCCGCATCGTCCGGGTCGTCCGTTCGGGCCAGGGCCGAACGTTCCTCGACATCAGGCCGAGCGTCGACTACGGAGGCGAGCGCGGCCTCCTGGGCCTCGCGTTCGACCCGGGGTACCGCACGAACCGGCTCTTCTACGTCGCGTATACGTCGAAGGAGGGCCAGAACGTCGTCGCCCGGTTCCGCTCGAACGGCCGAAGCAGCCTCGTCTCGAGCCGCAAGATCCTGTTCGCCGTCGACGATCCGTACGCGAACCACAACGGCGGCAACCTCGCCTTCGGTCCCGACGGGCGCCTGTACACCAGCATCGGCGACGGCGGATCGGGAGGAGACCCCGAGAATCGCGCCCAGAATCCGGAATCCCTGTTCGGCAAGCTGCTGCGTCTCGATGTCTCGAAGCCGGGAGCGCAGTGGGAGATCGCCGCCCTCGGGCTGCGCAACCCGTGGCGCTTCTCCTTCGACCGCGCGACGGGCGACCTGTACATCGGAGACGTGGGCCAGAACGCGATCGAGGAGGTCGACTACCTTCCGCGTTCGCAGCTCCCCGCGCTCCAAAACTACGGCTGGAACAAGTTCGAGGGCTCGCAGCGTTACCAGCAGGGCGACCCCGGCCCTGGGAGGCTCGTGTTCCCGGTCTACCAGTACCCGCACGACGGCGGGAGCTGCTCGATCACGGGCGGCTACGTCTATCGGGGACGCACTCGGAGTTCCGAGCGCGGGCGCTACGTCTTCGGGGACTACTGCAGCGGGATCGTCCGCAGCTTCCGTGTCGTCCGAGGGAAGGCGACCGGGCTGCGGCGCGAGCGCTTCCTCCTCCAGGGCCTCACGTCGTTCGGCCAGGACGCGGCGGGCGAGCTCTACGCATTAACCGAGAGCGGCAACGTCTACCGCCTGACCTGAGGGGACGCGCCTCGGGGCCACCCCTCGCCTCCTCCCGCTTTCAGCCTAACCTGGCAACGCTCGCGGCCGAGTCACGAAAGCGTGTCAACACGTCACCCGCTGCGGGCGGTCAGCGCTCCGATCCCCGTCCGGCGTCCGACCGGCTCACGGCGTACGGACCGGGTGGCTGGCCCCTATAGCTAGCCAGTGCGTCGGCGTACCCGCGGCGGAGCCTGGCCGAGCGCGGCATACGCGAGCGCATTCATCGACTCGGTCAGCTCTCGAACTTCGCGCGCGACGAGCGTTGCACCGTCCTGCTTCTCGAGCGTGCGATTCAATCGCTCGAGCTCGCCTGCGATCCGGTCGAGGCGCTCGAGCAGCGCGTCGAGCTGCCGGTCGGCGACGTCCTTGCGCTCCATCGAGCCGATTGTACGGAGCCGACCCGTGCCGAGCTGCGCGCCGCCCGTCACTCGCTCTCGGCGACCGTGCGGAGCTCCTCCCGGGTCGCCACGACCCGTGCCCCGCCACCCAGGCGCTCGAGCACGCGGTCGAGCGCGCCGGCTCCCGCCCCGAGGACCCCGATCC
>AR_comb_assmDRAFT_11226497_pt1 | contig 12984 bp, 8 predicted proteins | sample ArasoioldDNA_FD_10543 | JGI IMG/M metagenome (IMG submission 10543) | reverse complement strand
GGATGTGCGGCAACGAGGAGGACGCCCGGGACGTGCTCCAGGAAACGCTGCTTGCCCTCTTCAGGGGCGTGCGGCAGCTCCGTGGCGAAGCTCAGCTGTCGACCTGGCTCTACCAGGTGGCCCGGAGCTTCTGCACCAAAGCTCGCCGGCGCGCGGCCGGTGAGCCCCCACGACACGAATCGCTGGAGGGCGACGCCGCGCGAGCGGTGAGCGTCCCAGATTCCGGGCCGGACGAGCAGGCCCATGCCCGCGAGATGGCCAGGGTCATCCAGGAGGCGCTGCTCGCGATCCCGGAGTCCCAGCGGGAAGTGGTGCTGCTTCGCGACGTCGAAGGGCTCACCGCGGAGGAAGCGGCGCGGGTCGTGGGCATCGAGGTCGGCGCGTTGAAGAGCCGCCTGCACCGCGCCCGGCTGGCGATGCAGGAGCGTCTCGCCGTGCTCCTCGGCAGCGATGCCGGCGATTCCGCCTGCCCCGAGCTGAAGCGGGAGCTGCTGGACCAGTCCGAAGAGGAGCTGGATCAGGCCGCGTGCGCCCGCCTGGAGCGACACCTCGAGCACTGTCCTCGCTGCGGGCCGGCATGCGACGCGCTGAAGCGCTCGGTCTCGCTTTGCCGGTCGCTTCCCGGCGGCGGGGTGCCGGCCGAGGTGCGCTCGCAGGTCCGGAGCTCGCTCCGCTCCTTGGTCCACCGTGTGACCACGAGCCCCGGTTGACGCTCGAGGTCGGTCAGCCAGGCCTCAGGAGTCATTTTGCGGCGACCGGCCTCGATGCCGGAGGCGCGGGGGCGAGCGGCGGTGCCGGCGCGTTCACCGACTGAACGCGGAATCTCCGGGCAAGGACGGTGTACAGGACCGGGACGGCGATGCGCGACAGCAACGTCGCCGCCACCTCGCCGGCCATCATGCTGATCGCCAGGCCCTGGAAGATCGGGTCGGCCAGCATCACCGCGCTCCCGACCACCACCGCCGCCGCGGTCAGCAGCATTGGCCGGAAGCGCACGACGCCGGCCTCCTCCACCGCGGCCTCCAGCGGCATCCCCTCCGCGACCTTCAGCTGGATGAAGTCGACGAGGATGATGCTGTTCCGCACGATGATTCCCGCGCCGGCGATGAAGCCGATCATGCTGGTCGCGGTGAAGAACGCACCGAGCATCCCGTGGGCCGGGAGGATGCCGATCAGGCTCAGCGGGATCGGCAGCAGCACGACGAAGGGGACGATGAAGCTGCCGAACCAGCCGACGACCAGCAGGTAGATGAGGACCAGGACCGCGGCGAAGGCGAGCCCGAGGTCCCGGAACACCTCGAGGGTAATGTGCCATTCACCATCCCACTTCATCGACAGCTGCTCGGTGTCCGCCGGCATCGAGAGACCGTACCGGGGCACGGGCTCGTCCTGCGGCCGGAGAGTGTCCAGCTTTCCGTTCAGCGCCATCAACGCGTAGACCGGGCTCTCCTCGCTGCCCGAGAGCTCGCCGAAGACGTAGCTCACGGGAAGCAGGTTCTTGCGGAAGCGTGGCGCTGCGCTCTCCTCGACCGGATGGACCAGCGTCTCCAGCGGCACCGCGCCACGCTCTCCCTGCACCGGGATCTGCAGCAGGTCGGCGAGGGTGGCCCGATGCGCAGGGGAAAGACCGAGCACGATGGGGATCCGGGTCGTGCCGCTGTCCACTCGCAGGGTCGCGAGCTCGGTGCCTGGCTGGGTGAGGGCGATCGCCTCCACCACCGCGGCCGGGTTCACGCCTTGAAGCGCTGCGCGCTCGCGATCGACGCGGAGCTCGGCCCGTGCAGTCACTGCCTCCAGTGACGAGTCGACGTCCACGACGCCTGGCGTGTTGCGGAAGGCGTCGCGCACCTGCGCCGCGTAGCCGTCGCGGACGGAGGCGCTCGGCCCGTAGATCTCCGCCACCAGCGTCGCCAGCACCGGGGGGCCGGGAGGAATCTCCACCAGCCGGAGCCGGGCGCCCAGCGGGGCGGTGATCGCGGTCAGCTTGGGGCGGAGCGCGGTCGCGATGTCGTGGCTGGACCGCTTCCGTTCGTGCTTGCTGACCAGCTGCACGGCGAGGTCCACCTGCTCGGGCGCGCCGCGGAGGAATGTGTGGCGCACCATCCCCACGAAGGTCATCGGTGCCGGGGTGAGGGAGTGGATCTGGAGCCCCTGCACGTCTCGATCGGCGAGCAGGACGCGCCCGAGCTGCTGCCCGACCGCGAGGGACTGCTCCCGAGGCGCACCGGCCGGGAGGTCGACGAACACCTGAAACTCCGACTTGTTGTCGAAGGGGAGCATCTTGACCCGGACGAAGCCGACCCCCACCAGAGCCACCGCTCCGGCGAAGAGCGCGAGGACGAGCGCGAGGAAGCCGAGGCGGGCCCGAGTGGAGTGCAGGAGCCTGTGCATGATCTGCCGGTAGGTTCGGGTGGACCAGGTCTCGCGCTTCTCGTCCGAGGGCCGCCCGTGACCGTGGCCCAGCAGCCGGAGCGCCGCCCAGGGCGCGACCACGAAGGCAACGCCCAGCGAGAAGAGCATCGCGAGGCTCCCGCCGATGGGGATGGGCCGCATGTACGGTCCCATCAGCCCGCGAACGAATCCCATGGGCAGGATCGCGGCGATGACGGCGAAGGTGGCGAGGATGGTGGGGTTGCCGACCTCGTCGACGGCGTCGAGCACCGTCCGTACCAGGCCCTGCTTCCGCCCCGGCTGGACGAGGTGGCGGTGCACGTTCTCGACCACCACGATCGCGTCGTCCACCAGGATCCCGATGGAGAAGATGAGCGCGAAGAGGGTGATGCGGTTGAGCGTGTTCCCGAGCAGCTGGTTGATGACGAGGGTGAGGGAGAGCGTCACGGGCACGGCGATGCCGACCACCAGCGCCGACCGCCACCCCATCGCGAAGCCCACCAGCGTCACCACCGAGAGCGTGGCGATCAGCAGGTGGCGAATGAGCTCGTCTGATCGATCCCGCGCGGTCTCGCCCGAGTTGCGGCTCAGCTCGACGTGGACGGTCGCCGGGATGAGCCCTCCACGGAGCGTGGCCAGCCGGGCCTTCACCTGATCGGCCAGCACGGTGGCATTGGCTCCGCGCCGCTTCGCCACGTCCACCGAGACCGCCTCCTCGAAGCCGGGATGCCGCCGGCTCGCGGTCAGGACGACCGCGGGGTCGCGCTCCGGGCCATCGGTGACCTGCGCCACGTCTCCCAGGAGGATCGGCCGTCCGCCGCGCCTTGCGACCACCAGCCGACGGAGACCGTCGGCCCCGCTCACGCCGGTGCTGGCGGAGATCTCGGTCCTGCGGTTCCGGTCGACGAGGCTCCCGGCGGTAGACGCGGCATCCGCGGATTGCACGGCTTGTCGGATCTCCGCCAGCGAGACGTCCAGCTCGCGCAGCCGGCGTGGATCCGGCTCCACCTTGACCACTCGGCGGGCACCGCCGAGGACCTGGACCTGGGCTGCTTCGGGGATGGTCGCAAGCTCGCGGGCCACCTCCTGCCCGAGCTGGCGGAGCACGCCGGCCGCCAGGTCGCCGCCATGCAGCGTGACCGTCACCACCGGGACGTCGTCGATGGTGACCAGCGTGACGGAGGGCCGGCCTGCGCGAGGAGGGAGGAGCTCGGGGTGGTCGTCGATCTCCTGGCGCACCTTCACCAGGCTCGGCTCGAGTCGTTCGTTGACGCGGAAGCGGGCGGTGAGCAGCGCACCGTCGCGGGCGCTGGTCGAATACACGTACTCGACGCCGGGGATGCCCCACAGCCGTCGCTCGAGCAAGGTGGTGACCTCGGTCTCGACCTCGGCCGGGGTTGCGCCGGGCAAGGGGACGAAGACGTCGATCATCGGGACGATGATCTGCGGCTCCTCCTCGCGCGGCGTGGTGAGCACCGACACCAGCCCGAGCACCACCGCGGCCACGACGCCGAGTGGGGTCAGCGGCGAGTTGATGGCCCTCGCCGCGAGTCGCCCGGCGATGCCCGCTCGCGGCTCAGTCACCGGCGACCTCCACCCGCTGGCCGTCCCGTACGGTTCCCGGCGTGTCGATGACGCGCTCGCCCGGGGCGAGCCCGGCCAGCACCGGGAGCCGATCCCCCTCTGGCTCGCCGAGGCGCAACCACCGGAGCGCCGCGCGGCCGTCGGCCAGGACGAACACTCCGCTCAGGTCGCCCCGTTCGACTAGTGCGCTGCGAGGCACGGCACGCCGTGGCCCCCCTTGGCCCTTCACCGCGATGCGACCGAAGTCTCCGCTGCGCAGCCCCGGAGCACCGCTGGGCGGGCGAGCCCGGAAGGCACTGCGATGGGAGAGAGGGTCACCTCCGGGCGAGAGCGCGACCAGGGTCGCCGTGCCCTCGGCGGTCCCGACGCGGAACGGGAGCTCCGCGCCGACCGCGAGCCCAGCGCCCTCGGGCTCGGAGAGTGTTCCAGTGAGCTCCACCACCGTTCCGTTCAGCTCGAGCAGCGGCGCGCCCGGAGCGACCAGCTGTCCACGACTCACCCACTTGCGCTGAACCACCGCATCGAAGGGAGCGCGGAGCACGGTGTCGGCCACCGTTGCGCGTGCGGCCTCCACCCGGGCGACTGCATCGGCACGGGCGGTCATGGCCGCATCGACCTCGGTGGCGGTGGCCGCGTTCGTCGAGCGAAGGGCCTGGATCCGGCGGACCTGCGACTCGGCGACCTCGCGCTGGCTCTCGGCCGCCTTGAGGACCGCGCGCACGTCGTCGTCGGAGAGGCGGACCAGGACGTCACCGCGCTTCACGCGCGCACCCTCGGCGACGGTCAGGTCGGCGACCCGCGCCGAGACGCGCGTGGCGAGTACCGCGTGGTCGATCGCGCTCACCGTGGCCGGGACCCAGGTCCGCTCGTTCAGCTCCTCCGCGGGCAGGAGCTTCACCTTCGCGGTGGGAAGCTCGGGAGCCGTCAAAGGATGCTTCTCGCCGCAGGCGGCGGCGAGGACGAGCAGAAGCCGGAGGTGTCTCACGGGCGGACTCCCTCCACCGGCTGTCCCGAGGCGTGCTCGAGCTCCGCGCGGGCCAGCCTGGCCTGCAGCGCGCTCCGCAGCAGCAGTGCCCGGGCGGAGGTGAGGCCCGTCTCCGCGTCGAGCAGCTCGGTGAGCGGGACGAGCCCCTGCCGGTGTCGGGCCTGCCGCAGGTCGCGAGCCTGCTCCGAGGCGCTGACCGCGGTACGCGCCGCCTCCAGCGCTGCCGCCGATGCGTCGACCGAGGCACGGGCCTCCTCGAGCTCGGCGACGAGGGCCCGCTCCTGACCGACCCGGCGCGCATCGGCCGCGGCGCGGGCGGCGTCCGCGGCGTCGGCCGTCTTGAATGCCGCGACGGACCCGCTCCAGCGGAGGATGAGGAAGCCCATTCCCCAGGTGTTTCCCTCCGCCAGCGAGGCGCGCTCGGTGGCGACTCCGCCCTGGAGCAGCAGCGTCGGCCACAGCCGGCCGTGTGCCTCGTCCGCAGCGGCGGTCTGGGCCTCCACCCCGGCGCGTGCGGCTCGGAGCTCGGGACGCTCCTCCACGGCGGGGCTCGAAGGCGGTTCCGGTGGGACGAGCGGGGTGATCAGGCTGCCCGGTAGTGACTCCTGGCCCACGAGCAGGATGAACCCCGTGCGCGCCTGGGCGAGCTGCCGGACCGTCGCGGCACGCTCCGCCTCGGCCTGGGCGCGGTATGCAGTGCTCCGCGAGCCCTCCGACTGGAGCAGGACGTCCTGCGCGACCCGCGCCTTCACGAAGCTCTCGGTATCCCTCGCGGTGCGGAGCGCGTCGTCGGCATAGGTCAGGGCTTCCTCGGCGGCGCGAACCGAGAAGTAGGCACGTACGGCCTCCAGAGCGACCTGGCGCTGCATCGCGGCCCGGGTTGCCTCCTCGGACTCGGCACCGGCATGGGCACGGCGTCGGGCAGCCCAGAGCGCCGCGTCGACCAGCGGCTGCTCGATGACCGCCGAGAGACCGAGGCTCCCGTGCGCCTCGGGAGTGTTGAGCCGGGTCGGATCGAAGTCGGCCGCGGTGATCTTCCCCTGATCGAGGAGCAGGCCGAAGGTGCGCGAGGGCTGGGAGGTGAGCGTGCCCTGCGCGCCGAGGACCAGGGTCGGGCCGAGGGCCCAGTCGGCGGCCTCGGCGCCACGGGCGGCGGATGTCGCCTGGGCCGACGAGGCCTGGAGTCGCGCGTCATGTGCCCAGGCAGCGCGGATGGCATCGGAGACCGTGAGCTCGGGGGCGGCGCGCGCCGCGGGAGCACCCGACAGAAAGCCCGCGAGCACGATTCCGGACGCAGCGTGTCGTAAGTTCATGGAGTGCCTGCTGAGAGCCGCGATTGGCTCCGCGAGGTTCTTCGCTGCTCTACACGCGGGGAGCCGTCCGACGCCACCCTGGTGATCTCGCCCTGACGGTTCCGCTAGGAACGAGCCCCTGCCCGGGAGGAAGCGTGAGAACAGCAGTGGTGGTCGTCGTGCTCGCCGTGTCCGGCCTGGCCTCGGCGGAGGAGGGGATGTGGACCTTCGACCGGTTCCCCTCCGCGAAGGTCAAGGCGAAGTACGGCTTCGCGCCGGACTCGAAGTGGCTCGATCACGTCCGGCTGGCCTCGGTCCGCACCCAGCATTGCTCGGCCGGGTTCGTCTCGCCGAGCGGGCTGGTCGTCACCAACCATCACTGCGCCAGCGATTGCGCCGAGCATCTCTCCACCTCCGGCCGCGATCTGGTGAAGGACGGCTTTCTCGCGCAGAAGCAGGAGGACGAGCTGCGCTGCTCGGGCGATCACGTCGATCAGCTGGTCGAGATCACCGACGTCACGGAACGCATCGGCAACGCCACGCGAGGCAAGACCGGGAACGCCCTCGCCGCCGCGCTCCGGGGCGAGACCGGCGCCATCGAGAAGGCGTGTCAGGTCGACGAAGGGACGCGCTGCCAGGTGGTCAGCCTGTACCGGGGCGGCCTCTACAATCTCTATCGCTACCGCCGGTGGAACGACGTGCGGCTGGTGTTCCTCCCCGAGGACGCCATCTCCAACTTCGGCGGTGACCCCGACAACTACGAGTTCCCGCGCTGGGCGCTCGACGTGGCCTTCCTCAGGGTCTACGACGACGGCAAGCCGGCCACGACGCCCGAATTCTTCCGCTGGTCGCCTACCGGGGCGACGGACGGAGACCTGGTCTTCATGTCCGGCGATCCGGGCAAGACGGAGCGCCTCCTCACCGTGGCCCAGCTCCGGTACCAGCGTGACGTGGTCATCCCGGAAGCGGGCCTGCGGCTGGCCGAGCTGCGCGGGTACCTCCAGGGATTTCGCCAGCGAGGACCTGAGCAGGCCCGGATCGCGCTCGGTCCACTTCAGTCCGTGGAGAACAACCTGAAGCGCGCGAAGGGACAGTGGCGGGTCCTCTCCGATCCGAAGTTCATGGGCGAGAAGGAGCGTGCCGAGAAAGCGCTCCGTGCGCGGGTGAACGCCGATCCGCGGCTTAAGGAGGGGTCTTCCCGCGCGTGGGACGAGATCGAACGCGCGACCAGCGAGTACCTCGGCTTCCGGAGCGAGCTCCGATATCTCGAGGATTCCGTCGAGCTGGTGAGCCCCGTGGAGGAGAAGCCCTGGGGGTTCGACTCGCAGCTCTTCCGGGAAGCCCGCCAGCTCGTGCGTGCGCGCACCGAGCGGAAGCTCCCCTCCGAGCAGCGACTCCGCGAGTTCCAGGACGCGAGCCTCCCCGCTCTGACCGAGGCTCTCTTCTCCACGGCACCCGTCCACGCCGAGCTGGAAGCCGCGACCCTGGGGTGGTCGCTGACCAGGATGCGCGCGGAGCTCCGGCCCGAGCACCCGATCGTCCGGAAGCTCCTGTCCCGGGAAACCCCCGACGAGCTCGCCGCCCGGGTGGTGGGAGGGACGAAGCTCGGCGACCCGGCGGTTCGGAGGCGCCTCTGGGAGGACGCGGCCGCCTTCCACTCGGCGATGGCAACGGACCCGATGCTCCAGCTCGCCGCCGCCGTGGACGAGGAGGCCCGCGCGGTCCGGAAGCGCTTCGAGGTCGTGGATGCGACCCTGAAGAGCAACGGCGAGCTGATCGCGCGTGCCCGGTTCGACGTCCTCGGGACGGCCGTCTACCCCGACGCGACCTTCACCCCCCGGCTCTCCTACGGGACGATCCGCGGATACGAGCTCCCCGGTCGGACCATCCCCTGGCGCACCGAGCTCGGCGGGCTGTGGACGCGGGCGACCGGACGCCCCCCGTTCGTGCTCCCCCCGTCGTGGCTCGCCGCCCGGGGGAAGATGCCGGACTCGCTTCCCTACAACGTGGTGGGAACACCCGACTCGGTGGGGGGAAGCTCGGGGTCACCGATCGTCGACCGGAAGGGCGAGCTGGTGGCGCTCAACTTCGACCAGAATTCCTTCGGAACGGCGACGCCCTTCGGCTACGACGAGTCTCGCCGCCGCGCGGTCTTCCTCCACAGCGAGCTCATCCTCCGCGCGCTCGGCACCGTCTATGGGGCACGGCGACTCGTCGACGAGCTCCGTCCACCCTGAGGCCTTGGCCAGAAGGCGTAGGCCCAGGCTGGAAGGAACAGCACGACCTCGGTGAGCAGCACCGAGAGACCGCGCGCGCTGAGCATCCGCCCGCCGATGGGCGCGACCGGGATGAGCTGCCAGGGAAGGAAGTACCGGTGCGTGTCGACCGGCCAGAGGAACTCGATCCCGAGCCCGCCGGTGGTCATGGCGTCCAGCACGCCGTGGCTGGCGACGACGAGCGTGGCGAGCAGCGCGTCGAGGAGCACCGGTCGTCGCCGGAGGGCGAGCCCCAGCGCCACGAGGAGGCCGACGGCCGCCGCGAACAGGAACGAGTGAGTCATTCCCCGATGGCCGTAGGGATTCGAGTAGGGAATTCCGAGCCGGAAGGCGATGACGTCCACATCCGGGAGAACCGAGAGGGCGGCGAGCCCCACCATCGAGAGCGCCAGCCCAGGCGCCGCGGGCCGCGAGGAGCGCCAGCGCGCGGCCACCACCCCCACGGCGACGTGCCCGAGCGTCGCCATCAGCGGAGCGTCCAGATCATCCGTGCAGGACCCGGTACTCCGGCTCCGGCATCAGGCGTCACCGGAGCGGGCGAGCCCTGCGTCCAGTCGATCCACGAGGCGCAGCAGCGCGTGCCGATCGACCCGCCCGTCGGTGGCGTCGGAGAGGGAGAGGAGCTGCTCGAGTACCCAGCGAGAGACGAAGAGCAGCACGGGTCGCTCGCGCTCGGTGATGCCGGCGTCCTGGTAGCGCCGGTTACGCATGAAGTCGTCGTAGGCCTCGTGCTCCCGGTCGAGGTCCCACCGGGCCAGCTTGAGCGCGGCGGCGAGGACGGCCGGCGAGGGACGCGGGGCGTCCGGGGCGAAGAGCTCCGCGATGCCGGCACCGGTGTGCTCATCGATGTCCTCGATGGCCAGCGGCCACTGCCGGAGCTCGACGAGGAGCACCTTCGCCGCCTCGTCCAGGAGGTGCTCCCGGAGGCTCACCGGCTTCTGGTCCAGAATTCGATCCCAGCGGTCGCTCACGGCGCGCTTCTCCTCCAGCGCTCGAGCTTCGCATGTCTCGCCTCCGGAGGAGCGTCCCGGTGCAAGAGCCCCGCCGTCACCCGCGGGGGCCGGGCAAGCGCAAGCATCGACCCGACCGCCGGGCGGGGCTCGAGCCGCGAGCATGCGCGGCGCATCGACCTCGTCACCGTGGCGGCAGGGACGCGCTCGTCGCCTCAGCAGCGCGGCGCGCGGTCTTCGCCTCCTGCTCTCCTCGCGCGAATGTCCCGGAGAAGGGTCAGCAGCACGAGCGCCAGGAGCGGGCCTCCGCCGCCGGGGCCTGCCGCGGTGCAGCCGCCGGTGATCGCCAGGTCGGGCGCATCGGGCGGACCGCCGGAGGGGACCGTTCCCCCGTCGCCGCCGCTGCCACCGTCCGTACCTGACGGAGAGCCGCCATCGGGCGCTCCTCCTCCCGCGTCCGGACCGCCATCCGGCGGCGCATCCTCGACCCCGCCGTCCTCGGCGGCGTCGATCTGCGCCTGGATCCAGCGCGCCTGGGTATCCACCCGGGCCATCCCGCCGGAGCCGCCACACCCCTGGGCATTGACGGTGTGCCAGCTGACCACGCCGGCGATGACCTCCCGCCCCTGGCCGGCATCGAGGAGCCCCGGACCGCCCGAGTCTCCAGCACAGATGGCCGGGCCGACGAGGAGGTAGTTCTCGTCGATCCCGGTGATGGGAACGGTGACCTGCATCTTGCTGAACTCGGGCATCGCGGGGCTCGTCGCGCCGAACCCCACGATGCGCAGCGGCTCACCCACGACACCACCGTCGAGCACCGTCGTCTGGATCCCGAGTGGCTTCACTTCCGGCGGCACCGGTGTCTTGAGAACGACGATGCCGATGTCGGTGTTCGGGTAAGCGCCGCTGACGTACTGCGGATGCGGATAGCTCCGCTCGACCATGACGATCGTGCCGCCATCCAGATAGGACGATCCGAAGTAGGCAAACGACCTCGGCGCGCCCTGCGGGTCGACGCAGTGACCGCAGGTCAGGATCACGCGCGGAGAGACGAGCGCTCCGGTGGACCATCCTCCGCCTCCGCCCAGCAGGACGGTGGCTGGGTCACCCGGATCGAACGTGCCGTTCAGGATCGGCTGGGCCAGCGCCGTGACCGGCGGGCGCGGATCGCCGAGGTCCGCTCCGGGGCCGCAGCCAATGAAGGCTGCGAGGAGCAGACCCATCGGGACACGACACGTCGGTCGCGTGGTCATCGCATGCACTCCTGCCTGGGTGGGTTCGACCGCCGGGCGGCGAATGCAAGAAGGGGGACAGCACCGCGCGGGGGGAAGATCTCAGGCGGGACGAGCACATCGCGCGCGCCGGGGGGCAGGGCGTACACGAACCTTTTGCGAGGTGAAAAGTTTGCGACGCCCCCGCGCGCCGACGCGGGGCGCTCGGCTACTCGGGGAGGATCCCGGCCTTCCTGAGATCCGCCGCGACCGTGGCGGCGATGTCGTCCGCGAAGGCGCCGGGATCGGTGCGCCGCGTGCTGGTGCGCATCGCCCACATCGCCTTGTCGTCCGGCAAGGCCCAGAGCACCGTCTCGCCGACGTACCGGTTCTCCTCGGTGGTGTACTCGGCGAAGGTCAGCGGCGCGGACCAGTACTCGTAGAAGCCCTCGGCATCCCAGCCGGACGAGACCGCCCCGCCGACGACGACGGGGTTGATCTGCTCCTTGCTGACGCTCTGGATGGTCTTGCTGATGAGCGCGCCCTGGATGCCCTTCGCCTGGACACGCCGGAGAATCTCTGCCTTGCCCGGGTACTCGTCGTAGGCGACGAACTGGTAGCCGGGGATCGCGTCGAGCCCGCGCTTGCGGAGCGCGTCGGTGAGCTGCTGCTCGAACTCGATCCGCCCCGTCGGGTACCCGGTGGAGGCGAACACGGCGAAGCTCCGGATCCTCCGCGCCGGGAAGCTGGGGTTCGTCCAGGTCGTCTCGACCTTGGTGGAGGCGCAGCCGGTCGACAACACCAGGAGGCCGGCGAGCAGGAAGCGGGTCATTCGTCCTTCGATCCAGGGAGGCGTGTTTCCAGCACGTCACGCGCGGAGCGCTTGCGCAGCTTGCCCAGGACGAGGGACACATTCCACCATGTCCGACGCACGCAGCCTGACGCCCCGGCTCCCCGAGGCGAAGCTCCTCATCGACGGCGAATCGGTCGCTCCCGTCGAGGGCGGCACCGTCCCGGTGACCAATCCCGCGACGGGCGAGACGTTCTTCCACGCTCCCTCTGCCGGGCCCGCGGACGTCGACCGGGCGGTGCAGGCCGCGCGGCGTGCCTTCGAGCCCTGGTCGAGGATGAACCCCAGCGCCCGGGGGAAGCTGCTCCGCAAGCTGGCGGATGCGCTCTGGGAACGGCGCGAGGAGTTCGCGCTCGTCGCCTCGCTCGAGAACGGCAAGACCTTCAAGGAGGCCATTCGCGGCGACGTGGCTCCGGGGAGCGCCACGCTCGCCTACGCCTCCGAGTGGCCCAACAAGCTCACCGGCGAGGTGCTCCCGGTCGACGGGAGCTTCCACACCTACGTGCTGCGCGAGCCCATCGGTGTCGTCGCCGCCATCGTTCCCTGGAACTACGCCACCTGCCTGGCGTGCTGGAAGCTCGGACCGGCGCTGGCCACCGGGTGCACCGTCATCCTCAAGCCCAGTGAGCTCACGCCGCTCACCGGGATGAAGCTCGGCGAGCTGGCACGCGAGGTGGGGTTCCCGCCCGGGGTGCTGAGCGTGCTCCCGGGATACGGCGCGCCGACTGGCGAGGCCCTCGCGCGGCATCCAGGGGTGGACAAGATCGCCTTCACCGGCTCGGTGCGCACCGCGCGCCGGTTGCTCCACGCCTCGGCGGACACCAATCTCAAGAAGCTGACGCTCGAGCTCGGAGGGAAGAGTCCGCAGGTCGTCTTCGCGGACGCTGACATGGGGAAGGCGGTCGAGGCGTGCTTCTGGGGAATCTTCGGGAACAAGGGCGAGGTCTGCAACGCCGGGAGCCGGGTGCTGGTGCACGGCAAGGCGCACGACACCTTCGTCGAGAAGCTGGTGAAGCGCGCGAAGGAGATGGTGGTGGGTGACCCACTCGACGAACGCACCGAGATGGGCGCGCAGGTGAGCCACCACCAGCTCGAGACCATCCTCCGCTACGTCGAGTCGGGGAAGAGCGAGGGCGCGACCCTCGCCACCGGTGGGGAGCGCGATCGCGAGGGCGTCAAGGCGAAGGGCAACTTCCTCAAGCCGACCGTCTTCACCGACGTGCAGCCGCACATGCGCATCGCCCAGGAGGAGATCTTCGGCCCGGTGCTCTCGGTGCTGCGCTTCGACGACGAGGGCGAGGCGCTGCGTCTGGCGAACGGGACCAGCTACGGCCTCGCAGCCAGCATCTGGACGGCTGACGTGGCACGCGCGCACGCCCTCGCGAGGCGGGTCCAGGCCGGCGTGGTGTGGATCAACTGCTTCAACGAGTTCGACGACGCGGCGC
>AR_comb_assmDRAFT_10213848_pt1 | contig 12985 bp, 11 predicted proteins | sample ArasoioldDNA_FD_10543 | JGI IMG/M metagenome (IMG submission 10543) | reverse complement strand
AACGGATCAAACGCCAGTCGCTTGGTCGCGGCGTCCATACCGACGCCGGTGTCTCTGACGCTGAGCGCCACGTAACGGTCCGCGGGAAACGTCGTGCCGAGGGGAACGCCGTCAATGAATTCTGTCGTGATGGTGAGCGTCCCGCCATCAGGCATCGCATCGCGGGCATTCGTCGCCAGATTGATGATGGTCTGCTGCAGTTGCGTGGGATCGGCCTCGACGTGCAGCGCCACACGAGCGAGCGAGAGCACCAGGTGAATGTGTTCGCCAATCAGATGATTCAGCAACGGGCGAACCTCGTTGATGACCGCGTTGAAATCGAGGACCTGTCGCATCATCACCTGACGCCGGCTGAAGGCGAGCAACTGGCTCACCAAGGTAGCGCCGCGATTCGCGGCGCTCTTAATCTCGGCGAGCCGGGAACGGTCGCGCGAGTGTTTGGTGTCGGCGAGCAACAACTCGACACTGCCGAGCACGACGGTCAGCAGATTGTTGAAGTCGTGAGCCACTCCACCGGCGAGCAACCCGACTGATTCCATCCGCTGCGCATCGCGCAACGCTTCGCTCTGCCGTTCCAATGCGGCGCCGCGTTCAGCGACCCGCTGCTCGAGTGTCTGGTTGGTTTCCGCCAGAGACACCTGTGCCGCTGCCAGTCGCGCAAGCAGCTCGTTGTTCTCGAAGCGAAGGCGGAACGCTTCGGTCACCGCCCAATTGGAGTTGGAGGCGACGAGCCACATCGCCAGACCGTACACGATGGCGAGACCGCCCATCGCGATATGCGGGACATCGCCCTCGGAAAACAGTCGCGCCGCGACCGGCACGACGGCCGACGCCGCGAACGCGAGAAATGCCGGGAGGTGGAGGGCCAATGTGCCGGACGCACCCGCGACCATGCCACCGATGGCGAACACCAGCATGAGTTGAGGAACGTCTGGGCGCGGATCGTAGAGCAGCGCGCCGCCGACTCCCCAGAGGAGGCCGGTGACGAACGCGCCCCAGACCAGCCGCCGAGCCCAGGTGGCCGTGGATTGTGGGGACGCCTGAACGCGGAGATATCGTCGCCGAAGCAGCGCCCGCACGATGATGACCGCGGTCATCGCCGTCACCCATGCGATGAGCAGCCGGCGATCCGCTGTCGGCCAGAGCACCGCCGCGACGATCGTGGCGGCGAGCGGACTCACCGCGAAGATCGCAAGGCTCTGGCTATAGAGGATCCGAATCTGTTCGGCCTGGACGGCGGCATCGGTCGCCGCAGGCACGTCGTGCGCCACTGTTGACACCCAACTTTCGCGATGACGCAGGGCCTGTCGCGAGAATACCACCTGAACTTAACGGCGCCGGAGCGCAAACCGAACGGCATGCAACTTCGCATGCAGCATGCACGTTCGGACGAGCCGGATGTTCACGTGATTAGGGCGCGTTGGGGTGTCAGCCGCGCAATGTCGTGGGGGACGTGTGAGTCGCGTCAGTTACCTCGCACGTGTGCGTCGGCGACGATGCGCGCATCGTCCGACGAATCCCGCCAGTGCGAGTAACAGCGTCGAGGACGCTGAATCAGCCGCCACCGAGCCATGGGCTCTTGTTGCCTCCGGGACGATGACGTGGGGGCTCGTCGCGACCTTCCTGCTCATCGCGAGCTCTTTTGATTTCTCGATCGCGGTCAGGCTTTTTCGGTTTGTTCTGTCCGCCGTACTGATTCTGCTCGCGCGGGTTTCGGTCGCCTTGATCCATGGACGCCTCGCAGCAGCGGATCCTAGCGACATCGTGTGGTCGCAACTAATGAGGTGCGTTAAGGCCGAGGTGATCTGCCGCGCCCGAGTTGTTTCACGAATTCCTGCGCGTCGGCGAGTGGCCCCGTCGGAAAACAGGCGCTGATCTCAAACATCGGGGTCTCCGGAGACGTCGCCTCAACGTTCTCGCGCAAAAACATGCGCAGCTGTTGTGCGAACACCAGATACGCCATTCCCTCTTTGAAGTAAGAGGCTCTCGCGAATCGATCCCCGGGTACATGTGCAGGGTGGTCTGCTGCCGTACTTCACCTTTCCACACACGGTCTACGTGAAATGAGCTAATGCGATTACCACCAACGCGCTGAGGTCACGAAGGTCGCGTCTGACACACTCGCTCAGAAGATGGCGGCCGCAGGCGATCGCACGGGGCCGGATTGCTCTGACGAAGCGCTCTGACGAAGCGGCGGCGGCAAATCTATGCTGGCGAGAACCGCGAGGAACCACTCGCCGGTTTCAGCATGTCCCATCCGTATGCACAGCCCGAACAGAAACACATGAGTTCGTTGTGACGGGTGTAGGCGATGACCGCTTTGGGGTTCTGACACTTCGGGCAGGTGACGTGGGCCGGTGGCTCGTCCTGAGACGGTCTACTTTGTCCTGAAGAAGGCATTGTGGAAACCATAGCGAGCCCAGGGGAGCGTCGCTGTTCATTACAGAACACGTGAGCGACACGACGCCCAAAGGGACAACCTTCGCGTGCGTGAAACCCTACGCAAAAACCATCGACCCGACGGGCACATCGGTTCTGCAAGCCTAACCGTGCGCCTGAGCTGAGTGAAGGACGGAGTCCTGCGTTCAGAGTGGGTACGTGACCTGCGTAATTCTGACGCGCGTTGCCTTGGACTTGAATTTCTGCGGGTTTCCGGTATCGACCACGCCAGGCCACGGCGTGTCGTGGCTCCCCATCGACATGTCGAAAGTCGTGCCGGCCTACTTACGTCCGGTTCGCCATCCACGCGCAGCGATTAGCTCAACCGAGATCTGCCTGGACTTCTTCAGACGTACGCCGGGAGGCACGCAGCACCCGGTCTGAACGACATACGTGAAAGAAGGAACACCATGAGCAACGTGACGGAAATCCTGTTTATCGTGGCTACCTGCGGAGCGTTCCCCGTATTTGCCATTGCGCAGGCCCCAACAGGGCAGCAGATAACGGATGCGATGTACGCGGCATTCGGCGACAACCACTCGCGAGCGGTTCACGCCAAGGGCACAATGGTCGAAGGCACGTTCACGCCCGATCCCGCGGCGCGCTCTCTGAGCAAGGCTAAGCTGTTCACGCTCTCAACTGCCAAGGTGCTGGGACGGTTTTCGGATTTCACAGGCATTCCGACCATCCCCGAGAACATCGAGGGTGCCAGCCCGCGCGGCATGGCCGTGAAATTCACCGTCCCCGGCGAGAGCGAGGTGGATGTGGTGATGCACAACTTCAACGGTTTTCCGACGCGCACCTCGGCGGAATTCCGCGAGCTGTTGCTGGCCGTTGCGGCCAGCGGAAAGAACGCGCCGAAGCCGACGCCACTCGATACGTTTCTCGCGTCGCACCCCATCGCCAAGACGTTTCTCACCACGCAGAAGTCGCCCGAGAGCTTCGCCACGAGCGCCTTCTTCGGTGTCAACTCGATCAAATTCACGAACGCGCAGGGACAACCCACCTTTGTGCGCTATCAGTTCATCCCGGCGGCCGGCGAGCATTATCTCGACGCCGCTGCACTCCAAGCCAAGGACGCCAACTACCTTCAGAGCGAGATCGGCCAGCGGCTCGCCAAGGAGCCCGTCAGCTTCACCTGGTATGCCCAGATCGCCGACCAAGGTGACGTCATCGACGATCCGTCCATTGCGTGGCCGCCCACGCGCAAGTTGGTCAAGCTGGGTGTTGTGAGCATGACCGGCATCGTGCCGGACCAGGCCAGCGCGGACAAGAAGACCCTGTTTCTGCCGGGGAACCTGCCGGATGGCTTGGAAGCGGCCGACCCTATGATCCAGGTGCGCAGCGAGTCCTACCCGATCTCGTTCCGCCACCGCCAATGACGGATTTGCGACCGCGATTGCGGTTACTTCACGCGTGTCGCGCGCTCCTGACGCGTCCCCTGGACGACGACGATCTCCGTCACGCTGCCGGCCGCGTCAAGGACGAAGTCAACGACCAGGTTGATGTTGCGGATGAAGAAACGCGTCTCGGATTCCGCGAGCAGAGTCAGCGCGTTGCCTCCCGTCGGCTGTAGCACGAGCTGCGCGTCATCGACCTTGACGGTCACCGACTGACCGTTACCAGACTGATAGACACCCGCGTAGCGTGTTAACACCGAGCGTGGAAGGGTGATGGCTTTTTTCTCCGATATCAGCTGTACCGTGTCGCCGTGGGCGAGCGCCCCGAGATACCCGGCAATCTGCGGTGCGGGTGCAACGCTGAGATTTCCGAGCACGACCACGGAGATGCCGCGATCGAGGAAGTAGGTCAGATTCGCGAACGGCGGCGCGCCGCCGCCATGTGTCGCCGCGCGACGGCCATCGATTGTCCGGATGTAGATGCCGAGCCCGTAGTCACCCTTGAATGGCGTCGTCATCTTCTGCAGCGAGGCTTTCGAGACCACCTTGCCGCCGTACAGGCCGTTCTGCCAGCGGAGCAGATCTTCAGTTGTCGAGTACAAGCCTGCCGCCGTGTTCGGCACCACGCGATCCGACCCGTAGGAGGTGTTCACCAGGCCGTTCGGCGTGACGTTGTACGAGCCCGCGCGGCGCGCGATCACCGCTGGACCGTCGAGCATCGTGTCCTTCATGCCGAGCGGAGTGAAGATGTTCTCGCGCACGAAGGACTCGAAGCTCTGCCCGGTGAGTTTCTGAATCAGGTGGCCGAGGACGAAGTAGCCCGCGTTCGTGTAGTTGAAGCGCTCGCCAGGTGGTGATTCGAGCGGCCGCTGCATCAGCGCCGCGACATATCCCGCGACCGTACCGTCCGCACTTTGAACTGGTGCTTGCAAGCCAGGGAATCCCGCCGTGTGTGTCAGCAGGTGAAAGATCGTGATGCGGTCCCATGACGCCGGTGCGTCGGGGAGGTGCGTCTTTACCAGGTCGTCGATCTTCAGCCGGCCGCGCTCCTCGAGCAGCAGGATTGCTGTGGCGGTGAACTGTTTGGTGATGGACGCGACCTTGAACCGCACATTCGGAGCGCTTGGGATGTTCCACTCGACGTTCGCCAGGCCGTAGCCCTTGCTGACGATCACGTCGCTGCCGCGCGCGACGAGCACCGAACCTGCAAACGTTCCGCTGCTCACGTAGGACTGCACGACTTGCTCCATCCGCGCGGTGTCTTGTGCCAGACAGACGGTAGCCGTGCCGAGAGACGCCAGGAAGACCAGAGCGATCCTCTGCATGTCAACGCTCCTCTTCTTAGACGCCGAATCTCTCGTTCGGCTCCCACGCGCAGCCTAGCGAGAGTTCGGACCGACGATGACGATGCTTCCCGGGGCAGGCTCTTCGCGGTATGCCAGTCGGCCACGTGTGGCAACGATGAGAACGAGGGCGACCGCGAGTCCACACAGCGCCATCACCAATACGAACGGTATAGGTGCGCTGGGTTGTGTCTCGGCGAACAACCCGCCCAGGAATCTCGAAACGGTGTTAAACGCCGCATGCAGGGCAATCGGCGTGATGACGCCGAAACGAGCCAGATTGGTGCCGTAGGTCAGGATGACGCTCTGGCCGATCAAGAAGAGCACGTAGATCCATAGCGGCGAGCTTGTCCACCCCGGATACAGGAAGAGCGGCAAGTGGTCCGCGAAATATCACCAGCGGCACGAATATGAGCCACGCCCATGTAGGCGATCGCAAAAAAGACGACCAAGGTCGGCGACGTTGGCATTCGTGCGGCGCGACAGTACTACAGGCTCGCGTGGACGATGGGATTGAGTTCGCGAGTCGACGCAGGGGGACGGCCGCCGCTCGAAGGTCACCTGAAGGCCGTTCTTCCAGCTGCAGGCCGTTGATATCAACGCGCGAATCGCGAAGGAGAAGCGAGTCCCACATGACTGCGTTCAGGTCACCACGACTCGCGTGGATCACGAGCCCGGTGCCGTCGCACGCCTATCGTATCGACGCACCCGACCGTTCGGTCGTGATTTCGTGAGATACCGATCACTCCGATGCACTCGTGGCGCTCGCGCCTCCGTGATCGCACTGTCCTGAATGGTCGCAGGTGTCCCCTGCGAGGCGCCAGCGGGGGCGTGAAATCCAGCGAACTCTCAGGAAAACATGCGCTGGCACTCCCGTTGCTCAGTCACCAGGCACCCCCGTAACGCGATGTGGAGGACACTGTGGTCAAGGTGCCGTTCGTTGCAACGCTCATCGCCGCGAGTCTGGCGGTGGCTATGCCCGCGCACAGTCAGGTCAGCGTCTCGGTCAACATCGGGCAGCCGCCCCCTGTGATCGTCGCGCAGCCGGTGCTGGTGCCAGTGCAGGCCTCGCCGGTCTATTACGCGCCGTCTTACGGGGCCGATGTGTTCTTCTACGAAGGCCGTTATTACACCGTCCGCGACGATCACTGGTTCTATGCCGCGCGCGTCAACACGCCGTGGATGGCGATCGCCGTCGGCAGGGTGCCGCGGCAGATTCTCGCGATTCCGGTGACGTACTACCGTGTGCCGCCCGGTCATCTGAGGCAGGTGCGCGGCGGCGGGCACTGCCCTCCAGGCCAGGCGAAGAAGGGCCGCTGCTAACCGTCACATTCTTGAACATCCGGCAGAGGACCCTCAGGGGTCCTCTAGGTCGTCACGGTCCTCCTTGCGATTGCGAGTGCTGCTGGATCTCCACTTACCGTTCGCCGTCGCCTCGATGAAGAACGTCGATGGTGGCAGAACACGCCGCCACAGTTGAAAGAGACCGTGTAGTCGTGATTCGCCATGTTCGGCATCAACGGAGAACGCAAGCCAGCGGGCTCGAGTCGTGCTGGGCGCACCAAAATCGCTTCGCTCAAGGGGAACTGACCCCTATCTCGTACCCGGTTCCGTTCTGCACGGAGCAGCCTAGCGAGAGCGTTCACGCAGCGTTGGGTAGTGGGTCAGTTTGAATATCTGTCTGAAAACCACAGGAGCAATAACGCTGCGCCGACAGCGAAGAGGGCGATTCGAATTCGACCTTGATGGGGGTCGGGCAGCCCCGTGCCTTTTCGATAGACGGGCCGACCAGACAATGCATAGCCCATGCAGAACAGCGGCGCAGCAAGTAGCACCACGTTAGGGTATCCGAGCCGAGAAGGCGAAACGGAAAGGGATGGTGCGGCAACACGACTCGAGCACGCTGGCTTCGAGCCGCAGGCGAAGTGCCACATAGATCCTCGCCTTTGACCTTTGCCGTTTGACTTTTGACCTTGAGCGAAGCGAATGTGGCCTGCCAGCCGTAGCTCGTTCACTTGAGAGGAAGGCCCACCTTCGCGCTTCGCGCTATGGTGGGCAACCTTCGATGCATTCATGAGCGAAGGTTGGTGCGCCCAGCTGGACTGCAACCCCTATTTGGTGACCGGGTCGGTCCTTTACCGAGCCGCGTAACAGACCGGTCTGAGTTATCGTCGGGCGCCGGACTTGATCCCGTGTCATCTCTGACGTGGATCGCGCGGTTTGCCATCCTTGCAGGCGCTCGGCGAGTAATCCACGCCTTCGCCGGTCGGCTGCAGCAGGCTCAACTCTGCGCGGTGCTCGGCGATCCAATTGCGCCACATGTCTGCGAGGACATGCTCAGCTCCGGCAGTGTATGGAATCGGAGAATTTGGGATCAGTGCGGGAAGTGCCTCCACCATGTAAAACTTCGGCGGCAGAACGGCCACATCGGTGTTCTTGTCCGGGTGGTATCGCAACGCGCGTTCCCAATGCGTCTGGCCGGTCGGCGACATCAGATACTCAAAGGCGCGGATTGCGAACCATCCTCCGACCTGTGCGAGCCGGAAGCTTATATACGACGAGGAATAGGTCCGTTCACCGATCGACCAGCACCAGAGCTCTTGCAGCTGGCCGGTGTCACCGAGTTGAGCTAGGGCTTCCTGAACGATGTAATCCCCCGGTATATCGCGACGTCGTGGCAATGCCGCAGCGAGAGCCTCTAGATAGATGCGATTGCGGCTCCGTCCAGCATCGCGGATCGCCCGCCAATCGTTGGCCCGAATGCCCTCGAGAATACGCGCCTGTTCGGCCGTCAAGGTGACCGCAACAGGCGGAGGCACGTCGGGCTCTTGTGCGGCAGCCGCCGCGCCGAGCAGGAAGACGACCATCGAGAACGTGAATAGTCGTTTCGAGATGCTCATGAACGTTGTCTCGGACAGAGCAGCCGCGGCTAACAGTCTGGAACGTGGCGCGGACCTAGCACCTCGCCTTTGACGTTTGACCGTTGCCTTTTGACTTGAGCGAAGCGATTTTGGTGCGCTCAGCTGGACTGCAACCCCTATTTGGTGACCGGGTCAGTCCTCTGCCGAGCAGCCTAACGGGCTCCGTCTGACTTATTTGTGGGCCCAAACTTGAACGCTAGGCCACACGTTATCTCCCACTCCGATCGCGCGGCTTACCGTCCTTGCATGCGGCCGGTGAGTAACCGACACCTTCGCCAGTGGGTTGCAACACGCTTAACTCTTCGCGATGCTCGGCGATCCAACTGCGCCATTTGTCGGCTAGGACGTGTTCACTACCGGTGCCAAATTCTGGAGTTCGTACTGAGTTGGGAATCAACTTGGGAAGCGTCCGTACGATATAGAACTTGGGACTCACTTGGACCGCGTCGGTGTTCTTCTCTTGATATCGCAGTGCGGCCATCCAGTTCTTGTCTCCCTCAGGCGACATCAAGTAATCGAATCCGCGAATGGCAAACCATCCACCGATCCTGGCAAGACTGGATGTGATGTTGAAGGATCGGTAATTCCGTTCGGCCGTAGACGCGCACCAGATCGCTTGAAGCTGCCGAGTGTCACCAAGCTGGGCGAGCGCCTCCTGGACCATGTAGTCACCCGGGATGTTCTGCCGTCGCGGCAACGCCCCAGCCAGGGCCTCGAGATAAATCCGATCGCGACTCAGTCCCGCATCGCGGATGGCCCGCGAATCATTGGCACGAATGCCCTCGAGAATGCGCGCTTGTTCGGCCGTCAAGGTAACCGCGATCGGCGGAGGCACGTCGGGCTCTTGTGCCCCGGCCCCCGACGCAGCTAGCAGGAAGACGACCATCGCGAACGTGAATAGTCGCTTCAAGATGCTCATGAACGGTGTCTCGGACAAAGCAGCGGCGGCTTACAGTCTGGAACGTGGCGCGGGAGCCTCGGTGAGATAGGCAATGGCCAAGCTACGGAACGACTCGCTCTCGCTTGCGAGCCGAAGGCGAGTGCCTAGCACCTCACCTTTGACCTTTGCCTTTTGACTTTTGACCTTGAGCGAAGCGAATTTTGGTGCGCCCAGCACGACTCGAACGTGCGACCTCCTGGTTCGTAGGATGGTGCAGGTCTTGTATCTTGTTGATTCTTCGTGCCTGTAGCTCGGGTGCGATCCCGCTGTTACCCCGTGTTCGGGAGCAAATTGTTCACTGATTGTTCACTGACTCGGCGTCGCAAGCCGCCCAGCCAGACAAGGGGCGAGGCATCATATCCCGTCAGTTCGAGCCAAAACACCTGTCGCAGACGCGTCTGTCTGGTTCTAGGCGCCAGGGAACACTCGCTGTGGGAGCAGGCGGCCTGGTCATAATTCGCCAGGACGAGGCGGACACGACTAGCGATCCACGCTTTCACGGAATCTGTAACCGTGCGGTCTATCGCGACGATTGCCAGAGAGCAGGACTGGCTTTCTGCGCTACCGCCGATAGTACGGTACGACCGCGTTTGGCGAACGATCGACTCCATCGCCACGGGCCTGTTCGCAACGATGCTTTCTGAATTGCAATCTGCGCGATGCCACTCCGGTCGCGAGTTTGCGCGGCTTGATCTTACTGGTGCGTCGGAACGTCTCCGAGACCCTCAAGAACTCAGGATGCGGCGGCGCGCTTCGTTTCTTCCCCCAGAGCGCACGATCTCAGTGGCGCCTCGCGCTTCATCGATTACTCCGGCAGCGCGCCTCGTATTGTGACCTGCTCAGCTTCGAATTCGACTCGCGTGATTCCCTCATCTCGGAAGCGATCCCGCAGGGCAGGTATGGCGGTCGTATATGCGTTCCGCAATGATGGGTCGACGCTGAACACGACCTTCAAACGGAAGATCTCCTGTTTCGATGCAGGTTCGAGACGCCACGTTCGAACGTTGTTCAAGGCGCTTTCGATCAACAAGTTTCGCTGCTCTCCAGCGAGATCTACCGCCGAAACCTTAACGTCGATCGGGTTTCCTTGCTTGCTTATCATGCCGGTCAGTGTGACCGTCCCTGCTGAGGTGTGGCGCAGTGCTTCTAACGGGTACTGAACCCGCCTCAATGCCAGAACACACCGGCGGTTCAACTCAATGCGGCACCGGGGTGTCTGGGGCGTCGGGAACACGACCACAGTGTTGTAGTCGTCTTGTTGAAGCAGCTCCCATCCAAGCGGGGTAAGCGTCAACGAATCACCGTCTGGCGCAGCTCCTATCCAGTAGACCCCCATAAGGTCGCGATCGAACGTGCCCACATCCCTAGCTGTTGCCATCTTGTCAGCATCAAAGTTGAGCGCGGCCTGCCTGGAAAAAAACGCGAGAACGGTGACGCTGACCCAGTCTCGGTGGGCAGATTTCAGACTCTGTCGCAGGCACAAGAGACTGTTGAACGTAACGTCGTCGGCGCGCAGGACTATACGTGCAACGCCGACGCCATTTCGCGGGCCAAGTTCTTCACGTACCTCGTCGAACGGCACAGGTTTGCACTCGTCCGGTGGAACCGCCCAAGTGGCACGTGTCACAAACAGAATCGCGAGAAACAAATACGGTGTCGGATTAATTCGCCGCACAACCCGCCTGCACAAGTTGGATGTTGATGTCATGGGACTTTCCAGTGACGTTGGGAGTCCGGAGGAGCGCCCGCAGTTCGTCGTCATCTCTGTTTGTGAGGCTATGAAGCGCTTCATGGAGGACCGTTGCTTCCTTAATTAAAGGAACCACCAACGGATCTGTATTGAGATAGATATCTTTAGCTGGATCGCTAAAGGGACGCGCCACCCCTTGGCTGGCTGCGACGGTGCGATCATTGGGGTGACGCGGGTCAATTATGAATATCTGACACACCGGTGCCGCCATCAGCACGCGCGCCGCCAGAAGACTACTCATCTGCGTCAATCCAGCAACACCCGCATCCCATCTGCTCATTGTACTTTTCGGACCATCTCGGGGATCAGTACGATTGACAGCGACATCCAGAAGATGGAAGAAGGGAGCCGTGTCCTGATGAGCCGCAAAGAATTGACTACATGAATTGGTTGCAGACGATGAAATAGCGCCGCTGCTCAACAGCGCCTGTTTACTCGCAGCATACTGATTAAAGGCAGCGCCACTCGTTAGAGGTGGTTGTTGGTTCGATCCGAGGACGCATGATGGACCCCACGATTGCATTGCGTACGCCGGGGCCCCCCCTGGAGTCGTCGTTACTCCCACGAACGTTTTGAACGACGACGGATACCCATTCTTCATTGCGGCGTAGCTAGTACCCCGTTGGACTCCGGGTAACTCCACCGCCTCGACAACCCCGGCCAAGCCGCTATATGCATCCCCACTCCACGAGATATTAGAAGATACGGCGGCGACCGGACGGACTAAAGCTCCGCTGGCACTTAACTCGTAAGTTCCCGCCCCGGACATCGCTATTAACCCCCCTGCCGCAGCCGTCTGCTGGGGTTCGTACCCAGGTATCATCCACTTCGTCGCACCTGTCGCAGTGAAGGCCATCATCGTCGTGTTGGTATAAGTCGCGTCGGACTGTGTACCGACAAACGAACCGTCCTCGAGTTGCAGATCGAGCTGCACCGCATGGTTGCCGGGTTGATCCCAGACAACGTCGGACGCCAGCGCTCCATTTCTGAGCGACGTCAAATGGTGATCGGTGGCGGGCACGCACGTGTTCACGAGGATCAGCGTACCTGGCGCACCAACGGGACATTGCACGATAGCAACCCAGCTTGCAAGCGCCCCCTGATCTTCGTCAGTGATGAAATTCAGTCCTTCTAACGAGAGGTTCTTCGGGCCCGTGTGCGCTAGGGTTTGACGATAGCCCCACGGCGCCTCAGACCCGCTCGATCGGATGTACGTCGTCACATCCGTCGTCTCCCAGGTCTTGACCACAACATCTGATGACGATCCGTCCGCGCCCACCTGCATCACACGCAGTGCCAGCACAGACGACAACGTCGAATCACACAGGCGCTTGTACTTCAGATTCTGCAGATTCAGCAGACTCAACGCACTGGTACGATCCCCGCGGTCTAGGTAATCATCCAACTGCGAATCCCAAGACGTGTACGATTCTCCGGTGGCGGCGCGCAGCTGCCCGTGCGCTGTGCGAGCGGCGGTCAACTCGGAGTTCACAACGTACGCCACGAGTTGATCCCATAGGTTGTACGCCGCATCGGCATAGAGGTTCGCCGGGGATCGCTGCACTGTCCCAGTCCAGTTTTTCGTCGTATAGCCCACGTAATAGCGCCCGTCTCCGGCAACGATCGCGGAAAACGACTGCGGCCACGCGTGTCCCGTCCATGCGTCACCGCTCGCCTGGCAGAACAACTGGTCGGCCGGAGCGATGGTCGTCGTATCGGTCCAGTTCTCGAGCGGGACGCGGAACTTCGCGGCCGCTGTTCGGTTGTCCACTCCGACCACCCACGCCCGTGTCTCGTTGTCAGTCCCACCCGTGCAGTCCGCGCTGGTGCAGGCGTAATCCGTGGTGAACACCGTCCCGTCAGGATGGATGCGTGGTTCGGCATAGCCGAACTGCTGCGCATGGGACGACGTGTACGAAAAGAGTTGTAGCGGCGCGCCCGTCAGCGGATCAAGCCGTGTCAACACCTCGTTGTTGTCGTATAGGACGGCGCCGCCTTGAAAGTCCGGAAACAGCCAAGGGAAGCTGGCCCCCTGATAGGTCCACGCCGTCGATCCGTCCCGCTTAATCGCCACGACTTCGTTGTTCCCGCCAATGGCAAAGACATCGGCAACGGCATCGTAGTTCGGCACCGCGGGGCGTTCGTAGGCACTGTTACGGAGATCTGCGTGTCACTCCAAGAGGTGACTTCCG
>AR_comb_assmDRAFT_10658025_pt1 | contig 12987 bp, 7 predicted proteins | sample ArasoioldDNA_FD_10543 | JGI IMG/M metagenome (IMG submission 10543) | reverse complement strand
ACACGGCGCGCCAAGCTGCGGACGCGCCTGCTCGCACGCAAGCCCGGGACGTCGCCAAGCATGCCCGGAGCGTCCGATGGCCTATGCTCCGCTTCCGAGGTGGACGTGGACCTGGAAACCGCCCGCGTGGGGGTCGGTCCCGCGCCCTTGCTGGGCGACGGGTGGGAGCTGCGTCTGCACACCGGTCGCGGCGCGGGCACCGTGCTCGTCGTCCCGCGGAGCGGTGCGGTGCTCGGGAGCTCGCGGGACTGCGAGCTCGTCCTCTCCGACGACGGCGTTGCGCCGAGACATCTGCGCTTCGCCGAGAGTCGCGGTGGCCTCGAGTTCGTGCACCTCGGTGGCCGCTGGCCGACCCTGGTGGACGGGGAGCCACGGACGGCCGGGGCGATCCCCGAGGGAACGCAGCTCCAGGTCGGCGCGGTGCTGCTCACGGTCGCGCGCAGGTCAATGACCGCACCACCGGGCGGACCCGCTACCGAGGACGACGAGCCGCCGCTCGCTCCGGGCACCGTGCTCGCCGAGCGCTACCGGATCCACGATCTGGTCGGCCGCGGAGGGATGGGTGCCGTCTACCGGGCCGAGCACCTCGCACTGGGCAACACCGTCGCGGTCAAGGTGCTGCGGGCCTCGCACGGCGCGCACGCCGATATGGTCCGTCGCTTCCAGCGCGAGGCGGTCGCCGCGAGCCAGATCCGGCACCCGGGCATCGTCGAGGTCACCGACTTCGGTCGAACGCCGGATGGACTCTTCTACCTCGCGATGGAGCTGGTGGAGGGTGAGACGCTCGCGCGCCGGCTGGCGCGCCTCGGGCCCTTCGCCCCGGCCGACGCGATGTCCCTGGTGCGCGAGCTGGCCCGTGCGCTCGGCGCCGCGCACGCCCGCGGAATCTACCACCGCGACATCAAGCCGGAGAACGTGCTCCTCGCGCGCGAGGGGAGCGCCAAGCTCGCCGATTTCGGCATCGCCCGGCTCAGCGAGGGCCCGCGCGACGCCCGGGAGACGGCGGCCGGGGTCATCTTCGGAACGCCGCACTACATGTCTCCGGAGCAGGCCGCCGGACAGCGCCAGGACGGGCGCTGCGACGTCTACGCCCTGGGAGTGCTGCTCTTCGAGCTGCTCACCGGCGCACCGCCGTACCTCGGTGCCAGCGCCACCCATGTCCTCGCCGCGCATCTCCTGTCGCCCGTGCCCCGGCTGCCCGCGCAGGGTCCGCACGGCCCTCTTCCCCCTGCGCTGGCGGATCTCGTCGGAAGGATGATGGCGAAGGCCGCTGGCGAACGTCCCGCCACGATGGCCGAGGTGGAGGCCGCGCTCGAAGCCGTGCTCGGCGGACACGACCTGCCGCCTCTCGCGCCGCAGGTGGTCGTCCGGCCGTGGATGCACGGCGTACTCGCGACCGTCGCGCTCGCCGGCGTGGCGGGCCTGATCTTCCTGGGCGTCCGCCACGCACGCCCCGTGCCGCCGCCGACCGCCGCGACGACGCCCGGCGCTCTCGAGACCCCCGCGCCGCCGGCTCCGCCCGCGGCTCCCGCGAGCGCTGCCACGCCAGAACCGGAGCGCGCGGAGGCGCGCGTGCCACCGGCCTCCACCCCGGCACCCGTGCGGGCTCCGCGGTCGGTTGCCGTGCCCGTCGAGCTGCACTCGACACCGGCCGGTGCCCGCGTCACCCTCCACGGCCGATTGCTCGGTCACACGCCGCTCTCGGTGCGTCTGCCGCCGGACCGGACGCTGCTTTTGGTCTTCGAGGCGCAGGGACGGATGTCGATCGCCGAACGCGTGCGGGCACGCTCGGGGCTGGTGGTCACGGCGCACCTCCCTCCGGCGTCGGTCGCTCCCGGCCTCGACGACCTCAAGGCCTCGCCGTACTGAGCGCGGTGGTCTAGGGTCACCCGGGTGCTGGCGGTGGTGATGGCTGGCCTGCTGCTCTCCACCCCTCCCGGCGACGTGGAGCAGGCCCGGGCCGACTTCGAGAGGGGTGCGGCGCTGTACCGCGCGGGTGATTTCCGTGCCGCGCTCGCCGCGTTCGAGGCCGCACAGGCGCGCGCCCCCGCGCCGCAGTCGCTGTTCAACATCGCGCGGTGCCAGGAACGGCTGGGCCAGCTCGCCGACGCGGTGGACTCGTACACCGCCTACCTCGCGGCGGCGCCGGACGCACCGGACCGGGCCGCGGTCAGCTCGCGCGTCCAGGAGCTCCGCGCACGGCTGCCGCTGGAGGCATCGCTGCGCATCTCGGTGGAGCCGCCGTCCCCGGTGGCGGTGGACGGGGAGCCCGCGGGCACGTCCCCGGTCTCGGTGCGCCTCGCCCCGGGAACCCACCGCGTCCGGGCCGCACAGGACGGCTATCAGCCGCTCGAGCGGGAGGTGGAGCTCGCTCCCGGGGGACGGGTGCAGCTCGAGCTGTCCCTGGTGCCCCTCGTGCCAGAACGCGCGCCCGAGGCTGCGGTCCACGACAGGGTGGCGCCGCTTCCGAAGACGCAGCCCCGGCGCTGGACCTGGGTCGCCACCGGCCTCTCCGTCGTCAGTCTCGCCGCGGGAATCACCTTCGGCCTGAGCGCGCACCAGGCGGAGGACACGCTCAAGGACGGGACACCGCGCAGCCCGGACCAGGTCCAGCAGGTCTACGACACCGCCGTCGCGCGCAGCAACGCGGCCAACGGCTTCTACGCCGCCGCGGGGATCGCGGGCGCGGCAGCGATCGCCCTCTTCTTCCTCGAGCCACACTTCGGGGCGCCCGCGGAGGCCCGCTAGCGTGCGACCGGCGCGAACCGCGGTCGCGGGAGCGCTCGGGCTGCTCCTCCTCGCCGGTTGCAAGCTCGACCTCACCGGCGCGACCTGCAACACCAACGAGAACTGCCCGGTCCGCCAGTACTGCGCGGTGCCGCTCGGTTCCCGGCAGGGATCCTGTCAGCTCGGGCCCCGGGTCAACGCGACGCTGGCGCTGTCCGCGGATCCGTCCATTCTCCCCGCCGGGGGCAGTACCCAGGCCGTCGCGACCCTCACCTCCTCGGGCGGGCCCCCGGTTCCCGACGGAGGTCTGGTGACCGAGCTGGTGACGTGGAGCGTCGACCCGTCGAGCACGGCCGTCATCTCGGTGAGCAACGCCCCGGGGACCCGGGGGCTGGTACAGGCGCTCAAGCCCGGACAGGGCCTGCTGCTCGGGACCATGGTCTTCGCGGGGCAGCAGCTCCCGGGCACCGCCACCATCGTGGTGAGCAACGCCGCGCTCCAGCGTCTGCTGGTGGTGGCCGATCGGGTGCAGTACGCGGCAGGGACGGCGGGCAGCGCCACCGCCACCGGATTCTTCAGCGACGGCTCGCACGCCGACCTCACCTCGCTGGTGAAGTGGTCTAGCAGCGTGCCCTCGGTCATGTCGGTGTCGACGAGCTCCGGGAGCTGGGGCCGGCTCGGAGCGCAGTCGCCCGGGCAAGCGACGATCCAGGCCAGCTACCTCGATCTGACCGGGTCCACCTCGCTGACCGTCAGCGCCGCCACCCTGACCGGGCTGTCCATCTCCCCGCTCCGGCCGCAGGGCGTGGAGGGGACCGACCTCGCGGTGGAGGCGACCGGCCTGTTCTCCGACGGCTCGGCACAGCCCCTGACCCGGTCTGTGCAGTGGAGCGTGGACGACCAGACCGTCGGGTACTTCAGCTCGCCGGGGACGGTGACCCTGCTGGCGCCGGGAACCACGACGGTCCGCGCGCTCGCGGCAAATCTACAGGCGCAGGCAGCGCTCGACGTCGCCCCCGTCGCGCCGGCACAGCTGGAGATCTCTCCCGCGCTCCCCGACGCGCTCCAGCTCGGCGCCAGCTCGCGGCTCTTTGCCTGGCTCACCCACCGGGACGGCACGGTGGTGCTGGACGATCCGACCTGGAGCAGCACGACCCTGACCCTTTCCGTGTCCTCCGCCGGCGAGGTGACGGCGGGAGAGCAGCTCGGCGTGGGCACGGTGATCGCCTCCGACGGCGCGCTGGCCGCGCCGGCCTCGATCGAGGCGACACCCAACGGCGTCGAGGGCTGGCACGTGTGGCCTCCGGAGCTGGTGGTGCCGACCGGCGCCGAGGGGTCGCTGGTGTTCGAGCGCATCATCGGCGGGGGAATCGTCCAGGACCTCACCCAGGCCGCCGGCTGGAAGCCGCTCGAGCTGGACGCGGGCATCGACGTCGACACCGGGGAGCGCGGCGGGACGGTTCGCACGCGCGTGCCGGGAGCCCGCCTGGCAGTGGCGGCCGTCCTGCCCGGCGAGCTCGCCAGGGCCTGGGTCCGCTCGCCGGAGGGCACCCCCACGCTCGAGGTCGTCCCTCCGGCCGCGAGCGCTGCGGTGGGAGGGAGGACGCGCCTCGCCGCGGTCGGCCACTGGCCGGACGGAACCGTGGTGGACGTGACCTCCGCGGCGAGCTGGAGCGCCGGGACGGAGGGCGTGATCGCCGTGGGTGACGGTCCGGGCGCGGGTCTGGTGCTGGGCGCGGACGCAGGGGTGACGTCGCTCCGGGCTCGCTTCGGCACCGCGAGCGCGCAGGCGCGCATCGAGGCCGTACCGAATCCAGGAGCGCTCGAGGTCTGGCCGCCGGCGGTGAACCTCGCGACGGGCACGGCGCTCCCGGTGGCGGTGACGCTGCTCGACGGCTCCGGCGATTCGACGGACCTGACCGCCGACGCGGTCTGGCTCTCGAGCGACCCCAAGATCTCGATCGTCACCAACGCCCCGGACCAGCGCGGGATCCTCCTCGGGCGGGCGCCGGGCAGCGCCGTGCTCACCGCCCAGGTCGACGGGAACCGCGCCAGCATCTCGGTCCAGGTGAGCTCGGCGACACTGCAGCAGGTCGACGTCCATCCACCGGCGGCGGTCGTGACCTGGGCCCCCTCCTCCTTCACGGCGAGCGGCGTGCTCTCCGACGGCACAGTGCAGGACCTGACGCGCTGGGTGACCTGGGCGCCGTCGGATCCGACGATCCTGCGACTCCGCGGGACCGGGCCGGATCGGGGAACCGCGCGCGGGGTCGATGCCGGAACGGTCCAGGTGTTCGCACACCCGATCGGTGGAGCGGCGACGAACGTTCACGTGACGGTGAGCGGCGGACCACCGACCTCCCTGGCGCTCCTCCTGCCCGACGGCGGCATCGCCGCCGGCACGCGCCCGCAGGCTCGCGCGCTGGCGCGGACGTCCGAGGGCGCCACGGTGGAGGTGACCGCCCTGGTGGAGTGGAGCAGCTCCGACCCGACGCTCGCGACCGTGTCCAGCGTCGTCCAGCCGGGCGTGATCACGACCGTCCGTGCCGGTGCGCCCACCATCTCCGCGCGCTTCTCCGGTCTGACGGCCGGCGCTCCCCTGCAGATCTCCGGGGATTCGCTGACCCGGCTGACGGTGACGGCGCCAGGGGACCTCGCCGTGGGCACCACCACCGCGGCCGCTGCGACCGCAACCCTCTCGGGGGGAGCCACCCAGGTGCTGGGTGACGACGTCGTGTGGTCCTCCGACGACCCGGCGGTGCTCGCGGTCTCCAACGCGCCCGGAGCGCGCGGCCGGCTCCTCGGGGTCGCCGCCGGCACCACCACGCTGCGAGCGAAGACCCGCTCCGGTCTCCCTCAGCTCCAGGGCAGCATCCCGGTGTCGGTGTCCCCTCCCACCCTCCGGGCCGCAACATCGGGCGTCTCGCGGGCCCCGAAGCGGTAAGATCTTCTGACGTGAGCATCGGTGGTGTGTGGTGAGGAAGCGGTACCGGTCGGCGCTGGAGCGACTGGATCGGCTGGGACTTCGACCGGGAATCGCGCTGAGGCAGACCCTCGCCGCGGGCTACGGGCGGCGGGAACTGGCGCGGGATGCGCTCGCCGGTCTGGTGGTGGGCGTCGTGGCGCTGCCACTGTCGATGGCGCTGGCCATCGCCTCGGGCGTCGCCCCGCAGCACGGGCTGTATACTGCCATCGTCGCCGGCGCGCTGGTGGCGCTGCTCGGCGGCTCGATGACCCAGGTCACCGGACCCACGGCGGCATTCGTGGTGATCCTCGCGCCCATCGCCGGGCGCCTCGGCCTCGCGGGGTTGCTGCTGGCGTCGGTGATGGCCGGGCTCATCCTCCTCGCGATGGGCGCGTTCCGGGCGGGGCGGCTCATCGAGTTCATCCCTCACCCGGTGACCACCGGCTTCACCGCCGGCATCGCGGTGGTCATCGCCACGCTGCAGCTCAAGGACTTCCTCGGCCTGCGACCGGCGACGAACCCCGAGCACTACCTCGAACGCGTCGTCTCCCTCGTCCGCGCTGCTCCGAGCGCCCGCGCAGCCGAGCTGTGCACCGGGCTGGCAACCCTCGCCCTGCTGGTGCTCTGGCCGAAGCTGACCAGCGGACGGATTCCCGCGGCGCTGGTGGCGCTGGGCTCCGTCGCGCTGGTCACCGCCGGGCTCACCCACTGGGTGCCCGGCTTCGGGGTGGAGACCATCGCCTCGCGCTTCGGCGGCATTCCCGCCGTGCCGCCCGCCTTCGCCTGGCCGTGGGACGTGGTGGAGCCGGGGCGCCCGCCGATGCACCTCGACTTCGGCACGATCCGCATGCTCGTTCCCAGCGCGTTCGCCATCGCGCTGCTGGGGGCCATCGAGTCGCTGCTGTGCGCGGTGGTCTCCGACGGGATGACCGGCACCCGCCACGATCCGGACGCCGAGCTGCTCGCGCTCGGGACCGGGAACCTCGTCGCGCCCTTCTTCGGAGGCTTCGCAGCCACCGGGGCCATCGCCCGGACCACGGTGAACATCCGGAGCGGCGGCCGCTCTCCTCTCGCGAGCGTCTTCCATGCTCTCGCGGTGCTGCTGGCGATGCTCCTCCTCGCGCCGCTCCTCGGATGGCTGCCCCTCGCCTCGATGGCCGCGCTGCTCCTGACCGTCGCCTGGCGCATGGCGGAGGTGAAGCACTTCGGACACATCCTCCGGGTCGCCCCGAAGAGCGACGTCGCGGTGCTGATGGCCTGCTTCAGCCTCACCGTGGTCTTCGACATGGTGGTGGGAGTCACCGTCGGGGTCATGCTCGCCGCCCTGCTGCTGATGCGGCGGATGCAGGAGATCTTCCAGGCGCGCACCCTCGCCCACGGAGAGGAGGGACGGCATCCGCAGATGCCGCGAGGCGCGGTGGTGTACGAGATCGCCGGCCCGCTGTTCTTCGGCGCCGCGCAGAAGGCCGTCCATGCCCTGCAGTTCGTGGGTGACCACAGCAAGGTCGCGGTCCTGGACGTGCACTCCGTCCCGGTGCTCGACGTCACCGGCCTGGTGGCGCTCGAGTCGGCCATCTCCAATCTTCAGAAGCGCAAGGCGCTGGTCATCCTGTCCGGCGTCCAGCCGCAGCCGAAGCGGGTGCTGGAGCGCGCCGGGCTCGGCACCAGCCCCGGACGGCTGCAGTTCGCGACCTCGATGCAGGAGGCTGCGCAGCAGGCGCGGGTGGTGCTCACGCCGACGTCGGAGACCCCCGTGGCGCAGCCGGCCAGCGCGCCCGGCGCCGGGACGACCTGAGCGCCCGCCGGCATGGCGCCCGTGGTGTCCCGGGTGTTACCTCGCTCCCCGGGAATGGACACTCAACCCCAGGAGGCCAGTGCGCACCCGGCACCCGACCGGGTCCTGGTGGTCGATGACGAGCGGAACATCCGCTCGATGATCCGGGTGTGCCTGGAGCAGGCCGGATGCGAGGTCCGCGAGGCGGGCTCGGCCGAGGCGGCTCTGGCCGCGCTGTCGTCCGGACCGGCGGACGTTGCCTTCGTGGACCTGCGGCTGGGAACGGGCAGCGGCCTGGATCTCGTCCCGGCCCTGCTCGCCGAGGATCCCGATCTGGACGTGGTGGTCATCACCGCCTACGCCTCGATCGACACTGCGATGGAAGCGGTTCGCCGTGGCGCCCGTGACTACCTCCCGAAGCCGTTCACCCCCGCGCAGATCCGCACCATCGTCGAGCGATTGCACGAGCGCCGCCGGCTCCGGGCAAGGGTGGAGACGCTCCAGGACCGCCTGGCGGGCGTGGACCCCGACGCCCTCCTGGAGACGCGCTCCGCCGCGATGCAGGCCGCGCTCTCCCTGCTCCGGCGCGCGGCAGCCTCGGACGCCGCCGTCCTCCTCCGGGGAGAGAACGGTACCGGCAAAAGCGTGCTCGCCCGTGCGCTCCACGGGCTCTCTCCACGTTCGGAGAAGCCCTTCGTCACGGTGAGCGCCCCGACCCTCTCCGATCAGCTCCTGGTCTCCGAGCTCTTCGGCCACGCCCGCGGCGCCTTCACCGGTGCGGTGCGCGACAGCCAGGGGAGGGTCGAAGCTGCCGAGGGCGGAACGCTGTTCCTGGACGAGATTGGCGAGCTCGGCCCTTCCACACAGGCGCAGCTCCTCCGTTTCCTCCAGGAGAAGGCCTTCGAGCGCGTGGGCGAGACGCGGACCCGGCACGCCGACGTCCGAATCGTCTCCGCCACGAACCGGGAGCTCGAGGCGGACGTGCAGTCGGGGCGGTTCCGGGAGGATCTTCTGTACCGGCTGAACGTCGTGGAGATCCGCGTCCCGCCTGTGCGCGAGCGCCGAGAGGACATCCTCCCCATGGCGCGCCGGATGCTGCGCTTCTTCGCCTCCTCGCTTCACCGCCCCGGCCTGGATTTCGCGGACGAGACCGTCCCGGTGCTCGAGTCCTACCCCTGGCCAGGGAACGTGCGCGAGCTGCGGAACGCCGTGGAGCGGGCGGCCATCGTCTGGCCGGCTGACACGCTGCCTCCGGCGGCGTTCCCCGAGCGGATCGCCGCGACCCAAGCCACCGCGCCGATGCTCGGTGGTCCCTTCACCCTGGACCAGATCGAGCGCGAGCACATTCTCCGGGTGCTGGCCGCCGCACCCACGCTGGACGAGGCGGCGCACACGCTCGGCATCGACGCCTCGACGCTGTGGAGGAAGCGAAAGAAGTTCGAGGGGGGCGGCTAAGACCGCGACACCGGTTTCAGGCCGCGCCGGACGGCACGGGGAGCGCGGCGCTGGGCATCTCATCGGGGAGCTCGACCCAGAAGACAGCCCCCTTCCCCGGCTGGCTCTGTACCCCGACCTTCCCCCCGTGCGCCTCGACGACGTCCCGCACGATCGAGAGGCCGAGGCCGGCCCCCCCGGGAGCGGAGCCGGGGACCCGATAGAACTTCTCGAACAGCCGCGGCTGGTACTCGGCGGCGATTCCCGGTCCATCGTCCCGGACCTCGATGCGCACGCCTCCATCGGTACGGAACGCGCGAACCAGCACCGGGCGGCCGGAGGGCCCGTGCCGGATGGCGTTCGCCAGGAGGTTGCTCAGGGCGAGGTCAATCCGATCGGGATCGGCCATCACCACCTCGGCGCCAGGCTGGACCTCGAGGTCCACGGGGACGTGGCGCTGCTCGCTTCCATCACGTGTCGCCTGACGGGCCTGTTCCAGCATGAGCTCGGTAGGGATCTGACGGGGGTGCAGCTCGAGCCGGCCCGAGCGGATCCGGGCCAGGTCGAGGAGGTCGTCGACGATGCTCTGGAGCCGCTCGCACTCCTCGCGGGCCGCGACCACCAGGTCCAGTTGCCGATCGTCGAGCGGACCGACCGTCTGCTCCGCCAGCAGATGAATGGCCATTCGCAGGCTGGTCAACGGAGTCCGGAACTCGTGGGCAACGGTGGCCACGAGGTCGTCCTTCAGCTCGTCGAAGCGCCGGACGCGGGTGATGTCCTGGAGAAGGACCGTCGCACCCAGAAGCTGCCCCTCGTCGCTGGAGACCGGATTGGCACGAGGGAGCAGTGCGCGATTTCCGTCCGCCGCTTCCACCACCAGCGCGTCCTCGAACCCCCGCGGCTGGACCGAGGGGGCGCCGGCCAGCACCTCGTCCCGAATGCGGTGGACCCGCTCGCGGACTGCCGGCGGGGCGGCGGAGAGGCTCCCATCCGCTCCCCGGACGTTGAGCACCTGCTCCGCCGCACGGTTGGCGTTGACGAGCTTGCCGGCGGCGTCGAACACCAGCACCGGGTCGGGAAGGCTGTCGATCGTCGCCTGGGAGGCCAGCTGGGCCTCGAGCAGCTCGCCCAGGCTCGAGTCGCGGTAGCGCTCGAGGCTCTCGGCCATGGCATTGAAGTCCGACGCCAGCTGGGCAATCTCGGCGCCGCCGCCCTCCGGGACACGCGCCCGGACGGCGTAGTCCCCCTGCCCCAGGCGGCGCACTGCCTGGCCAAGCACCGCGACCGGCCGCACCACGCGCGCGGTGAGCGCGGCCGAGGCGAGGAGCCCGAGCACCAGTGCCGCCAGCACGCCGACCACGACCGCCGTCTCCGCGAACTCGCTGTCCCGACGGACCCGGGTGCTCTTCAGGACCATCGCGTCCTGGTTGAGGGAGAGGATCTCGTCGGCCGCGGCTTTCACCTGTGTGAACCCGGGCTGCAACACGTCGAGGTACCGGCGCCGGAGCTCGCCCTCGGCGAGCTGGAGGAAGGCGTCATAGTCTGCCTGATAGCGGGTCCACGCCTCGCGGAGCTTGCCGACGGCCTCCTTCTCGCCGTACTCGGTGATGTTCCGTTCCTCGACCTGCAGCTCGCGCTCGAACGCCGGGCGATGCTCGCGGGCCAGCGCCAGTCCCCGCTCCTGCTCGCCAATGACGACGAACAGCGCACCGCTGTCCAGCCGCTCGATGGACTCCTTCATCCGCTGTGCAGCGAGCACGCTGCGGTAATTGTCCGAGAGGATCCGCTCACCGGCTCGGCCCAGCTGGTGGGTGGTGACCACCGAGAACACCGCGACCACGGCCAGCGCCACCGCCAGCGGTGACTGCGCGAGGATCAGGCGCGAACGGAGCGTCATTCCCGCGCGTCTCCCAGCGCCACCACCTGGACATCGAGATCCTCGGCCTCGCGAACGAGGCGGATGTCCACCCTCCTCCCCAGGAGGCGACGCAGCCCCGACTGGTGGGAGCGGCCGATGAGAAGCAGTCCCACGTTGTGGCTCCGGGCGAAGTCGATCAGCGCCGGGACCGGATCGGCCGCACGGAGGCGGACCACCTCCGCGCCGAGGGCCCTGGCGCGCTCGATGTTCTCCAGCAGGTGCCGCTGCGCCTCGGAGTCGATGCGGTCGGGGGCCTCCTCCGGGGTCTCCACGTAGACCACGAACCAGTCGGTGTTCAGACGGCCCGCGACCCGCGATCCGCGCCGGAGCAGCTCCGCCGCACGCGGCGGATACGAGGACATGCAGACCATCACCCGGGCGCCGGTTCCCCCGCTGGATCGTGTCGTCTCGGGGGCGGTCTCCCGGCGCAAAGTGTCCCGCTCCAGTGACTCGGCCACCTCGCGGAGCGCGAGCTCCCGGAGGGTGGCGAGGTTGCCTCGCTGGAAGAACCTCTCCAGCGCCTGCGGGATCTTCTCGCTGGCGTAGATCTTCCCTGCCCGGAGACGCTCTTCCAGATCCTCGACCGCGAGATCGAGGTTCACCACCTGGTCGGCGGTCTTCAGCCACGCATCGGGAATGGTCTCGCGCACCCGCACCCCGGTCGCCCGGGCGACGAGGTCGTTCAGCGACTCCAGGTGCTGTACGTTGAACGCGCCGATGACGTTGATGCCAGCGCCGATGAGCTCCTCCACGTCCTGCCAGCGCTTTCGGTTCTTGCTCCCGGGCGCGTTGGTGTGTGCCAGCTCGTCGACCACCGCCACCTCGGGCTTCCGGGCGAGGATGCCATCGAGGTCCATCTCCTCGACCGTCACCCCGCGGTACTCGATGGCCCGGCGGGCCACCACCTCGAGGCCCTCCACCAGCGCGGCGGTCTCTGCGCGGCCGTGGGACTCCACGAAGCCGATGACGATGTCTACCCCGCGCTCGCGGAGCGCGTGAGCCTCCTCGAGCATCCGGTAGGTCTTGCCGACTCCGGCGGCGAATCCGATGTAGAGCTTGAGACGACCCCGCTTGCCCTGGCGAACCAGGGCGAGGAACTCCTCCGCCCGGCGCTCGGGCCGGTCGGCGAGCTCGGTCATTGGGACCGCGTGGCCGAGGGTCCTCGTTCGAGCGCGCCGAATTGACGGTCCAGAGCGACGTTCAGGACCAGGACGTTCACCCGTGGCTCCCCGAGAACGAACAGGTCCCGTCGCTCGACCTGCGACTCCACCAGCGCCCGAACCCGGTCCTCGGCCACGTGCCGTGCCTGCGCCACGCGGGGAACCTGCCACAGCGCGCCGGACGGCGACAGGTGGGGATCGAGCCCGCTCCCCGACGAGGTCACCAGCTCCACCGGTGGCGGGCCCGAGGCGCCGGGGTTCTCGGCCTGGAGCTTCTGCAACGCGTCCGCCGCGGAATCACGAAGCTTCTTGCTGGTGGCCCCGAGGTTGGTGCCTCCGGAGCTGGTGGGATCCCAACCGTCCTTGCCCGCGCCCGACGGGCGAGGATGGAAGTAGCCGGGGGCCGAGAAGCCCTGACCGAGGAGCTCCGATCCCACCACCTCGCCGGACGCGTTCTCGAGGAAGCTGCCGTTGGCCCGGTACGGGAAGAGGACCTGCGCGAGTCCGGTGGTGACCAGCGGATAGACCAGGCCGGTCAGGACGAGGGTCACTGCGGTGACGCGGAGAGCGATGATCAATTCCTTGCGCATGACGATCCTCAGACCAGACCGAGCGCGGCGACCACCAGGTCGACCAGCTTGATGCCAACAAAGGGCACGATGACCCCGCCCACCCCGTAGATCAGAAGGCTGCTCTGGAGCAGCGCCGCCGCACCCACTGGTCGGTAACGCACCCCGCGGAGTGCAAGCGGGATGAGGGCAACGATGATCAGCGCGTTGAAGATGACCGCGGAGAGCACCGCCGAGTAGGGCGATGCCAGCCGCATGACGTTCAAGGGGGCGATCTCCGGATACACCCCCACGAACATCGCCGGCAGGATCGCGAAGTACTTGGCCACGTCGTTGGCGATGCTGAAGGTGGTCAGCGTCCCGCGGGTCATCAGCAGCTGCTTCCCGACCTCCACCACCTCGAGCAGCTTGGTGGGGTTGGAGTCCAGGTCCACCATGTT
>AR_comb_assmDRAFT_10087466_pt1 | contig 12988 bp, 6 predicted proteins | sample ArasoioldDNA_FD_10543 | JGI IMG/M metagenome (IMG submission 10543) | reverse complement strand
GGCAGCCGCTAGTCGTCTCGTAATACGACGTTGGGATCCACGCGCGAGGCTCGCCACGCGGGCAAGACGCAGGCGATCGCGGCGACGAGCGTGATCGTGGCGACGACGGCGACGAGCGTGACCGTGTCGGTCGGCTGCACATTGAAGAGCAGCGACGCGATCAACCTGTTGAGCGCGAACGCGCCGGCCAGGCCGACGATGATGCCGATCGTGGTGAGCGTCAGTCCCTGCTTCATCACCTGTCCGAGCACGCTTCCCTGATCGGCGCCGAGCGCCATGCGAATGCCGATCTCGCGCCGGCGTTCGGCAACCATGTAGGACAGCACGCCGTAGGTGCCGATCGCCGCCAGCAGCAACGCCAGGCCCGCGAAGCCGCCGAGCAGCTGCGCCAGCAGGCGTGGACGAATAATCGATTCCTCGAACACGCCGTTCATGTCGCGCAGCCGGACGACCGGCACTGAGGAATCCGCCTCGCGGACGATGGATTCGACCTGGGTCCGCAACGTGGCCGGCGGCAGCGTCGTGCGCATCACGATGTTCATCAGTCCCGGCACGAAGTTGAACGGCGACGGCTGGGTTGCCGCCTGATCGCCCAGGAAATAGAACTCGGTGCCCGTCTTCTTGTCGACGCCGCCCTGTTTCACGTCCTTGGCGACGCCGATCACGGTGTACCACGGCGGATCACCCTGGGATGAGGGTCGCAGGCGCTGGCCGATCGGATTCAGTCCCTTCCAGAACGTGTTGACCAGCGTCTCGTTGACAACGGCCACCAGGCCGTTCGACGCCGCGTCGCTCGACTGGAAGGCGCGTCCCTGCACGATGGGAATCCCCATCGTCTCGAAATAGTCGCTCATCACCGTCTGGTAGTAGTCGACGTTCTCGAACGGGCCTTCCGGCGGCGCCGTGTAGTTGTCGATATCGGTGTCGTTGGCATTGAGCGGACGGTTCGGCGGCAGGCCGGACATCGCCGAGGCCGCCTGCACGCCGGGGAGCGCGCGGAGTTTGCCGAGCAGCCGCTGATACAACTGCGCGCGCGGCGGGCCGGATGGGTAGTTCGCGCCCGGCAGGCTGATCGCGAACGTGACCAGGCGCGATCGATCGAAGCCCGCATCGACGACCGAAAGGTTGTAGACCGTCCGGATCAGGAGGCCCGCGCCGATCACGAGCATCACCGCGAGCGCGACTTCGGCCATCACGAGACCGCGGCGAATGTGATGCCGCGCCGCTCCAGCCGTCGCGCCTCGAGCGCCACCCTCCTTCAAGGCGAGCGCAAGTCCCTTCACACGCGTATGCATCAACGGCGCGAGACCGAATACGAGGCCGGTGGCGACCGAAACGCCGAACGTGAAGATCAACACGATCGGATCGACCGTCACCTCCGTCGTGCGCGGCAGGCTCGACGGATAGACGCGAATCAGCGCCTCGACGCCGGCGCGCGCGAGCACCAGGCCAAGCCCGCCGCCGATGATCGACAGCAGCACGCCCTCGGTCATGAACTGGCGAAGCAGGCGGCCGCGGCCCGCGCCGAGCGCGGTGCGCACGGCGAATTCGCGATGGCGGGTCTCCGCGCGGGCGAGCAGCAGGTTGGCGAGATTTGCGCAGGCGATCAACAGGACGAAACCGACCGCGGCCTGCAGCACCCAGATCGCGCGGCTGGCGCCGCCGACGATCTGTTCCTGCACCGCCGTCATTTGCAGGATGTGGCCCGCGCCCGGGTTCGCCTGCTTCGCCGCGGCGTCCTTCGGCGGCGGCGCGAAGACGTGCTGCTTCACTCCGACGCGATCACCCCAGTTCTGAATCAGCGACGTCAATTCCGTTTTCGCCGCGGCTTCGGTGACGCCGTCTTTCAGGCGGCCGACGAGATAGAGGTAGTGACTGCCGCGATTGAGGCGGAAGCTCGGGTTCAAGCCGAGCGGGATCCAGATCTCGGTGCGGTTGTCCATCACGTCCGCGCCGGGGGGCATGATGCCGATCACCTCGCGCGCCAGGCCGTTCACCTGCACGGTCTGCCCGACGATGCCGGCTTGGCCGCCAAACGCGCGCTGCCACAACTCATGCGAGAGGATGACGAATGGCGGGAGCGGCACGGGAGGCGCACCGGGCTGCGGCGCCGGACCCACCAGGTCGGCTTCGCCCTTGTTGAACAGGCGTCCGGCAATGGGCTGAATGCCAAGGGTCGTCAGCAGCGCGTCGTCCACCGACGCCGATCTCACGCGCAGGGGGCGATCTCCGGCGGTCAGGTTGACCTCGCCGGTGGTGAAGGCGCCCACGGACGAGAACGATTGATTGATCTCGCGAAACTCAAAATATTCCGGCGGTGAGACCCAGAACTGATCGAATCCAAAGGCCGGGAACTGCGTCGTCAGGTACATCAGCTGCTCGGGCTTGGGATAGCCGAGTGGGCGCAGGATGACGCCGTTCACGATCGAGAAAATCGCGGTATTCGCGCCGATTCCGAGGGCGAGGGTCAGGATCGTGACAGCGGCGAACGCGGGCGCGCGCAGTAACCCGCGCACCGCAAGGCGGATGTCCTGACGAAGGTTGTCGAGGCTCATGGGGCCTTTGACGGGTGGGAGTCATGAAAGGTTTGAGCCGCGGCGCACTTTAGTCCGCGCCCGAAATCGCATAAGTTGGGGCCTTGATTCGCGTTCTCGCTGCGACGCTCGTCCTGCTGTTCGTCACAGACGATCGCACACCCGTCGCCGGCTTCTTCGATCTGCCCGTCACCGGAGGCACCGCCACCTACGAGATGCTGGGCCTGCAGCCCGAGGAGCGCGGCCACGCCATCTCACTGCTCGCGCGCGAGATGTTCGTGCAGACCTCGAGCGCCATCGAACGGTCGAACGCCGTCCGCAACTTCATTGCCCAGATCTCGGCGCCGGGAAAAGCCAAGGAGATCGCCGCCGAGACGCGGCCTCTCACCATTGCCGCGCCGCTCACCGCCGACGACTGGCGCGACGCGATGCAGCTGCCGGACAAGGCCGATCTCTTCGGCGCGCTGCTCTCGAACCGATCGGCGCTGCTCGCTTGCGCCGGCGCCATGGCCACCGATCCGTCGATGCGCGCGCTGCTCGAGCGCGATCGCGGCCTGCTGAAATGGATCGTCAAGACGACGCCGGCGGCGTTCTGGATCTCGGCGCGGCACCTCAAGGTCGACAAGGAACGCGTGCTGGTTCCCGGCGGCGCTGCCGCCGAACCGATCTGGGAAGCCATCGTCGAGGTCAAGGTCACGAGGCCCGCCGATTTCATCCGCGCGCTCCTCGCCCGCGACTCGGGACGGCTGGCGTGGTTTTACGACACCGTCGGCACGATGACGCCGGAGCGCATCACGGCCGCATTCGGCGCGGCACCGGTGGAGCTGCAGATCGAACAGGCGCGGGCGTTCTACAACGCGTTTCGAGCGTCCGACTCGAACTGGAGGCTCGAAGAGCATCCCTTCCTGCGCGGCACGACCGATCCGTGGATCGTGACCTCGCAAGTCGATTTGCTCGACGACACGGTCGCCCCGCCCGCCGAGCAGTGGTTCTGGGAAGAGTTGTTCGAGCGATCCGAGATCACACGCCGCTCGGCTGTGTCCGCGCGGCGCGAGCCCCAGTCGCCGATCACGCTCGCGTGGCTCGCGCAGAAGATCTCGTCGAGTTCGGCCAAGGAGCGCCGCGATCGATTCGAAATTTTCCGCTTCGCTCAGGGCGTCTTCGGCAACATCGACGGCGATCGCGGCGTCGACGCCCTCGTCGCGCTCGGCGGTTATCGCCGCTATCGCTCGATCCTGCTCGCGCTGGATCGCATGGACGTGACCTCGCCGCACGTCTACGCGCGCACCGTCGAAGCCGCGCGCCACTTGAGCGATGAGCTTTCGGGCCGCGATGAGCGTAACGCCGTCGTGGCGTTTCAGTCCGCATTGGCCGTCCTCGAGCGCGCCCGGCTCACGCAGGAGGTCGATGCGGCCGCCGCGGAGAAGCTGCTGCTGTCGCTGGCCGACGTGATCGATCCGCCAGCGGCCGCCGCCAGGACGCGGCCATTTGCCGCGATCACGCAGTGGATGATCACGACGCTGCTCGAAGCCCTGCCGCCGCTCGTTCTGCCCGATCAGTGGACAACGGCGAAGACCGCATACGAATCGCGGTTGCTGCAGGCGCTGGCCGGCCTGCCGGCGGAGCCGAATGCGCCGACGCTGGCGTGGGAGGGACTCGATTACCGCGTCGACTGGTTTGGCGCCGAGCATGCGCGCCTGAAGCGCATCCGCGAACAGATCGCGTCACCGGGACTCGATGCCGCCCTGGCGAGCGGTGACGAGACCAGGATCGCCGACGCGCTGCTGGCGCTCGTCTACACGCCGGCACTGGGCGATCCGGAAGGGCCGGCGCTGCTCGGCGCCGACATCGCGCAGCGGCACAACTTCGGTCTCGTCGGACCGGCGGGCATGCGGCGCGACTTCGTCGCGTGGGCGTTGCCGAAAGAACAGGTCGGCGACGGCACTCCATGGCACGTCGAGGGATCGCTGCTCGGCCTGGACATCGCGCTGGCGCGACTCGCGCTGCGGCGGCTCGCCGACAACGAAATGCCGGTCGCCCCGACGATCAACTTGAACGATCAGCTGACCTTCGCGCGCACGATGATGACGCTCAATCCGCGCGCGCTCCACGACGCCGACCGCGATCGCATCGTCGCGGCAATTCGGCGCGGGCGCGATCGCGTCAAGGCGGCGGGCGCCAATCTCGCGGCGGTGAAGGCAATCGCAGAGGAAGCGCAGTTGCCCTCCTCGGTGTTGCAGACGCTGGCGTGGTTGGTGACGCGCGCGCCGGAGGCCGTGCCCGCGCTTTTCGGCCTGCGCGACTTCTTGTGGCTCGGTAAACCCGACCTTCCGCAGGAGACGCTCGATCACTGGGGGGTTTACGCCGAGAGCCTGAACAACCGCCTCAAGACCGCGATGCCGAAGCCGTCGCCGTGGGAAAACTTCGGCGGTCGCCCCGACGGAGGCCTTGTCGCCACGCAGGCGCCAGACCTCATCCTGCGCCTGGCCGAAGAGACGGCCCGGTTGAAACTCCCGGCGCAACTGGTCCCCGGCCTGCTCATGTTTGCAGCCCAGGATTATTGGCACGACGTCGATTCCCGGTTCCCGGACGACTGGCCGGCGATGGTGCGACAGGCACTGGCGCTTTCGCCGTCGCGGGTAGAAGATTACGTGGCGGCGCTGGCCGGCGGCGGACCGTTACGGCCTCGGTAGCGGTTGGTGCCTGGCACCAACCCATACTGGCTTTATTGGTGCCTGGCACCAACGTGATGTTGTTGTTGCAATTTATGCGGACTATCGGCGTTCTTCTCGTACTGACAATTGCGCTCTCGGCGCAGGAGCCTCAGCAGCCACCGGCTGAATTGGCGATTCGCGTCATCGTGCCGGAACCGGACTCGTACGTGAGCGGCATCACCAAGCTCAAAGCGGAAATCCTCCCCAAGATGCTCGCGACGCGGGTCGGCCAGATCCTCTTCTTTGCGGACGGCAAGCAGGTCTGCAACGTGCTCGATCCGATCGCCGCTGAGTGCGAATGGGACGCGGGCGCGGAGGTGCGGCCTCACACACTCCGGGTGGTCGGCAATCTGATCGGCGGCGGCCGCATCATCGCCAGCTCCCGGACCAAGGGCCTCGATCAAGTCGAGAAAGTGTCGGTCGACGTCGTCCAGGTCACCGCGGTCGTCACCGATCACGGACGATTCGTGTCCGGCTTGCAGCAGTCGCAATTCAAGCTGCTCGAGGACGGCGTACCGCAGACGATCGAGCACTTCTCGTCGGAGGGGTCGCCGCTCGAGATCGTCGTCGCCATCGACGTCAGCGAAAGCATGACGCTGGCGATGCCGCAGCTGAAAAATTCAGTGAAGAAATTCCTGGCCGCACTCGGGCCGAAGGATCAGGTCACACTGGCGGCGTTCAACGACAATATGTTCACGCTGACCAAGCGCGAAACCAATGCGCAACAACGCATCCGCGCCGTCGATCGCCTGTCGGCCTGGGGCGGCACGGCGTTGTATGACGTGATCATCCGCGGCGTGCAGCAGTTGTCGAAGCAGCCGGGGCGCCGCGTGCTGGTCGTGTTCAGCGACGGCGACGACCGCACCAGCCACGCGACCATTCACGCCGTCGAACAGGCGGTGCGCGCCAACGACGCGACGCTGTTCATGGTGGCGCTTGGCCGCGGCGTGAAGGAAGCGCAGCTCAAGTCCGGCATCGAGCGGCTGGTCGATCTGAGCGGCGGACGCGCGCTCTTCGTCGACCGCAGCGATCAACTCGATGGGCCTTTCGCGGACATCCTCGAAGAGCTGTCGAATCAATACATCCTCGGGTACGAATCGAAAAACACCGCGCGCAACGGCACGTGGCGCGAAGTGAAGCTCGACATTCCCGGCACCAGCTACAGCGTTCGCTCGCGCCAGGGGTATCGCGCGCCCGGGTCGTAACATGCGCCGTGTACTCATCGCCACGGCCGTGACGATCGCGACGTCGATCGCCATCTCGGCGCAGCAGCCGCCGCAGCAGCCGCCGCAGGTGCCCCGGCCCTCGTTCGAGACGAAGGCGGAGATTGTCCTCGTCGACGTCAACGTCGTCGATCGGGACGCCAAACCGGTCCCGGCGCTGACCGCGTCGGACTTCGAGCTCGAGGTCAACGGGCAGCCTCGCGAGATCCACACGGTGCAGTTCATCTCGACGGTGGCGGAGAACACCTCGGCGGCGACGCCGCGCGAGAGCGCCTACACCTCGAACGAGAGCGCCACGACCGGACGCCTGCTGCTGTTCGTGGTCGACGAAGGCAGCCTGCGTGTCGGAGCGAACCGCGCGATCCTGCGCAGCGCGCAGTCGCTCTTCGACCGGCTCGCTCCCGGCGACCTCGTCGGCGTCGCGCGGCTGCCCAATGGCTTCGGCGGGGTGGAATTCACCGCCGATCGCAAGCGCGTCACCGATGCGTTGATGCGCGTCACCGGCTCGGCCAGCACCCGCATCGGCATGATGCACGTCAACATCAGCGAAGCGTGGGCGCTCGAGAGCAACGATCCCGGCACGTTCCAGAACGCGGTGACGCGCGAGTGCAACGGCATGGGCGGCGCGGAGCTCGAGGCCTGCACCAACCAGCTCGAATCCGACGCGCGGGCGATGCTGCTCGAAGCGAGCGGGCGGGCGCGCGCAACCCTGCAGTCGCTCGAGTCGCTGCTTCGCAACCTGGCGCCCCTCAAGATGCCGGTCAACATCGTGTTGATGTCGGAAGGGATGTTCGTGGCGCGCGATCGCTCCAGCATGACCGCGCTCGGCCGCCTGGCGGCCGCCGCGCGCGCGACCATCCACGTCATTCGCCCGTCGCAGCAGTTCTTCGACATCGACGACAACGCGCCCGGCGGCAGCTCGACACGGTTCTTCGACGATGGGCTGATGAGCGAGGGCCTCGAGCAGGTCGCCGGCCAGACGCGCGGATCGATGAGCGTCGTCAACGGCGACGGCAAGATCGCATTCGATCGGCTCGGCCGCGAGTTGTCGGGCTATTACCTGCTCGGGTTCGAGCCGAGCGAAGCGGATCGCACCGGCCGCGAGCGGCGCATCAAGGTGTCGGTGAAGACACGCGGCCTGACGGTGCGCGCGCGGCCGACCTTCGTGGTGCCGACCGACGATGCAACGGTGACCGAGACGCTGACGCCGATGCAGAAACTCAGCGACGTGTTGAAGTCGCCGCTGCCGGTCCGCGGGCTGCCGATTCGCGTCGCGACCTATACGGCTGCCGAGACGGGCGGATCGAAAGTCCGCGTGATCATCAGCGCCGAGGTCGGGAGTCCCGCCACCACGCCCGCCGACTGGCCGGTCGGCATCGTCGTGCTCGACAAGAACGACAAGATCGTGGTCAATCGCGGCGGCGTGTCGACGCTTGCGCCGGCGAGCAAGGGACTCGAGTCGCCGCGCTTGATCCTCACCTCCCTCGTGCTCGACCCCGGCGAATACACATTACGGATCGCGACCGTTGACGACGAAGGGCGCGGCGGCAGCGCGCACCATTCGATCAACGCGCGTCTCTACAAGGGACCGGGCGGCATCAACGTCTCGGACCTGATGCTGGTGCCGCAACCGCCGGTTGCCGGCGATCTGCCGAGGCCCCGGCCGACCACGGTGATCGACAGCGAAACCGTCTCGGCGATGCTGGAAATGACCGGCGAGAACCAGGCGATGCTCGGCAAGACCAAGGTCACGCTGCAAATCTCGGACGCCGAAAACGGCAACGCGCTCGTCAACGTCGAAGCCAGGCAAGTGGCACGCGGCAACGTGCGCGCCTTTGCGGCGCAGATGCGTCTCGGCGTGCTGCCGCCGGGCGAGTACGTCGCCCGGGCGATCATCGCGCCGCCAGGACAGCCCGAAATGCGGCTGACGCGTCCCTTCATGCTTTCCCCGGTCGCGGATACCTCGGAGCCGCCGCCGGATCTCGGCGTGCCGCTCGATCCCGATGCGCCGCCGGCGCCGGTGGCAGCCTCGAAGATCCTGGCGCCGGTGCCGCGCTTTTCCGCGCGCGCGATCCTGATCCCCGAAGTCGTGCAACCCTTCCTCGAGGGCCTGGCCGACATGCATCCCCCATCGCCGGAAGTCGAGGCGGTGATCGAGAAGGCCAAGACCGGCACCTACGATGCGCCATCGGATCGCGGCGCGACGCAGGATGACGAGCTGAATCTCGCGTTCGTGCGCGGCCTCTCGGCGCTCAGCAAAGGCGAGAATGCCCAGGCTGCGGCGTGGTTCCAGCAGACGCTCAAGGGTGCGGACGATTTTCTTGGGGCCGCGTTCTATCTGGGCGCCACCCACGCGCTCAGCGGCCGGGACAAGGAAGCGATCGGCGCGTGGGAAATGGCGCTCCTCAGCGAAAACCCCGGCGCGGTGTATCCGGTGCTCGTCGACGCGCTGCTACGCACCGGCGATGGACGCACGGCGCTCGACATTCTCGACGAGGCGCCCCAGGCTTGGGCGAACGAGAACGAGCGTCTCAAGCGCGAGGCGATTGCGCTCGCGATGGTCGGCGATTACAGCGGCGCGCTGCCGAAGCTGAAGGATCAGCTCGACAACACCAAGAACGACGATCAGCCGATGCTCTTCGTGGCGATCCAGGTGCTCTACAAGATGTATCAGCAGGACAAGAGCCTCAGTCCCGACAACCTCGATCACTTCCGCAGTTACGTCGAGCGGCACCAGAAGCTGGGGGGGCCGGATCGCGCCATTGTTGAAACGTGGAGGCGCGCGGTCCTCGGACGCTAGTTCCACGGAACCTTGGTTCAGATGTCGCGTAGCACAACCACCGGATCTGTCTGCGCAACGCGCCGCGCCGGAACCACGCAAGCAATCGTGCCGACCATGACGAGCACGAGCGGCGCGACACCGAAACTGATCCAGTCGTGCGTCGAGACGCCGTAGATGAACGGCGTGAGCTGGTTCGAAAGTGCCGCCGACAGCGCGAGGCCGATCGCCACGCCGGCCGCGATTGCCAGGCTCGTCTGCTTCAGCGCGACGCCGATCACCGCGCCGCGGCTCGCACCGAGCGCGGTCCTGACCGCCAGCTCGCGCGACCGCTGCGACACCGAGTGCGACAGCACGCCGAAGAGACCGGCACCGGCAATCACCAGCGCGAACGCGGCGAAACCCGCAAACAGCACTGCATACATTCGCGGACGCGACAGGGAGTTGCCGACTCGCTGATCCATGGTCATCACGGCGTCGAGCGCGATGGCCGGATCTTCCTCGCGAAGCGCCGTGCGCAGCGCCTCCACGTAGGTGAGCGGATCGTCGATGGTCCGGGCGACGACGAATGCCTGTCCGCCGTGGTTGATGCCTGGCAACTGTGCAAACGACACGTAGATTTCAGCCTGCGCCGGTTCGTCGGGCCGGTCCTGCTTCATGTCGTCGACGACACCCACGACAAACGCCTCGACCTTGCCGGTGGTGGCACGGACCGCGCCCGTGCCGAGTGAGATGCCGATGGCACGCTCGATCGGGATGTCGTCGAGATACTTGGTGACGAAAGTCCGGTTGACGACCACGGCGCGGGGCGCATTCGCCGTGTCGCCGTCGTTGAGGGCCCGGCCGGCGCGCAGGCGAATGCCGAGCGCGTCGAAATACTGGGGCGTGACAACGCGACGATACGTTTCGACATCGACGGTGGCGCCGCCTCGCAGCGTCGAGGGAAACTGGAACACCGAGAAGCCGCCGGCAGACGCCAGCGGCAATCCGGTGGCGATGGCCGCGTGCGTGATGCCCGGGCGGTGCCCGATTCGCTCGAGGATGCGCGCCAGCGTCTGCTCTTTCCGCTCGACCGAGTAGGTCGTGGGAAACGGGATCGCGGCGGTCAGGAGGCCCGAGGGTTCGTAGCCGCGATCGGCGTCGATCTGCGCGCCGAAGCTGCGCGCGAGCAGGATGGCGCCGATCACCAGCACGCACGTCACCGCGACCTGGCTGGCGACGATCAGCGCGCGCGCGGTGGCAACCCGTCCCCGGCCCGCGCCGGCCGAACCGGCGCTGGCGTCACCGAGGGATCGCGCAATCTCGAGACGGCGCACGTGCAAGAGCGGCAGCGCGCCGCAGACGATCGCCGTGATCGCGGAGAGTAGCAAGGTGAACAGCAGCACGCGACCGTCGATCTCAATGGCGTCGGCGCGTGGGAATCCTGCCGGCAACAGGGACGGCAACACGGCGTGCAGCGCCATCGTCAAGGCGAGGCCGGCAAGGCTGCCGAGCACGCCGACGATTGCGTTCTCGATCAGCAGCTGCCGCGCCAGCCGGCCGGTGCCCGCGCCAAGTGCCGCGCGAATCGTGAGCTCGCGATGACGCACCGCGGCCCGGGCCAGCTGCATGTTGGCGACGTTCGCAATCGCGGTGGCGAACAGCAAGACCGATGCGATCAACAGGATGAGAATGGCCGGACGAACGTCCGCCGCCGCGGCTTCCGTGGCATCGGTCACGGTGATCTGAATGGGCCCGCTCGCGCCGAAGAGCGCCATGCCGACTGGACCGGCATCGGGCGCCGCGATCGCCCTCGCCGTTCCTTCAGCCGCTGCCTGCGCGGGCGTGACGCCAGGCTTGAGCCGTCCGACCGCGCGCATGATCGTGCCGGTCTTGGTCCCACCGGGGTTGTCGACCGGCGGCGCCTGCCACGCCATCCAGGCGCGCGCCTCGGCGCTCGGGAACCTGAACGCTCGCGGCATCACGCCGACAATCGTGTGCTGCGTGCCGTCGAGCACCAGCGGTTGCCCAACGATGTCGTCGCGCAAACCGAAGCGTTGTTCCCACAAGCCGTACGAGATGAGAACCACTGTCGCTTGTTGGCCGGTGCGGCCGTCGGTCGCATCGAAGATTCTGCCGCGAACCGGACGAACGCCGAGCAGCGCGATCGTCGAAGGCGTGACCCGCGACACCGGAATTCTCGTCGCCTCGCCGGCCCCTGTGAGGGTCGCCTGGTTTTCGGCGCTGTAATAGCCGATGGCCTCGAGTGTTTGCGGCGCGTCAGCCCAGGCGAGATAGCTGCCGTTCATCATCGTGCCCGGGACTCGTCCCTGGCGGCCGGCTCGCGTCTCGGTGAGGCGAACCAGGCGCTCAGTATTGCCCCATGGCAACGGCCGCAACAGCACGCCGTAGGCCACGCTGAAGAGCGTCGTCACCGCGCCGACACCAAGCGCGATCGTCAGGATCGTGACGGCGGCGTAGCCCGGCTTCGCGCGCAGGAGCCGGAACCCATAGGTCGCATCGGCGATCATTCCCGAAAGGATCGAGTCTCGGGTCGATGGAGGAACGACCGCAGTCGATCGCGTCACGACGCGCCGCAATGATTTCGGATCGGTGCGCCAGCCCTCGATCAGGCGATCGATCTCGGCGAGCGCGTCCGTCTCGTTGACGCCGTCGGCGCGCAGCTCGTGGTACTTCGATTCCGCGTGCTGGGCGAGTTCTTCGACGATGTCGGCGTCGAGCGGGCTCGAGGCGAAGGCCTCACGGAGATGCGCGCTCCAGCTCCGCCCTGAGCCTGTCGAAGGGCTACGCATGCTTGATCCCCGCGACTCGATTGATCGCCTTCGCGAAGTTCTCCCAAATCGATCGCTGGCGCACGAGCGTACCGCGGCCGCCACGGGTGAGACGGTAGTAGCGGCGGCGCCGCTGTCCGGCCTTCTCGACCCACCGGCCTTCGATCAACCCCTCGCGCTCGAGCCGATACAGCGTCGGATAGAGCGAGGTGATGTGGAACTTGATGAGCGCTTCGGATCGCTCTTCGATCTGCTTGCCGATGTCGTAGCCGTGACGCTCCCGCTCCTCGAGCAGCGCCAGAATCAGCAGCTCCGCGCTCCCCCGCTTCATTTCCCGCTCGAGCATCGTCAAGGCCATATATTGGCTGGAACAATATCAAGGTCGGTTCAGGGGTTCAAGGGGTTCACGGGCTCAAGGTGATCTGGGTCAACTCTCCTTGAACTCCTTGAACCCCTGAACCCCTTGAACTGACAAGACTTATGAGCCCTGACACAACTATTACGATCTCGTCCGTGGGCTCCTGATACTGTCGGTTCCGACATGACTCCTGTAACCGAGATTTATGGCCGAAAGGCCTCTGATGGCCAGATCAATTGGATCACGGCCATTGCCATGACCGCGTTCCATGTGGGCGCCGTCGCCGCATTTTTCTACATCGACTGGGGCGCGATCGCCGTGGCCCTCATCCTCTGGTGGGTGGCCGGCTCGCTCGGCATCGGCATGGGCTATCACCGCCTGCTGACGCATCGCGGCTACAAGACGCCGAAGTGGATGGAGTACTTCCTGACCGTCTGCGGCACGCTCGCCCTCGAAGGCGGACCGATTTTCTGGGTCGCCACGCATCGCATTCACCATCAGCATTCCGATCACGAGGGCGACCCGCACACCCCGCGCGAAGGCACCTACTGGTCGCACATGGGATGGATCATGACCGGCAAGGCGATGCACCACGACACCGAGGTGCTC
>AR_comb_assmDRAFT_10193074_pt1 | contig 12989 bp, 13 predicted proteins | sample ArasoioldDNA_FD_10543 | JGI IMG/M metagenome (IMG submission 10543) | reverse complement strand
TCGAGACAATGGATGTTACAAGACAAATAAATTATTGTTTTTCTGACCAACTAATTTAGTATACGTTATATTTGAGCTAGAAAACAGAAAAAATGAACAAAATTCTAAAAAAGTAGGTTTTATGTGCTTAGTCTCCTTTAACAAGTAAAATCATATTTTTATACTGAGTTTATCCAAACTCCATGAATCATCATTAAAATTTAAATATACTTTATTACACAGCATGTTATTATTTGATGTATTATGATTCAAAAATGGAATTAGAGGTATTATGGTATAATGACTGAAAAAATAAAATTGACATCCGATGAACTTAGACTTATTTCTTTGTTTCAAAGCATTACTAGCGCCACCGCAAGAGATTGTATCGTAGATGAAAAAATGGATAGAGTAATTTTTGTTGTAAATAAGGGTCAAATGGGTCTTGCTATTGGTAAAGGGGGAGCTACGATAAAACAATTACAAAATGTTATTCCCCGAAGAATAGAATTGGTCGAATATTCTGATAACGAAGATGAATTTTTAAAAAATATTCTTAATTCCAATATGATTAATGAAATAAAGATTAATAAAAGGATAGATGGTACAAAACAGGCAATTGTCGTTGTTGATTCAAAAAAAAAGGGTGTTGTAGTTGGAAAAGAAGGTAGAAATGCTGAAAAAGCTAGATTACTTGCAAAACGTTATTTTCACATATCCAATGTTCTTATTTTGAGTCCTGAACAAACAACTACTAATGATAATAATGGTGTAAATATGTAAAATGGCTAAATCTCCTTTGGGCTTGTTCGCTGGACGTGTACTTGAATCAAAAAGAAAACGTTCTAGATGGGCAAATAAATATTATAAGAGACGAGTATTATTACTAGACAAAAAAACTAATCCAATGGAAGGAGCTCCTCAAGCTCGAGGCATTGTTTTAGAAAAAGTTGGTATAGAATCAAAACAACCTAATTCAGCTGTCCGCAAATGTGTAAGAATCCAATTAATAAAAAATGGAAAATCAATAACTGCATTTCTTCCCCGAGATGGTGCCTTGAATTTTGTTGATGAACATGATGAGGTAATAGTGGAAGGCATTGGTGGGTCGATGGGGGGTGCAATGGGTGATATACCAGGTGTACGATGGCAGGTATTCAAAGTAAATGGTGTGTCATTAAAGGAATTAGTATACGGGAGAAAGGAAAAACCAAGGCGATAACAATGAGCGGAAAAGAAAATATAAAAATATTGTTATTTAATAAATGGGAGACTTCTAATATCGAAATAAATGATCCTGGTCTAACTAGGGTTATTTCTCTAAATCCCTCCATGGTAATTCCTGTATCTTTTGGAAGACATGAACATCAAAGGCTAAAAAAAGCTGAGGTAAATCTAATTGAACGTTTAGCAAATAAATTAATGCGTTTCGGAAAAAAATATGCAAAGAATACTGGTCGAATGGGGGGAAAAAAAGCTAAATCACTTAATGTTGTTAAAACCGCTTTTGAAATAATATACTTAGAAACCGGAAAAAATCCTGTAGAATTATTAGTAAGGGCTATAGAAAACTCTTCTCCAAATGAGGATACGACGAGAATTGTATATGGTGGTGTTGTTTACCATGTTTCCGTTGATGTTTCACCCCTTCGACGACTTGATTTGGCACTTCGCTTCATTGCTGAAGGAGTAAGAGAATCGACTTATTCTACTCCGCAAATGATCGAAGAAGCTTTAGCAAAAGAAATTCTTCTAGCATCAAACAATGATATGTCAAGTCATGCAATAAAGAAGAAAAATGAACAAGAACGTATTGCTATGGCTTCAAGATAATTATTTATTTCTTTTTTTGACCCGATTATTCTTTTATTTAGAATTTTATCATAAGATGAAAGTTAATAAATAATGGCAATTACTACTCCACTCATTATAAAAAAATGAGTAGCAAAGACGATTATGTTTTTTCCAAAAGTGCTTTAATGAGTACAAAGGCCGGTAAGGAGATACTTAAACAGGCCATCTTAAGAGAGAAAGGCTATAAGCAATATCATAAGTACAAACTTCAATATGAAAATGAATTTGAGAATTTTACTAAACGATTTCTTCTGTCCTTACATAGAAAGATAATTTCTGACACTTCTCCAAATTCTACTCTATCTCAATTTGCTGAAGAAGTTGGTTCAACAGATATGGAACTTGATTCTTCAAAAATTGAAAATATAAAAACTCGTCTTTCTCGACCTGAAATTCTTGCCGACCGAGTCCAACGAATATTGGACTCTAATTTTGTTAAAATGACTTTTCCTGTGTTTAATGCTTTATTTGATGGTTCTGTATCATATTTTAAAGAAGATCTTTCCAATGAACTCCGCACTTCTATTATAGATGGTCATATCATAGCTATTGACTTGAGTGAACCTATGGATAGAATTATGGATAAAGATGAAGATCTTGAGTACTTAGATGATTATAGGTTAATGAATCCATATATTTTGGATATAGCAAGAGAAAAAATTTCTCATGCAGGTGACTCAGTTCTAAAGGCTTTTGAAGAGGGATTTAAAGACGCTAGGATAGGTCAACTAATAGACCATAAATTAAAGATGAAACCTGAATCAATTAATGATGAGCTTATGATAGGGTGTTATAAAAAATACCGCTCAATTATGGGTACTGCTGGCAGAAATATGGCCTTAAACCAGACCCCACTCAATGAAATTTATCATTTAGGAATGTCAAAAGCAAGCGAATCGGTAGGCTGTGGAAATGAGATGCAAGATGCAATCAATGAAGGCTCAATTAAAATACCTTCTTGGCCTTTGTATTATTCACTTATTGCTAATGATGTTAGAAAAGGTTTTCAACTCACTCTTAAGAAAAGCGAGATCTATTTGGATGAAGCAAAGCTAGCATTGGAATTTCTGCCTGAAGAATTTGAACTTAAACCATTTCTAATATTTTTATTTCTTACTGTAAACCATTATAATCAATATTGGTATCATGATATCACTAAACGAGACCTCTTTAAATATTTTGAAAGAACTATTCATCCCCTTACTCGTAAGTTCAATTGATTTTTAATTCTGGTTATTAGTATGTATTGGACAGAACTCTACCGGCCAAAAAATTTTGAACACCTTATTGGTAATGAAGAAGTTAGATTCAATGTACTCAAATGGCTGGTAAAATGGTTTCCTGGAGCGAAACCTTTATTTTTAATAGGACCACCCGGAGTGGGAAAAACAACAATTGTTAAAATATTATCTTCATTTTTGAATTATGATTTAATAGAATTAAATGCTAGTGATACAAGAAGCGGTCCGCAATTAGAAAAATTAGTAAGTCCTCTTTATAATAACACTAGTATTTTTGGAAAAAAAATTCTTTTGTTTGTTGATGAGGTAGATGGTATTTATGGAAGGGAAGATATCGGTGGACTCGAAATTCTTATCAATATTGTAAAAGCATCGAATTTTCCAATCATATTTGTGGCGAATGCTAATAATATTAGATTAAAAAATTTATCTAAGCTATGCAAAATTTTCAAATTTCAACATATATCAGCGAACCTCTTATGGATGTTTTTAAATTATGTCTTAAATAAACAAGGCTATTCTCTTACCTGTGATGATAAAAAATGGATAGTGGAAAAAAGTAATGGAGACGTAAGAACTATGCTTAATCACGCCCAAGTTAAATGTACTGGCTACGGAATGTTTGACCGTGAAATATTTAAAGTTGATATTTCTGATGGTCTAAATGAATTTTTCCAGAGTAAAAAAAAGGATGATGCTAGAAAAATTTTGTTATCTTTAGATGGAAAATATCCTGATCCTAGATATGGTTTATCTTCGGAAGAACGAAGAAAAGATATTGTCAATTCGTTATTTACAAGCATTGTATCTTCTAATTTGGAGATAAAAAATTTATCTGTTCTATTAGATAGTCTTTCTCAAATTGATTTACATGTTGCTCGTATAAACAAAAATCGAAATTGGACTTTATTACGATATATGAATAATCTAATAGTTGAGCTATTATATGAAAAAATACAAAATAATATTATCTCTTATCATCAGTATGGAATTAGTTGGCCAATAATGGGTCAAGTTTTCTCAAGAGGTGTACCTTTGCGTAGTTTAATCTCCGAGTTATCTTCGTCATTTCACGTTTCCTCTAGTACTTTTGGAATGATTTTTTTTCCATATCTGCTAAAAATTATTCATGATCAGAAAATCGATATTCATGACTTGATTTCCAATCTTATGTTAGATGAAAAATTTGTAGAAATTATTCAGAAAGAAATTCTGAGGTCGAAAAAAATTTGAGCGAGTCTGATTGGATAAAATTATTGGTAAAATTTAAAGGAAAATGTCAAATATGTGAAAACCCCATTTCTACTGGTGAATATGCTTTATGGTCGAAATCATCCAAACAAATCAAACATTTGAATTGTAAAATCAATAACAATAATAATGAAACTCGAAAGGAGCCTGAAAAGAAATCTTTAAAACTACAATTAGAGTGTTTTTTGTGTAAAACTAGTGATAACATTGATCCTTATTTATTAAAGGAACTTTTGTATAATGAAAGTCAAGAAAATTCAGTATTTTTGTGTAAATTATGTTTGGAAAATCCTACATCTTATTTAAGGTATCAGGAAGTAATGCTTGAAAAAGTAAAAAAGATAGCAAAATTAAAATCTATATAAATGCCATATAAACAAAATGTCAAGTGAATATGAACACAATATTGCGAAATTGCTATTCGAAAAAAAACAAAAACTAGATCAATTATTAGAAAATCCACAAGATAATAAATATGAAATACAATTATTGTCCGATGAAATTGAGACATTAAAAACATTATTCGAAAACTATAATCTTGGTATGGGTGTTTTTCGAAGAGCACAAGGTGGACGTTCTCAGTTACGCGAGTAACAAGTTTAATTTACTATAAAAATAGTTATTATGTAAATTAATAGAATTATCTCTCTATCTTTTAAAATTTTATTATCATGCTTTATTTGTTCTATATATATATATACTAGGTTATCGGGATAAATGCTGAAGCCATGCACGAAGATAAGTTAAAGAAATTATACGAATTGAAAAATTTAGCTGAATCGGGGGGTGGTAAAGAGAGAATTGAGGCGCAACATTCTAAAGGTAAACTAACAGCGAGAGAAAGAATTGAACTTCTTCTTGATGAAGGGAGTTTTATTGAATTGGACAAATATGTAACTCATAGGAGCGATGATCCAGAAACTCCAAAATTCTATGGAGACGGGGTGATAACTGGATTTGGTTCGGTTCATGGTAGAAAAATCTTTGTGTATGCATATGATTTTACAGTTTTGGGGGGATCATTGGGAGAAATGGCATCCAAAAAAATTGTAAAAACTATGGATAGAGCAATTAAAGTAGGTGCACCTCTTATAGGAATTATTGATTCAGGTGGAGCTAGAATTCAGGAAGGAGTAATGAGTTTAGATGGTTACGGTGATATATTTTATAGAAATACCACAGCATCAGGAATAATACCTCAGATAACTGCTAGCATTGGCCCTTGTGCTGGAGGTGCTGTATATTCTCCAGCAATGACGGATTTTGTAATAATGGTAGAAAATATAGGTCAGATGTTTGTTACTGGACCAGAAGTAGTAAAGGAAGTTTTAAGTCAAGAGGTCTCTTTTGAAGAACTAGGAGGTACTTCTACACATGCAACAAAATCAGGGGTAGCTCATATGGTTGCTACGAATGAGTATGAATGTATGGAAAAAATTAAAAAACTAATATCTTTTTTACCTCAAAACAATTTACAAGAACCGCCTATCATCGAGACAAATGACGATCCGAATAGACTGGATACATCATTAATTGATATACTACCTGAAAATCCTTATCAGCCATATGATATTAAATCAATTATAACAAGCATAATAGACGATAAAGAATTTTTTGAAATTCATGAAACTTTTGCAAGTAATATTATTGTCGGTTTTGCAAGAATGGGAGGGAAAACAGTGGGTATTGTATCTAATCAACCTATGTATTTAGCAGGTGCTTTAGATATCGATTCCTCTAATAAAGCAGCAAGATTCATTAGATTTTGCGATTCATTTAATATTCCAATTATTACATTAGTTGATACCCCAGGTTATTTACCAGGAACTGACCAAGAACAGAATGGTATTATTAGACATGGTAGTAAATTATTGTATGCTTATTGCGAGGCTACAGTACCTAAAATTACATGTATCATTGGAAAAGCATATGGTGGAGCATATATTGCGATGGGGAGTAAGAATCTAAAAGCAGATATTAATTTTGCATGGCCTACTGCTGAAATTGCAGTTTTAGGACCAGAAGCAGCAATCACAATAATTCACAGAAGAGATCTGAAGAGTTCTCGAGATGCAAAAACAACAAAAAAGAAATTAGCAGAAGAATATCGGAAAAAATTCGCTAATCCATATATTGCAGCAGAGAAGGGAATCATCGATCAGGTTATTGATCCAATGGAAACGAGAACAATGATAATAGGTGCCCTTAACTCCTTATCGGGAAAAAAAGAAATTGGCCCATGGAAAAAACATGGCAATATTAATTTATAGGTGAACTTGAGTATGTCGAAAATTTCTAGTATCCTAATAGCAAATCGTGGAGAGATCGCCCTCCGTGTAATACGAGCATGCAAAGATTTGGGAATAAAATCCATATCAGTTTATTCAGATGATGATAATAGATCAATACATGTAAAAAGAGCAGATGAAACATATAGACTAGGACCTTCCCAGGCTTCTGAAAGTTATCTCCGTATAGACAAAATAATTGAAATAGCTAAATCCTCTGGGGCTGATGCTATACATCCTGGTTATGGATTTCTCTCAGAGAACGATGTATTTTCAAATGAATGTAAGAAAAATGGCATTATTTTTATTGGACCAACAGCAAAAGCGATGGAGTTAGCAGGTGACAAAATGAAATGTAAAGAAATTATGAAAAAAGCTGAAGTTCCGACCGTACCAGGAAGTGATGGAGTGGTTGATGATACAGAATTAGCTTTAGAAATAGCAAAGGAAGCAGGATTTCCAGTAATGCTAAAATCAGCTTTTGGAGGAGGAGGAAGGGGAATTAGACTAGTAAACAATGAAAAAGAACTTAGGCAAGAGTTTGAACTTGCGTCTAATGAATCCCGTGCAGCATTTGGGAAATCTGCACTATTTATAGAAAAATATCTTACTAATATTAGACACATTGAATTTCAATTGATCAGGGATAGTCAGGGAAATGGTAGACATCTTTTCGAAAGAGAATGTTCTATTCAAAGAAGACATCAAAAACTTATTGAAATGTCTCCTTCGCCAGTTGTAAATAAGGAAAAAAGGGAAAGAATAGGAGAAATTGCTGTTAGGGCATCTACAGCTCTTGACTATTTAAACGCAGGGACAGCAGAATTTTTGGCTGATGCAGAAGGAAATTTTTATTTTATTGAAATTAATGCTAGATTGCAAGTAGAACATCCAATTACGGAGATTGTTACAGGCAAGGATTTGGTGAAGTTACAAATTCACGTGGCTCAGGGTGACGAATTACCTTTTAAACAAGAGGATCTTGAATTAAAAGGCGCTGCAATAGAATGTCGTATCAATTCAGAAGATCCATTTTACGATTTTACTCCTTCAGTAGGATATGTTCCCAATTGTAATATTCCATCCGGTCCTGGAGTAAGAGTCGATACTTATCTTTATCCTGGGTGTAATGTGTCTGGTTATTATGATTCATTAATTGCTAAATTAATAACGTATGGTGCAGATTTTAATGAAGCACGCATACGAATGAAGAATGCTTTAACAGAGTTTACTATTGAAGGAATAAATTCCACTATACCAATCCATAAAACAATTATAGAAGAATCAAATTTTATTAACGGCAATATCTCTACTGATTATATCGAAAAATATAATATAATAGAAATGATGAAACATAAAAGAAATCAAGAATACAAAGAGAAAGCATATCCAGCCATTTCCGGCATTCTACTACAATCTGAATATATAAAAAAATCTAATTTAGGTCCACGAATAAGTCAAAGTCAAAAGCCAATGGAAGGAGGATTTGTATAATGGAATTTGAAATAGAAGGTAGTCCTAATAAAATTAATGCTGAATTAGTTTATAATAAAGGATCTGGTGATCTTATATTTGAAATAGATAATCAGAAATACAATTTAAAACTTTTAAAATCTAAATCTAACGAATTTGAATTTATTTTAGAAAATACATATCATTATGTAAAAATACTCCCTTCTACGGAAACAAAATATAAAATTTATATAGATGGAGAAATAGTTGAAATTAAGAAACATTCCAAAATAACAGAAATAATAGAAAAATCGTTAAAATCTAAAGGAGCAGTAAGTCAGGCTAATAATGTAACTAGCCAAATTCCTGGTAGAGTAGTTAAAGTCTCTGTTTCAAATGGTGATAAAATCAAAGAAGGAGATCCCATTGTAGTACTTGAATCTATGAAAATGCAAATTGCTATCAAGTCTCATAAAGATGGTACTATAAAGGATCTCAAAGTAAAAGAAGGATCGACTGTAGCAAGAAATGAAATTGTAGCAGTGATAGATTAATATTTTACTATTTCAAAATACTTATTAGATAAAATTATCATCAAGATCTATTAGAAATTTGTTCAATAAATGTGGATCATCTTAAATTCCCAATTATATAACCTATTTTCTCTTATGTAATAAAAACGGTTTTGTTGCAATCTATATTTTTAAGATAGTTTAGATCTCAATAATCCAGGCTGTGCCTCTTTTATAGCCTCTTGTAGTCATATAATATAGCTGTAATCTACATCGCGTTTTCATTAAACAATACTAAATAACGTATTAGTAACATATAACATAATTACGTGTATTACTACCAATAAATAATATGACAATTGTAAATTAAGATATGTCGATTATATCCTTGATTTTTTATGTTATTGAAAAAGAACATCAATAATTTACTTTATTCTATATTTTTTGTTTCACATTCTCTCATTCAAATCAATGATTACAAGTCTCAGCTGTTGAAAATCTTTTAAACCAATACTTACTCAGGAAGCAAGGTGGAAACACGTCTTACTTTTTATTTTTATAATTCATAGGCGAAAATTTCCTAAGTTCTGTAACTCTATGATTTAAACTTCGTATAGTTTTATCTATCTCCTCTTTGGTATTTTGAATTCCTAAAGTAAACCTGATTGAACCTGAAATTTCTTCATGATTCAAACCAATAGCCTTTAAAACATGAGATTCTTTTTGTCGATTGGCAGAGCAAGCTGAGCCCGTCGAAGCCAAGATCCCGTCTTCATCTAATTTAAGTAGTAAATCTTCGCCATTTATGCCTAAAAAAGTAAAATTAACATTATTTGGTAATCTACTTTCTAAAGAGCCATTTAACATTCTTCCAGAGATTTCCTCATTTATTCTATTAATCAAGTAATCTCTCAAATAATATAAATATCGAGAATTATCTTCTAGCCTTCTCATACTAATTTCAGATGCTTTTCCGAACCCAACAATACCTGGGACATTCTCAGTTCCCGATCGGTAGGTAAACTCCTGTCCACCACCCTGCATCAAAGGCTCAAAATTTACCTTTTCGCGTACATATAATGCACCTACTCCTTTTGGGCCGTTAATTTTATGAGAAGATAATGATAATGAATCTAAATCGAATTCTTTAACATTTACAGGTATTTTTCCAACGGCTTGAACTGCATCAGAATGAAAAATTATCTCTTTGTCAAAGTTGTGAACAATCTGCGAGAATTCTTTAATTGGCTGAACAACACCAATTTCATTATTAGCGAGCATTATACTGACTACCGCTGTTTTTTCCGTAAGATTGTTTTTTAATTCAGTTTTATCTACAATCCCATTTTTATCTACTTTTAGATAGGTAACGTTAAACCCATCTTTTTCTAAATAATGACACGGTTCTAGTATTGCATCGTGTTCTATCGAACTAGTAATTATATGATTTTTTTTATTTTGATAATTTCTAATACTATTGCTTATTCCCTTCAAAGCTAAATTGTCGGATTCAGTTCCTCCAGATGTAAAAAAAATTTCTCTTGCTTTAGCACCTATAAGAGATGCAACTCGTCTTCTAGCAATTTGAATTGCGATCTTTGATTTGATTCCATAGGTGTGTATTGAAGAAGGGTTACCATATAAATCACCTAAATATGGTATCATTTCATTTATAATTTCTTGGAGTACAGGTGTGGATGCAGCATGATCTAGATATATTAAATGGTTATTGGATCTATTTTGAAGTACGTTAGTCATTGATCACGATTAGCTTTCTAGTTCTATATCCGTATAAATCTAAAGATGCAAATTTGAACCCTATAGTTTTTAATTCTAAATCTAGCTGCTTAAGTTTTGATTTATTAAACATTTTTTCCATTTCATCTGTTCCAATTTCTATTCTTGCTATCTCCCCATGATCCCTTACTCTAACCTGACTAATATTAAATAACTCCTTAACTTTTTCTTCTGCTATTTCTATTTTTTTTAATTTTTCTTGAGTTATACTATTGCCATATGGTATTCTAGATGCTAAACATGAATTAGAAGGCTTATTTGCGACACTAATATTAAATCTTCGAGCAATTTCTCTTATTTGTTCTTTTCCGATTCTGTTTTCTAATAACGGACTTTTTATTTTATATTCTCTGATAGCCTTCAAGCCTGGACGAAAGTCATTTATATCGTCCAAATGAGTACCATCAACTATGTCCGTTACTTGGTATTCCGCTTCATATCTTTTGATATTTTTCCCTAAGCTTTGTCTGCAGTAATAACATCTGTTAATATCATTGTTCACAAAATTCTCATCTTCCAACTCGTTATATTCTATTATTATATGTTGTATTCCTATTTCGTGGGCCACTCTCTTTGCATCTTCTAGCTCAAATGATGAAAGAGTTTTGTAATTTGCCGTAATAGCAATTGCCTTCTCACCCAATGCTATTTTTGCAGCAAATGCCACTATTGCACTATCTACCCCTCCTGATAAAGCAATGAATACATTTCCTTTTGTATTATTTTTAAACCACTCTTTTAATCGTGTAAATTTTTCTTTCTCACTCATATTTATTCGCCTTAAATTTTTTAAATATCTGGAACATAACTAATTCTTGAATTGCTTTTAATGAACGCCCTTCAATATCTGCTATCTTCTTTAAATCATCAAACTCTGGTTTGATATTGATTATGTTATTTGATGTATCTTTTGTTATCTTTATGCTTATATTATACTTAGAACAATTGATGATTACCTCAATATTTATTATGTTCCTTTCTAACGTTATTCTATTAATTTCATTTATTCTTATCCCGGAAGTGCCAGTTTCTTTAAACAGCTTATGCATGAGGGCATCGGTGTTACCTAAGTCGGAAAGAACTCTAATGATGTTTACAGGTCGATTTTTTTTGGTTATTCCTGGTATTATTGTTACATCTCGTGCTCCTTCTTTCATCAAAACTTCTATTAAATTACCAATAATTTCTCCATCCACGTCATCTATATTTGTTTCAATTAAAAACATTCTTTCATTATTTAAATAAGGAATAACCGGATCCTTTCCTATAACTAACCTAAGAACATTGGGTCTATCTTTTAGTTTTCTATTACCCGCTCCAAGACCTATTCTTTCTGGAATAAAAGGAGGATAATATCTAATACATTCAGAGGAGAGATTGACTAACATTGCGGCTCCAGTAGGAGTAGTTAATTCTCCTTGATCATTACCAGTTAAAACAAATGGTTTTCCTCTAAAAATTTCTAGAATTGCATTTGTTGGATTGGGAATGGTACCGTGTGAAAAAGTAGTTAAACCATTTCCTATAGATATATAAGTAGATAATATTTTAGAATCAAAAATCTTTAAATCTTCTAATGCAATTGCACATCCGATTAAATCAACAAAAGTATCAATACTGGAAGCTTCGTGAAGATATACTTGATCTAATGGTTCTCCATGAATTTTTGCTTCTGCATCTACTAAAGTCTTTATTGATTCCATAATAAACGACTTAGAACGAAGTTTTAAATCTAACATTTCTAAGTATTGGGATGTATTTTTAATCATCTCTATTCCTTTTCTTTCTCGAATTTCATCTTTATATTCAAAATAGAATCTAGTTGCACTAAATCCATTAGAATCAATCTTCTCGAACCTGACATCTTTAATTCTGCTACCTGGAATAATGTTTTCACAGGTATATATTGAATCAATTACCTTTTTTTTATCTGCTCCTAAATCTATTAATGCAGATAACAGCATGTCACCTGATAAACCAGCAATCTGTGCATCAATGATAAAAATTTTCGACAACATTAGACATTATAATAGTAATTAAACATAAATTAAAATTATTTATTTTATAACATTAATTATTAATACAATTTTATCTTTTTTTGCTAACATGCAAATATACTTAAATTTTTTAGTAAACTATAATTTATCCAGAATTGATTCCACTTTATGACAATTACAATAGTAGGATCTGGAAAAGTAGGTGCAGCTGTGGCGTTAAATTGTGGATTAAGAGAACTGGATGATGTTCTACTTTTGGATGTAATCGAAGGTCTTCCACAAGGAGAGGCAATGGATATTAACCACCAATTATCTGAACTCGGAATAGATTCTAAAATAAAAGGATCAAATAGTTATGAGGAAATGAAGAATTCTGATTTTGTTGTTCTGGTTGCCGGTATGGGAAGAAAACCCGGAATGACTAGAATGGACTTGTTAAAGAAAAATGCTAGCATTGTAAAAGATGTTGCCTGTAAAATTGCAGAACATGCAAATAAGGCAACTTTAATTGTTGTTACTAATCCCCTCGATCCTATGACTTATTTGGCTTTAAAAACTACAAAATTCACTAAAAATAAGGTAATTGGAATGGGAGGAATGTTAGATTTATCACGATTC
>AR_comb_assmDRAFT_10029753_pt1 | contig 12991 bp, 10 predicted proteins | sample ArasoioldDNA_FD_10543 | JGI IMG/M metagenome (IMG submission 10543) | reverse complement strand
GCTTGCACAGCTGATGCGTCCTCGCTGCAAAATCAGCAGCCCCCTCACTCGTAGCGCAGTGCTTCGACTGGATCCAGCTTTGCCGCCTGCATAGCGGGCAGCCAGCCGCTCACCACGCCCACCACGATTAAGATCATCGAAGACAAAAACATCGTCATGAACGACAGCGTCAGGTGAATGTCTACCTTGCCCGATTCATCTTCGTACGCAGGGCCTAAAAACGGCAGCGTCCCAATCGCCGACGTCAGTCCCCACGACAGCAGCATTCCGATCGCACCCGCCGCGATTGTCATTACCAATGCTTCCAGCAGAAATTGCCAGCGGATGTGTTTTTTCCGAGCACCCAATGCGCGGCGAAGGCCAATCTCCCGCACCCGCTCTTCCACCGATACCAGCATGATGTTCATCACGCCAACGCCGCCGATACCCAGGGTCATCGCGCCAATCAAAAACAGCAGCGCTTCGATTCCGATGGTTATGCCTTCCATGATCGGCTTGAATTCCTCGCGGCCGAACATCGTGATCGCGCGTTTGTCGGAAGGCGAAAATCTCTGCCGGTTCGCAATGGCGGTGCGGAATTGCGTCATCGCCGCAGCCTCAAATCCAGGCGCCACTGGCTCCCACACCATCACGCTCGAATATTTCGTGTCCCACAAATCGCCCGCCGCCGTGTATGGAATAAAAGCCGATTCGTCGTCGCAGTTGAAATAGCAGCTATCGGAGAACTTCCGGTCCATCGAGCCAATCACGGTAAAAGACACGCCCTTGATGCGCACCAGCTGCCCGACGGCCGGCTCACCGCTGAAAAGCTTCTTGCGAAGCTCCGATCCGAGAAACACCACGCGCCGCCGTTCGGCAACGTCTTCCGGAGAAATCCAGCGCCCGTCGCTCGGAATTTCATTCCGCATTTCGCCATATTCGGGATAGATACCGCGCACCGCCGAATCTTTATAACGCTCGTTATGCGAAACGCTTTGGAACCGCACTGTTTCCCGCGTGACGCGTCGAATCAAGGGGGATTGCGCCTTGACCCATTCGGCGTCCTCCGCTTCAAATCGCACCGGCTTGCCGGCGCGCTCTCCGCCGGCCTGCTCGCTGGTCGTTCCCGGCCATGCAACGACCGCGCCTTTGCCGAACACTTCGAAGGTGTACATCAGCACGCTGCGAAATCCGGACCCGTAACTCAGCAGGAGCGTCACCGCTACGATCCCCCACGCAATGCCCGACATGGTAAGAAAACTCCTTACCGGGTTCCGTCCCAGCGCCGTCCAGGCCTGTTTGAAGATTTCAGTGAACATAGATTATCCACCTGCCTCAAACCGCAACGCTTCGATCGGATCCACAGACGCAGCCCGATTCGCAGGGTACAAAGCGGAAAGAATCGAGATCAGGCCGAGCAAAAAGACCGACATTGCCGCGATTCTCCAACTGGTCAGCATCCCGGTAAAAAACGGCGGCATCGGCGCCAGATTCACCAACGCGCAGAATCCGTATGAAATGATCAGCCCCACCCCGCCGCTGATGGCGACCACGAAAATCGTCTCCACAAAGAACTGCCGCAAGATCGATTTGCGCGTAGCCCCTAGCGCCATGCGGACACCGATCTCGCGCGTCCGCTCGCGAACACTGACGAGCATCACGTTCATCACGCTCAAGCCGCCGAGAAACAGCGTCGCAATTCCAACCGCGCCCATGAAGATTTCCATGCCCACGATAATCATCCGGTTCGCTTCGGCGTTTTTCATGGTGTCCCAAATGCTCGCCGCCTCTTCGTCCCGCGGATCAAAGTTGTGCAGCCGCGCCAGCGTCCGCCGCAGTTGCCGGACACAATCCTTATGAGTTTCCACTGACCACGGCGCGATCAACAGCCGATCCACGGTGTGTTCCACGGCTGGAGGCTTGTTGGGAAAATCGCGCTTCATCGAATTAAACGGAATAAAAATCTTGCGCGTATCGAAACCGTCGTAACTCGAGTTCTGATCCTTCGCCTTCATTACGCCGATCACGGTGTACGGAATCCCATTCAGCCAGACGGTCTGCCCCATGGCATCGCGTTCCGCAAACAGTTGTTTTCTGGTATCACTGCCCAGAAACGCCACATTGCGCGCGTTGTCGTTATCTTCGTCGTTATAAAAACGGCCTTGTGCCGCCTTTACACTGCGGATTTCGCTGAACGGAGGCAAAGCTCCCACCACGGGAATCGTTCCGCTGTTGAACAAACTGCGTGCCTGCACGTCGCCGCCAAGTTCCGGCATTACGTACTTGCACGCCGGAGACTCGGCCGCCACCGGGATGTAGTCGTCTTCCATCCAGCGCACCAGTCGGCCAGCGCGCGCTCCGCCGGCTTGCATGCTGGTCCGCCCGGAAAACACGATCATCACGTCTTTTCCGAAAGTTTCCTGATTTTTCTGGATTCCGTCGCCCAGACCTTCGCCCGCGGCCACCATTACCGTGATCGAGATAATTCCCCACGCGATCCCGAACATGGTCAGCAGCGTCCGGCGCTTTTGCGCCCACAGCGTTACTAGTGTATCGAGCAGCAGATCTCGAAAGGACACGTTTCGACCCCGTTTGCTTACTGCAGAATCACTCGCTGTTTTTCGACTAGCCCGGCAAGTATTTCCGTCTTCACACCATTGGAGATGCCCAGCTTCACGCTTACCTTTTTTTTCCCGTTGGCCCCTTTGGCATCCGGAATCTCCACCTGCGCGTTGCGGTCCTTGTCGTAAATCATTGCTGCTTCCGGCGCCATCAGCACGTTCTTCTTCTCTTCCAGCAGGATTTCCGCGTTGGCACTCATGTTCGCTTTCAACTCGCCGCTGAAATTCGAGATGGAAACGCGTACCTCAAACGTAGTGACGTTATCCTTTTCTTTGCCCAGCGGAGAAATCTTCGTCACCTTGCCCTCAAACTTCTTGTCCTTGAACGACTCCACCACGATGCGTGCCGGCTGGTTCAGATACACCTTGCCAATGTCCGCTTCATCCACTTTTCCTTGTACATATACTTCGCTCACGTCGCCGAGCGTCATAATTGGCGTCGCTTGCGAACCGAGAATCAGGATGGAGCTCACTGCGTCACCCACATTCACGTCGCGCGACAACACCAGCCCGTCAATGGGGCTGATGATCGTGGAATTGCGCAAATCCTCTTCGGCATTGTCCAGAGCCGCCTTGGCCTGAGCCGCCTGCGCTTGGGCCTTGGAAATCTCCGCCTTCGACACTGCCAGGTTCCGCTGCGCGCTCATCTGCTTGTTCAGTCCCAACTGATAATTCTTCTCCGCGTCCTCCACCACGCTCTTGGACATCACTCCATCCTTGAGCATTTGCTGTGCGCGCTGCATGTTCAACTTCAGGAACGGCACATCCGGACCTTCGGCATCCACTTTGTTCCGCTCCAGCGTTGCCTGCGATGACAGCAACGCCGCTTCGGCAGCTTCCATGTTTGCCCGCGCCGCGCGTACCGCCGCTTCCAGCTGCACTTTGTCCAGTTCAGCGAGCACCTGGCCGGCCTTCACCCGGTCGCCATAATCCACATAAATCTTCTTTACGATGCCGCTGGCCTTCGATTTAATTTCGGCCTTCGATAGCGGCTGAATCTTTCCGGTGGCTACTACCACCCGCGCCAGGTCGCCCTTTTCGACATTGGCTAGCTTCGACGGGTCAATTTCATGGTTTGGACTCAGCGCGGCCTTCACGCCAAGACCGGCTCCCAGGAGCACTACCAGCGCAATCGAGCCCCACAGAATCCTTCGGCGCCGTTTCTTCCCGTTTTTCCCGTTTGCCGTTAAACCATTCGTACTGCTGGACATATCGAGGCTCCCTCGCGCTATTGCCGCGACCACTCCCTTAGATACGGCGAGTGGCTACGAAAGGTTCCGTATCTCTGTGGTTTTAGACGATGGCGGCTCGAAAAAGTCTGGCCTACCCTGACACCAAGCTCCTCCAATCCCGTCTAAACTCCAGGGTTGGCTGACGCTTTCCTCCGGCTGCTGTCTTGTGCCGTTGTTGAAAAACGAGTAGGCTCCGTACTTCAAGCGATCAGCATCGGCCTGTTGCAGTTGTGGTCATGACTCTGGCGTCCGAACTCCAGCTGCCGAAATCGCCCTGATCTCATTTGCGGGCGATGCTTGCGTCCATGGAGGAGCTGCGAGATCCCGGGACAGTCGGGCCTCGCAGGCTGGCGGCCGGTGAGTCATCAGCTGACGATTACGGTTCACCCGGAGTCTTACGCGATCTGCCGGCTGAATCCCGATGCAGCCGTTCCCGCTTGGGCTGGAGGTGCCGCGCTTCTCTCCGTTACGCGAACCCCGCTTGAGCTTTCTATCGTTTGCGAAGACACGATGGTGCCGGAATCGGCGCACTCGGAACGGAATCGGCGGCTATTGCAGATTGAAGGAACACTGGCATTTGCGCTAACCGGCGTGCTGGCTTCCGTCGCCGAGCCGCTGGCAAGGGCCGAAATTAGTATTTTTGCTGTCTCGACTTATGACACTGACTACCTTCTGGTCTCCGAAAAAGATCTGCCGCAGGCTATGCAAGTGTTGGAAGCTGCGGGTCATACCGTCCGGCAGACAGTTTGACCTTATTCCATTCTTAACTTGACCGTGAGAAAGGGACACTCTTGAAAACGAGTCCGTGGAAGTGCGTTCTGGGCCTCCGCAGTCTGCTGTCCGGATTGATCCTCTTCGCGATGCTGTGCAGCGCCGTCGCGCGCGCCGATGAGCCGTTTGCGCGCGGCCGCGATTACGACTTGCAGCACTCCAAAATCGTGTTGCAGTTCGACGTCGAACAGAAAAAAGTCATTGGCGACGTGACCCACACTCTTTCAATTCTGAAAGAAACCGACAGGATTTGCTTCGATTCCGCCGGCCTCGATATTCAGAGCGTTCTGCTCAACAAATCTTTTGCCAAGTTTGAAAGCAAAGACGACAAGTTGATTATTCCGCTCGCATTCACCGCCAAGACCGGCGCCAAGTTTGAAATTGAAATCAAGTACGAAGGGAAAACCGCCAAGGGCGCCTATTTTATTCTGCCCGACAAGGATTATCCCGATCGGCCGAAGCAAATCTGGACCCAGGGCGAATCCGAAGATACCCGCTACTATTTGCCGACTTACGATTACCCGAACGACCGCCTGACCACCGAGACGATTCTGACCGTTCCCGCCGCCTGGATCACGGTTGCGAACGGGAAACTCACTGGCGTGAAAGACGCCGGCAATGGAATGAAAACCTGGACTTGGCAGGAATCGCTGCCCAGCTCCACTTACCTGATCACCGTCGTTGCCGGAGAATTCGATGAAGTGAAAGACGCCTGGCGCGGCAGACCGGTCACCTACTACGCGCCGAAGGGCCGTGGCGACCGCCTGAAGATCAACTACGGCCGCACTCCGCAGATGTTGGAGTTCTTTAGCAAAACGATCGGCGTGGACTATGCGTGGGAGAAGTATGCGCAAGTGATGGTGGATGATTTCGTTGCCGGCGGAATGGAAAACTCCAGCGCCACCACTAACACCAGCAGCTCGCTGATTCATCCTCAGATCGCGCCGGAATATACGACCGGACAGGACCCGCTGATTTCTCACGAACTCGGGCATCAGTGGTTCGGCGATCTGGTCACCTGCAAGGACTGGGGCAATATCTGGCTGAACGAGGGTTTCGCCACTTTTATGGAATATCTGTGGAGCGAGCATCACTTTCCGAAGGACCAATCGGAATACGAACGCTGGAGCAGCTTTCAGGAATGGTTTGAACAATCGAACCTTTGGGCAAAACCGATCGTGCGTCATGACTTCGACGATTCGAGCGAATTCGACGGCAACGCGTATGGCAAAGGCGGTGACGTTCTCTACATGTTGCGGCACCAGATCGGCAACGAAGCGTTTTACCGCGGCCTAAAGCACTACCTGGAGGTGAATCGCGGCAAAAACGTGGTCACAGCGGATCTCGTCAAAGCGATCGAAGAAGAAACGCACATCAACGTGGATCAGTTCTTCACGCAGTGGGTGTACGGAGCCGGTGCACCTAAGTTCGACCTGAGTTACACCTACGACGATGCGAAACATCAGCTCGTACTGAAGGTCAAGCAAACGCAAAAAGTGGAAGGCCGCGTGGGGATTTTCCGCGTTCCCGTGGACGTCGAAATCACAACGGCCAGCTCCGCGAAGATCTATCCAATCACGGTCTCGAAACCGGAGGAAGCGTTTGCACTGCCGGCGGAGAGCGCGCCGATCATGGTGCTGTTCGACAAGGGCGGCCACATTCTAAAATCTGCGGAATTCCTCAAAGACAAAAAGGAGTGGTTGTACCAGGCGAAGAACGCGAGCGAATTTGCGGACCGCGCGGATGCGGTGCAGGCGTTAAAAAAAATCAAAGATGCTCCCGAAGTGGACGCAGCCTTGGGAGAAGTTCTACGCCGCGACAAGGCCTGGGGAGTGCGCGTGACAGCAGCCGACGCGTTAGGCGAACGCGGGACTCCGGCGGCGGCGAAGCAACTGCTGGACGGACTGAACGGCGCGACGGAACCGTGGGTGCGCAACCGTATTGCCACGGCGCTCGGCAATTTCAAGGACAACGCTGACGTTGCGGCGAAACTCGAAGCCCTCGCGAAAGATGAAAAGTCTTTTCGTGCGCGCGGCGCCGCGCTGCAGGCGCTTGGAAAACTTAAAGCGCCGAATGCGCTGGCAACTCTCAATACGGCGGTCACTGGCGATTCACCGGATAATTTTGTGCGAAACGCCGCGCTCCGCGCGATGGGGCCGCTTGGCGACGATCAAGCCGTGCCGACGCTGAAGCAATGGGTCGTGCCCGGCAAGCCGATTGAAACCCGGCAAGCGGCGATTTCGAGCCTGGCGCGTTTGAAAAAGGACGATAAGGAAATAACACAGCAGATCGCATCGTATTTGCCTGAGTCCCATGCGCCGATTCGCTTCGCGACAATTTTTGCGCTGGGCGAACGCGGCGATGCCTCAGCGATTCCAGCTCTGGAGTCCATGCTAAAGAGCAAGGACCTGAGTATTGAAATGGCGCCGATGATCAAGGGGCAAATCGCTCGACTGAAGCACGGTTCGGGGAAAACGGGGGAGACGGGCGAAGCAAGTGAAGCTGAATCAGGCGACCAGGATGTGACAAAGCGGCTGGTGCGATTGGAAAAACTGATTATGGAAATGAGCGACCGGCTCAAGACGATTGAGGATCGTTTGCCGCCCAAGAAGTAGCCGGTTTTACGCAGCCGTTCCGCCATGGGCAAATCGGTGCACCATTAGGAGACGAAACGGTGGTTGCCAATCTGGTAGCCGGTGCCCCGAACGATCCCCATCAAGGCGCTGCCGCGGCCAGGATCCGCTTTGCGCAGTAGGTAGTTGATGTAGACACCGACCACGATAGTCATGGTGACGACGGTCAGACGCCACACTTGCTCAACAATCGTCGAACGGCTAACCGGTTGACCGGCGTGCCGCTTCTGGAACTCCGGAAGCGCGAATTCCTTGGGGCTCAAATCAATCGCGTGGCCTGAGCGCTGCAAGCTGTGGCCGAGGCGGTCCATCACCAGGTGTACTAGCTGCAGGCGCACGCTCATGGCGCGGCGGCGGACGGCGCGGACCCGTGCCGCCAGTTCTGTAAAAGCAAACGGCTTGGCGATCACGTCGTCGGCCCCGGCGTCGAGACAACGTGCACATGCGACTTGTCGCTCGGCGCGCCGAACTTGAAGCCGCCCGCACTCAGATCCACGCCGCTTTCCAATTCGTGTCCACCCTTTCTTCCACCCGCCGAAGACTAACTCCTCGCAACCTTCCATGCAGTCGGTTCTTCGCTGCGAATCTCTAGGGACTCTGCGTTATGCTGATTCCAGTAATTGTTTTTTCCTAGCCGACGCTAAACCAATGGTCCACTCCGCCGCTTCCACGAGCTTTCTAAATCGTCGCGTCCACGTCCTGGTGGGCGACATCACCTCGCAGCAAGTAGACGCCATCGTCAACGCCGCCAATCACACCCTGCTCGGCGGAGGCGGGGTGGACGGGGCCATCCATCGCCGCGGCGGCTCGCGCATCCTCGAAGAGTGCCGCAAGCTGCGCGAGTCCCGCTTTCCGCAAGGTCTGCCTGCCGGTCAGGCGGTCATCACCTCGGCTGGAAATCTTCCCGCCAAATATGTAGTCCACACTGTCGGCCCTATCGTTCGCGGCGGCGCACCCGATTCTGCTCTGCTCGCTGCCTGCTACCGCAATTCTCTCGCTCTCGCCTCGGAACACCATCTGCGCTCGATCGCTTTCCCGGCGATCTCCACCGGAGCCTACGGCTATCCCCGTGAACAAGCCGCTCCGGTAGTTTCTTCCGCGATCGAATCTTTTCTCGCCGAATCCCCCGTCCCCTACGAAGTCCGCCTGGTCTTCTTCGATCTTTCCGACGCCCAAATTTTTCTCGGAAATCAGGTTTTCTCAAAACCGTAATCCCCCAGCCGCGTCCCCTGCCTGGACTCTCTGTGGACTCAGCGTCTCCTCTTTTTGGCCTCTGTGAATCTCCTTTCCGTTCTGACCTCCCGACTTTACATCGGTGCTTTCCCTCCTTAGATTCAAAGAGGAAATTCTTGCGCGGTGAATTGCTAGCCATGCCTCGCCACAACGACAAACAACGCGTCCTCGATCACTACAACCGCGCCAGCCCGTACTACCGCGCTCTCTGGGGCGAACATCTTCATCACGGCTACTGGATCACCGGTGACGAATCAAAAGAAACCGCGCAGCTCCAGTTGGTCGAACATCTCGCCGAAGCCGCCGACATCCAGCCGTACGCCAAAATCCTCGACATCGGCTGCGGCTTCGGCGCCAGCAGCATCTATCTTGCCCGCAAGTACCACGCGCAATCCGTCGGTATTAACATCTCGCAGCCCCAGGTCGAAATGGCCAACCAGGCCGCGGCCCAGGCCAGTGTCTCGGCTTCCTTTTTTTGCATGGATGCCGAAGCTCTCGACACGCAAGCGAACGCCTTCTCGCAACCTTTCGACCTCCTCTGGTCCATCGAATCCATCTCCCACTACCAGAGCGTCCCGTCCTTCTTTGCTAGCGCCGCCAAACTTCTCAAGCCCGGCGGCACCTTCGCCCTCACCGATTGGTTCAAGCAGAGACCCCTCGCGCCCCGCGAACACAAAAAGTTCCTGCGTCCCATCGAACAGAGCATGTTCGTCGAACTCCACACCATGCAGGATTATCAGAACTATCTCGCCACGGCAGGCTTGCAGGTCACGCGCGCCAACACCCTCAACCAACACACCGCAAAAACCTGGGACTGCGGTCTCGACATCATCAAGGACAAAGCTTTATGGCAGCTCGCCGCCACCCACGGACCGGACTTCGTTCGTTTCCTCCGCGGATTCCAAGCGATGCGTGCGGGTTTTTCCTCCGGCCACTTCGTCTACGGCCTCATCAGCGCCCGCAAGCCTCGAATCGCCGCGGGCAGTACTTTGTTTACGATAAGTCGTGATGATTGATCCAAAATTGAATGATTGGTGGTCCGCCAAGTCGTCTCTGGCGTTGGGAAGATTAGAGTCGAGAAGGTCTTGGGGCTACGCGGGTTTCGCCTCATCAAGATTCTGAACGGACAAGCTCGTTTTACCAACTAAGCGATACTCCATCACTCGCAACCCTGTACCCCTTCCGCCCTTCCGTACTACTATTGCCCTGTCCACCCACCAGAGGTGCCCATGTCTCTCCGCTCTCGCCGCGAATTCCTTAAATCCACTGCCGCCGCCAGCGCATTAGCCTTCACAGGCGAGATTTCCTTGCCCGCAACACGCCAGACCGCTACCGACTGGGTCACCCTCGGCAAATCCAACGTCAAGGTCACCCGCCTCGCCTTCGGCACCGGCAGCTTCAGCGGCCAAGTTCAGCGCGACCTCGGGCAGGACGGCTTCACAAAACTCGTCCGCTATGCCTACGACCGCGGCATTCGCTTCTTTGAAACCGCCGAATCCTACGGCGACATGCACCGCATGCTCGGACTCGCGCTCGAAGGCCTGCCGCGCGATAGTTATCGCATCATGTCGAAAATCACTACCCGGCAAGGCGTCAATCCGCAGGAGAAATTCGACGAACTCCGCAAGCTCGCCCGCACCGACTATTTCGACATCATGCTGCTCCACTGGCAGCACACCGCCACTTGGCCTTCCGATACGACCCGCTGGCAGGACGGCATCCTCGAAGCCCAGCACCGCCAAGCAATTGTCAGCCATGGGGCATCCGTGCACGGCCTTCCCGCCCTGCGCCAGGTACCCAACAACAAATGGCTCGATGTGGCCATGATTCGCATGAACCACAAAGGCGCCCGCATGGACTCCGAGGACTACAACACCGACGGCGGTCCGGCCGCTGTCCCCGAAGTCGTCTCGCACGTCCAGCAAAGCCGCAAAAACGGCATGGGCGTTATCAGTATGAAGCTATGTGGCGAAGGCTCTTTCAATCGCGACGATCGCAAAACCGCCATGCGTTTCGCTTTCCGCACCGCCGGCGTGGACGCCGTCAGCGTCGGCTACAAAAATACCGCCGAAATCGACGAAGCCATCGACAACCTCAACCAAGCCCTCGCCTAGCAAGGCAGTGACCGGTTCAAGGGTGATCGCCCGTAAAGATACCCAACGTGTCGCCGCCCTTAATCCAGGCTTCGCCAAAGGTGGCGTATTTGATCGTCTGGCGCCGATAGGTATACGACACGTGTATTGCATGATGCGGCGTTTGAACGACTATGGGTACAAAAAGGTGTTCAAGAAATGTCTTGCTCGTCGCTTACGTCAACACCAGCCATCATGATCGCAATTTGTTCCTGCCGTTACATCCTGTCCAATATCGACGTCACGGACCCTCGGCCACCTTCTGCCGCCGTCAATGGAAAGAGCTACGGACATCGGCCAATCGTGCATAGTCTCGCGGCGTATCCTTCGTCATTGTCGCCTGAATGTTGTTAAAAGCGATCACCAGATGGCCATTTCTCAAGCGGACAGCCTGAATCGAGGAATTGTTGTTCGGTATCTCCGTAGGTTGAGATTTCGTCCACGCACAGCCATCTCGCGAAGTGCCGGCGTAAATCCAATCTGCAAAGCGGCTACGAACCAACACTAGGAAGCGCCGAGGCGGCACTTCAACTAATCTTACCCCTCTGCCCGGGTTCCATACTCTTGGCCGCTTCCAGCGTTTTGAGCCAGAGTACCACTGCTCCACCAGGGCCAGCTTTAGGAACGGAACCTCACCAAGAAACTTCAACCGCAGGTCAGACTCGGTGTCGCCACAACCATGCCACCAGGCGCCGCCCCTGCTCACGCCTTAAATCGTGCTTTCACCTCTTCGGGGATGGTCCGGCCCTTCATCCCCTTTTCCGACTCCGTATCCCGTACCGTCCACACCCGCTTCTCTCGCCCTTCCGCGCCCAGCACGCTTCCTTTATATAACTGGTGCTCCACGCGAAAGCTGCTCGTTCCCCACTCCACGATCCGGCTCTCCACATGCACGGTCTCGCCGAACGAAGCCGGAGCATAAAATTGCGCGCTCGCCTCCACCAGCGGAATCCCCACCAGCCCGTAATGCTTCAGCATTTCCGCCTTGCGAAACCCCGCTTTCTCGAAAAGCGCGTTGGTGCATGCGTCGAAATACTCAAAAAATCTCGGAAAGTAAACAATCCCGGCGGGGTCGCAGTCGCCCCATTCCACGTGAATCTCCTTGCGGTTGCTCAGCATTGTTTTTCTCTCCTGGCAATCCCGTGGAGTCTACCGTATCGCCACCGCCACACGGAATCCGTTTTTCTTACCTGCGCTTCCCAATTACACTCTAGCCATGCAACTTTTGGATGGATTCTTCCGCTCGCCCGCCGTCGAGCCCTTCTTCACCGATGCCGCCGCCGTCCAGTCCATTCTCGATTTTGAGGCCGCCCTGGCCCGTGCACAGGCTCGCGCTGGAATCATTCCGGACAACTTTGCCACGACGATTGCCTCTTCCTGCCGCGCCGATCTTTTCGATTTGCCCGCCCTCGCCCAGAACATGCCTTCCGCCGGAAATCTTGCCATTCCTCTATTGAAGCAACTCACCGCGATCGTCGCGCGTACCTCTCCCGACGCCTCGCGTCACATTCACTGCGGCGCCACCAGCCAGGACGCGCTCGACACTGGTCTATTGCTTCAGACGCGCAACGCCACACGCGCCGTTCAAGCCGATCTCGAGAATATTATTTCTGCCCTGACTGATCTCACCAGAGTCCACCGCGAGACTTTGCTGGTCGCGCGCACCTGGCTACAACACGCTCTGCCCACCACCTTCGGCTTCATCACTGCCGGCTGGCTGGACGCCTGCCTAGAACATCGCAAGCGCCTGCGGGTTCTCGTCGAATACTCGCTGGTGCTGCAGTTTGGCGGTGCCGCCGGCACGCTCGCCGCGCTGCGCGATCGCGGCGCACAAGTGGCCGCTCTTCTTGCCGATGAACTCGGGCTCCCACTCCCGCGCATCCCGTGGCACGCGCAGCGCGAGCGCATCGCCGAAGTCGCGTCGAGCTACGGCATTCTCTCCGGCACCTTTGCCAAAATCGCGCGTGACCTTTCTCTGCATATGCAAACCGAAGTCGCCGAACTAGCGGAACCCTGCATCACGGGCCGCGGCGGTTCCTCCACCATGCCGCACAAACAGAATGCGGTAGCCTGCGCCGCGATTCTGGCCTCAACGTTCCGCATCCCCCCGCTTGTGACCACAATACTTTCCGGCCTCTCCGGCGAATATCACCGCAGCCTCGGCCGCTGGCAGTCTGAGTGGGAAACCCTTCCCGAAATCATTCGCCTCACCGCCGGCGCCTCACACCAACTCGCCGCGCTGCTGCCACACCTCATCGTTAACACTGACCGCATGCGTGCTAACCTTGAACTCACTCACGGCTTGATCTACGCTGAAGCCGTCACGCTCGCTCTCAGCGAAAAACTGAATCGCGCCTACGTCCACAAGCTCGTCGAAGAAGCCTGCCGTC
>AR_comb_assmDRAFT_10128528_pt1 | contig 12998 bp, 12 predicted proteins | sample ArasoioldDNA_FD_10543 | JGI IMG/M metagenome (IMG submission 10543) | reverse complement strand
CGAGCCGGTACTGGCGGGACAGTTACGCGAAGTGCCTGCGCAGGACAAGGCTGGGATTTACGCTGCGAGCGACCCGCGTTTCGCTTTGCTTACTGCGGATTCATACGAGTTGAAGCCATCTGATCTTGAGCCTTGCGATGCGGTGTTCATTGATGGCGATCACTCTGAGCGGGTTGTACGCCATGACAGCTATCTCGCGCGGGTGTTAGTGCGTAAAGGTGGGATCATTGTTTGGCACGATTACAACAATCCAGCGGTCGAGGTTACGCAGGTTCTGAATAGTCTGGACTGGCCGATCCAGAGCGTGAAAGAGAGTTGGCTTGCATTCATGAGGATATGATCCATGCCTATGAAGCCACACAAAGGCGAATCGCAGTCTGACTTCATATCACGCTGTATGAGTGAGGTCTATGGGCCGGATGCGCCGTCTGACCGCACCCAGGAGCAAGCCGTCGCCATCTGTATGAACTATTGGCGTGAGGCGCATGGGGGCACGAAGACATCTGTGGATGATTTATATGATTCAACACCTAGTGTTGATGAGGGTGAAAGCGAAAGTGACTATATGGATCGTTGTTCTAGCGAATTAGCAAGTGAATTTGAAGATGCAGACGAAGAGGCAATACTTACCGCTTGTGAGCAAAGCTGGACAGATTATGCGGAGCAGGATTCATTCAAATCAAAACCAGGTATCAAGAGCGGCAAGCGTCGTAAACGCACCACCAAACAAGCCGAAGACCCCGAACCCGGTGAGAGTTACGATGATTTTATGAATCGTTGTACATCCGAGTTGATGGATTCGGATGAAATTCAACAAGAGGAAGCGGATTCCTTGTGTCAGGAAGCCTGGGACGAATCAGAAGTATCGCAGGAGGAAAGTTACAAACCAAAGCCAGGCGTCACAAACTTCAAGACTCACAGCGGCAAAGTTTCAGGCATGGAGTTCATTCTGAGCGATGAGACCCCAGACCGGCTGGGCGATATCATTTCGGCATCAGGCTGGGACCTGGAGAACTTTCAGAAGAATCCGATTGCGTTGTTCAATCACAATAGCAACTTTCCTATCGGGCGCTGGCACGGTTTGAAGGCGGCAGATGGCGCTCTGCGTGGGCATCTGGAGATGGCCCCCAAGGGCACTTCAGAGCGCATCGACGAAATTCGCAAGCTGATCGAGGCGGGCATTCTGCGCGCAGTCAGCGTGGGCTTTAAGCCAATCGAGCGTAAGCCAAGAACAGGACCCAAGGATGAATACCTGGGGGATTACTACGTCAAACAAGAACTGGTTGAGACTTCGCTGGTTAGCGTACCTGCAAATCCAAATGCGCTCGCTGTGGCCAAGTCTCTCAACATCTCCCCTGCAACGATGGACATGGTCTTCGCCGGGACCGGCAAACGAGACACAGTTCCAAAGCGCAGGTCTATGGGCGGGTTCGCCAGGTCTCAACGTCGTCAACAGAGGAGTCGAGCCATGACGCTCGCTCAACGTATCATCGACATCCAGTCTGCGATCACTGATCGCAAGACCAAGCTGGATGAGCACCTGCAGAAGCTCGATGACAGCAATGTCAGCGATGCTGACCTGCAGACTTCAAACGACCTTAATGCTGAGATTGCCCGGCTCGAAAAGCAGCACGGCACTCTGGTCGAGTCAGAGAAGCTGCTGGGAGCCTCGGTTGCGGCTAATGGCAAGGGCAACGGCAAGGCGGTAGTGGTACACGCCACTCCCAAGAACGGCAAAGAGGTTCCGCTCACTTCCACGATTGGGAAGAAAGACCTTGACTTGCTCGACTATCTGGTGCGTGCCGGCACCGTTGCTTATGTCGCCAAGAACTGGGGCAAGAATCCCCAAGAAGTTGCTCTTGCAATCTATGGCGACGACGAACCCACCAGGTTCATGACTGATCTGGTGCTGCGTGCCGCTTCTGCCCCTGCTATGACCACGGTGGTCGGCTGGGCTGCAGAGCTGGTGCAACAGACCTACGTAGCCATGATGCCAACCTTGATGCCCAAGGGTATTCTCACCCGGCTTGGGGCGAGGGGTATGACTCTGACCTTCGGTCGCGCGGGCAAGATCAACATTCCCACGCGCTCGCGTACCCCATCCATCGCAGGTTCGTTCGTCGGTGAAGGCCAGGCGATTCCCGTTCGTCAGGGCGCATTCACGTCTCAGGCTTTGACGCCCAAGAAGATGGCGGTGATCACGACCTGGACCCGTGAGATGGATGAGCACTCAGTGCCGGCCATTGAAGGCATCCTGCGGGAGGCCATCCAGGCTGACACGACTGTAGCTGTGGACAGCGTGCTCATTGATGCTAATCCGGCGACTACGATTCGCCCTGCCGGGTTGCTCAATGGCGTGGCGGCTCAGACGCCGACAGCGGGCGGTGGCATTGCTGCGGTGGTTGGCGACCTGAAGTTGTTGATTGGTTCGCTGACAACCGCGACCTTTGGCAACATTCGCTCTCCGACTTGGCTCATGAATCCGACTGACATGCTCTCACTCTCGCTGATCAGTGCGACTGGTACAGGGGTCTTCCCGTTCAAGGAAGAGGTTGCCAATGGCAATCTGCTCACTATCCCCATCATTGATTCGGGCACCATTCCGGCGAAGACCGTGGTTCTGGTTGATGCGGCCGATTTCGTCGTGGTGGGTGGCGAAGCGCCACGGTTCGAGATCAGTGATCAGGCTACTCTCCATATGGAGGATACTGCCCCGGCTGATCTGGTTGGACCGGGTTCACCGGGTACGGTCGCAGCACCGCAGCGGTCGCTCTTCCAAACTGACTCGCTCGCTCTGCGCATGATCATGCCGCTCAACTGGGTTCAGCGGCGTGCAGGCACGATTGCCTGGACGCAGAACGTCACCTGGTAGTATGATGGGTGAGGTTCGGCCGACGCCCACGCAGCTAGAGAATGATCTGGCTTGCGTGGGCCTTACCCCGATTCACAAAACACAGGATGGCAGCCCACCAGATCCAAATTTGACTCCACCCACTGAGCAGCCACCGCCTGAACCCAAGAGGAGTAAATAACATGGCAGACGACCCTGCAACTGAAGCTGCGAAAAAGCAGCTTGCGGCGGACCGTGAGGCATCTGAGAAGTCACGTGAGCAATTCCTGGAGCGGATGAAAGGCAAGCCTACGCCAACCCAGGAGGAGAATGACTTGGCAGTTCTGGGTGCTCCGGTCTTTGAAAAAGAGGATGATGGTTCGGGGCCAGATCCGAATATCAACCCTCGACAGGTTGAAGCCGGCAGGCCTGGGCAATACCAGACCCGTCAGGCAACAGCAGCAGCCAGGCCGGTGACTCCACCGCCGCGACCGCGTAGCGAGTAACCAACTCGGGGGTTCTAACAATCTCCGACAGCCTCTGTTAGAACCCCCATTTTTCCTATGGACACACGCGGCATCGTCGCTCGAACTCTGCGCACAGTTCTTCGGGCTGTCGAAGGGGCATATCGCCCTGGCCCGTACCATCTGCCTTTCAGCGGTGGTTTTTTACCAGCGGGCACTAGTATCAACTTTTGGCAGAAGGGGGAGAATGTTATCCCTTCACCCAATCGTTCCGCTATGGTGGAGGCTTGTGTAAGTGCGTATTCCCAGACAGTGGCAATGTGCCCTGGTGATCATTGGCGCGCGACACGCAAAGGGGGTCGAGTTCGCGTAACTGTTTCGGCGTTGTCACGCATCCTGAGAAGCCCCAATGCTTATCAGACGATGAGTGATTTTCTCTTGAATGCGACCCGGCAACTATATCTCGACGGCAATGCTTATGCGCTGGCATTGCGTAATGATCGCTTCGAGATTTCTGAATTGCATCTGATGAATTCGGTCATGTGTTGGCCGCGAGTAGCAGAGACAGGTGACATATTCTACAGTTTGGGGGGCAATGAGGTGATTGCCAATCAGATTGAAGGCCCATTGGTGGTACCACAGAGAGATGTTCTACATATTCGGCTTCACACTGATCGACGTTATCCATTTCCTTTAATCGGTGAGACCCCGTTAATTTCAGCTTTGTCAGATATTGATTTGGGCGACGCGATTGGGCAACAGCAATTGCAGTTCTATGCCAATCAAGCACGACCCAGTGCGGTCTTGTCTACTGAGTTACAATTGGACAAGGATGTTGTTCAGGCTTTGCGTGATCGGTGGGATGATCAGACGCGGGGAATGAATCAAGGCAAGACCCCGGTGCTCACTCACGGTTTGAAGGTTCAGCCCTGGGCAGTGGGCGGCAAGGATGCCAACATTGCTGATGTGATGAAGATTTCAGAACAGCGCATCGCGCTCGCTTATCGTGTACCACTCCAGATTCTTGGACTCACTGGCGGGCCATCTTATGGGTCGGCTGAAGCAGTGATGCAATACTGGATCGCGACAGGTCTTGGATTTGCTTTGAATCATATTGAAGAGGCCATAGGCAAATTGTTTCAACTGAAGGGCCAGCCTGATGAATATGTAGAGTTTGATACCGGCGCGTTATTACGTTCAATGTTCAAAGACCGCATTGAGGGTCTGACCAGAGCCGTTCAAGGTGGAGTGTTCTCACCGAATGAGGCGCGCAATCAGGAAGGTTATGATGATGTACCCTTTGGTGATGAGCCTAGGGTCCAGCAACAAGTAGTGCCTTTGTCAGCCGCAGGGAAGATTCCCGCGCCAGGGATTGGTGGGGCGGGACCACATCCACCGCCGGCACCAGGGCCATCGGCACCACCGTCTGCTCCGCCTGCCCCCAAGGATTTCTCACATGACATCAAACGGGAAGCCCAGCGAATCAGGGATGGAGCCGCCAGAGCACGGCGACGTTTTAATTGAAGCCTGGCGTGCGGCGCTTAGTGAAATACTAGCTGAACAAGAAGAAAATTCTCAGCGACAATGGGCTGAGCACATGCGCAGCTGGCAGCGCGAGCGTGATCTAATGGCCGCGCAGGGTGCACAGCTGATTGCAGAATTGCGTGCGACTACCATTGAGCGATTCGATGCCTTCATGCGCTCTGTGAATGAACGTATGGCACTCGTTCGAGATGGAGCTCCTGGGCAAGATGGAGCTCCCGGTAAATCCGGTGAGCAGGGAGTACAGGGGCCGCAGGGTCCACAAGGCGATAAGGGTGAGCCGGGAATTTCTGGTCCGCCTGGTCCGAAAGGTGATCCGGGGCCACAGGGCGATCCGGGTTTGCCCGGCTCTCCGGGTGCGTCCGGTGAGCAGGGAGCACAGGGGCCGCAGGGTCCACAAGGCGATAAGGGTGAGCCGGGAATTTCTGGCCCGCTTGGCCCGCCTGGTCCGCCCGGTGAACCGGGGTCGCAGGGCGCTCCAGGTGAAAAAGGTGCGGCAGGTCTACCTGGCCCACAAGGTGAACCGGGTGCGCCCGGTGAAGCAGGTCCCCCTGGTTCAGCCGGTTCTCCGGGGGTAGACGGTGCGCCCGGTGTCCCTGGCGAGCCGGGTAAGGCTGGGGCTCAAGGTCCTCCCGGGCTAGCTGGCCCACCTGGCGAGCAGGGTTTACCGGGCGTTGCCGGCCAGCGTGGCGAACAAGGAGAGCGTGGTGAGAAAGGTGAAACGGGGCCGCAAGGCAAAGCAGGTGACATCGGGCCGATTGGGCTCAAAGGCGACAAAGGCGACAGGGGCGACAGAGGCGACAAGGGTGACAAAGGTATTCCGGGTGAATCCAAGGTCGGTCCCCCTGGTGCGCAAGGCGAACGCGGCCCCATAGGGGAGCGAGGCCCAGTAGGCCCACAGGGCAAATTGCCTCTAATCAAACAATGGCGTCAGGATCAGGTTTGCTACGAAGGTGAGGCGGTTAGCTTTGAGGGTAGCACGTGGCAGGCCTTGAAGGACACCGGGCAGAAACCGGGCGGCAAGGATTGGATCACTCTCGCTCACCGTGGGCAGGATGCGCGTACAATGAAGGTGCGCGGAACCTACAAACAAGATACTCATTATGATCAGCTTGATGTGGTGATGAAGGACAGCAGTTCATTCATAGCACTCAAGGATGCTCCAGGGGTCTGTCCAGGGGAAGATTGGCAGATGCTAGCGGCGAGCGGGCGTCGCGGAGTAGCGGGTGAGAAAGGTGAACGCGGTGAACGTGGCGAGCGTGGGGAACGCGGAGCTCGCGGTGAGCCGGGCACCAAGATCACTGGTTGGAAAGTTGATCGGCAGAAATATCAATTGGCTGTCTCCATGTCTGATGGCACCAACCAGACAATCGAACTACGCGAGTTATTCGAACAATTCAACATCGAGACGCGCTGATGGCAGATGTCACAGTCAAAGTAATCCAGGCAGCTGACAGTTATGATTTCCTCACCCTGGATGAAGCTAAGCTGTATTTGAATATACCCAGCACGGACACCTCACAGGATGAATGGCTGACAATGATGATTTCCATCAATTCAGCCTACATCGCTGAGATTTGTAATCGGACATTCGCCAAAGAGACGGTTGTGGAAACTTGGCGCGAGATTTACGATGGGCGGGTGTTTTTGACACGTTGGCCTGTAAAAGAGACAGACATCACTGGCGTAATTTCGGCTGGGTACGATTGGCCGGTGTTTGAGCTTGAAGAAGCATCGGGCAAGCTTTCAAATGTAGCTCTGTATCAGGCTGAATCATCGCAATGGGATCAATCTGTTGTCATTCAATACACCGGGGGTTACCAGCTGCCTGATGAAGCACCGCTGCCATTAAAGCAGGCGACGGCGATGCTTATACGCGATGAAAAAATTGCTTTACAACAAGCAGCCGTCTCGGGTATTCGCCAGCTATCTCACAAGGGTGCGCGAGTGATGTTCTTCGACGTCAATGCAACAATTGCGAAACTCAATACTTCAGGCGGTAAGAGCCCAGGTCGCCAGTTGGTTGATACTTTCCTGCGCCAATATATGAGAATCTGGATATGAGCCTCACTATCAAAATAGAATCTGAATCATTGCAACAGACTTTTGATCGCATGACTGAGACAATTGATGAGTTTGGAAAGAAGCATGTACCAGCAGGTCTGATGGAATGGCAAGTCAAGGATATGCGGCGAAAATATCCCAACATAGAGATTGTGAACGACAAGACGGCAGTGACCCGCATCTGGCCAACCTCGCGCAAAAATATGGCCAGACCAGGCTACAGAAGATCAACTCGACCAATCCTACGTGAAGTGTTGTTTGAGACATTATGCAAGCGCATGAGCGATCTTATGGAGAGCGAAATTCAATGGCGGTAGATTTCTCAACGATGATCTATCTGCCCAACTATGATATGTGGGCACGAGAGGTTGTAATTACCCCGCTAGTGTCGCAGCCAGGGGCACCAGCCTACACGGCACGCGGTATCTACACCACAGATCCAGTTGACATCGGGGGCTTGGATGGCGTAACCATCTCTTCAGATCAGAAGACCATTCTCGATGTTCGAGATGCTGAATTCACGGTTGTACCAATGCAGGGTGACCTGATCCATATTCCTGCAGAGGGTAATATCCCAGCTGAAGGCGATTTCGAGGTTACAGACGGCGATGCGAATGGGGGCGGTGAGACAACACTATCCATTCGTAGATGGGAAGCATCAACGGCTCTCGCGACGACGACCGCATTGGATTCATCGTCCAATCCAAGCACTTTTGGAGAAGCGGCCATATTCACTGTGACTGTTTCATCCTCTTCGCTCGTCCCAGAGGGTACAGTTTGTATTAAAGTTGATGGCATAGTTCGAGCTTACGTGACACTTCAGAACGGTGCCGCTACCTGGTCTCCTGGTTGGTCTCTGAAGGTGGGCAACCACACGGTCGAGGCTCAATTCTCTCCTAGTCATCCATTAGAATTTAATCGCAGCCTAGCCACCATGACTCAGACGGTTCAGTAATGGATGTTAAGTGGACAGGCACAGGTGGGGTCACTGACACCCAGAGTTATTCATGGGTCATAATGAATGCGATTTTTGATCGCATAGCTCAAACATCGTTCTTTTCATCCTTCGTTTGTAAGCGCATCAATCGCGCTCTGCCTATTGAGTCAGGCGGTCCAGTTCAGATTCCCTTCTTGGGCGTCTATCTGCTCGAAGAGAATATGGCGCCGGACGGCGACCCAAATGCTGGCGATATTCGCTTAGACCATGCGGTGCCAATTGGTTTTCAAATCATAATGAAGAACAATAACAGTGATATATTATTACAGATGATGGATCAGGCGACTTGGTTCATTATGAATCAATTATTTCGCGACAATACATTTACCAATCGTTGTGTAACAAATATGCCTGACAATACTACGTTTGAAGGGGTGATTCGTGGGCGTGTTCGCGAGCGCTGGGGCGTGACTGGGGCGACGCAGGAGATGCCTGTAGTCGAGCGACTGTTAGAGCTGGTGTTTAGATTCCGCACCAGCTGGTGCCCCACCGAGTTCCCAGACTTGGAACGCATTACTGTAACCACGGCGTTCCCACCTGGTGATGCGCAAGGTCAGTCTGAGACGCATCAGGTCAAAGTAGTTTACGAGTTCGCCCCAGACAGCGTGCCCACGCCACTGCCACCTGATCCATAGGAGAGAACATGGCTACCACCTATAATCCTTTCTCATCCACGGCTCTGCCCCATCAGCAGGAATATCGCCAGCAGCAGAAGGCGAACCGGCAAGCCGCCGCTCCGTCGGGGCCGAAGGCCCATCCTAGGCACATTGCGGCGCTCGCTGCAGCGAGGAAGCGAGAGCGCGTCCGCGTAGAACCGACGAGCGAGGCTTTGCGCCACGTCTTGGTCCATCCAAATGGAACCTCTTTTCGTTCAAGAGGTACAGTTGAATGGCCGCTTGACCGCTTCACCCATCGCAGACTTCGCGAAGGCAGCATCAGGATTGTAGAGGATGCGACCAAGAGGAAACAGCAGCAGCCAGAGCCTGTGAGGCCAGTGCTGCAGCAGCGTGGTGTGCGCGAGCAACGGGCTAACAAGCCGGAGTGAACCTAATCCATAGAGAAAGGAGATAGGGTCATGCCTATCAGCTTCAGTCAAATTCCTGCTGACCTCAAAATTCCACTCTACTGGGTTGAGGTCGATCCTTCGAAAGCTGGTCTTCCCGTTCTCTATCAGCCCAGCCTCTTGGTTGGGATTATGAGAGCGGCGACGAAGAAAGTCGGCACCGCAGCGGTCGCTGCTGGTGGGTCGGGTTACATTGTCGGTGACACGATTTCGCTCGACAACGACATCCATCTTGTTGTCGCGACCGTCACGGGTGGAGCGGTGACGACCGCGACAGTAACGTCTGGCGGCAGCATTCCGGCGACCACAGCTCCGCCGCCCAACCCAGTACCGCAGTTTTCTACTGGTGGTGCTGGGACAGGAGCGACGTTCAACCTCACGTGGATTGATGACATTGCCGAGAAATTCCAGGAGGTGAGCGCGGCGAACATTGCTGTTGGTGGAACTGGCTATGCTGTCAATGACACGATCACACTCGGCAATGATGTTCATCTCAGGGTCGTGGCGGTAGCGGCCGGTGTGGTTACATCGGTAGCGGTCATCGACAATGGGAGCATCCCGTTTGGTGCGACGCCACCGACTAACCCGGTACCACAAGTCACTTCAAGTGGCGCTGGTACTGGTGCGACGTTCAACCTCCAGTGGCTTACAGTCACTGAGGTTCTTGGGAAGGCTGTGGCGAATGTTCCGATTGCTGTTGGTAGCCAGACTCAGGCTGACAACAACTTTGGCGTTGGCTCAGAGTTGGCGAGGATGTTCAAATCATTCTTCGCAAACAACTTCGCAAATGAGGTCTGGGGTCTGGGCGTACCGGAGCCTTCAGGTGCTGAGCCATCGACTGCGAAGATCACAGTCACGTCTCCGCAGACTGAGGCGGGAACGATCCATCTTTACATCGGTGGTCAGCACGTTCCGGTCAACATCTCAGCGTCTGACACATCGGACGAAGTTGCTGCTACGATTGCTGAGCGAGTCAACGACCACGAAGACCTCCCAGTCACAGCGTCGGCACAAGGTGATGATGTTACGCTTACTTGTGTTTGGCGTGGTCTCAGCGGCAACGATATTCGTATTGACGTGAACTACTATGGGACAATTGGCGGAGAGCAAACGCCGGTCGGTCTCATTCTCACGCTGCCGGCGACTGGTTTCATGACTGGTGGCACTGGTGTACCTGAGTTCGATACGGCTATTGCGAACTTGGGGGAGAAGCCGTTCGAGTATGTCGCCATGCCTTACACTGACTCGACCTCGCTCAATGCCTGGGAACTTGAATACGGGTTTGAAGATGTTGGTCGCTGGGGGTGGAGACGACAACTCTATGGCCATATCTTTTCTGCTCGGCGCGGAATCTATCCGGACCTTCTCACTTTTGGGCAAACTCGCAACAGCGGCGTCACGTCGATCATGGGTGTTGAATTGACTGCGCCGTCGCCAGTTTACGAGTGGACTGCTGCTTATGTCGCGAAGGCACAACGTGCGCTTACTAATGATCCGGCGCGACCGTTGCAGACATTGTCCTTGAGCACGGTCAAGCTTGCCCCGCTCCAGGATCGCTTTGACACAATCGAGCTCAACTCGCTTGCGACGAATGGGATTGCGACCCAGAAGGCAGGATCTGATAACCAGCCGATGATTTCGCGTGAATCCACCACCTACCAACTCAATCTGTATGGCTTCCGCGACGACGCATACGAGTTGGTGACGACGCTGGCAACGCTCGCGCGCTTGATCAGGAACCAGCGGCATGCGATCACGTCGAAGTATCCGCGTGTGAAGTTGGCAGATGATGGAACCAGGTTCGGTCCTGGACAGGCGATTGTGACGCCTGGCATCATCAAGGGTGAGCTCATCGCTGAGTACGTTCAAGACATGTGGGTTGGTCTCGTTGAGAACATTCAGGCATTCAAGGCGAATCTGATCGTTGAGCGTGACCCAAATGATCCGAACAGGGTCAATGTTCTCTATGGTCCAGACTTGATAAACCAACTTCGTATCTTTGCGGTGTTGGCGCAATTCCGGCTGCAGTACGACCGGGGCCTTGACACTCAGATCATCGGACCGAACCCGGCAACGATTGGAATGACTGGTCTTCTGCCAGACTTCGCTCTGAACGGCTGAGCACTTTTCCTAAACTGGCGAGCACAGTTGATTCTGTGCTCGTCTTTCTTCAACTTGAGGAGACACGACGATGGCCATTCGCTTTGCTGGAATCGCCTTCCTGTCTGTGGATGGCAACCAGTACCAACTTCGCGGTAACTTCACGGTCAGTCCATCCCCGGTCGAGCGTACAATGATTGCAGGCCAGGATGGGGTGCATGGCTACCAGGAACTTCCCAGGGTGCCATACATCGAGGGCGATCTCAGCACTGTACCTGGGTTGAATTTTGAAGACTTGCTCACGCAAGTTAACAGCACGGTGATCGCGCAGCTTGCAAATCAAAAGCAGTATACCCTTCAGGGGGCGACGGTCAAAGGCGGTTTCGAGATCAACACTCGGGATGGTCAGGCGCGCGTCCGTTGGGAAGGGGTTGCGTGCCTGGAGATCAACTTGTTCTAAAGGAGTTAGCGTATGAATGTACAGCCTAAGCGTGAAGGGTTTGAAGAGCCTTTGACTGGTTCATCGTCAGCGGAGATGCCGCCAGTTAACCCTGCATTAGAGAGTGCGCCGCCTCCGCCACCAGTTGAAGAATGGCCAATCAAAGTGAGGCTCTTACATCGGTCGATTCGGGACAACAATGGTCGCGAGGTTAAGGAGATTGAATTCCGTCAACCGACTGGTGGCGATATCAATCGCTGCGGCAACCCTTGCCGGATCAACCAGGATGGCGACGTTGTATTTGACGAGCGCAAGATGAGTCTCATCATGGCGAACTTGTCTGGCATCCTTTCGCCATTGCTTGACCAGATGGACCCTCGTGACTGGAACTCGTGCGCGTATAGGTTGCGAAGTTTTTTCTTGCCAGAACTAGCGGCTTGGTAGTCTCGGAAGAAAATCTCATCCTTGACTGCTACCGTCTGGCCCGCTGGTACCACACTTCTCCTGAAGTCTTCCTCGCGATGCCACTCAATGACATCCACTTGCATATGTATCGGACAATCCAGCTAATGAGCTTGATGAAGCGTGAAGCTGAGGCTGGAGACATAGATGGCTGAGTTTGCGGAATTAAAAGTCTCCGTCACCTTCACGGACAATGCTTCGGATAAGTTGAAAGAGGTTAATGCCCATCTGGCTAAGCTTGGGACAGGTGGTGAAACTAATCGGAAGGCCGTTGAAGGTTTCAAGGTATCAACTGATCTTGTATCAAAGCTAGCGACTGAGGTAAGGGGGGTCGCTAATGCTTTCAATCTTTTTGGTGGCCTCCCGATTTTCAAGCTCGGTGCCGGGGCTGGCTTTGCTGGCATCGTTTTGGCCATCAAGCAGACGAACGATGCGCTGGGCGCGTTTGCGAAAGAGCTACTTGCTCTTCGTGATATGAGCCGGGCGGCAGGGCTGCTACCTGACCAGTTCAAGAATGTGACCAATCAACTGAAGCTGGTTGGATATACTTCAGATGAAGCCTCGCGAGAGGTTATGAGTTTCGTCCGGACGATTGATGAAGCATCTCGTCCTGGCACTTCTGAGTTTATGAAGATTTGGCAACTTTCTGCTACGCCTGAATTAGCGATGGCGCGCGTCAATCAGATGCGAGACTTGATCCGTAATGGTCAGCCGGGTCAGGCTCTAATGCTTGCAGCACGAGAAGCAAAAGCGATTTATGAACGAGAGTTGGCTGGCGGTGGGGGAATGCAAGAAGCTCGGCGGCAGGCTGAGGCATGGCTCTCTTCCGTTGGTCTCTCTATGAGAGCGCTGGGAATCAGTGACATTTCGGACTTCCTGGGCGACCCGCAGAAGTGGCAGAGACGGATTGAGGCGGCGGAGCGGTTCAATCGTGAATACGAGGCGTTCAATAAGGTGCTTGGTGGCCTCATCACTGATATCAAGATGGAGTTGCTACCGCTCTTTGAAGATTTGAACAAGGCTCTTACAGAAGGTGC
>AR_comb_assmDRAFT_10595214_pt1 | contig 13003 bp, 9 predicted proteins | sample ArasoioldDNA_FD_10543 | JGI IMG/M metagenome (IMG submission 10543) | reverse complement strand
AGTAATGGTACTGTCGTAGCGGTTGGCGATGTGATTCAAAATAAACAATTTTATGATTATTGTAACAAATTGACTTTATTTCTTTTACGGGACAGAAAAGTCAAATCAATATTGGGAGCTAATTTTAGGAGAAAGTTGCCCACAGTATGGTGTACACTGGGATATTATAACAAGGGGGGAAAATTTAAAATTGGTAACGATCTAGAATATATCTTTAGACAGCTTATTAATTTGAACGATACCACTTTTAAGATTTCTATATCTGAAATATCACTAGTTAAATCAAAATACAAAAACCTGAGGTATCCAAAATTGATACAGAAATTTGAATTATAAATATAGTAACTAATTCTATTCCCGGATCTTTTTTCCAACGTTATCTCTTATTTAGCGAAATCCTGCAAAGCGAAGCAATAGAAACAGCCCATGATCAAAACTATACAAAATAATATAAAGTGTTTTAAATCAAGATATGATATAGTTCTTTCACAATCTTGGCGTCGTATTATTCATTTTTGCATTTGTAGTTCTAGTGTTATCATCTTGGATTTTAATAGTTCCTCTCAGTTCACCATCAGGATGATTCTTTGTATGGAGATGCAAAATAGGAAGATTTTTGACCGTTGCATTTTGTGGGTTGTTTTTGCAGAATTAATTTTGGTAACGTTTACGAATCCAGTCGTTATTATTATTGTGACACCTTTAGCAAAATTGAATTCTCATAAAAGAACCTGAATTTAGAACGCATGGTAAATAATAATTATTCCCAGATCCTTTCTCCAAAGGTTATCTTCTTGTTGAGCAAAAAGTTGCTAAGCGAGGCAATAGCAACAGCCATTACTAACGATACTGCATATTGGATGTGTGAATATTCGACAAACGCGTACACGAGAGACAACTGAATCACCGCTCCCAGGGTACAGAGGGCCATAAAAAGCGAGTATTGCCTGATCAAATGTTTCGGGGAAAAATCCCTGTCTTCAAATGTCCATATTTTATTCAAGAGAAAGTTTGAAGTTATCGAGAGTATTATACCAAAAAGTGTTGCATGTATATACCAAATATTTGGTATTAAAGTTGTCAACAGAAATGAAGCTGCATAATTTACAATAAGACCACTAGCCCCTACTGTGAAGAATCTGCCTGCCTTTGATAGAAAAATTATTGACCTGTGTTTTTTTTGCTCTGCAATATCTCTATCGTTTAGGTGTTTTGATGTTTTTCCATATCGATATAGATCCCAGACGGCTCGGGAGTAGTTAAGGACCCGTTTAAAATTAACTTCTCCCGTAGTAGCTGTTCCTTGCTGTTTAATCGGAATTTCCTTTACAGGAACATTACTATTTTTATTATTAACTTTTACAAGAAGTTCAAGAAGAGCGTCCTTTCCTTTCCCTTCAAAGTTAATGTCTTTGAGTAAGTGGTGCGAAAACGCAAAGCAAGTTGACATTGGATCTTCAACGTTTTTAACTTTCAGCCCGTATTTGGCTATCATTCTAGCCCCCTTACGCAATGCATTATGTACAAAAGGCGTACTTTGTGCACGTGCACCTTCAACAAATCTAGAGGCAACAACTATAGAATTTGGATTTTGTATCAATTCCGAGACAAGTTCTGGTATAACTTCTTCAGAATACGGTTGATCCGCATCCATTACCAAGATAAATTTCCCATGGGATTGTTCGACCCCCCGTCTGACCGCTGACGCAAACTCCCCTTCTGTCCTGATATTCACCATTCTATTCTCAGTATCTCGGATTAATTCTGAATCTTCCGTACAATCAATAGTATTGGGTAATTTATAGTGGACCACAATTATTTCTCTGGACATCTCCCGCGGTAGTGAACGCATAACTTTGTCTGGTGATTGACATAGTGGGGGTGAAGCATTTTGTGTTAATAATACCACTGAAATCATATTAAATCCTTCAATATTGTTATCCAATGCCAGGGGCCTACTCTGCGCATTTAACATAAGAATGTAATTAGACTTTTCTCTAGAAGCGCTTTTAAGTTTTTGCTTATAGAGTAAGTTAACTATAGAAATTTCTTGTTTGCACATATTGCAGTGCGCAAGGGGGGTGCCCAATGTATCCCATTCTCGAACACAATCTCCCTTATGCTACCAGTCCAACTTCGTCATAAAGAAAAAGATATTGAATTTTTACAAAAAGGATAAGAAAAAAATGTCATACAATATAATAAATGCACGACCTAGAAAGTCTAATCGATTATGAGAAAATATTCGGGGCTTTTTCATACTATTATCGACCGATTGAATTCTTTTCCATTTACCTTAACAGCCTCTCAGGTAGTAGAGTTTTAGTTCTTGTTTAAAAAAAATGATTCCTTAACAGGTAAACTAAAAATATTTTCGGGTAAATAACTTTTTATTATGAATCTCCATTATTTAAATTCACATTATATGAATTCTATTGAATCTCTTAAACTAGACTTTGATTCACAAATACAGCAGTTAAATAAGATACGTTACAGAAAGATTTTTGATAACTGTATTTTTGTGGGATCAGGTGATTCTTATGCAGCAGGTCTCATCGCAGAATATGTAACTGACCATAAATGTAAGTGTTATAGTCCTTCCGATTTATATAATTCTAGATTCGAGTACGACAAGCCCTATTGCTTTGTTTCTGTCACAGGTAAAACTATGGCAAATATAAAAGTGGCACAACGCGCCACTCAGGAAGGAGTCAGAACTGTAGCCATTACGTTTGATAAAAACAGCAAACTTGCACAAGTATGCAAAGAGATAGTTTCTCTTGATATTACAAGAACCCAAACACCAACTGCAGGATTTAGTGCCTTTGCCGCAAATGTATTAGCTTGTTTACAAATATCCGGTGCAACGGGACCTCAGAAATTTGACGGGTGGCATAAAAAAGGTATGCAATTATCACTCAACTTTGTAGAATACATCAAGTTATCACAACAAGGAGCCCTATACTTGCTTGGTAATAATGTACTATACGCTATTGCCATGTATACATCTTTTCAAATGATAGAATTCTTTGGAATTGCAACAATCGCACATAAATTGGAAGAATTTTGTCACTCACCCATATTTGGTCTCAAAAGCTCTGATTACGTATGGATCCTTGGACAAAATGAATCACAGATAAACAAGAGACTAAATGCGTTGGGTTTGCGTGTTTCATACATTGAGTTTTATAATAAGGATCCTGTTGCAAAGTTATTTGAATCTATATTCTTTGTTCAAAATTTAATGCTGCTCTTAGCAGAAAAGAATGAATCAACTGAGCTCCAGTACGTCTTGATGAAAGATGTGCTAAAGGCTTCTTCAGAGATCATTTACAGTCAACTAGACTAGTCACATAAACTAATATACCGATACAATGATGCGCTGCTACAAATTTCGATATTAGTTGCCTATACAATTTCAAAACCGGGCTTAATGATCCACCCGTTAAAGGTTTATCTATGTGATAATAAACTCGATCTGCATAATAATAATCACTATCGAACTAATTCCAGGAACATTGAAAAGTTGAAAAATTAAGGATCTGACTGAGGGTGATTAGTAATGTTAAAGAAAAAAAATAGACGAATACCTTGGCGTTTCACGCGAACTAATATTTTATGTAATTCTGTTTTATTATACTCAGTCAACAAGCCATTATTTTGTGGGACGTAATTCCATTAAAGTTCTAAAATAATTCTTACTTATAATATTAGTTTTTGCAAGTTGCTTAAGATTATTAAATGGTATCTGGTCTGTGGACAACTCATCGTAAATCCTTTTTGCTATGTCTTTTGCAATTTGACTTTCCAGATCTGCTGTTATCTTATCAAGTATGCGTTCTAAAAAAAGAGATTGTGTAGTCGGCTGTGTGGGTGCGTTTTGAACTTGGTATTTGCCATGCCTTAATCCTATCGAGTATTCTACAAATGAAACGAGGCTTGCTTGTCCACTATGAATATTATAATTTTTAATATGACGTTTTACGGAAGACTTCCTACTAGAGGACATCCCACATTCTGTGCAACTCCAATTTAGCTTCATAAATATTTGCTCTGTGTTGCACAGAGCTTACTCTAAATATAAATCTTATTTTTCGCCCTACTAATCATCATTTACAAAAATCAAATACTTCTCGTAAAATATATTACAAATGGTGAAACAAATATGCCTTTTTTTTACTTCCCTTTATTCTTTGGTGCCTGCTATTATCTTTAATTTAGCAAAATTGTTTAATACAAAACGAAAATTAAGGGTTTCCAGTCATTCTTCTGGACACCTATTGCAAGATCAAAACGTCAATTAAAAATATGAATTTAAAATCCGCAGAGTTGATAACGAAAGACATGTTCATAATCAGTGAGAGGTTCCTGCAAAATATTAGCTTAAACATGACAATTTAGTAAGCGTTTGAATTTTTTAGTTTGAGGATAATCTATAAAGTAAAAGTCAGCCAATGTTATTCAATTTAGGCTTGAAGTTGATACTTTTCAAATGGTATCTTATAATATATTTATAGATGAAATATAGAGTAACATATTGAGTGAATAGAGTCCGCTGTGAATTCGAAAGATAGTGTTAGAATTTTAGTATGTGTTCCAGCCTTCAACGAGGCTGATTCAATAGTTGATGTTGTAAACAAGTCAAAAAAATATGCTGATGCTGTAATAGTGTATGACGACGGTTCTAAGGATAATACCTATGAGCTTGCAAGTACGGCCGGTGCAACTGTAATTAGAAGTCCTAAAAACACTGGCTACGGATCCGCTATAAGAGCTCTTTTTCAGGCGGCGAGAGATCAAAATGCGGATATTATGGTCACACTTGATTCTGATGGTCAACACAACGCAGATCATATTCCGCGTCTCATTGAACCACTTCGTACGCAAAATTTCGATATTGTGATCGGTTCCAGATTTCTCAGCAAAAATGATAAAGAAAAAGTTCCTAGATATAGAAGTTTTGGGATTAAAACTATAACCAAGCTTACACAGAGTGCTTCCTATAGCGGCCTTACAGATTCCCAAAGTGGTTTTAGAGCCTATAACAAAAATGCCTTGTCAAAAATAAATCTATTTGAGGATGGCATGGCTGTGTCAACGGAGATACTGTTGAGGGCCCGTGAAAAAAATCTATTAGCGACAGAGGTTCCAATAACTATCAATTACCAAGTTGACGACGCTTCTACTCACAATCCGATATCTCATGGAATAGGAGTTATGTATTCGGTATTACAATTCATTTCGCTAAGACACCCGTTAGCATTTTATGGATTAGCCGGTATTGTATTGTTGGGAATCGCAGCAGTATATTTGAGGGATGCTTTGCATCTGTTCTCGACAAATGGATATGTTTCTACACCTTTGATTTTGATATCAGTAGGAATAGCTGTAGTTGGAGTTATCTTATTGGCCACGGGTGCTATTGTATACACCCTTATAGCACTACTTAAAGGCAGGATAAAATAATCATTACAAATAGTTATCTAACTCATAAAATTGGTGGCTCAAATGATTGGCACATCGATACCCTGGATTGGTAGCATTCTAAGTAATTCAGATCAGCTTTTTATGCTGCAATTGCTTAGACTAATGAATAATGAGCTCTGATGAATCGATTATAGATTTTGATTCCCAAATTAAACATTTACATAATATTCACAACTAGAAGCTTTTTGCAGATTGTATTTTTGTAGGCTCTGTGGATCCTTATGTTGCGCGGTATATTGTAGAATATTTGACTAATCATAAATGCATATGCCACAGTCCTTCTGATCTATTCAATTCAAGATTTATAAAAGACATGACATACTGCTTTATTTTTGCAACAGGTAAAACTAGGGCAAATGTTGAAATCGTTCGCCGGGCTAGACGGGCTGGTATCAGAACTGCAACGGTCACTCTCAACGTGAATAGCGATCATGCTCAAATCTGTGACAGGTTAATTTTTTCTGGGGTAGAGAAATGGGGACAGCAGTCGATAAATCAGCACTGATTGAAATTTTGGGAGTAACCAGATGTTCCCGAGTTGCGGATATGTTGACAAATTACTTCATATTGTTCCGTATTTAAGGATCATAATTGACCTGGATTCGATGTTGTAATTGGTTCCAGATTTCTGAACAAAGATGACAATGAAAAGCACCTTAGGTATAAAAGTTTTGGCATGAAAAGAATAAATCTGTAGCTTTATGGTAATTATCTTTTTACATAATGTTGGAAGAGCGTAGTACCCTCCATATATACAATTTTGACAAAGAAAAGGTGTAGCTCTACAAAGTAGAACATAGAAGCAGGATTTTCATAGAATGGAATGAATGTATCTTATTATTTAAGTATGGGAGATTTCGAAATAGATCCAAATTAGTTTAGAATATGTTTATGTCTGAAATACGCTACAAGCTGATTGTCCAATAAAGATGGATATGATAGAGAAAACTTAATTGCTCACCCAAGTGAGAGATTTTCATAGTATGTACAATATAATTTATATCTAATAACCTAGAAGTGAAAATAAAAATTGATATCGTCCTTAATTTTTGCAATTCAGACCAACAATTCGTACTGTTGGTTGGATCTCCATTATTTTCATCAATCGGGTTAAGGATGCGGCAGATAGTTGGTCGATATAGCTATAATAAGGACTAACTCAGTAGTAGTCGATCCAAGACTAGTCAAAATTGTCCGATCTTTGGGCAAACGGTATTCCGTACTGATACTAGGATGGAGTAGAGAGGGAACGAGATTTCACGGATTAAATCAACTAGACAAGACAACTGAAACGAATATCGAAAAACACAGATTAGATTTTGACATCCTCAAGTTAAAAGCACCTTTTGGAAAGCCATCTTTGATCTCTTATTTACCTTTAATTATTTATTTCCCCATATTTTGGGCATGGGTGTTCTTTAAATTAAGTATTCACAGGCCACAAGTAGTTCATGCATGTGACTTGGACACCGTTCTCCCCTGTTACATATACAAATTGATTTTCGGGAAAAAGATGGTCTTTGAGATATTTGACAGGTATGCTATGACGTTCATAAGTACAAAATTCACGATGCTCTATTCAATAGTTAATTTGGTAGAAGAATTATTCATTGGGAAGTCGAACTACTTTATAACTGTTGGGGAAAAGCTGTTAAGGACGCTCCGAAGAATACCAAAATACTATTCCATAATAATGAATTGTTCTGAGGATTATATTTCGTATAGAAGAAATTCAGAAAACAAAGACAGTATCTTGACCATTGTTTATGCAGGAGGTATCAAAAAGGGTCGTTCCTTAGACAATATCACGGCTACCGTAAAAGATCTAAATGATGTCGAATTTGTTGTTGCAGGTCCAATTATAGACAAGAAATTATTTGAGCAAATTCTAGAAATCCCAAATGTAAAATATAAAGGCTCACTAGAGCCATTCGATGCTTTGCTTTTAGAAGCAAATGCAGACGTCATCATAGGACTCTATGATTTGAGTATACCTGAAAATAAAATTGCAATGCCGAATAAACTATTTGAGGCAATGATGTTAGGAATTCCAATAATTACCAACGTAGCCTCTGAAGTAGTCGAAGAAATTGACTGCGGGATTGTACTAAAATATACTGACACTCAACAAATAAAAGCAGCAATTAGATCGCTTAGGGATGACAGTGCCTTGTGTGGAAGATTAGGCGCTAACGGCCGGCGGGCATTTCTTAAGACGTATAATTGGACTAAAATGGAAGAAAAGTTGTACGAAATTTACGACAATTTATTATGCAAATAGCAGAAACAGATTAGCCAGTTTGCACTTCAATTGGATACCTTGTTGCATCTAGTGTCCAAGATTTAAAATATAGTGACTTTATCTTTACCCTCTTGATGTCATCGATTCTATGTCCTATCTGCAGACAGCCTGTAAGAATTGATTTATTGTTATCCGTATGCGATGGTGGGCATAGATTTCCGGTGATAGATGGGATTCCCGATCTTCTTGTCGATGTTAACGATAGCGCTCTTATCGATGAAGAAGAACATTGGGACAGTGTAGCTAATAGAGGCAGAATGAAATTTGTTCCAAATAAATACATGAGTTCAAGAATTGAGAAAGATTATGACAAAGTATTTCTAGAATCTATTAAAGCTTCGTGGAAGGAACCATATCCTGAACATATTTCTATAGCCGAAATTGGATGTGGGACTGGATCAGCTATAACTTATCTAGAAAAGATCGAATCTCAGTACGTTGATTACACTGGTATCGATATATCCATAAAAATTATGAATATGCAAAAGTCAACTGGAAAGATTTTCCCCAATAATTGGAAGATACGCTTTATCCGAGCATCTGCGAACACTAGTATTTTTGAGGACAATTCACTAGATATTATTTTTTCAGCCTCAGCTTTGCATCATCTTAAACTACCGTCAGTAATAGAGTGGATTTCAAAATCGTTAAAGCCAAATGGAATCCTAATTTTACATGAGCCTAGCCTCGGTAATCCGTTTGCAAAAATTGCGCGAAAACTTGTCCGAGATTTCCATACGAAAGGTGAAAAGCCATTAGTTCCCAATCGTGTAGAGGAATTGGCCAATAAACAGAACCTTGTACTTATTTATGAGAAGGGTTTGCATTATCTTACTGGGCCAGTTCAGTATCTTGTCGGAATACTTAGACTCCCTTTCCCATTCGCATATTGCACCGATGAAGTTTGCAAATTTCTTGATACTCTCGTGACATCACCAACTTGGAATTATAGTTTTGTTCAAGTATACAAAAAAATCGGGTCGGAGTAGACTTTGACTAGCATAGAGTGAACCTCTTTAGGTTGAATACAATAAAGCAAATATTATACAATATTTGGTCCTGATGCAGCAAGATGACATTCCCTTTCTATGTTCTATAATTATGGGCGTACCCTTGTCGATGTTACATTACCAGTTACCATGGTGGATTTGGAATTTAGAAATCAGGTCAAAGTGCTTCCAATAGATCTTACCGTTTAATGTGTAGATATGTGAGTGAGAATCCAAATTTTCATAGTTAATGTCTATATGGATTTTATTTCCAGATTTCAGCCCTGGAAAAATAGATATGGTTTGCTAAAAGTGGGGGCCACTTGTTATTAATCATATCATACCCATAAATCCCTATGGTCTTCTGGTGGCATATAGCCATCCCATATACATTCGATTACCTTGACAAACCTGCGTTCCTGAGTTGAGACTACTTGTTCGATTTTTATTCATAGGTATAAAATATGAGGGTTGGGTATAGCTGACTTCAAAACCACAATCTTCTAGTTTAGTTTTGAGATTCTGATATCCAAAGTGATATTCTATCTGAATATGCGAAAACCTGTTAAGATCTTCATGTGACGCATTCAAAATGAAAGCGTATTCACAGCCCTCGCAATCGACTTTTAATATTTGAGGAAAGGAACAGAATTTTTTTATGAGCGTCTCCAGAGTGAGGAATTGGGGAAACTTTTCAGTACTGGGGTTATCCTGAGATCCGCAACCAGCCCAAACCAAATTGACAACTTTTGAGAACCCGTTTGTGATGATATTTTTTTCAGCATAATCATAACTAATTCTATCAGGTTCGACTGCTATCACCTTACTAGCGCCCCTCCTTGCAAAGTAAATTGATGAATCGCCGATGTTTGCCCCAATGTCGATGACTTCCTTATCGTCAACAGGAAGAAACGAATATTCGTTCATTTCAAATACGTGAAAAACATCGCCATTTGTTTTCCCACCATAGAGTTTCAGTTCGTCGAAGTATACTAAATCCTGAGTCTGGTCTATATGTAAGCCAATAAGATTGTTATATACTTCTTGATAGTCATGGAATAAGAAAATATCGCCACTATTGGAAACTGCCTTTATAGGATAGTTCTTTCTCAGAACATTAAGTATGATTGAAACAGAATTCTTGTACCTTCTCTTGTAAAGTTTTATAAAATGAATATAATTACTAAATGAATTTACAAATGCAAAAAATCTATCCTTATCCGATAGATTTGATCCGAAATCGTGAACCCTAGTCATACCAATTTAGGCCTTATAATTCTTGATTAATTATATATGCATTATATTAACTCATAACAGAATAATTTCTACTCAAAATGATTTTCACTTGGGACAGACGAATTATGGCTTCCAGATTTCATTTATGCGAAAAGTCTGAATAAAGCAAAAAACAGACAGCTCGTTATAAAGTACCAGATACGCAACCATATGAGATTAATTTTAGGCATGTCGATCTGTAACATGCTAATTTTTCAGATTGGTAAAAATACCCCTCATATATTGAAATAGTTCTAGAATTAACTACAATTGAATGAAACGAGATTTACGCCTTAATCGCATAGAAGTTTAAATTCGATATTGTAATCTTTAATGTAATACTCAATTCAGGCAAAAAATTTAAGACTATTATAATACTTCATTTTTTGTCGGATAGATATCAATTGGTAGACACATGTGTAAAGGATGGTGACAAAAATTAGGGAGAGAGACGGTTGCTAAGAATGCAACGTATATTTATATTGAAAGCATCATTGGGGCCATTGCTGGATATCTTCTATGGTTTATTCTATCCAGATTAACTAGTTCTGAGATAATTGGCGTTGCTTCAACAATTATTTCTCTTAATACCATTTTTTCAACCATCGTAGATCTATCAGTTCCTACTGGCAGTACCCTTTTTTTAGGTAAAAGCATTTCGGAAAGGCGAACAGAAGATACTAAGGTATTTGTCAAGGGCTCTTTGCTTATTATTTGCGCAAGCGCATTAATCTGTAGTGCAGCTATACTAATTTTTAAACAATGGATATCTCCTGTTATTGGATTTGATCTAACTATCATATTGGTCCTTCTAGTAGGAATATCAGCGATTGTCAGCTTATTGCGTTCAGTACTGATCTCCTCTCTAGAAACGCAATTATTACCTATTATAATGATTATCAGTTCTATCTTAAGGATTTTCTTAGCAATTATCCTGGTTTTATTAGGGAAAGGTGCAATAGGTATCACTCTAGGATATTTGTTAGGTTATGCTATAGCAGCTGTTATTCTATCTTTCATATTAGTAACGCAACTATTACGAGTTAAAAAAGAATCCACGATTCACTTATATCATGCTTGCAAAGATGTTTTAATTGCCAGTATCCCAAGCTGGATACCAAAAGTAATGGGAGTAGTAGGTACGCATCTTGGAACAGTATTAATATTTGGAACCTCAGGAGCAAGTCAGGCTGGATCTTATTTTATAGCCTTTGCCATTTTCTACGCAATTGACGCAATAAAGACCTCCTTATTTTCTATTGCACTTCCAATCCTGAGTACTATGGAAGATGAACGGAAAAGGTTCGTATGGAAGCTCATAAAAATGAGCTTGATTGTAACTTTACCGATATGCTTTGCTGTTATGACATACTCTGATGAAGTTCTGGCAATATTTGGCTCAGATTATATTCAGGGTTCAATACCATTGAAGATTATATTATTATCAATGTTTCCGCTTACATTGCTCGTTGGAGTTAGCACATTGGTATACTCATATGGTAACTATTGGCAAGTTTTTTACATGAGTCTTGCGTTAAACATGTCTCGGGTTCTATTATACGTTGTACTTGTGCCAATATCTGGAAGTGCGGGTGCCGCTTTAGCATTTACATTAGGTTCTATAATTGGATTTGTTATAACAATCATCGTATCTAAAAAGATTAGAATGATGATACTTTGGAAGGAACTCTCTTTAATATTTATTATCCCAGCAGGACTTGCCTCTACTTTGGCGTATTTCCACACAATATACATAATAGGAATTCCTGTCATACTTGTTGTTTCCTTAATTCTCTTTCTTGCCTCACGCGTTTTATCCAAATCGGATGTACGAGCATCATTAGGAATATTGCCAGAAAATATTGGAAAACGGTTAATCAACTTTTTAAATAAACTCTAATTGGGGCAACCCCCATCAGGATCCCTGAATGTTGGGATTAGTAAATTATAATGATAATATCCATTTAGCCCATTATCTTTTTGGTATCGTTTCATCAAAGATACTAGGATGCATATATTACCAAAAACGTGTTTTTTTCAAAATCTGAAGAAATACAGTTATCAGTCATTAGTGAGGATTAAAGCTAACTAGACTAAGGTACAACCTCAATCAGAACTTGATTAAAGGCATGATGGCTTACACTGGTTTTTCAAATGAGCATTTATTTGAGAATTATGGGAATTTGCATGACTTTCTTAAAATTTATTACTGACCTACAGGAATTAACACATATTTGTGTGGTACATTTGGTCGATATCATTTTCGTAAAGGCTGATCCAATAATGAATCAAACAGCTTTAAAGCCTGTGCAGATAATCAGCTCTTTGAGAAAAAAATATTCGATAATTGCACTTGGATGGAATCGAGGGATTAAGGAGGACAGACAAAAATATCTTGATAATAACGAGATTGGTTTGCAGCTTCTCAATGTCGGTGCTCCAGATGGTTATGAACGGTACGGTACCCTACGTTTACTTGTATACTACCCAATTTTTTGGGGGTGGGTTTTCATTAAGTTGTGTCTTCAGAGACCCAAAATTGTTCATGCATGTGACTCGGATACTTTTTTACCTTGTTACCTTTACAAGTCATTATTTAAAAAAAAGATAGTCTTTGATGTGCTCGACAGGTACGCATTGGCGTATATACCTACGAATGCAAGCAATTTTAAAAAAAAATTAGGCTTATTAATTAATTCACTTGAAGAGAGTTTTGCGAAAAAATCAGATGTCTTGCTAGTTGTCTCTGACAAAATATTCCTGACATTCAGAAAAAAACCGAAAAAGTGTGTTACGATAATGAACTGCTCTAAAGATCGTATGATCAAAAGATCAAGAGTAGAAACGGATGGTTTTAAACTTCTCTTTACAGGACATGTAAGACCTAAAAGAGGACTAGAATTCTTACCCAAAATAGTAATGGATTTGAAAGATATAGAGCTTATTGTTG
>AR_comb_assmDRAFT_10910483_pt1 | contig 13004 bp, 13 predicted proteins | sample ArasoioldDNA_FD_10543 | JGI IMG/M metagenome (IMG submission 10543) | reverse complement strand
TGACGGCGTATCGCCTGGATCGCTTTGCCGTGCGCTGGGCCGCGGTGTCTTGGCGCAAGGCCAAGGCGCAGGATTCAGACGGTCTTGCGGACCAGCCCCACCATGACGCCGAAGATTTCGAGGGTCCCCTCGGGGCGGATGATCGGGTACGCCTTATTTTCGGGACGCAGGATGAACTTGCCGCGCTCGAGGTCGAGCCGCTTGAGCGTGAACTGGTTGTCGACGATGGCAATCACGATGTCGCCTCGTCGCGCGGCGCTGCGCTTTTCGACGACGGCGAGATCGCCTTCGAAAATGCCGGCGTCGATCATCGAGTCGCCTTTGACTCGCACCAGCACCGTCTGCGACGGGCGCTCGATGAGGTAATCGTCGAGGGTCAGCGCATCGGCCGGCGCATCGTCGATCAGACTCGGCAGGCCGGCGTGCACCGGAGACTCGGCAAGCGGTCGCTCGAAAAAGCGCCGCGTCGGCGCGAGGCGCCGGTCGGGTGTCGATTGCAACAGCCCCGCAAGTTTCATGCGCGCGACCAGCGCCGCCACCGACGACTTCGAGCGCAGGCCCAACAAGGAGCCGATCGATGCGTACGAAGGCAGCGCGCGGTGCCGCGCATAATAATCCTGCAGCGACGCAAGGTAGGAACGGTCGTTCGCCATTGCGCTACACTACCGAACGATCGTTCTTTCGTCAAGCCATGCTCGCTTCCTCCGTTGCCTTTGTCGATCTCGAAACCACGGGCACCACCGCGTCCGACGATCGCGTTACCGAAGTGGGCGTGGTGCGCGTCGACGACGGCGTGCGTGTGAGTGAATGGAGCACGCTGGTCAATCCTCAGCGGAGCATTCCGGCGGCGATCCAGGCGCTGACCGGCATCAGCAACGCGATGGTCGCCGACGCCCCGACCTTCGCGCAGATTGCCGACGAGCTCGCGGACCGTCTGCATGGCTGCCTGTTCGTCGCCCACAACGCGCGCTTCGACTATGGTTTTCTCAAGCACGAGTTCGCAAGGCTGCGGCGCAGTTTTTCGGCGAAGGTGCTGTGTACAGTCAAGCTCTCTCGCCGCCTGTATCCGGACGCTCCGCGACACAACCTCGACAGCCTCATCGAGCGTCATGGCCTCGACGGTACACGCCGTCATCGCGCACTCGGCGATGCCCGGGCGTTATGGCAATTCACGCAATGCGTCTATCACGAAAAAAGTGCCCAGCAAGTCGACCCGGTCGTGGCGCGAATCCTGCGCAAGCCAAGTCTGCCGCCGCAGCTTCCCTCCGATGCACTGGCGCACATTCCCGAATCGCCCGGGGTCTATCTCTTCTATGGGCTCAACGCTCTGCCACTGTACATCGGCAAGAGCGTCAACCTCCGCGAGCGGGTCGCAGCGCACTTTTCGTCCGACTATCGCAGCGCCAACGATCTCAGACTGTCCGCTGAGATACAGCGCATCGAATTCGAAACTACCGCCGGCGAGCTTGGGGCGCTGCTGCGCGAGTCTCAGCTCATCAAGACGCTACTGCCCGCGCACAACCATCGCTTGCGGCGGCGATCGGCCATGGTCGCAATCGCGCTGAACGAGTCGGGAACGCCGAGGTACGTGCCGGCTTCCTCGATTGACCCCTCGGCGCTCGATGGGGTCTATGGCCCCTTCACCTCACGCGCGGCCGCGCGTGCACTCTTGCGCGCGTTGGCGGCCGAGGCGCGGCTTTGCTGGAGCGCGTTGGGCCTCGACCGTCGCCCCGGTCCCTGCTTCGCGAGACAGGTACGACGTTGCGCAGGTTTGTGCGCGGGCGAAGAAACGATCGAGGCGCATGCAGGTCGCTTGCGCAACGCACTGGCAGAATATGCGCTGACGCGCTGGCCCTACTCCGGAATGATCGTTGTATGCGAGCGCGACATCACCGGGGAGCACAGCGACATGCACGTGTTTCGCAACTGGTGCTGGCTTGGAACAGTGCATGACGAGGGCACGCTGCCCGCGTTGACGGAATCGCCCCCTCGCGTCGTATTTGACCTCGACATCTACCGGTTACTGTTGAAGTCTTTGCCGCGCGTGCAGGTGCGTGTCATCGCGGACGAGGTTTCAGCTCCGTGAGGCTTCCGCATTGAATATGGCACGCGAGCCCTTTGCAAATGCGCTAAGCTTTCGCCGCGGCATCAAACTGACTCCCCCGCGACGTGGCGCAAGTACTTCCCACTCTTCCATGGATCGTTCGCCTCAGCGCGCCGCGCCGGCTTGCGATCGCGCTCGCATTCGCAATCGTCGCGTTCGTTGCTCTCGAGCCCTGGGTACGGGTGCACACGCGGCTGTTGATCAGCTGGAACGTCGGGGCGGTGGCCTACCTGTCGCTTGCTTGGCAGACGATCGCGCGTGCCGACTCCGTAATGACTCGCGTGCGTGCGCAATCGCAGGACCAGAGCGGGTACATCATCTTCGTTCTCGTGCTCTTTGCTGCGAGCGCGAGCTTTATCGCGATCGGATTTCTGGTCGGCAACATCCACGATCTTCCCGTCCAGAGTCGAGTCGGCCACCTGATGCTCTCGATCACCGCGCTGTTGCTGTCGTGGCTACTCATCCAGACTCTTTTCGCGTTTCACTATGCGCGCTGGTACTACGCTCGCGACGCCGGCAGCGGTCTGCATCGCGGTGGATTGCGGTTCCCTGGCGACCGGGATCCGGATTACCTCGACTTCGCCTACTACGCGTTCGTTGTCGGCATGACCTCGCAGGTGTCCGATGTCATGGTGACTACCCGCCAGATGAGACGATTGACGCTGGTCCACGGCGTGCTCGCGTTTGTATTCAACATCGCGATTCTGGCGATGAGCATCAATATTATCGGGGGTTTGATCTAAAGCTTTCCCTGTCGAAGCGCGGCCGACGCGTGGCATCTTGTCGACAATTGCGCATCAGATCTTGGTGGGGAGGCGCTCGCCGGGCCCCGCAAGGTTGACGAATGCTTCGTGACCGGTCTGCGGCGAGGTCGGCCAGACCGGCACCCAGGTACCTGCGTTGTACGGTATCGCACACCGAAAAGATTTGTTACATTTCATCGGCGGTTGCGATTCATCTCCCGCGAGACCCCGTCAATCAAAGAAGCGGGGCATCCCCAAAAATCACCGTAGTTTTTTCGGCGAGGCAAATGAGCTCCGCTGTAAGACCTTTTGCGTCCGCGCTTCGGGACGATACCTTGTCGCCGTCAACCGGTCTTCGAGCTGTCGCGCGGCCACCTGCCTCGCTGACATGGGGACGGCCCGCGCCAGCGCGAAAGGTCCTCGTCGTTGCCGGTACACGTCCCGAATGCATCAAGGTTGCACCACTCCTCGCCCGTTTCTACGCACCCGGCGAGCTCGATCGTATCGTCGAGCGCAACCGCCTGTTATGCGATCTGCGTAACGCGTTGACCCGGCGCCGCAGCCTGTGGTCGATGCAGCGTGTCTGCGACCAGCCCTACGCCTCACAGCGGGAATTGTCAGCGCTTCCTTTGGTGGCGCGCGTATTCCATCGTCGGCGAGCAGCGCTACGGGCAAGGCCTCCGCTGATCCCCCAGTCGCTGCCGCGCGCGGGCGAACCTGCATTGCCGCTCACGCCCTCGTACAGCGTGCGCTTCAGGCCGATGAGTTCACGACCGCGGATCCTCGTGGTCAGCCCATTCTGCATCTACCCACCTCGTCATGGCGGCGCGCGCCGACTCCAGGGGCTGCTTGGAAGGCTGCGATCCGACTTCGACGTGGCGCTGCTCTGCGATGAAGCGTCGCTGCACGATGCGCGCAGCTTCGCCTGCTTCGATGGCCTCCTGGGGGTCACCCTTGTGGAACGCACACCAGAAAGCGTCATCACCGACGGTAGCGACCTGGCCGCGCGCATGCGCACTCATTGCCACGACGCGCTCGTGCAGGGCATGCGCGAGGCGATGCGACGTCACCAGCCGCAGCTCGTGCAGATCGAACACGTCGAGCTCGCGATGCTCAGCACGTTGCGCGGCACGGGTCAGCGCTGGATCCTCAGCCTGCACGACGCTTTTGGCGCATCGGATTCTATCGATCCTTCCGACGCTGTCCGCGTGACTCGCCACGTGCGCGCGACCTACGACGCGGTGACCGTGTGCTCGACCGAGGATCAGCAGATGCTTGCGCATCCACACACGGTCTGCGTGCCTAACGGGATGCACATTTCTGACACCGACGTCGCTCCGTCGGATTCGGCGCAGCTCCTTTTCATGGGTCCGTTCCGCTACGCGCAAAACTTCGAAGGAATCCGCCGCTTCCTCCAGGTCGCCTATCCGGCGATCAAGGCGGCGGTGCCCGAGGCTGCGCTGATGATACTCGGAGGTGATGGCGCGAATGCAAAGACCGCCGGCGATCGCGTTTTTGCCCAGCCCGACGTGAACGTGCTCGAACATCGTGACGATGTCCGTGCACTCCTCGAAGCGAGTGCACTCACCGTCAATCCGTTGTCGGGCATTCGCGGCTCCGCGGTGAAGGTAATCGAATCACTCGGTGCCGGGCGAGCGTGCGTGAGCACAGTCGACGGCGCGCGCGGCTTTCTCGACGCGGGACTCGAGGCGCTGGTGACGGTCGACAACGTTCCCGCAATGATCGGTCCTATCATCAGCCTGCTCGCGAATCCGGCGCAACGTCGCCGCATAGAGCGTCCGAACGCAAAGCGGCTCGCGGCCTTTTCGTGGAATCGGTGCGCCTCGATACAGGCGGACCTGTATCGCAACCTCATGGGAACGTGATGCACAACGCTGCCTCTCCAAGAGAAAATTACGACCGCATCGCCCATCTCTACGACATCGATATGGCACGCAACATGCCATTCGACGACATTGGTTTGTACGTCGATCAGGCCTTGCGAAACGGCGGTCGCGTGCTCGAAGCTGGCTGCGGCAACGGACGTATCCTCCTTGCGCTGCTCGAGCGAAGCATCGATGCTATCGGCATCGATTGCTCCCCGGGCATGCTCGAAGAGCTCCAACGCAAGGCCAGGGCGCACGGCGTACAGGCATGCGCATGCCTGATGGACGTACGTCGCCTCGCATTCGTCCAAGCCTTCGGCACCGTGCTGTGCCCTTACTCGCTGATCACCTACATGAGCGGCGCCGGCGATCGCGAGCGAATGCTCGACGCCGTGTTTCGTTCGCTCCTTCCGGATGGCCTTGCCGTCGTCGACGCCTTTATCCCGCGCACCAGCGCATTTCACGCGCAATTCGCACTCGATTACCGTAGACCGCTAGGCGAGGCATTTCTCATGCGCAGCAAGCGCGTGGTGCCGCTGGCTCCGGGCGTCAACCGAGTCGAACGTCGTTACGAGCTGACCACCCCCGAAGGCGCTGTCATGCAGCGCATCGACACCCGCGTCGATGTGCGTCCGCTATCACCGGACGATCTGGTTAGCAGTCTGGAGGAGAGCGGCTTCGAGATCGAGCGCGAATGGTGGGACTACGGTGTGCGTTCCGGACCCGAGGGCTCGCAATTCTATACAGTCAGCGCGCGGCGACCCCGCGCCGCGCGCTCATCAACGCTGGCTACTTCTTGACGTAAAGCTCCGGAAGCTCGGACTTGAGCGCGGCCAGTTTCGGCAGATCGTTGACGACGATATAGGGCTGGTCGGGATGAAGCGCCAGGTAATTCTGGTGATAGTCCTCGGCCGGGTAGAACGCCTTCAGGGGGACCACTTCGGTCACGATCGGCTTCGGAAAAGCCTTGGCGGCTTGCAGTTGCGCAATGTACGCCTGCGCGACGCGCTCCTGGTCCGGCGTGCTGAAAAAGATGGCGGAGCGGTACTGGCTTCCCCAGTCAGGACCCTGTCGGTTGAGTTGCGTGGGATCGTGTGCGACGGAAAAGAAAACGCGCAACAGTTGCCCGTAGGTTACTTTCGACGGGTCATACTTCACCTCGACCGATTCGGCGTGCCCCGTCATCCCGGAACCCACCAAGGGGTATTTGGCGGTCGCCGCTGACCCGCCCGAGTAGCCCGATGTCGACGAGATCACACCGTTGACGTGCTTGAACACCGCTTCGACGCCCCAGAAGCAGCCGCCCGCAAAGACAGCAATCGCCTGCGACGAAGCAGCCGGCTTTGGCGTGTCGGTCGCCGGCTCGGGTAGCGGACCGGCTAGGGCGACACCCCACGCGGTCCCGAACAACGCCAATAGGGCTGTAAGGCTACTTTTGTACAGATCCATCGATACCTCCGTGAGTTCGAGCGCGGCACCCTCGAGGAGTCGCATCGGGCCCCATGTACCTTACACAACGGTCTTTAGACAACCATCGAACGGGATGAACGTTAACATTGACCAACCCGCGGGCCGCGAGCGTTGTCATGCCGGGCCTCGGGAGTGACCTTTCACAGAACTTGCGTTCGAGGAGAAGCCAATGAAAACAATCCGTGCGGTACTGGCAGCGATGCTTATCTCTGCCTCCTCGGCTTTGAGCCCGGTTCATGCGACTTCGTTCAGCACCGACCAAAGTGACCTGTGGTGGGTCCCGACCGAGTCGGGCTGGGGGATGCAACTCGTCCAGCGGGGATCGGTGATTTTCGCTACCGTTTTTGTCTATGACAACACCAGGGTACCGTACTGGTTCTACGCGGTCCTCAACAACGTGTCCGGAACGTCTGTCTGGACGGGGCAGCTCTCGGCGAACATGGGCCCTTACTACGGCGCCGTTCCCTTCGACCCAGCCGCGGTTACTGCTTCCGTCATCGGTAATCTCACCTGGACCGCGACTTCGGTCAACAATGGCCGTCTCGACTACACCGCACTTGGGGTAACGGTATCGAAGAACATGACGCGGCAGACACTGGTGCTGGACAATTTCACGGGCGTCTACGGCGGCGGTATTCACCAAATCGCGACGGCGTGCTCCAACCCTCTTACCAACGGTACGACCGATGTTTTCACCGGATTTGAGATCGTTCACGCGGGTACCGCGATCAATATCACCAGCCAAAGTGGCGCGCTGGTATGCACGTTCACCGGCACGTACGCTCAAGCGGGGCAGATGGGAAACTCGGTTGGCACCTACTCGTGCACTAACGGGGACGCCGGTACGTTCGCCCTCTTCGAAAGTCAGGTGAGCGTATCTGGCTTCTCGTCGCATTTCTCGACGAGCAGCACAGTGCTTGGGTGCCAAACAACCGGCAACATGGCCGGCGTGCGGAGTCAGTGAGTCATGACAACCGCGCCAGCTAAGCGGGCGATTGAACGCAATCGCCGTCCAGGGCTAGCTCCGGATCAATTCCTACCGTGGTTCTTGCGGAGGCGCGCTGGAGGTGGTCGTTTTCTCGATCGCGCCAATGGCGTCCTTGGCGACGACGATCGCGCTGTCGAGCAGCTCGCGTATTTCGCTGAGTTTGGTCGCACCGGCAGCGCCTGCCGCCAACGCGGCTAGGTCTCGGCTGAGATCCATCCGCACGGCAACCAACGTATCCAGAAGCGCGTACATGCGTTGGCGTCGTGCGTCGTCGGTGGTCATCGCGTCTCGGCCCGATGTCCCAGGGCGGGGATCGCGATCACCGATTCTGCGCAGGCTGGTCACAAGAGCGTCTCCGTTCAACGTATGGTCGCGACATCTGTCGTCGAACGCAATCCCCCTACGGCGGCTTTGGACGGGTGGTCATTCCGGTGCGTCCGAGATCCAGCTCAACGGAGGCGCGCGGATACGGGTCGACGCGACTGTGTACGGATGCGTACCGATTTTGCGCTGCAAAACGAGTCGCTGCACTATGACAATCTGTATAGTGTAGATGGAGGAGCCTATGAGCCACTTGCGCCGTGTAGGCGACAGTTCTGCGAAGTCGAACGCAACATTGAACGTGGTGCGAGCCGCGACGGATCCATCCGGGCCTAAGCTGGATGCGCTTTCACGAAAGCTTCGCGTCGATGCATTGCTGGATACACTGGTCGCAGTTCGCATGGACCTGAGCCGCGCGCTGGGTGAAGGCGTATCCGCCCATCCGACGCGTGCAGCCAAGCTCAGGGAAATTCGCGCGCTGCTCGATGGCGCGATCGTATCGACCAAGGATCTCATCGGCGAGATCGACGGATCGCGGGGTTGAACCGCGACGCTCTGGAATCCAGCGCTGCGGTATTCGGAAGTTACTTCGTCAAGGAGTCGGGTGCCGCTGCAGCTACCACTGCCTAAGATTTATATCGAGTTCGGCGTTCGCATCCGGAATCGTCGAATGGCTCGGCATGCCTTCGGAAAAATACATCAAGGAGGCGAGAAGCAGACCCGCTCCCCCGCCGCACATGAATGCGGCCACCAACCACCAAGCTGAAACCATCTTCGGACCTCCTGGACCGAGTTCAAAGCACACTTCACCTGCATTGAACAACACGACCGCACGGCAGAGTTTGACCGTGCGCAAAGAACCGCATTTTAGTTTGATCTCTTATCCGCTTATCCGCTTCAGCTAGATCCCGCGCGATCCAGAGCGATCAGGAGAAGTTGATCGACGCTATTGTTCGGCGCGCGGAGTGCGGGGGCTGTTTATTCCGCGACTGACTTCCATCCCCGGCGGTCGCAGCCGCAATCCCCTTCAAACTCGTGGCTTACGGTCCTAAGCGCTATCGTGTGCTGATACGTACTCCTCGGTGCGGCCCGTGGACGATCTAGCGGTGCGCCGAACGGAGTGAACAGCGCCGAGAAACTATCTATTCCACGAGAGAATATTTAAATTGTTCACGTTATGTCGACATTTCTTACAGTTACCGAACTTTGACGAGTGGTACTGTCCAAATAACACATTGTTTACACGACTAAAATAAATTGTGGCATACATGGTGCTTTGCTACACAACAAACCCTTCCGGGGGGCCGAATCCTCGTGATAGTTTGCAGGAGGTCGATCATGGCTCGTTTGCGTAGCGTATTAGCGATTGTTTGGCTGGGATTGGGATTATTTGCATTGGTTGCCGGTAGTGCAGTGGCGAGCGTCTACTCGCAGATAAATCTCGTTTCCGACCTGCCCGGACTAGCCCAGCTTACCGACGCGAGTCTAAAGAACCCGTGGGGTATCTCGCGCAGCGGCACGAGCCCCTTCTGGGTCTCGGATCAAGGTACAAACGTGGCAACTCTTTACAGTGTGAACCCAACGACTGGAGTTGTGACGAAAACCCCCCTTACGGTCGCAATGCCTACCACGGGGGCGATGCCACAAGGGCCGACTGGGCAAGTCAACAACAACACCACGGCGTTCCCTGTGAACGGAACCACCTCTAGTTTCATCTTCGCCAATCTGAACGGCACTATCGACGCATGGCGGAATTCGCTGGTACCGAATACGTCGGCCGTGACGGTGGCGACGACCCCAGGCGCCATATATACCGGTCTGGCCATTGGAAACCCACTGGTTCCTCGGCTCTTCGCCGCCAATGATTCGCAGAACCGCATCGATGTTTTCGACGGCTCTTTCGCCCCCCTGAATCTCGGTCCGAATGCATTTGTGGACGCCGACGTCGGCGCCCTCGTGCCCTTCGGGATACAGAACATCGGCAACAATATCTATGTCACGTACGCTCCCGCAGGGCGCCCGGCCCAGATCGCGGCCACCGAGGGAATGGGTGCGGTCGCTGTCTTCGACACCGACGGAAACCTGATAAGAACGCTCATCAACGGCAGCACGCTCGCTTCACCTTGGGGGATAGCGTTGGCGCCGGCCGGTTTTGGCACGTTCGGCGGCGATCTGCTGGTCGGCAATTTCAGCTTCGTCGAGAGCGAGATCAATGCCTTCGATCCGATCACTGGAGCATTCCTCGGGACGATCCCGATCGATGTCGGCGTCGGCAACTCCCCGGGTGGACTTTGGGGGCTCAGCTTCGGAAACGGTGCGACGGGAAACGCTAACACCCTTTATTTCGCGGACGGTATCAATGGCGAGAGGAATGGACTTTTTGGTGCCATCGTCGTTCCTGAGCCCGCGACAGTCGGATTGCTCTATCTTGGTCTCGCTGCAATGGGTTTCTCGCGCCGCCGCAGGCAAGGCTAGAGCTTTGGACGGCATCTGACGACGCACAAGAACAGTATGAACTGGCGCCGATCGATGGCTCTTCGTCGACCGGCGCGATGGTGTTGAACGGAGTTAGCTCCGCCGTAATGGCTGAGGCGATCCCGTCTCAAGCCTTGTATGCGATGGCCTCGATCTCGATCTTAGTGCCGACCATGTTCTTGGTCTGCAATGTCGAGCGTGAAGGCTTTTTGCCCGGAAAGAACTCTGCGTAAACGCGATTGAACTCATCGAAGTCTCGAGCGTCTTCGAGCCACACGGTTGTCTTCACCACGTCGTTGAGCGTGCAACCCGCGAGCGCGAGCACGTGTGCAACGTTCTTCAATGTCTGGCGCGTGTGAGCTTCTATTCCGCCACCTATGATGCTGCCGTCTTCGTCTCTTGCGACTTGGCCGCCCACGAATACGAAACCGCCAGCTCTCGTCGCCACTGATCGCGGCAGAGTTTGTGTGCCAGGATTGCGCTCTGCAAAGTACTCGATCGTCATCTTAAACGCCTCCGCCAATGATCACGCCGCCCTCTTCATTACAAGTCGCTCCCACTTGCGGGAACAAATCGCTGAACAAATCCGGGGCACGCCTGCACCTTGCCAGTTGTCCACGACTTGAAGAACACATTCCTGACCGACCAAAATAAAACTGGAATCTCTATGGTCGTTGCTCCGAGACGAGCATCTGGTCGGCCAGGAACGCCGCATCTTCCCCAACACCCCATAGCGTCCCCGACTTGAACTTGTGCATCCAATGCAGGCCGAGGAAGTAGGCACCCGGCACGCTCGCCACTCCACGATGCTGCACGGGCGTGCCCCGGTCGTCGAAGATCGGAAGCTGGACCCAGCCGAAGTCGAAGCCGTAGCCGGTGCACCAGATCACGCAAGTAATATTCGCAGACCGAAGGTCGAGCTCGAGGATGGGATCGCTTCGCCCGGTGGCGTTGCTCGGCCTCGTTTCGGAACCGCCGTCTGGCACTTCCAGCGCCATCTCGCGGATGTAGTTGTCGATCGCGCGCGTGAACTCCGCGCAGGATTCGTCGGCGAATGCGAGGTGCGCGGATGCACTAGCATCGAACGATAGTCGCGCGTCGTTGCACCCTAGAAGCCGTCCCAAGAGCACGGCGCCATCGTCGCCTATGCGGCGCACGTCCATATCGTGGCCACCGCCGGCGCCCGTATACAAGATCGTCGGCAGCGGCCTGCGCCCGGGAAGGCTGTCGATCGTGACTTCGAACCGCCCGAGTTTCCCCGACCACCAAAGCGCATCGCGGCCGCGATAGTTGCGCGGCACGCGCCGATGGCGGTTTACGCTCAGGAAAACACGGCGACCCGCTTGGACGAGCTCCTCGGCGATCTGGGAGCCGGATCCCCCGCTGCCCACGACCAGTACCGCGCCGGCCGGAAGATGGTCCGGATTCCGATAACTGCTCGAATGCATCTGGAAGATATCCGCTGGCAGTAACGTCGCGAGCTGTGGGATCGTGGGTTGCTGGAACGGCCCCGTTGCGATCACGACCCGCGACGCCTCCAACACGTATTCGGGCGTGGCTATGCGGAAGCGACCGTTCGACTGATCGCGCGTCAATGACCGGACGTCGACGCCGCACCTAAGCGGCGCCTCAATTTTGTACGCATATGCCTCCAGGTAGCGCACGACCTCGGCGTAGTGCGCGAATGCATCGGGTGCATCGCCATCGTAATGATGGCCCGGGAGCTGGAACGACCAGTTAGGAAACTGGAAGTAGAGCGAATCCCACCGCTCGCTTCGCCACCGCTCCGCCAAGCGGCGCCGCTCCACGATCACATGCTCACGACCCTGCTCGCGAAGGAAATAACTCATCGCGAGGCCGGCCTGCCCTCCCCCGATGATCACGGTGTCATGGCGCTCGGCCATGGACGTACCGTAGCACCGCCTGTCGCGATCCGCTACCGATAGAGCCTTCACCAACGACCTCACCGACCCAAAGCAGAAGTCCTGATCAGCTCAAAGCGTTCATTCGACGCGTTACGATGGCATGCTGCTTTCTTGACCTACTGACGGCGGTGGCGTAGCGTCGCCGCGTTCTGGAGGACATCCATGGGAGAGAAGACGCTCCACAGAGCAATCCTCGCGTTCAGCCTTGTCCGGAGCTTCACCTCGGTGTATCCATCGCTCGCCGTTCACCCCCGCACTCGATGCTGCTGCGACACGACGAAGTAAGCAGTGATGGATCGGCGGACCTTTTTCGGCGCGGCTGCTCTGGCATGCTTCGGCGGATCCTTCGCGGTCTGGGCGCAGAAGGCCAGGGGGATGCGTCGTATCGGAATGCTCTCGGCTGGAACGATTTCCACTTTCGAACCAGCCCCGTTCCATGCGGGGCTGCGCGAGCTGGGATGGATCGAGGGTGAGAACCTCATCATCGAGCGGCGCGGCGCGGCAGGCAAGTCCGAGGCGGTGCCCGCCCTCGCCGCGGAGCTCGTCCGCCTTCAACCCGATCTGATCTGGACCGATGGCGCCGTCGCGGAGATTGCGGCCAGGAATGCGACGACCACGATTCCCATCGTCGCCATCAGCGGTGACCCGGTGCGGCTGGGCCTCGTCTCCAGCATGTCGCATCCGGGCGGAAACATCACTGGCGTCTCCACGATCGCCCCTGAGCTGGCCGCCAAGCGGCTGGAGATCCTTCGCGAGCTAATTCCCAATGCGACGCGCGTCGGCGAGATCGTCGACCGGGCGAATCAGTACTGGTATCGGGTGAAGGAGGACTACGAGCTCGCTTTCGCATCGCTCAAGCTGCAACCGATCTTTGTCGAAATAACAAGCGCGGATGCGATTCCCGGCGCGATCGCGGGGATCGCGAATCGACGAGCCGATGCACTGATCGTCCGCGGAGACCCCATGTTCAACTCGAACCGCGAGGAGATCGCCCGCCTGGCATTGCAGTACGCGCTGCCGACTATCGCCGAGGGACGTCCCATGACTGCAGCGGGTCAGCTCCTGTCATACGGCCCCAATGGTCCGGTATTT
>AR_comb_assmDRAFT_10245923_pt1 | contig 13011 bp, 11 predicted proteins | sample ArasoioldDNA_FD_10543 | JGI IMG/M metagenome (IMG submission 10543) | reverse complement strand
GGCGAAGCTGGATATCCCAACAATGTACCGAATACACAGGCAGAGATCATGAACGTTCCTAGTGCCCACGCTTCGATTAAATATTCTGGCCAATGATTTCTTAATGTTTCCATCATTTTGATATTGCCTTCAGATCCTTTTCGATTGTGGAATTTTCTTCTAGAAGAACATCCATTAAGCGCAATAGTTCGCCCACTGACCAAGCTTGAAAAGGACAACCTCGTGGTGTGTGCGGTGAATCAGCATCTGCGATTTCTGAAACATGACCCAAACCAGCCTGGTCCAAATGTTCCATGAGCGGCGGCAGAAATCGTGTTCGTGCTTCGTCTTTTGCATCATTAGTATTACCTCGAACTCGGATCCATGCTTCAACAAACGCTCCAATTAGCCATGGCCACACCGTGCCTTGATGGTATGCGCCATCGCGTTCACGGACTCCACCTTCATAGCGCGGTGCATATCCAGATTCTCCAGGGGCCAACGATCGCAATCCTATTGGAGTAAGCAATCTTGATTCAACAGCCTCTACCACTTTGCGAGCTTGATCTGAGTTAAGAATGGGAAAGGGAAGACCACCTATTGCAAAAATTTGATTTGGCCGGAACGACGAATCAATTTTGCCTGGTGTGTGATCAACATCAACAACATCGTACAAGTACGAACCATCTGGGTTCCAAAAACGTTTACGAAAATTTTCGCAACCTTGTTGATATAAGGGCATCCAATCGGGAGACCATTCCGAAGCGATGCGCAGCGCATTCAGCCACAGTGCTTGTATTTCAACCGGTTTACCGATGCGCGGGGTTACAACCCAATCTCCAACTTTTGCATCCATCCAGGTTAACTGAACGCCACGTTGACCTGCTGCAATCAGGCAATCATTGTCCATGTGAATTTGATAGCGTGTTCCTTCACGATATCCACTTAAGATTGCATCAGCAGCTAGTTGCATCGCCTTACGATCTTTAATGCGATATCGCCTAGATTTTGCAGCTTTGAAAAAGTCATAAAGGGCGATGATGAACCACAAAGAAGCATCTACAGAATTAAATTCAGGTTCCGATCCGCTATCTGGAAATCTGTTTGGCAACATTCCTTTCGATATGGCTCCCGCCCATTCCGAAAGAATTTGTTCAGCTGTTTGAAGTCTGCCAGTAGATATGACCAGGCCTCGCAGCGCAATCAGTGTGTCGCGTCCCCAATCGGTAAACCACGGATATCCTGCAATGATTGTTTTACCCTCTTGTCGTTTAACAATGTAGGAATCAGCAGCTCGATTCAATCTTCCTGACAGTTTATTGCGGCGTTGCAGTTCCTGTTTCCGCAATTCTTCTACCTCTGATTCCAAATCACGATAATAATCGGATTGAATTGTGAAAAGCAGAATCGCGGGTCCAGATGTTAAATCAAACTGAAATGTTCCGGGTGATGCCAGATCTTCCGTGAAATCCAAGCCGCGAGATTTTTCTTCTGTATAAAGAAAATTACGGTACCACGATGGCTCATGAAAATACTTTCCGTTTGAAAACGCATTAATTTCAGGGACGCCTTTATAAGGGCGCCATACAACTCGTTGTTCGTTGATGTCCGGTTCAAAATTAAAATCTGGATTTTCATGATGCAGGGAATGGTAATCGCGACCAGACAAAAATGGTCTTACACGAAGACTTGCACCATTCATATTTCCAATCAAATGCCAGAACACAACAACAACAGGAGAATCATGTTGAACAAAAATTTCTTGTTCAATTCTTCTTCCATCTTCAAGAAGGAAGCTCCATCGGGGCCATGGTTCACTTTGAAAATCTTCAAGACGTTTGATTCCATCCGGATGTACAACATCAGGCGCATATTTCTGCGATGAAATTGGATAGCTGCCTGAATCTGTTTCAACCGAGGCATCAAAACCATTCACAAGAACCATGCGGCCTGATGGAGGATTGATAGCAGCTAATAGAAGGGCATGATATCTGCGGGATCGGATCCCACTTACAGTTCCGGAAGCAAATCCACCCAATCCATCTGTTTCAAGCCATTCTGCATTTTCTTTGTTCTTCGAAAGCATCATGGTTTTCCTTCAACTTTCTGTCGCATGTTTCCCTAAAATCTTACAATCCTGATCCTGACTGGGATTAAGCACTGGCATAATGATCTTCCCATCCATATCAATTTCAAATCCATGAAGTTCGCAGCGGCATGAATCAGAGCACATGATCAGTCCCGGATAATTTTCTAATTCGTTCTTTCGGGATGTCTTCGGTTCATCCATTACAACAAACATTTCATTCTCCTTCATTCAATGTAGAACAGGACCGTGAATAACGGTCCTGTTCCAGACAACGGTGTTATTGATGCGTGATCGTTATTCGCAGTACCTGGTCTGTTGAAGGATATGTAAAATCGTCTTTTACTGGACCGATACTTTTGCTTTCGCTAGCCCCGGTATTAGGTGCGGACTGGCGGGGAGCTTGATCAGGACCAAAACCTGGTTCCTGATTTACTTCAGTTCCAGCGTCCCAAAGGATCATTTTCGCTGTGATTTCGCCACTCACCGCATTTCCATTTTCATCAAACAGATCAATTCCATTTTCATCGGGCGAATAAAAGAGATCATTCGATTGGCCAAACATTTCTGCAATTGCAAGTTTTACGCCTGGATTAGCGGTTAGCGTAAATTCATAAGCACCACCCGGGCCAATTGCTCCAGCATCGCTCTGACCACTTGGAATCTTAAATTCACTCGAAGTCATCACCCCTTTTTCTTTCTGAAGCAACGAGTTCAAAGGATCTGGATTTCCATCTTCAGCCAGTCTTTCTAGTGATGCTTTATTGTCTTTTCCCGCGGAAAGCAGAATTGGGTTTTTGCCTTTGTAAATCACAAAAATTCCTGGCGACAATCCCGCGGGAGCAGTTGCGCCTGTTGAAGATTTTAACGTTTGAGGCGTAGATACATTTTCAATGCGCACTTTGAATTTCGTTGCATGATCGGCGTAAGAAAAAATGCCAATTGCTGCGAAAATAAGCGCCAGAATTCCAGCTTTTTTCATATCTTTTCTCCTTTGTTCAAAAATGATTTAGAAAATTCGTACGTTGGTTCGTCGAAACTTCACATCATTCCTTACATGCGTAGAAAAAAATGAAATGAAAATCGATTCAGGAATAATTCATCACCAATTGCAACCTACTACTAGATTGAATCGGGCGCTTCATTAAAAAAGCGTCTTTCAAATCAGGAGAATTTAAGATTATGCGATTCCTTCAGTTGTTTAGTTTAAGAATTGTTCTACTTCTTGCGGCTGTTCTGGCAACAGCACCGATTGTTTTAGCAGACATGATGGATGAACATACCACCGGCGTTTTTTCAGGTGTGAAAGTAAATGGTGGAACTGTCACTCATACCAAAGATGGAATGAAAAACATCCTTACGTTATCGGATGATTTCAAAATTCCTGATACTCCGGCTCCGCACTGGCAAGTTGTCGATTCAAAAGGGAATGTTTATTTACTTCAGCGCCTGGTGATCAAGGGAGATAAACAGAATAGATCAATTGTGGTTCCTTCGTATGTGAAGGACATTGCAAAAGTGCAGATCTGGTGTGCTTTTGCCGAAACCCTCCTTGGTGAAGCCTCCTTTCCTAAGCCAGTAATGTAAATATCCCACGAGGCGCAGGCTCTTCACCTGCGCCTCGTTTCCTGTCGCAAAATAAAATCTTTCCTTTTTTTTTGTAAGGTAAAGTCAATTTTTCCGACAAATCTGCAGCGGAGTTGTATGGCTTGAAGAACGAGAGAGCATAAATTAGTTTTATTAATGTAGGGCAATTATGAAATGGCAACCTTTTAAGAAGATCAAACAAAGCTGCAGATACTGGTTGCTCCGCAGACTGCCTACCTGCGAGGACCTTCTTCCTGTCATCTCCCAGCAGCTTGACCATAAAATTTCTCTTCGTCAGCGAATTACGCTCAATCTTCACTTATTTGTTTGCAAGTGGTGTCTGGATTATGCAAAACAACTTTCATTCCTAAGAAATGCTGTTCGCATTGAAGCTGATCGGATCGATAATGCGGAAATAGCTACGGAACATTCATTATCGTCCGATGCAAAGGAACGAATGAAACGTTCTCTAACAGAATAAGTAGAAGCGGGGATTACGCTGAGGCGTCGGGTTTTCTTAATCCCAACTTTTTCATGCGGGCAATGAGGGTGGTTCGATTTAATCCCAGCAATTTTGCTGCTCCGGAAGGACCTCCAATAGTCCACTTTGTTTTTTCCAGGGCTTTTAAGATTTCAGTACGCTCAGTTTCCTGAAGTGTGGTATGAGGAATTTCGGAAGCCATTGGCGCCTCGGAAATGGCTATATGTTCTCGCCGCAAAATTCCGCCATCACACAGGATGACTGCTCTTTCCAGAATATTTGTCAGCTCTCGTACATTTCCGGGCCACGAATAATTCACAAGGGCGCTCACTGCATCCGCAGACAGATGATCAATCCTCTTTCCCATACGGCGTGAAAATTTTCCGAGAAAGTAGCTGGCCAAAATAGGGATGTCATCAATGCGATTCCGTAACGGTGGAAGAATTATCGGGAAGACGTTCAAACGATAGAACAGATCACCGCGGAATGCGCCTGATTTCACAAGATCTTCCAAATTGCGATTGGTGGCAGCCATCACTCGAACATTCACTTTCAATGTTTGTGTTCCACCAACACGTTCAAATTCTTGTTCCTGCAACACACGAAGTAATTTGATTTGCGTTTCCAATGGAAGCTCGCCTACTTCATCAAGGAAAATCGTTCCTCCATCGGCCAATTCAAATCTACCTTTTTTCTTGGCAGTCGCTCCTGTAAATGCGCCCTTCTCATGACCAAACAACTCGCTTTCAATTAGACCTGCAGGAAGAGTTGAACAATTTACTTTTATTAGAGCGTGATCTTTTCGGCCGCTGAAATTGTGTATGGCGCGGGCAATCAATTCTTTTCCGGTGCCTGTCTCGCCCAGAATGAGTACTGTCGATTCCGTTGGCGCAACTCTTTCCACCTGGCGTAATGCCCTTTGCAAAGTTTGGCTTTGTCCAATGATTTCTTCAAACCCCTGTTCAGATTTTATTTCACCAGCCAGATAAACATTCTCTGCCTGAAGTCGATCGCGCAACTGTCGCACTTCCTCATGGGCGAGACTATTGTCCAAAGCTACAGCCACAGTGCTGCCTACTTGCTCAAGAAATCCTGTACGCACTTTGTTATAAGCGCCTTTCCCAGCCGACATGAAAAACAACGCACCGCGGCAACGTCCGCCGCTAATTAATGGCATTGCGATTAACGACTCCATATGCTCGCCTGACATTACATTGAATGTGACTGGAAAACGATCACGTAACTCATCAAGCGAAGAGGTGATCATCATTGTGCGGTTCTGAATGACCCAATCGCAAGCCGTACCCTCAGCCGGCAATACTGTCGGTTTGGTTGGCTCCTGTACTGTTGGGTACCGGCTCAAAATATGACCTTGCAATCTGTTGCCTTCGATCGGCAATTCAATGCCGAAGCGTTCAGTCGGTATCAATGCTTTCAGAGATCCAGCAAGTGCACCAAACAACTCGTCGCGATCAAGGTGATTCCCGATTGCTCGATTCATATCGAGTATGGCGCTGAGTTCCAGGTTTAAGGAATAGACATCCTCATCAGCACGAACGGATTTATATTCAGAACTGTCTTCCGGATTTAGCGGTTGTTGAGTGGATTCCATGAGTGGGGCCCAGCTTACTAAAGAAATAGAGAAAAGAATTCCTTTAGCTGGATCATTAGACCGTTCTTTCAATTATTTGTCAATCAAGCTCGTCATTTTTCGTAAGGGTTCTGCGTTTAAATCGACAACTAATAAGTTGGAGGAAAAAGCTGATGAGAAAGATTTCAATTATCGCATTTGTTTTTTTGTTAAATATTGTTTCAGTAATTCACGCAGATCTGCCATCCAAAAAAATCCTTACGTTGGATGTTGCCAAAAAAGTTGCAGCTGCAGCCGAGGCAGAAGCAAACAAAAGAGGAGCAACAGTTGTAATTGTAGTGGTGGATGACGGAGGTTATCCGCTGGTGTTGCTCCGTTTGGATAACACACAAGTAGCAAGCGTTGAAGTTGGAATCGGCAAAGCACGAACTGCAGCGATCTTTCGCAGGCCGAGTAAAGTTTTTGAAGATCAGGTTCGTGACGGACGTATTGCTGCTCTAGCTCTTCCAGGCGCAACCCCGTTGCAAGGAGGCGTGCCACTACTTTATGAAGAGAAAGTCATTGGTGCAATTGGAGTCAGCGGAAATACTCCCCAGGAAGACGAAGATATCGCAAAGGCCGGAGCGGCAGCGTCAGATGCTGCAATAAAAGCAGAAAAATAAACTTTTGTAAGATTCCGGCCGATTCTGCGACGAAAAGAAAAAGGAGATTTTATGTCGAATGAGAATCGCTACGATGTAATCATTATTGGAACCGGAGCAGGCGGCGGTACGCTCGCGTATCATCTTGCTCCTTCAGGCAAGAAAATTCTTCTTCTCGAACGTGGCGATTATGTGCCACGTGAAAAAGACAACTGGAATTCGCGTGCGGTAAATGTAGAAGGAAAATATCAAACCAAGGAACTCTGGCGTGACAACGAAGGGAAAGAACTGCATCCACACACGAATTATTACGTCGGAGGAAATACTAAATTTTACGGAGCGGCACTGTTTCGGCTACGCAAAGAAGATTTCGGAGAGATTCGTCATCATGGAGGCATTTCTCCTGCATGGCCGATTAGCTATGATGAGATGGAGCCTTACTATACGCGTGCCGAACAGTTGTATCACGTTCACGGACAACGCGGTGAAGATCCGACAGATCCTCCATCAAAAAATCCTTATCCTCATCCAGCCGTAAGTCATGAACCGCGAATTCAGCAATTGAGCGAAGATTTCGAACAACTTGGACTAAAACCTTTTCATGTACCACTGGGAATCATGTTGGATGAAAAGAATCGAAGAGCGAGCAAATGCATTCGATGTGAAACATGTGATGGCTTTCCTTGTTTGGTAGGTGCGAAGTCTGATGCTCAAGTCTGCGCTGTTGATCCGGCGTTAACGCATTCGAACGTTACCTTAATAACAAATGCAAAAGTAGAAACGCTGTTGACGGATCCTTCGGGCCGTACCGTTACGAAAGTACGCGTAATGCGAAACGGAACAGTTGAAGAATATTCAGCCGGTCTTGTTGTGGTTTCTTGCGGGGCGATCAATTCTGCCGCGCTTTTACTGCGATCCGCAAATGGAAAACATCCGCGCGGCCTGGCCAATAGTTCAGATATGGTAGGTCGGCATTACATGGGCCATGTCAATTCGGTTTTAATGGCGCTTTCTCTTTGTCCTAATCCTACGGTCTTTCAGAAATCTTTAGGGGTAAATGATTTTTATTTTGGTTCGAAAGAATGGGACCATCCGATGGGACACATCTCATTTGTTGGCAAACTTGATGGCGTCACCTTGGAAGCTGGCGCGCCAGCAATTGCACCGAAATGGACCCTGGAAAAAATGGGCCAGCATTCACTCGACTTTTGGTTAACCTCAGAAGATCTTCCCGATCCAAACAACCGGGTGACGCTGGATACGGAAGGCAACATTGTTCTCACTTACAAGCCGAATAATGAAGAAGCACACAAACGCTTGATTGCAAAATTGGAAAGCTTGATGAAGCAACAAAGGAATTGCAAGATTCATGGTAATGAATGTCATCAAGGATTATTTTCGCGAAACCTATTTGTCGGTCAGCGAATTCCTTTAGCAGGCGTTGCACATCAGAACGGAACCATCCGATTTGGAAATGATCCAAAGACATCCGTACTGGATGTGAATTGCAAAGCACATGATTTGGACAATCTGTACGTTGTTGATGCGAGCTTCTTTCCATCAAGCGCTGCGGTAAATCCGGCATTAACAATCATCGCCAATGCTTTACGGGTTGGAGACCACCTTATGGCAAGAATGATGTAAGAAATTGCCGGTTCAAACGACCAACCAGCAGCGATAAAAACCTAACCGCTAATCGGTCAAAAAAGGAGAAATGAAAATGAAACGTTATCTAATCGTACTCGTACTCATCGGACTTGGAGTTGCCTGGTACCTCTTCCGTCCGGAAAAACTTTTTATTGCCAAAGAAGTCAATGAATCATTTCCTGCTGTAAAAACGGTAAGCAGCAGCCAGCCCAAGGTTCTGGCTCAAGGCAATTTTCATAGTGTCGCTCATGACACCAAAGGCGTAGCCGCAGTTTACAAACTGGCTGATGGCAAACGTGTGCTGCGTTTTTCAAAATTCGAAACATCTAATGGTCCGGCTGTTCAGGTTTATCTTGTTGCTGCGGACGATGCAAGCGATAACGACACCATTAAGAATGCTGGATTTGTGTCGCTTGGTCCTATTAAAGGAAGTAAAGGCGACCAAAATTATGACTTACCAACCGATATCGATCTCACTAAATATCGCGCTGTTACGGTTTGGTGTGAACGCTTTAGTGTGAATTTCGGGACAGCTCCTTTAATGATGGCCAGCAGCACTAATATGGCATCAAACAATCAACCTGTTGTTGTAAGTGAAGGGCAATTTCACAAAGTGGCTCACGATACAACAGGTTCCGCAACGATATATCAGCTGCCTGATGGAAAGCGGGTACTTCGATTCTCGAAGTTCGAAACATCGAATGGTCCAGCGGTTCAGGTTTATCTGGTAGCAGCTAATGATGCAACCGATAGTGACACGGTTAAAAAAGCAGGATTCCTTTCATTAGGTCCGATCAAAGGTAGCAAAGGCGATCAAAATTATGAATTACCAGCCAACACCGATTTGGCGAAATATCGCGCCGTAACAGTTTGGTGCGAACGTTTCGGTGTCAACTTTGGTACGGCTCCGCTGATGGAAAAGTCGGCAATGATGTCACAGAAAAAATCCTGAATGTGAAAAGCGGGCGATTTCCGTCCGCCATATTTTCCAGCGGAGGCAATCATGACGAATGAAGAAAAGAGACTACAAGAATCTCACGAACGAAAAAATCACTGGAAGCGATGGGGTCCTTACTTGAGCGAACGGCAATGGGGTACAGTGCGTGAAGATTATAGTCCTCACGGAACTGCCTGGGATTTTCTTCCTCATGATCAAGCGCGCTCCAAAGCGTATCGCTGGGGTGAAGACGGACTGGCTGGAATTTCAGATCGCCATCAGTTAATTTGTTTTGCAATTGCACTTTGGAATGGCCGCGATCCAATTCTGAAAGAGCGGCTCTTCGGATTAACTGGCAGCGAAGGAAATCACGGCGAAGACGTAAAAGAATATTACTTTTATTTAGATTCCACGCCCACTCATTCGTATATGAAATACCTCTATAAATACCCGCAAGCAGAATTTCCGTATGCACCACTGGTTGAAGAAAATCGCAACCGAGGAAAAAGGGATTTGGAATTTGAACTCATCAATACCGGCGTTTTCGATGAAGATCGATATTTTGATGTTCAAGTGGAATATGCAAAACAAGCTCCTGAAGACATTTTGATCCGCTTTGAAGTAACGAACCATGGTCCGGAAGATTCCGAACTGCATTTGTTACCAACGGTTTGGTTTCGCAATACATGGTCATGGAATTCAGAAGGAAAAAAACCGCTGCTGCGCAAAGCAGAAGACAACGTTGTGGAAATAAATAATGAGAAATACGGAAATCGTTATCTGTATTGTGAAGGCGCACCGCAGCTGCTTTTTACCGAAAACGAAACAAACCACATGCGTATCTACGGCAGCATGAATGGTACTCGATTCGCGAAAGATGGAATTAATAACTACATCGTAAATGGAGTTAAAGGTGCAGTGAATCCGGAACAAAGAGGCACAAAAGCTGCAGCGGATTATCTACTCCGGGTGCCATCTGGAAAAACTCTTACTGTTTGTCTCAGGCTTACCGACCAAAAATTAGCAAAACCATTTGGTCAAAATTTCGATCAAATGATGGCGCAGCGCAAAAAAGAAGCGGATGAGTTTTATCAAACAGTGATTCCAAAAGGTTTATCAGGAGATGCGCAAAGTGTAATGAGGCAATCATTTGCAGGAATGCTGTGGAGCAAACAATTTTACGGTTATGAAATTGATCGATGGCTTCAAGGAGATCCCAACCAGCCGGCTCCGCCTGCTGAACGGTTGAACGGTAGAAACAAAGAATGGACGCATTTATACAACGACGACATCATTTCCATGCCGGATAAATGGGAATATCCATGGTATGCAGCCTGGGATCTTGCGTTTCACTGTATTTCGCTGGCGCTTATAGATTCTGATTTTGCGAAAGAACAACTCATCTTGTTAACACGCGAATGGTACATGCATCCGAACGGCCAATTGCCTGCATATGAATGGGCATTCGGTGATGTGAATCCGCCGGTTCATGCGTGGGCTGCGTGGCGTGTATACAAGATTGAACAAAAAAGACGCGGTCAAGGTGATCGCACATTCTTGAAGCGGATCTTTCAGAAGTTGACGCTGAATTTCACGTGGTGGGTGAATCGCAAAGATGCTGATGGCCGAAATATTTTTCAGGGCGGTTTTCTTGGTTTGGATAATATCGGAGTCTTCGATCGTAGTGCTCCATTGCCTACCGGAGGTCACATCGCGCAATCCGATGGAACGAGTTGGATGGGAATGTATTGCCTGAATATGCTGGCAATCGCTTTGGAACTGGCGAGCGAAGATCCGTCATATGAAGATGTAGCCAGTAAATTCTGGGAACATTTCGTTTATATTGCACGCGCTATGAATTATCGCGGAGGCGATGAACTTTCACTCTGGGATGATACCGATGGATTTTTTTACGATGTATTGCATCTTTCTGATGGCAGTCATTTCCCGATGAAGGTTCGTTCAATGGTTGGACTCATTCCGTTGTTTGCTGTTGAGGCTTTGGAATCAGATGTTCTCGATTCACTTCCGGGATTCAAAAAAAGATTGGAATGGTTCATTGATCACAGGCCTGACCTTACGAAAAATTTAGCCTGCATGAAAACCACCGGAATGAAAGAACGCCGGTTGTTATCCATTGTAGATCGAGAACGTCTTCGCAGAGTGCTGAAGGTGATGCTGGATGAAAATGAATTCTTTTCTCCGTATGGAATTCGCGCAGTCTCTCGTTTTCATAAAGACAATCCTTACATCCTCAATGTGAAAGGCAGCGAGCATCGCGTGGATTATGAACCTGCCGAATCCAGCACAGGTTTGTTTGGTGGAAATTCAAATTGGCGCGGCCCCATCTGGTTTCCTGTTAATTTTCTGTTGATCGAATCGTTGCAAAAATTTCACTACTACCTGGGTGACGATTTCAAAGTTGAATGTCCAACTGGATCCGGACAGATGATGACTCTTTGGGAAGTTGCATCTGAAATTTCCCGAAGGCTTACACGAATATTTCTGCCTGATAGCGCCGGCCGTAGACCTGTTTTTGGTGGAACGGACAAATTTCAAAATGACCCGCGATGGAATCAGTTCATCCCTTTCCATGAATATTTTCATGGCGACAATGGCGCCGGTATCGGTGCCAGTCATCAAACGGGATGGACCGGTCTAGTTGCGAAACTTTTACAGCAAAGCGGAGAGTGAGCGCAACAAAAAGCGATGCAGCATACAGGATGCAAGATGCAAGGTGACTTATCAGCCCCTTGCATCCTGTATCTTGCATCTTGAATCAAGGAGTTCTTATATGAAAGCAATCGCAGTTTATCCCGGCAAGGCCGGAAGTGTACATTTAGCGGAATTACGTAAACCATCGGTGGATGAGATCCCAAATGGAAGAGGCGTGCTTGTCAAAGTGTTGCGCGTTGGTGTTGATGGCACCGATAAAGAGATCAACGCAGCTGAATATGGAAAAGCTCCGGAAGGTTACGACTTTCTTGTTATTGGTCATGAAAGTTTCGGCCAGGTGGAAAGTGTAGGACCAAATGTTACTGAATTTAAGCCTGGTGATTATGTCGTAGCTACGGTTCGAAGACCGGGCAATAGTATCTATGACCGTATCGGCACTTACGACATGACAACCGATGATACCTACTATGAGCGAGGCATCAATTTGCGTCATGGTTATTTGACTGAATACTACGTAGATGATCCTGAATACATCGTGAAAATACCGCAAGGTTTAAAGCGGGTTGCAGTTTTGCTTGAACCCACAACCGTTGTAGAAAAAGGAATTGAACAAGCTTATGAAATACAACGGCGACTTCGAGTTTGGCGTCCAAAACGAGCTGCAGTCCTTGGCACAGGGACGATCGGATTACTTGCAACTCTAGCTTTACGACTGCGCGGGCTTGAAGTTACAACTCTCGGGCGAACAAAAAAACCATATCTCAACTCTGAGCTGGTGGAAGCTCTCGGTGCGCGCTATCAATGCAGTGAAGAGCTGCCGGTGATTCAAGCAGCAAAAGAGTATGGTCCGTTCGACATCATTTTTGAAGCAACAGGATTTTCTCCGATCGTATTCGAAGCAATGCAAGCGTTAGGAAAAAATGGTGTGCTCGTTCTTTCCAGCGTAACAGGCGGAGAAAAAACGGTGATGGAAATACCAGCCGATAGAATCAACCTTGAATTTGTTCTTGGAAATAAGGTCATGGTTGGAACTGTGAACGCAAACCGCGAATATTTTGAAACCGGCGTAAAGGATCTGGCGCAGGCAGAAGCAGAATATCCAGGCTGGTTGAATCGACTTTTAACCCATCCTGTAAAAGGATTGGAAAATTACGCAGAACTATTTGAAAAACTGACGATGGCAAAAGGCGCAATTAAAGTTTTTTGCGAAGTAGCTGAACTGTAAGAGGAATTTATGACTACCCGTATTTTAATTCTTGGTGGTGGATTTGGCGGATTGTATACCGCCCTGCAATTGGAAAAAACGATTGCACGCGATTCGGATGTGGAAGTAACGATGGTGAATCGTGACAATTTCTTCCTATTCACTCCGATGTTGCATGAGGT
>AR_comb_assmDRAFT_10587487_pt1 | contig 13012 bp, 10 predicted proteins | sample ArasoioldDNA_FD_10543 | JGI IMG/M metagenome (IMG submission 10543) | reverse complement strand
GTCGCTCGATCCGGCGCGGAGCGTCGGCGACCACGCGTTCCTCGAATTCCTTCTGCACGCGGGCGCGGTTGAACAGATCCATCACACGGCCAAGCCGCAGCGTGTCCTCGATGAACTCATGTCCCCGCTGCTCCATGTCGAGCAGCACCTTTTCGACAGCCGTCATCCGCAACTCGAACCCGCGCGCCAGATCTTCCCGATGCACGGTCAACTGCCGATCGATGTCCTCGAGCACCGACGTGTCCTCGTTCAGCAGCGTCAGTCGCTCTTCGGCCATCGTCGCGTACCGTGATGCGAGCGCGTGGCCCACACCCAACGGATTGCCGAGCTTCAACTGGAAGCGTCCGCGTTGGTCGAGTGTGGTCGTGATGTACCGCTCCAAGACGTCGAACCCGCTCGTCGTCCATAAGGCGGGCTCTCCGCGCTTCGCGCGCAGCGCCATGCGCGCGCTGACCGGGAAGATCTCCGGAGTGAGACCGAACATGCGCTGTGCGGCGGTCCGCACGAACGTCAGGACCTCGTCGAGCTCGTCAGCCGTACCGAAAATGTCCACCTTGTTGACGACGATGACGATCTTCTTACCCCAGGCGCGAATGGACTCGAAGAACGCGCGCTCGGTTTCCGTGAACGGCCGGTCGGCCGAAGTGACGAACAACACCAGATCCGCTCTCGGCACGAAGTCCGTCGTCAGCCGCTCGTGTTCGCGGATGATCGCGTTCGTCCCGGGCGTATCGACGATGCTCACGTCGCGAAGCAGCTCGACAGGGGCCGTGGTGACGGAGATACCGTCAATAGTGGTGTCCTCAGTGACCGCGGGGCCGTACTTGAGCAGGTGAATACGCGCGGTCGTCGGTGTCACGCCTTCACGCAGGACTTGCTGACCAGCCAACCCGTTGATGAATGCGCTCTTCCCAGCGTTGAACTCGCCAACGACCACGAGGAGAAACAGCTCGTCGAGCTGTCGTATGGATGAGGCGAGCGACGACTGATCCTGCTCGGTGGCGCCGAAGCGGTTGATCGCCGCTTGCACCTGGGCCAACAGGTGCCGCACGCGAGTGAGATCGCGCTCGAGGTCGGGTGGGAGAACCCGCTGCACGGCCGCACGCTACGCAAGAAGCACGCCGCGATTCTTGCGAAAAGAGTTCTTGATCGCGATCTTCCCGTCTCGGAAGGTAAAGAGATCGCAGCCGTTCACCTCCACGCGCTTGCCCTCTTTGCTTGTGCCGGTGAAAGTCCATTCCGACACGCCACGATTCCCAACGATGAAATGCCTCGGGTTCGCCCAGCGCGCGTCGTGGAACGTTTCGAACACCGCCGCGTATGCGGCACGAACCGCCGGCGCTCCCTCGCTTCGCTGTCCCTGGACCTCATGACCGGCCGATGCGTCGAATACACAGTCGTCGGTCATCATGGACATCAGCGCGTCGAGATCGTGCCGGTTCCAGGCATCGGCGAAGCGATCAAGCAACACGAGTAGATCGGTGTCTGTCGCGCTCATCACTACTACCTACCACCAACCACCCACCACCAACCACCCACCACCAACCACCAACCGCTAGCCACCAACCACCAACCAGCCCGGCTATGATCGCGTCATGCACCGCGGACACACCTGGCTCGCTGCGCTCGTCGCGACGCTGCTCACGACGCTGACCGTCGTGCAGGCGCAGCCACGAGGGCCCGCTCGCGAGATCATTCCCCTGACTGGCGACCTATATCGGGCCCGCAACGGCAATTGGTACACGATCTTTCTCGTCACGCGCGACGGCATCATCCTCGGCGATCCGATCAATCCAGCGTTCGCGACCTGGCTGAAGGAGGAGCTCGGCAAACGTTTCAAGGTGCCGGTGCGCTACGTCGTCTACAGCCATAGCCACTTCGATCACGCCTCGGGTGGCGCCGTCTTCGCCGATACCGCAACCTTCGTCGGCCACGAGAACATGCTGCGGAACATGGACGGCCGATATCCCCACATGCCGGGCGACATGATCGATCGCAATCACAACGGCGCGATCGATCCTGACGAGATCGACATTCCGACGAAAGCGGCGCCAGGCATCTGCGGCATGGGTCCTGGTTTCTTTGCGACGATCGATCGCAACAAGGACGGTCTCGTGCCGCCGGCGGAACTGCAGGTCGACATCCGCCGCCCCGACATCGTCTATTCGGAGCGCATGCAGATCGCACTCGGTGGCCGCAGCGTGGATCTGATCTATCCCGGACGCAATCATTCCGACGATGCGACGGTGATGCTGTTTCGGAATGAGCGGGTGCTGTTCGCGACAGAGTTCCTCGCCGACGCGCTCGTCACCACGAACCCGCGGTCGCTGCCGAGTACCTGCAGCGCGTTCGATCGACATCCGTTGTCCGAATGGATCCAGTCCTATCGGACCGTAGAAGCCCTCGACTTCGATCGCGTCGCTCCAGGTCACGGCGACGTCTTCGACAAGGCGGTCGTTACCGAGACCCGCGAGTATTTCGAATATCTGGTCGCCGAGGTCTCGGCCGGGATCCGATCGGGTCGTCCACTCTCTGAGCTACTCGAGACGATCACGCTCGACCGCTACAAAGGCTGGGCGAACTACGAGCGACTGCGCCGCATGAACGTCGAGGCGGCGTATTTGAACCTGACCCGAAACTGAAGACAGAGTTCATCTCGGGTTCACGGCGATTTCACGCCGTCCGGCGTCCAACAAGGGGATGCGTCTCACGCACGACTCGGGCCGGCATCTCGCCCCGGTCCTCTCGCAACGTCGGCTCGAGAGCTTCTTTGTCCTCGCCTGTTCGGCTGGCGCCATGGCGATGGTCTTTGGGTTGGATCGCTGGACCAGCTTGCCTGCCGTCCAGCACCTCTATTACTTCCCAATCGTGTTCTCAGCGATCACCCTCGGACTGCCGGGCGGGATCGTCGCCGCGGCAGTGGCGATCCTTCTCTACCACCTCGCGAACCCGCAGTTCGCGACGCTGAGCTACGAAGAATCCGACCTCTTGCAGATGGCGGTCTTTCTCGCCGTCGGCCTCGTCGCCGCGCGTCTGGCCGAAGACACACGACGATTGCGAGAGCTGGCATTGACCGATGACCTCACCGGCCTTCACAACCTTCGTTCGTTCGAGCTCGAGCTCAAGACGATCGTACGAGAGGCGCTGGTGAGACGACGGCCGCTGGCGTTGATGGTGCTGGACGTTGATCGACTGAAAGGCTTGAACGATGAACACGGTCATCTGGCGGGCGCCGAGGCAGTGCGCACGGTCGGCCGGCTCATCGCCGAGTGCATGCCGTCCACCGCGGTGGCGTGCCGTTATGGTGGCGATGAATTCGTCATCGCATTGCCGGACTGCCCCGCATCGGCCGCGTCGGACGCCGCCAACACCTTGCGCGGCGCCGTACATGCCGCTGCTCCCGTGCTCGCGGGTCACCCGTTTCCCAAAGGGACGCTCTCGATCAGCGTCGGGCTCGTCACTCGTGAGTTCACCGAACGTTTCATCGAAATGTCGCGCGAGAGTACCGACGAACTCGGAGAGGCGCTGTTCCGCGCCGCCGATGAAGCGCTCTATACGGCGAAGCGAGCGGGACGAAACCAGGTGCATGCCAGTGGCAGTGTCCCTGGCCCGGCCCGCGCAACGTCGCAGTTCAATGCCTCGTGACGGCCTGTCTCTGCGCTGGCCTTTCTGTGGTCTCTGTGTTGAGATCCGCTCTCCTCCGTTGCTCCGTTGCTCCGTGTTAACCCGTGACCTCCGCGCCCTCCGCTGCCTCGCGCGCTCAGAAGTCCACTTGCGCGCTGAACTTCACGAAGCGCGCCTGCAAGACGCTCTGCGGCCGCAACCACGTCGTGGTCGTCGGCGAGAACGTCTGGTTGTAGGTCAGCACCGCGTTCGAGTTCACCAGGTTGTAGACGTCGAAGCCAACCGTCGTTCGCGAGCGGCCGAACCGGAGGATCTTCGCGAACCGCATGTCGATCTGGTTGACGCGCTCCCCATAGAGCGTGCCCGGCTCGATCAGGTTCACGGTGATCGTCTGGCTTCCCAGACCGGCGAACGGACGATTCAGTCCGACAGTCGCCGAATTGGGCGCCGTCCAATTCGCAGCCAACTGACCGCCGGGATCGCTGCGCAGCGTGCCGGAGACCTGCACGTCCACTTTCGGAATCGTGTAGGAGCCGAGTGCGGTTGCGCGAGTGACCCATCCGGTCGAGGTATCGCACCACGGGTTGGTTGGCGACTGCGCAAGGGGCACCGTCCATTCCGGAACGGCGGTCCTCACTTCGCAGTAGTCGTTGGTGTTCGTTCCGCTGTTGAACCCACCCTGCATCACCAGACCATTGCGCATGCGCGCCGTGACGTTCAGGTTGATCGAGTTGGCCACTTGCGTCCAACCAGCAATGTTCGACGACAGCGTCTGGTAGTTGTCATTCAACCGCAGCGCCGCTTCCGGCGTCACGTTGTAGAGGCCGTCGAGCACGCCGCCACCACCTCCCGGCAGCCGCGAGTCAGTGGGGATGGTCACGCCGAACAGCGTGTGGTCCGCCGCCGCTCGCGCGCGGTTGTCGGTCACGAGCGAGTTGACGAGCCACCGGCGCTGATAGCCCACTTCGACAGCGACGCGCGGCAGCACTTCATGCTGCACGGACACGCCATACTGCCAGTCGCCTGAACGCACGCCCCACCCCGACAACAGCCCGGGGTCGAGTGTCGAGTCGAAGACCTGCGTACCGAAGTTGGCGCTCGCGTTTGGTCCGCAGAGATCGCCACCCGCGGCGGTTAGATCCTGAGCCGCTGGATTCTGCAGATTGCAGTCGGCGATGTAGTTGCGATTGGTGTCGGTCCACGTCCTCGTCGTGGTCGTCGAGAGTCGGCCGGTTGGATTGAGCGCGATGAACAGCCCGCCGTTCTGTGCCGCCTCGAGATACCGTCCGAAGTTGAACTTCAGTGAGGTCTTGCCAGTGCCGAACAAGTCGTAGGCCAGACCACCACGCGGCCACAGGTCGTGATAGCCCTCAACGCCGGTCGTGCGTGGATACGTCACCGCCGTCGGGAAGAATCGGACCGGTCCGACCGTCTGCTCGGGGAAGTAGCTCCACGCGTGGTCGTAACGCAGCGCACCCTGCACGGTCATGCGTCCGAGCGTCCACTGCTCCTGTGCGTAGAACGCATCGAAGCGGACCGACTGGAGAATCAGGAACCGATTGATGTTCAGCGTGATCTGATCGGGAATGGCGTTGTTGGTGCGGTAATTGATGTACTGATCGTTCCCGAAATTCTTCCGCTGATCGATGAGCAATCCGCCCTGATAGCCGAACTTGATGTTGTGGCTGCCGGTCACGAGCGACGCAGCGGCGTTCCACGAGTTGTTCCAGTTGATGTTCGAGAACCAGTTCACCGACCGGTAGTTCAGTCCGGGGATGTTGCCGTTGTCGGCGCAGCTCGGGGCGCACTGCTCGGTGATGCGAACCAGATGCTCGGTCTCGAGGCCCGGGATCTGGCCGCCACCGTAGCGACTGAAATACATGCCGAAGCCGGCTTCGAGCAGCAGCCGATTGTTCACTGGCGACGTCCACTTCGCCTGCGCAACGCGATTGCCGTAGTCGCGGTACGCGGCGGTCTCGGGTGCCGAGGTCGCCGATGCCGACGGCGTTGGTGCGGCCGTCGATCCGGCGAAGATCTCGCCATCGCCTGATTTACGACACGCGTTGCCCGAGTATCCCGGCGCGGCGCCGCCCTCACACGGGCGCTGCATGTCCCAGAAGATCGTGAATTTGTTGCGCGGGGTTGCCTGCGTCGTCAGCCTGAGCGCTGTGATGCGATACGACGCCGCGACCACCGCCGGCCGGCTCGTGTCGGCGACGTACGTCCACTTGGTGGGATCGCCGGCATTCATGTTCGCGAACATGCCCGGCACCGTGCGCTCGCTGCCTTCCTCGCGCAGGTTGGCGTAGAACCACACGCGGTCCCTGGAGATAGGGCCGCCGATACCGAGGTTGAAGTCCCACACCTTTCTGTATTCACCGGGCGTGGTCAGCCCACGATCGCGCAGCTCCTGCGTGTAGTTGCTGCCGATCATGCCGCTCGTGGAGCCCGCACCGAAGAACGTGCCGCGCACGGCGTTGCCACCTTCTTTCGGCAACACATTCAGTGACGGGCCGCCGCCTTCGCTTTCTCCCAGGCCGCCCGAGGTGATCATCGCAATCTCGCGCGCATTGGCGACGTCGGCGATATACGACGACACGCCCGCGCCGTTGAATGCGGAACCAACGCTGATGCCGTCCACGTTGACGCGGCCTTCATTCGATCGACCGCCGAATCCGCCGAATACGACCATGCCCGGCACCACCTGGACGTCGGTGGGCGCACCCGCCTGATTGACGCTGTTCGGAATCAGCTGAATCAGGTTGTTGTACGAGCGTGACGAGGGAATGGCGCTGATGATGTCGTTGTCGAGCACCATCTGTCGCTTGATGCTCTGCACATCGACGATCGGCGACTCGCCGGTGACGGTGATCGTCTCGGTGAGCTCACCGACGCGAAGGTCGACGTTGATCGTCGCCGTGAAGGATCCTTCAAGGGCGACGCCCTCACGTTTCACGGTTGAGAATCCCGACAGTGAATACGTGACCGTGTACGACCCCGCGCGGAGATCGACGATTCGATACTGACCGTTCCCGTCGGTCGTCGCACTCCGCACCTTTTCGATCAATGCGGGGCTTGACGCCTCGACCGTCACACCGGGCAGCACCGCGCCCGATGTATCTCGTACTGTTCCGGTGATGGACGCTTGCGCGAAGGCGCTGGGAGCAGCCGCCAAGAACCCCGCAAGGACCAGTGATACCGCCCCGGGTATGCGCATGACGCTCCTCCGTATGGAGAGTGGCCTGAGAAACTGCGCGATTGTTGCAGCAGACGCTCGCCGCTGACAGCAAAAAACCGTCAAGAACCGGGTCGGATTACTGGGAAACGGGCTAGAATCCCGCGCATGCGAACCTTTGTCTTGATTGCAGTGCTTCTCTCGGTGGGCTCGGCCCTTCATGCGCAGGAGCCGGTGGTGGGTGTGAAGGATCCGGAGTCGTTGTTCAAGGACCCGGACGCGAAACTGAACCGGAACAAGCAAGCCGCATTGCACATCATGCGCGAGCTATTGCAGTGCGGGCAGTGGGACCGCGCCGGTGAGTGGCTGACCAAGGCCTATCACCAGCACAACCCGAACGCGGCGTCGGGTCTCGACGGTGTCGTCACCTTCTTCACCAAGGTGATGAAGGTCAAGCGCGTGGACAAGTGCGACAAGCTGACCACGGAAGTCGTCGCCGTGGTTGCAGACGATGACTACGTGACCGTGGTGATACCGCGCAAGTATCCCGATCCGCGGAAGGCGGGCACCGAGTACTACACCACGTGGTTCGACATGTGGCGCTTCGTGGACGGCAAGGCCGACGAGCACTGGGATCCAGCGACGATTACTCCGCCTGCCCAGACGAAGTAAGCACACGCTTCAGCCTGCGCGTGGACGCGGGGGCGCAAGCCCCCGCTCTACGCTCTGTTCCACCTACCTGACGATCTGTTCCACGAGTTGTGCGTGCGTATCGGCCGCATGCGCCGGCGCAGCGTCGGCAGCGGTGAACACCTGCCGCAGTTCGCACTCGCCCCCGCCCGCGACTTCCAGAAATTTCCGCGTGAGCTCGATCGCTTCCTGCTTCGACGCCGCTTCCAGGATCGCGAAGCCGGCAACCAGCTCCTTCGACTCGGTGAATGGTCCATCCGTCACCGTCGTCTTGCCGTTGGCGCGACGAACACGCGCGCCCTTGACGCTTGGGAGGCAACCCTCGGTCGTCACCAGCCAGCCACCTCTCATGCCCTCTTCGATCAGCTCCTGCATGCGCGTCACATGCTCCAGCGTGGGCGGCTGATTGGTCTCCTCGGTCTTGTAGATTGATAAGAATCTCATCGTAGGAATCTCCTCTACCTACACGTCGAACCAGCGCCGGGGGATTCGACATCAAGCAACCAGCGCACGCCAGTGACCTCGAGTACGCGACGGACGTGCGAACTCATTCGCTCGATTTGCACCACCCTGCCGGCACCCGCAGCGGTGGTACAGATGTGAACCAGCTCGCCGACGCCGGCCGCGTCGATGCTGCCGACACCTGACAGATCGAGGAGGACTCGTCGAACACCACCGTGGAAGAGCGAGTCCACCGTGGAACGCAGTACGCCATCGATCGGCGTGTGAAGCGAGCCGTCGAGTCGGAGTACGGCCGATCGCGAATCCGGCTCAGACGTGACGTGGATCTCGTCCACGATTGCCTTGGCCCTGGCACATCCGGGCTGTGGCTGTCCGTGCCGGTAGCCGCGAGCGAAGAAGCCCTGAATTGAAGCCGTTGCAGGTTGAGTTTCCGATGTAATGATGAGCATGACGCCGATGTCGCCCCCTATCTCTAAGACGAACGACCGCCCCTGAATTAGACGAGACCGGACACAAAAATATTGACCTTGACCGCGGCCCGCGGGACGGGCATTCTCCACCTCAACCTCGCTGTGACCTGATGACGAGGGGAGGACCGTCATGGATTCTCGTCGGACTTATTGGATAGGCGTTGGCCTCGCGGTCGTCATCGCGATCGGCGTGCCACTAACCGCCAGTGCGCAGACTCCGCCCGGAGCGGCAACTGGTGAACCCTACACACCTGCAAAGGACGCCAAAGATCTGAAGGCGGTGCTCTTCAACTGGTTCTGGCACCAGGGCATGCTCAAGGGCCACGACGAGCGCGACATGGTCGGGACGCTCGAGTACCAGGGCAAGGGCACGATTCAGGTGGACGGGCAACCGTGCACGCTCACGAAGTTCCGGGCGAGCACCAACTACCAGAGCTTCACTCAGCGCGTTCAGTACACCTGCACGCGCGCCGGTGGACAGAAAGCCTCCAACGTCGAAGTCGTCAGCGGTCTCTACGCGTGGAACGAGGACGTCGTCGGCGCCGAGATCGGTGGGACCAAAGGCAAGGCGACTCCGATGCCGGCGGCGGTGCAAGACCGGCTCATTCGTATCTGGGCGAGTCCGCAAGGCGCGCCGAAGGCGGCGCTTGCAGGAACGAGCGATAAGTTCTGGCTGGGCGCCAACCCGGGCACGCTGTTCGCCGACGGTGTCGATAAGGTCGGCCAGACATCGCTGTCGTGGCAAGCGGGCAAGCCGGTCCTGACGTTCCCGATTCCGGGTGTTGCAGGCGCGACCGCGACCGCCACACTCGATGCGAAATACATGACTGAAAAAGTTGTCGTCACGCAGGGACAGACGACGACCGAGTTCACCTACAGCGGCTACAAGGATTGGAACAACCCGCTGAACAAGATCGAAGTCTTCTACGCGGGTAAGTTAACGGAGAAGAAGAACGGCGCCATCGTCCGCGATCTGACGACGGACCTGACTGAGACGGGCAACGTGTACGTCGTCGCACCCGTGCCGGCCAGCGTGAAGAAGGCGATGAACGTCACCGGTCAGATTCCCAAGGGCGTGTTCGCAAAGCCCGAGGCGCCGGTGAACAAGTCGGCGCAAACGCCGCGGCTCGCCAACGGCAAGCCGGACTTCACGGGCGTCTGGCAGTACACCGATTGGATTGGCAACTACATGACCGGCGGCGGACGACGATGTGGTCCGACGCAAGAGGCGCCGTGCAATCGCAGCATCAATCAGACGGAGGACTTCGAGCTCTACTCGCCGTCGCGATTCGGCCAGCTGAATACCCCGCTCTACAAGCCGGAGCTCTGGGACAAGATTCAAGAGCTCGACATGTGGACGAACAAGTACGACCCGGTGATGACGTGCCAGCCGCTGGGTGTTCCGCGTCAGGGTCCGCCCCGACGCATTTATCAGTCGGACAACGACATCACCTTCATTTACTTCGGTGGTGACGCGGGCGGTGGATACGGTGAGTACCGCATCATTCCAACCGATGGCCGCGCGCGCGCGAAAGACGCGGAATTCGATATCACCTATCTGGGCAACACCGTCGGCAAGTGGGACGGTGACACGCTGGTGCTCGACTCGATCGCGTTCATCGATACGACCTGGATCGGACGCGGCGGGTTCATCCACTCCGACCGCATGCACGTCGTCGAGAAGCTCCGTCGCGAAGGCGACGCGATCATGTACGACGTCACGATCGAAGACCCTGAGATGCTGCTGGAGCCGTGGGTGTTTCCGACGCGCACGCTGCGGCGCAACACGAATGCGAACGCGGGCCTGATTCGCGAGCGAGGCAACTGCGAGACGAGTCAGGAGACCGACGCGGCCGCCTCACAGATTCGGCATTGATGCACTGCTGTAGTGTCCGGCTTTAGCCGGACAAGAAGATGTAGGGCCGGTCCTTCGGGCCGGCCGCAGAGGAGACGTCATCATGACTAAGTGGATATTGCGATTCGGCGTGGTATGCGCGGTCCTCCTGGCGAGTGCATCGGTGTATGCGCATCATTCCCTCGCCGGCGTCTACGCACTTGGCAAGCAGTCGAAGATCACCGGTTCGTTCAAGGCATTCAGACTCGTGAATCCGCACTCGTCGTTGAGACTCGACGTCAAGGGCGCGGATGGGAAGACCGTCGAGTGGGCGATCGTTGGCGGCAGCGTGCAGTCAATCGCGAGGCTCGGCCTCGGACGAACCTCAGAGGGCCCGAACGCCCTTCACCCCGGCGACGAGATCACGGTCACCATCATGCCCGCGCTGGACGGCAAGAGCCCGATTGGCTTGCTCGTCGCGATCACCTATCCCGACGGACACACGGTTCAGTTCCGCTCGCCGGACGAATAAATTGGTTCGTGGTCGGTGGTTCGTGGTTGGTGGTTTACACCACTCGCCGCAAGCCACCGACGACCGCCCGCCATCCATCACTCGCCATTCGCCACTCACACACCACGAACCACGAACTACGAACCACGAACCAACCCAGTGCTTGACATGTCAAATTGTATCAGTGTATTGATACACTTGAACAATTCAGCGCGATGGACATCTCGATCAACCTCGCCGACGGCGTTCCGATCTACAAGCAGATCGTCAATCAAGTCAGATATTTAGCCGCGTCTGGCGCGCTTGCTCCCGGCGAAGAGCTTCCCCCGATTCGCACGCTCGCCCTGCAGCTGAAGGTCACGCCAAACACCATCGTCAGGGCCTACGACGAGCTCGAAGCGGCCGGAGTCATTCACAAACGACGCGGCTCGGGATCGTTTGTGTCCGACGTGCGGCACTCGCCTTTAGCGGATACCGAGCGTCAGCGAATCATCGAGCAGCGGGTCGACTCCCTGCTGGCCGAAGCCCACCACTTGAATTTCACGGCTGACGATGTCCTGCGTGTGATTCGCGATCGACGGGCGGTGATGGAACGCAGGTCAACTGCAATGACGGAGAAGTAGCGATGGCAAACACCGTAATCGACGTCCACGAGATCTCACGGACATTCGGGACGAAGCGAGCGCTCGATCGCGTCACCTTCCGCGCGACCGAAGGGAAGGTCTACGGCCTCGTCGGTGCCAACGGTGCGGGCAAGACGACGCTGCTCAAACACCTGCTCGGTCTGCTGCGCGCGCAGTCGGGATCCGTGCGCGTGTTCGATCGCGATCCCGTGCGCGATCCGGTCGGTGTGTTGAGTCGCGTCGGCTATCTCTCCGAGGAGCGCGAGCTGCCGGAATGGATGCGCGTCGACGAGTTGATGCAGTACACGCAGGCCTACCATCCGACGTGGGATGCCGCGTATGCGCGCGAGCTGCTCGACACGTTCGCGCTAGACCCGTCAAAAAAGATCAAGGAGCTCTCAAAGGGTATGCGCGCGCAGGCAGGTCTCGTGGCCGCAGTGGCCCATCGTCCCGAGCTGCTCATTCTCGACGAGCCTTCGTCAGGTCTCGACGCGGTCGTGCGTCGCGACATCCTCGATGCCATCGTCCGAACCGTGGCCGATGACGGTCGCACGGTGATCTTCTCGTCGCATCTCCTCGACGAAGTGGAGCGGATGTCGGACCACGTCACGATGATGCACGAGGGCCGCGTGACCCTGAACGGCGAGCTCGATGACGTGCGGCGTCGCTACCGGCGCAGCCGCGTGCGGTTCGTCGAAGCGTTCGATCGGGCCCCCGTCCTCGAATCCGCACTGGCGATGGAAGGCGGCGGGCGCATGTGGAGCGTCGTTCACAGTGGACCGTCCGAGGAATTCCGTCTCTCGGTGCTTACGCATGGAGGCGAGATCGTCGAATCGCGCGACGCGACGCTCGAAGAAATTTTCCTGGCGCGCGCCGGGCGCAGCCGTCAACCGGTGGAGGCTGCATGACTCCGCGGTCGCCCGTCGTCGCCATGTTGTGGGAGAGCTGGCGGCTGACGCGCGTCGAGGCCGCCTGGAAGCTTGCGTTTGGGATCGTTGGGCCACTCGCCGTATTGGGCCTGACCGCCACCTTTGCGCCTGCCGACAATGCGACGAGGTATTCGCGCACCATGGACGACGCCGCGGCGGTCGCCATGATCCTCCTCGTCCTGCCGTACTTCATAGGCTGGCGATCTCTGCTGAGGCTGAATGGTGGCCAACCAGGCTTTCCGCTCTATCTCCATTACGCCCGTCCGCTTCGGACGGCAGTCATCGTCGGTCTCCCGATGGTGTATCTCACTGCCGTTTCGTCGGCGATCTACCTTGTGTCGGCGCTTCTCCTGAGGGTGACTTCAGGCTTTGCGTTCCCACTGCTGCCCGTCGCTGTGTGGATGGCGGCTCTCACCCTGATCTGGGTCGCGGCTACCTGGTCGACTCGTAACAGTGGCATTCAGGTGGGCGTGATGACCTTGGCCGTCGCAATCGCCTACGTTCTGTCCATGATTCGCCTTACCGCAGTGGAGATCCCGGACGAGTACGACTGGCCTCCGCGTCTGTGGCCGACGCTGTTCGCCTGGCCGCTCACCGACTACGCGTGGATCGCTCTGATTGGCCTGGCATCATTCGGCGTCACGGTCGCCGGAGTGACGCGACAGCGTCGCGGCGACGGATGGGCGGAGCTACC
>AR_comb_assmDRAFT_10092213_pt1 | contig 13016 bp, 37 predicted proteins | sample ArasoioldDNA_FD_10543 | JGI IMG/M metagenome (IMG submission 10543) | reverse complement strand
ATGTCAAACTTCGATGGTATAGGTGGCGGTGCTATTGGTGCTTGAATTTTAATTGTCATAGCTCACCATACAAAAAGAGCATAGCCTCATTGAATGCCTGTTCAAAGGCATCCATAGCGGCATCGCTCATATGAGACATAAAGGGTGGAGGAAATACTCCATCCATGATAACTTGCTTCGCGGCATCGTACTGTGAGCCGATTTGCAAGTTCTCGTTTATATCGATTTTCATAGAGTCCTCCTGACTCTCTCTTACTTGTGCAAACCCCGTAGGCGCGAGGCCGGAGCCTAGCACACTTGGCGTTTTATGTCAAGTCACATAATGGTTTTTCCGTGTTACATGCTGGAATGGTGAATCGCCCGTTACTGCATTTACGTTGCGTGTTGGTTTATCCTTCACGATCAAATCCTTAGGTATCATATCGTACTTTCGTGCCGATGCTATCAGACCCTTAACTGTGTAATACCCAAAGTTAAACTCTTTCATCATTTCTTGTTTAGTCTTGCCTTCACAAGCCATTTCAGCAATCTGTATCATTACCTCGTTATCGGGTGAATGCTTTGTATGGTGATGCCTAACACGTTTTTGAGGCGGTAAGTTATTTATCTTCCTTGCTACTTCTCGCGCTCGTTTCTTCTGCTGTTTCCGTTCTTCCTTCTGTAAGGCTCTGAGTGCTGCTTTAAAATCTCCGTTATTAGTTGATTCTCTGGCTCCTTTATTAGCAGCCTTCATTTCTTTATCGACTTTAACTACGAAGTCGGGGAAATGTTCCTTAGCATACCCCCGACTGATTAATTCCCAGACCATTATTTATATGCAACAACTTGCGGTAGTTTAGCACCTGAGATATATTCGCCATACTTAGGAAGTTCTATATTCATCTGATCTTGCGTAGGTGCAAACAATCCGATACCAATAGGTCCGAGTCTATGAAGTCCACTAGCGATGATTTCATTAAACTTGCCTGGTGGTAGTGTTACTCTGACCATCCAAGGTTTAACACCCGGAGTAGCACTTGCTACAGACCAACACCTAGCAGCATCGTAGTAATCCATATCCCCATTGTAACACTGAATATCTATCTTGTAGCCGTTATTGACATATGGGGCATAAATATTTCGTTGACCCCACATATCACCTTTGAGTGGATCAATGGAAAGAATCTTCATACGAGTTCGCATAGCTGCAAACTTCGGTGCAAACTCTTCGTGCCACTCTAACGGCAAATCCTCATTATCAGGAATGATTGCGTAGACATAGCCAGCATCCTTGTCTAGCTGATCTATGATCGTATTGAGTCTGTTCGCAAAGTCGGTAGGAGTTTCTCGTTTGTCATTGGGTAGATGCTTAGGGATATCCCAAAGAGCGGGATACAATCCATTCTTTCTTGCAGACTTAATAGTCTCTACTGCGAGGGGATCAATCTCCGGTGGTCTAACACACGGTACGGTAAAACCATTCATCTTCATTATCTGCCAATTAGGATGATTGGTCCCGTATTCCTCCGACATACGAATCCAGATATATCCCCGTTTATCGAATGCAGCCATTAGAATGAAAGCTGCGTAGGCTGTGCATTGAGTACCCGTTGGCGCAATACTTCTGTTGTATTGCTGATCCTTAGATCATCCCTCCGCAATTCCAAATCTGCTGCTGTTGAATCATATATCTTAACTAGTGTCGGAGTCAAATCGCCGTTACTATCCAAAGATTTGTTTGAACCATCCGACCTTTGTGTTATTGACATTGAGGATTCGCTCATCAACTGTGTCCTCCGCATTGATATGGATTATGTTGGCTACCTGTTCCTGACCAGGACGCCAAACTCTAGATACTCCCTGTTCATTATCCTTTGGACTCCAACTACGATCTAGGAAGATACAAGTAGATGCTTCGGTTAGTGAGATACTCTCTGATCCTAGCTGCAAGGTACAGATGAATACCTGATACTCCTTCTTAGGAAAGAGTTTATCAGTAGTATCGAAGCGTCCCCACTTCTCGTATCTAACTCGATCGTTGTCCTTCTGTTCCATATGCAGGTAAGAGATTCCTTTTTTCTCGAACCTCTTGATCGCAAGCTTGATGGGATCTTTGAAGCAAGAGAATACAACTACCTGATCCTTACGTTCAGCATCCCACTCTAGCCCCTCGATAATCTCCATCATTGCATCGAGTTTACTAGAGGGTTCAATCAGTTCAATCTCCTGCCTACGTCGTTCCTGTTCTTCATCGTACCAATCTCTTACAACTCTAGGAGTTGCAACACAAATCTGCCGTAGCCTACTTAGTGCAGCCAAGACATTAGGTGCTACCAATGGTAGTCCTGCTTGATCCAGAGCATACAATTCACTCCGAATCTGATCGTACATTATTCGTTGTGTTCTGTTAAGTTCGACTGGTACAGGCGAGAGAAGCGGCTCAGGCAAGTGTTTGAATACTTCGCGTTTTGTCCTACGCGGTCCATATTCTCGCACAAGGTCTTTAAACTCTTGCTCAGTTTCGGGATTGATACCTCGGATAACCCGCATACCCGTGACAAAATCCGTTTCTTCATCGCAGTATCGTTCACGAAATCTCCAATATGAAGTAAACGTGCGAGGCTCTAGGAAATGGAATAGCGACCATATCTCATCTGGCCGATTGATGAATCCAGTTCCCGTCATCACCTGTCTAAATGGTGCTTTAAGCTTCTTGATATTCTTAGTCCAACTCGTAGGACGATTCTTGATTCTATGTGCTTCATCAAGAATTACTGCATCCCACTTAGTCTTTAGGATATCATCGAGAAGCCCCTGTGGGGATGGTGCATGTTTCTCGATCAACTTCTGTAGTTCATCTGAATCGAAAGGTTGAAATACTCCGTCTGTCTGCTCTTCCTCTAGTTCCTCCGATCCATTACCATTACCGTTCTCTTCTTCCTTCTCCTTCTTAGTCTTACGCTTTGCTCTAGTAGTAAACACATCATAGTGTGCTACCAAGAGCATAGGATAATTCCCACCGAATTTCTCGATAGGAACATCTACAGGTATTTCAGTATCACCCAATACGAGTGATATCTTCTTACGCTGTACGTTATAAAGTTCCCACGTCGGCATAAGGATAGGAGCCAACTTCCAGTATGTACCTTTACCCGAACGTGTTGTGATAATCAACATCTTAGGAGCCTGGATATGCTTTGTCTTTTCGTTCAACCACCACAGCCCGGTTGAAGTTTTGTAGACTCCCATATCAGACCAGTTAGCAACAGTGTCTCTCTTAACCATCTTAGAGAGATCCTCCAACTGAAATGGCTTTTTTGAATATCTCTCTTGTTCAGTAAGAATATCTTCTGGAGCTAGTCTTGGTCTTGGTCGTGTTATGCGAATGGGGAATTCGATTGGATCGTGCAGAACTCCCTCATATCTCCCGAATTGTCTACTCATGTTTCCATTCTTTCGTAGGGAACTTCCATCATTCTACATAGATCGTAGATAGTAACAGACTCTCCGAAGTCTGGATCATACTCTACGATTTTAGGATTTTTACCAATCTTCTGCATCCTAGTAGCAACTTCAAGGAGGATATCATCATCCTTCTCATCAAAGATAATTATGATCCCAAAACCCTGAATTCGTACATGGGCATACATCGTGAAAACCCCACAGTCGGGGCACCGAAATGGCGTATGCTCAATGCAATACCAAACACCTTCATCAATCTCGATATCTTCATCGAGCCGTGAATGAGTTAGAGTTCTAATGGTGTGCAACCTCCCGTAGTGCTTCTTCCAAGGATTCTACTTTGGACTTACCATTACCTAATCCTCTAATGTACCTCTTTCTGGCTTTCCTGCATTCTTTGTTCTTCTTACAAAAGAGCGTATTCTGTTTGTGTTTACCCGGAATCTCTGAGGAACAGACAACACAAATCGCTCTGTTTTCACTGACGATCTTACTTTTTGCATTACTATAATCTAGCCCCTGTGCTATTAGTTCTTCTAAACGATCTGCATTTCGTATTACCCATGCTTCACGTTGACACGATATACAGGTCTTATGATCTGATGTTCTAGGTCCACCGCATTTATCGCAATTCGGGGGAGAACATTGATAGCACCAACCCGTATGTTCATTTAACGCATCACAAAAGTTACCACACTCAGGACATACTTCGAGTTCAGGTAACGATAGCGCCATGTGTCAGATAAGACCGCAGTTTCTAGCTGTATTAGGCCAAGGATAGAAACCCCTACCTGAATAGTATGCTATCTCAGCTACTATCATTTGTTCAGTAGGTGTCCATTTATCCGCTGTACCTTTTGAACTTAGGAGTCTACTACCGTAGGTTCTCTGAAAACCAAGATCCATTTGCAATCCTCCATAATAAGGTGCATTTGGATCGATCCATGATCCTTCGTAACGGTGTATGCATAACCATTGACTTTTGTGAGGAACAAGAGACTGTATTCCTCGCCAAGAATTTCGTGCAAGTCTAGTATGGTATGCAATTTCGGGACTAGTGATCTTCCAGACGTTATGCTGATGCCCAATTAACTGCCACCCATCATTCTCTGCTAGGAATTTTCGTGAATGATCTAGATTAGTCTTGAAGTAGAGATACTGACTAAGCCGATCATTCTGTTTATGTCCTACGTTATGCGCTTGTGCTTGTCCTGTTATCCCTAGTGCGACAACAGTTAGTATCGCAAGCTTACTACGGATAGGATCATCCTCCTGTTAGCTTACATGGTACTGAGGATATGCCCCCGTCCTGTCCTTTGGGAAAGGTGGGCGAGAAGGTTACTTCTCATTAGGTTAGAGAGCATATCCTCAATGGGATACACCGTTACCAATACCTACTGCGGCGGAGATATTGATAATCACGAGGGTGGTGTATCCCATTCAAGATATGTTCTTCCAATTGCTCGCAGTTTGAAACCTCTAATTGGAAAATTTTTAAGCGGGGGAGGTATAGCGAGTTGCACAGACCCACCATACCTCCCTAATTCCGCGAGCAGCCTACGGGAGACTACAGCGAGGCACCCTAGCATAGATCGCGTCTAAGGTCAACCCTGAGTTTCCCGTATTTCTCAGTTATCTACCTTCTTGGGCCTAGATTAAGATACAACACGTTTGTTTCTTCGCTGTATTCAAAGCCGAGTAGATCGAGAAATGTTTCTGCACTACCATCACTAATGCAACCTATTACTGGTGTGTCACCTTCTAGATGTTCTGCGTCATTCTCAACTGCATTCATTAGATCATCTACGTCATATAGTGGCATGTTTCTCCTATCCTAGAAAGAAGAAGATCAACCAGATAACTACTACGACTGTTAGAAGCACAGTAACCCCATTTGATAGGAATTTACCAAGCATGGTCTCCTTAAATGCAAAGGGGAGGTATATTATACCTCCCCTTGCAATCTCCTGTAGTGTTACTTAAACAGCCTGGAGAACTACGTCCGTTCCGTCAGTCCGAACCTTCAAAGTCTTATTCCGCTTTGCAGCAGCCTTCTTAGCGGAAGTAATAAGTGAAGTCGGCTTAACGGAAAAGTCTTCTCCGCTAACCATCTTATAGATATTTCCATCAAGCAGAGCATCCCAATCGTAACGAGAGGTTCCACCCTGGTTGAAATCATACTCTTCCAATTGCTGAGGCATTATTATCTCCTGTATGTATTAGGTACTAGGGGTATATTTCTATACCCCTAGTCTTGATTGGATAGTTACGAGGATGCTCCAACATCAGACCGAACAAGAAACACGCGGTCGGGATTGGTCTTACCGATAACCTTAGTAGCCTTAGCAGCTTCGACCTGCTCATCAGAAGCCTCGGTATTCTTACCATTCACAATCTTCTCACGGGCAGACTCATATCCAGTCTTAACAGACTGAGCCTTTTTACCCTCGTGAATACCATCGGCAAGATTAACCTCTACACCACGACGACCTGAATCGAAAAAGGCAAGTAGATTCGAGTCATAGATACCGCGGGTACGACTACCACTGATAGCTGAATTAAGCTCGTCATCCTCAATTGCGAGAAAAGCGTCCATCGAACTCATTGAATTAACTCCTTGTGTATTAGTGTTATTGTCTGTTGGGGTTTCTTCTACTGGTGATTCATCTACTACTGGTTGGTTCCTTTTCCTTGCCACTACTCAGCCTCCCGATTTTTCCCTGCGCTCTAGAACCTTAACTCTCCTGTCTAGATTAGCTATGGCTTCTACGACATCTAAACCTCCTAGTCGCTTTTCCAAATCGGCCAACTGGTCAGTAACCTTAGCAGCCTGGGGGGAGTGTGTCAAGGGGGTAGAGTGATGAATTAGAAACTCCATTTCGTCAGGGGGATGATGCACCGCGACGATGGAGTCTACCCCTCGCGCCCCCCGTTTAAGCAGCGTGATACAGCCTAGAGACTTTAGGGCTACAGTCACCCTAGAGTAGTAACTTTGGCTAACCCCAAGTCCCTTAAACAGCTTGGTCAATGCACCACGATATACGGTTAACTCAACTCCGTCAAAAATCTCCCTTTCGGCATTACTCTCAAGAAGTCGGTAAAACTCAAGAGTGTACTTAAAGTCAGTGTTCATCCAAGTCTCTACTCTCGATGAAACACCATCGACAGATAAATTTGTCTTTGTACTTACCTTCTAGCATTTGAAAGAAAAGTCTTGGTTCATTTCTAGCCTGTCTTTCTTCATCATGGTTAGGTATCTCGCATTCTTTACCTGTACCTAATACATGAGGCAACTTGAACCAATTGGTAACGGTTCTAAGGTTAGGATCGTATCTCCTTGTCTTGTTAGTTCCAGGTATCGTGTATGACCCTGAACCTTTCTCCCGTTCACCACTTAGTAGTTTGCCAATTTCATCTTCCGATAGTTCCCTGTTTTCCATACGACCCCCTATTCAATTCTTAGATCATCGAACGTATGTATATAATCGAAATGCCCACAGGGGGCAAATCCTTCAACTGGACTTACGAAGAAAGTATCGTCACTATACTTAATGGTGAATTCTTTACCTCCAATCGTAGCTCGAGTTTTACGAGCATTAACAGCATCTTGCATTTCCTGTAGCTGTAACGGATCAGGCCAAAAATTATCCATTATGACACTACATTTCCTTGTTCATCTTTGACTATGCCTCGACCACTAAAATATTCTATGTGAAGAACTGGAACCATATCGAACAATTCAAATTCCTCGACGGCATAATCCTCTGGATATACGGGTCGTTTTGCTTCTTCCAAGTTTCGAGTGATGCTATCAATGTAGTCCTGAGCATACTCTTTTTTAGTGAATAGACACAGTACATGATAGTCGGAATATGTACCTTCTGTCACTCCATATACTTTCATACCAATCCCTTGTCTCCCATGAAATCGTAGACATCGGCTAGAGTTTTACGATAGTCGATAATGGCACTCTCCAATCTACTTCGATGCCATGCAATAGTGTTTTGATCGATTATGTAACCTTGATCCCGATATTCTTGTTCTTTCTTCCAATCATCTGCTCTATTCCGTAGGCGCTCTTCTGAATCCTTAAGAGCTTCAAGCTTGTCGATCAGAATGTTAAGTGTTGGTCGGACTATTTTCATTTTTGATAATCCCCGCTAGGCCACCTTCATGGTCAATAAGAAACTTCTTTTCTTTAATCTCCCTTCCGGCATGTAGGAAAGCGTGTACTGACAGTGTACTATCACCATCCATAGATAGTTCTAGTTTCTGTACATTGAATTCACGATTGAATCGTGCTAGTGCTGTCATCTGTTTTGCCGATACGGTAATCAAGTTTTCTTAACCTCCTTATGGCGTCGATCTTCTGTAGCCTGTTCAAATTCCGCAACTGTTTCGGGTGACTCTTCTTTACAGCTTAGATAGTGCATACTGCGTGCTTTACGGAAGAAGTTATACCGATCCTCCGGCCGTAGTATCTTGTTTCCTAATAGCCCCAATTCGGCGTTCCTTTCTTGTAGGAGTGTCGATAGTCTCTGTTCTCATTCGACGTGCAGTTACCAAATCCTTTGGAATATCGAATGAATCCTCAAAGTCAGTACCAATTACATGCACTACATAAAGTTCGCTTTCTTGGTCATGTGCCTCACCAAGTATATCTACTTCTGTACCGGCTGAAAATTCGCCGAATGAGCTTCTCAAAGTGTAATGTCTCATTCATCACTCCTAAATCCAGTTATTTTTGGCCGTTCTTCGTATTCCCACATTTTGGGGGTTGGATTAACATAAGGATCACCTAATGTAGTATCTGCATCGCAATGAACTTTAACCTTACCTAGTTCAAAACATAGTCTATGGTTACGCACAATCCATTGGAAGTCAATACCTTCTTCTCCACGCATGGAGTATGCATATTGATTACATCTGGTACATTCCCATACAAGATTATAGCCCATGATAAGGTAGATAACCAGGTTCGACTTCTGCGAGCCGAGCTACGATATAGTTAGATAGCTGTTCTGCAACTTCTGGTTTGTAATCATTTAGAGTTTCTTTGAGAGTCTTACCTTCGATCAAAATTTCATCGAAGAAGTCTCTTAGTAAATCGCCCTCGATTTCCGCAACCACAATTGAATCCCTATCATACACCTTGGGCATCTTCAATCTCCTTAATATTCTCGATTGCTTCTTGGAACATGGAGCCTCTACCCATCTTGGTACTAGGTTTTCCACTAATCAACATACTCAATCTACTGGCGAGTATGTATCCCGCAACAAACCATTCACTAAAGCCCGGAGAAAAGTTCCCACCTAAACCTCTCGCTTCTATTTGACGGTAAATATCCGCCGCTGTGGAGGGGTATAGGTCTACATCTTTACCGCCAGGATATGTAATGACGAAGAATGGATCAGTTACCTCATCTGAGTAATCCCAAAAGATTACGCCGCATGGTGTGTTTTCGTGTAAATCCATAAGGATTTTTTCTGCGTCGTAAATTGTCCAAGCATCGCGCTTTGCCAACCACTCGCTTACTGGTATTTCCGTCATACCATACTCCTTAATATCTATAACCAAAATTCTTCGTGTGCAGTTTCCCATGCTCTGTAGGTGTTAGCAATTCTAGATGATCTGGATTGATACATAGTTTAGAAGTGCAGATGTCAATATGATGGAGGTGCATACCATCTTCGATTTCACCTTTTATGAATTGATAAGCAAGGCGATGGGCACGATAATATTTTCCTTCATAATTGTATCTGCCATATCCCCAATCATCAACTACACCTTGGAAAATCCAGCAATCTCCGATAATGGTGCAACGTGCGAGCAGGTGTTTAAGCCCCCTTTCCCGCGAAAGTAGGATAAGCTCGTTATCGGAGAGTTCTCTCATAGATCCCGTAACTGCTCTAGAACTCGATACAGAACCATATCATACCGTGACCTAAAAGTCAAGGTCTATTTAACTCTCCTTTTCAAAGATACGTCCGAGATTGTAGCCTGGTGTAATTCCAAGATGGGTATACGTATAGATTTTGGCGGGCATTTCTTCGTATATATATCTATCTCCTAATGATCCATCCTTTTCGATATATCCGCCTAGAATTCTAATTCTCCTAATCACTTCTCCATCACTACCAATAGCTATCCATATTGAATTAGGCTCGATAGGATTATCTCGGAGATAGTTTAAAGTCTCATTGTGTGTTCTCATCGTACCTCCACTTCAATAGTGAATTTCTTGCGTTGAAAAGACCATTTGGAGATAGCTGCATGAAGTGGAAGTTTAGCACTACCGTACTCTAAAACTGTCCCTCTTGCGCTTAGTATTCTCCACTCCATTGTACCGTCAAAATCTCTATAGCGATGGTACTTAACATGATGCCCTTTGAGCATATTACATGGCATACCATCTTTCGTCAGTTCTCCGCAGTATTTAGATTGCATCTTCGTCGATGTCTGTCAAGAACATTTGCTCTGTACGTCCTGGATTATTAGAACCTCCCGTCAACCAGAATTCATACATCGGACCATTCTCAGTATGTCGCATGGTAATTTCAATACCGAAATCCCATCCTCGTAGATGTGCTGTAATACCCTCATTGTTAAAACAACTCTGACTAGTTGCGTGATTAAATCCTCTAGTCGTAGCTGCTAGTTTTCGTTTACCCATTATTTAATCTCGATCCAATCTCCATCACGTTGGCTAGAATTATAGGTTGCTTCCCATCCTGCGCTTTCGTACATTGCAAGGATTGTATTGATAACTGCTTTTTTATTCGGGTAATCAACACTTCCTAAAAGATCCCTAAGCCAAATGGTAATACGATCACCAGGAACCCATTTTGTAACTAGCTGCTTTTCGATTTCACCAATCAACTTTGTTGCAATTTCACCAACCCGAATGTTGGCTCTATCAGTTGCTTTCTCTTTAGTTGTGATACTAGGAAATGTCACGAATACTCCCATAGTTCACTAAGCATGTATGTATCTGGATCGGGTGAGCATTGATCCAACCACTTAATAGGATCGAAGTTTGGATTGTCTCGTTTAAAACCTTTTGCGAAATCAATTGCTAGTTCTGCGAGAACTCCTGATCTATAAAGTTTCCTTACGGTATTCTGGTGTCCTTCACCTTCTACTGTATCCGTAAACTTATCTCTGATCCTTTTCGCTACCATATTCCAAACTAGCCGATCGTATTTAGACATGGACTAAACTCCAATGTATCGAACAATTTATGATATTCAACCATTTCGGACCCATTCATTGTATCAAACATACGTTCATACAATTCTACTGAACCTGGTGTTGGTGTTGCTCTAGCCAAACAAGCTACAACTAGAGAGAATTCATTTGTCTCTTCTTTGAATTCAAATCTCATCTGTATTCTCCGTTGTAAAACCGCTTTCGGTTTCTAGTTCATCGTATGCTTCATTCTGAACTAGACAATCATCACACTGTAGCGGATCATCGTTTCTGAGTAGTTGTAAATCACCTTTAAAGACTCGTTCATCGTTCGTGTAATCCCCTGAACGAGTCCTTTCGATATCAACTTCCCAACAACTTCCGCATTTGATTGTACTAGTTTCGTTGTGTTGATAAAACAGATCAGGGTCTAGCATCCCATCCTTCTTTCCATTGCTTCCATAGCCCACATATCGTGCATTTCTCGCGCATCTTCTTCTGACATAATCTTAGATTCATCAACTCCGGCCAGATTAGGTCTAGCACAAACAGTACATAGACCACGATTGTGCATATCCTTTTCCATTGTATGCATCAATACTTCGTGATCTTCTTCGTCGTGAATGTTCTCTTGCAACCATTCGCTATCAAATACTAGCGGCTCATAAGTCGAGCGTCCATCGTCGATACGATGGTAGATATCCCATAGCTTTTCATCGTATTCACGGATACCGTTAACTTGGCCGCAACCAGTACAAATCTCACTCACGATTTCTCAACTCCTCCCAAAGTGCATCAATTCGGGTATTGAGTTCCCTAACGTAATCTCTTACTTCCCTCTCATTCATATTGATCTGTGATTCCAGATCATAACGAAGGGATGAGACTTTATCATTAACTGTATCATCAACTATACTTTGTACTTCGTAACTATCCATATGCTTTGCATCCAATCTGTCCACACTCAGGACAATATTCGTCATCAGAGATAGGAGTAATATCCTCGGTAGGAATGATATGAACGTAATCATCCCCAACCATCACCATCTGAACAAACTCTCTATCTTCAATTTCAATTCCTGTCCATTCGTAATTCTGATCACGCTCTAGCTTGTAACCAAGAGTATAGAACGCGATGCCACCGTAACCTTCTACCTTATATCTAGTCTCAGTATCAAGTTCTGGAAAGTTACTCATAGTGTGGCCTAAACTCGGGGTATGGTACTGGTACAGGATAATCCTCTACTGAGTAACTGAAATGGTCACTCTTGTAACTCAGTACAGAACTGTAATCGTAATCTTCTTCTCTTTCGCGCCGCTCATGTTCAAGCTCATTCATCTTTCTAGCTTGATCGTATGCTGCATCTTCTCCGACAATAGGCCCAAAACTAAAACCTGTCGGTACTCCTGTATCAAACCACCATCCACCTTCTTCGGGTCCACCATAGTGCAATGCTACACTATGCTTATGAATCCAATAAACCGCATCAATGTAGATGGGTTCAGGTTCATTCGATGGTTCCTTGATAATCATGTTATACCTCCGTTCCATTGAGAGCTTCGACAATCTTATTACAGATATTCAATGCTGTTTGTGTCTCGTAGTGATCGTCGCAAATCTCGTATTCCCAAACAGAATTATCATGCTCGTCTCGCCAATAGAACTTTCCATCTTCTCCTACAAAGTCAATCTCTCGTTCGCTAGGAACGTAATCGGAAATGGAATTAACCCAAACAACAAATGAAGCCGTTTTACCTTCTTCATTCGTTAGTTGAATTTCCGTTCCATAATACTTCCGATCATTGGGCATGATTTCTGCCTTGATTTTCATACTACCTCCTTTATCTCAACATTACCAAGATCAGAAAGCATACTGGCTGCGTGATAAGCCTCAGCCCATGTTTTCCACTCTGGATTTATAAAGCAAGCTTTACGAGGAATGAATCCAAACATCTTCCATCGAAAGATGATTAGATAAGTTCCACCTACAGCCATTATCTCTCCTTTATTGCTTATTGGGCCTACTAGGACTCGAACCTAGACACTCCTGTTTATGAGACAGGTGCTCTAACCATTGAGCTATAGGCCCGGTGAATCTATTTGTGTTCGATGTATGCGGTTAGATCGATCTTCCCGATACTTTTTCGTGCTACTACAAATGCATCCGGCTTTCCGCCATTAACGATATCAAGTTCCCAATCGTCACCCTTTAACAAATTTACTGGTACTCGATGAATTGCAAAGTCGATTGAGTTTTGATTTTCTGCCGTTACCAGTGTGCCAATCTCTCTTGCTGCGAGAGTGAGCATATTGTCAATAGGATCAGTCATCGAACATTCCCATCATTTCGGCATCCTCCATCATAGATGCGATTCCATCGACATC
>AR_comb_assmDRAFT_10876909_pt1 | contig 13018 bp, 16 predicted proteins | sample ArasoioldDNA_FD_10543 | JGI IMG/M metagenome (IMG submission 10543) | reverse complement strand
CGATCACGCTGAAGCGCGAGGCGTTCGAGAAGTGGCGCACCGGCTATTCGTCGGCGTTGGCGATCATCCTCTTCGTCACCGTGTTCGGTGCCGCCAACATCTATGTCCGCGCTCTTGATCGGGTGAAGCAGCGATGAGCACTGTCACCGCCCACTCCGTTGCCGAGCCGTCGCAACTCGCCAAGACGATCGCCGGGATGATCGTGGCGGCTTACGCCATCATTACCATTCTGCCGCTACTCTGGATATTTCTAACCAGCGTCAAGACCCCAACGGATTCGATTTCCTATCCGCCAAAGATCATCTCCGAGCCGTCGGTCGAAGGCTACGTCAATTTGTTCACGACGCGGACGCGGCAGACACCGGAATTTTTGGCCAGCCTGCCGCCGCCGCAAACCTGGTACGAACGGCTGGTACGCTCGCGCAACATGGTGATCGCGGGACCTTCGAAGGTCGTGCCGCGCTTCATCAATTCGATGGTGATCGGGTTTGGGTCTACCTTCCTTGCGGTGTGTCTTGGCACGATTGCGGCCTACGCGTTCTCGCGCTTCCGCGTACCCCTCGCTGATGATCTCCTGTTTTTCATCCTTTCGACGCGGATGATGCCTCCGATCGCGGTCGCGATTCCGATCTATCTGATGTTCCGCAATCTCGGGCTGACCGACACCAAGCTCGGCATGATTCTGCTCTACACCGCCGTCAATGTCTCGCTCGCGGTGTGGCTTCTGAAGGGATTCATCGACGAGATCCCGCGCGAATACGAGGAGGCCGCCATGGTCGACGGCTACTCCCGCCTGCAGGCCTTCTTCAAGGTGGTATTGCCGCAGGCGACGACCGGGATTGCTGCGACCGCGATCTTCTGCCTGATCTTTGCCTGGAACGAATATGCCTTCGCGGTCCTGCTCACTAGCGGCGATGCGCAGACCATGCCGCCCTTCATCCCATTCATCATTGGCGAGGGCGGCCAGGACTGGCCGGCGGTGGCGGCCGCGACGACGTTGTTCTTCCTGCCGATCCTGCTGTTCACCGTGCTGTTGCGCCGCCATCTCTTGCGCGGCATCACCTTCGGAGCGGTGCGCAAATGAACCATCAAGTCGAACGCCGCGCATCGCGATTTCCGTTGTGGCTACGCCGCGGCCCATGCGAGGCCGTCACCATGGGCCTGATCGGGCTCGGCGTGGTGATGCTGATGCAGCCGTTCTCGTTGAACCTCTATGGCTACTCTTTTGTCACCATCCTGGCGGGCACGCTGGGATTCGTGATCGTCAGCCATTTTCCGGATTAGCGCCATGGCGAAGATCAAGCTCGAGCAGGTCGCCAAATCCTTCGGAACGTTCGCCGCGGTCAAGGGCGTCAGCTTGACAGTGGATCACGGCTCGTTCTTCGTCATCCTCGGCCCGTCCGGCTGCGGCAAGACCACGACCTTGCGTATGATCGCAGGCCTGGAGCTGCCAACCTCGGGGCGCATCCTGCTCGACGGCGAGGACGTCACGGCGTTACCCGCATCGGCGCGCGACATCGCCTTCGTGTTCCAGCTCTTTGCGCTCTATCCGCACATGAACGTGCGCCAGAACATAGGCTTTCCCCTGCGTTGCCAGAACTTCTCCAAAGCCGAGATCAGGAAAAGCGTGGAAGAAGCTGCAAAGTTACTGCGGATCGATCATCTGCTCGACCGCAGAGTCGGTGGCCTTTCCGGTGGCGACAGGCAGCGCGTCGCGCTGGGGCGCGCGATCGTGCGCCGACCCAAAGCCTTTCTGATGGACGAACCGTTGGGCGCGCTTGATTCCGAGTTTCGCCGCCTGATGTGCGGCGAGTTGCGCGAACTGCACGATCGGATCGATGCGACCTCGATCTACATCACCCATGACCAGCTCGAGGCCATGGCGATGGCAGATCGCATAGCCGTCATGAATCAGGGGCGGGTCGAGCAGATCGGTTCACCCCAGGAGATCTACGATCGCCCGAAGACAATGTTCGTGGCTGATTTTATCGGTGCGCCGCCGATGAACTTTCTCAACGTGCAGGCGGCGCTGCGGCAGGGCGATCGCGTCGTCTGGATCGACGGCGCCCGGATAGAAATGCCGGAATTGTTCGAGGAGCGTTCGGAAGGCAGATTCGCTCTGGGGGTACGCCCCGAAAACGTGTCATTTGCCGATAGCTCGCAATTGCGCGGCCGGGTGATCGGGGCCGAGTATCTCGGCACCACGCAGATCGTCACCGTGGTCACGGCGGGTGGCCAGGTGAAGGCGCGGCTTCCATCGGGCAAGTCGGTACAAGTCGGCGAGACGGTCGGACTGAAATTGCGGCCGGATAAGCTGTCGTTGTTTGACGCTGCGAGCGGCGAGGCCCTGTCTTCGGCGCTGGATGCGGGAGCGCGCCATGGCTGATGTCTCCCTCGTCAATGTCAGCAAGCGCTTTGGCGCGGTGGAGGCGGTCCGGCATCTTTCGCTCTCCATTGCCGATGGTGAATTTGTCGTGCTGCTCGGGCCGACCGGCGCCGGCAAGACAACGACTTTGCGCATGATCGCGGGCCTGGAGCGGCCCGACCACGGCAGCGTCTTGATTCGTGGACAGGACGTGACCAAGGAGGTGCCGGCCGAGCGCGACGTCGCCTTCGTGTTCCAGCAATATTCGCTGTATCCGCATCTGACCGTCTACGACAATTTGGCCTTTCCGCTGCGCTCGCCGGCGCACCGCATGGACGAGGCGTTCATTCGCCGCCGCGTCCACCAAGCGGCGGAACTCCTGCACATCGAGCAGAAGCTTGGCAATCGCGCCACGGCGCTGTCCGGCGGCGAGATGCAACGCGTAGCGATCGGCCGCGCGCTGGTGCGCGAACCCGCCGTCTATCTGATGGACGAGCCGCTGTCGTCGCTGGATGCAAAATTGCGCGCCGAACTGCGCCTTGAGCTCAAGCGCATCCAGCGGGAGCTGGGCACCACTATCCTCTACGTCACGCATGATCAGGTCGAGGCCATGACCATGGCCGACCGCATCGGCGTGATCAACGAAGGAGTTTTGATCCAGCTCGGCACGCCAAGGGAAATCTACGAGCGGCCGAAGACCGTCTATGTAGCGAGCCGGCTTGGGACGCCGGCCATCAACCTCATTCCGGCGGAGCTGCTCGCAGACAGTTCGGCGCCAGCGCAGACGCGAACCGTGGGCCTGCGCACCGAGCACATCCGGATCTCTTTGGCGGATCGACCTGGGCCTCAGGCGCGGGTGCATTGGGTCGAGCATCTCGGCGACCAGAACCATGTGCATCTCAAGCTCAAGGCCCATTCCCTGGTCACTCTGGCCGATCCGGCTCAGGAGCTGAAGGCGGGCGATGAGGTCTCGCTTGAATTCATGGAGCCGCTCTATTTCGATCAGTCCGGAAACCGAATCGCCAATGACGGGGCGAGCGCATGATGATTGATCAGGAAACGCGCAAACGCCTGATTGTGGCCGTTGCCAACCGCGTGATCGCCAACGCGGAGGAATTGACCGATCTCGATCGCGCCATCGGCGACGGCGATCACGGCACCAATATGCGGCGGGGTTTCGAAGCCGTGCTGGCGGCCGCCGACGAACTCTCGGCCAAGAGCTTTGGGGAGTCCCTGAAAGGCGTGGGCACGACGCTGGTCATGAAAGTGGGTGGCGCGTCCGGCCCGCTTTACGGCACGCTGTTCCTGTCACTCGGCAAGGCGCTCGCCGATGAGGTGAGCCGCGAACAGGTGGCGGAGGCGTTTGCCACCGCGATCGATGCGGTGAAGGCGCGCGGCAAGTCGGAGGCCGGGCAGAAGACGATGCTGGACGTGTTTCTCCCGGTGCTTGACTTGGTGCGCGAGGGCGGTGACGGGCTCCCGAAGCGGCTCAGGGCCGCGGCGCGCGCCGCCGCGGAGAACACGATCCCGATGAAAGCGATCCGCGGCCGCGCCTCCTTCTTGGGCGAGCGCAGTATCGGACATATGGACCCCGGCGCGCGGTCCTCGGAACTGATCGTCGACGCCGTCGCAGACGTCATGGAAGGTTGTGCATGAATGAGAATGTCGGAATCGTCATCGTGTCTCACTCTGCGGACGTTGCCCGCGGGACTGCCATGATGGTGGAGCAGATGGTCGGCCGCGAAGTGCCGCTAGGCTGGTGCGGCGGTGACCCAGACGGCGGTCTCGGCACCAACGTCGAGGCGATCATGGCGGCGATCGACAAGGCATGGTCGGAAAAGGGCGTTGCCATCCTCGTCGATCTTGGCGGTGCAGAAACCAACAGCGAGATGGCGATCGAGATGTTGCCCGAAGCGCGGCGAGGCCGTGTAGTCGTCTGCAACGCGCCGGTGGTCGAAGGTGCGGTGATGGCAGCGACCGAGGCGGCTTCGGGGGCAACGCTCGACGCTGTGCGCCGTACGGCCGAAGAGCTGACGCCGGCGTGATGCGAGGCAATCGAAATGAATAAACTGGAGGTATCGGTTCTTATGCGCCACGAAGTCGGGCTACACGCGCGGCCGTCGGTCAAGCTGACCAAGCTTGCCAAGGCATTCGAATCGAAGATCGACCTCGGGCTTTCCCCGGACGGACCCTGGATTGATGCCAAGAGCATCGTCAAGGTGATGGCGACCAAGGCGCCGAAGGATTCAACCATCTATTTTCGTGCGGAGGGCAAGGACGCGAAAGCGGCGCTGGACGCGCTGGTGATGCTGGTCGACGGAGATTTCCAGAATGGACCATAGGACGCATCGTGCCACCTATCGCGTCGAGGGGAGATCTGCCGCCCCGGGCATCGCGCTCGGACCGCTTGTGCGCCTCGTAGCGGCGAGGTCGAAGACGCAGCGTTCCCGCTCGGAGTTGGGCGAACAACAGGCGCTTGCCGATGCGATCGAAGCCTCAAAACTCGATCTCACCGTGCTCGCCGAGAAGGTGAAGGACGAAGACGCCGAAGCTATTCTCTCCTTCCAGATCGCGCTCCTTGAAGATGAGAATCTGGCAGCACCCGCCTTTGCGCGGATCGCCGATGGCGAGGCCGCCGACAAGGCCTGGGTTGCGGCAATCGATCCCGAGATTGCGACCTATGAGCAGGCCGATGATTCTTATTTTCGTGCGCGAGCCTCCGATTTGCGCGATCTGCGCGACCGCGTGCTGCGGCGACTCGCGGGCGAAGTGGATCAGGCCGTGCCGCCAGGCGTGATCGTCGCGACCGAGGACATGACTCCCTCCTTGTTTCTTGCTACCGACTGGCGGGATGGTGGCCTTGTATTGCGTCGAGGCAGTCCCTCCAGCCACGTCGCCATCCTGGCGCGATCCCGCGGCGTGCCGATGATCGTGGGCGTCGATATCGATCATCTGGGGAGCGGCGTTGATGCTGTGCTCGACGGAGAGGCCGGTTCCCTGATTATCGATCCCGATCCGAGCACCAAGGCTGACTATGGTCGGCGCCTTACCGAGCAGGCGGAGGCCCGCGCAGCGGCTTTTTCCTTCACCGGCCAGGTGGTGACTGCGAGCGGCGAGCCGGTCCGGATGATGATCAATGTCACCGGGCTCGCCGAACTCAGGGATATCGATCCGTCGAACGTCGACGGCATTGGTTTGATGAGGACCGAGTTTCTGTTTCAGGAGCGCGAGCAGCTTCCAAGTGAGGAAGAGCAATACCATATCTATAGGCAGATGGCCGAATGGGCCGCCGGCAAGCCGGTGACCATTCGCACCCTCGATGCCGGTGGAGACAAGCCGATTGCGGGCCTGACGATCCCAGGCGATCTCAATCCGTTTCTCGGCGTGCGCGGGGTGCGGCTTTCCCTCAGGCGGCTGGATGTATTTCGCCTGCAGTTGCGGGCACTGGCGCGCGCGGCGGTCGGTGGAAATCTGAAGGTGATGATCCCCATGGTCACGGCGCCGGAGGAACTTGTTCAGTGCCGCGCACTGTTTCAAACTGCTGTCGACGAGCTACGCGGCGAGGGGTACGAGGCCGCAATGCCCCCGCTCGGCATGATGGTTGAGGTTCCGGCGGCTGCGCTCGTGGTCGAGGATTTTGACGCCGATTTCTATTCGATCGGCAGCAATGACCTCATTCAATATGTCATGGCCGCAAGCCGCGACGAGCCGCAGCTCGCAGATCTTGCGCGTCCTTCTCGCGCCGTTTTCAATCTGATCGGGCACGTCGTGGAACATGCGAAGCGCTGTGGCCGCGAAGCGAGCCTGTGCGGCGACCTCGCAGGTGATCCGCAACAGGTCGCGTCCCTGCTCGATCAGGGCCTACGCAGCTTTTCGGTCGCCCCTGGCGTGCTCCGGCCGGTTCGGGCTGCGATCGCCCGCTATTCCAGCAGAGCCGCATGAGCACACAAGTCACGCCGGAAAATTCGCAAGACCTGATCGCGGCCTACAAGGCAATTCTCCGCGACATTCTCGATCGGCGTCCCTCCGGCATGAGACAGCGCCTGGCCGAGGCGCTTGGTAAGAACCGGAGTTTCATCACCCAGATCGCCAACCCGGCTTATCAGACGCCAATTCCCGCGCAGCACGTACACGCGATCATTCAGATCTGCCATTTCTCGCCGCCGGAAAGAGAGCGCTTCCTCGCCGCCTATCATCGCGCGCATCCGCGCCGACTGTTGCTGCTGAAGGAGCGTGAGCGGAGCCGGAGGGTCACGGTGATGCTCCCCAATCTCGGTAGCGAGAAAAAGAACCACAAGCTCGACATGCTCCTGAGCGAATTCACAGAAAAACTCGCCAGACTGATCGAGGATAGCTGAAGCAAAAGAGCAGGGAGGGAGGAATGAAGAAGCTGATCAACGCTGTCGGCGACGTGGTGAACGAGAGCCTCGCCGGTTTTTGCGCGGCCCATTCCGACATTGTGCGGCTTGGCGAGGCCGCCCCCATCGTGCTGCGTCGACGGCTTAAGCCGGGTAAGGTCGCGCTGGTATCGGGCGGTGGCTCGGGCCATGAGCCCCTGCATGGCGGATTCGTTGGATCAGGCATGCTGGACGCAGCCGTTCCCGGCCAGGTCTTTACCTCGCCGACGCCGGATCTCATTCTCGCCGCGACTGAGGCTGCCGACACCGGAGGCGGCGTGCTGTTCATCGTGAAGAATTACGAAGGCGATGTCATGAATTTCGAGATGGCACGCGAGCTGTCGGGAAAGACGGTGGCAACTGTCGTCACCGATGACGACGTCGCGGTCGAGAAATCGACTTATTCTATCGGACGGCGCGGCGTCGCCGGGACATTGATCGTAGAGAAGATTCTTGGGGCCGCGGCGGAGGACGGGCGCAAGCTGGACGATCTTAAAGCGCTGGGCGATCGCGTCAACGCAGCTACGCGTTCGATGGGAATAGCGCTCACGAGCTGCACGGTTCCGGCCGCCGGCAAGCCGACTTTCGATCTCGGCGAGGATGAAATGGAAGTTGGTGTCGGCATTCACGGCGAGCCCGGACGGCGCCGTGTCAAACTCAGGTCTGCAAAGGAGATCGCCGCCGAGATGGTCGACGCCATCACCAGAGATCTCGGTGCGCGCGCGAAGTCTGATGTGATCCTGTTGATCAACGGCTTTGGTGGAACGCCATTGTCTGAGCTTTACCTCATGTATAACGACGTCCGTCGAGACGTCGAAGCCGTCGGCTGCACCGTGGCCCGATCGCTGGTTGGCAATTTCGTTACCTCGCTCGATATGGCCGGTTGTTCGGTGACAGTGTCGCTTCTCGACGAAGAGATGAAGCGGCTTTGGGATGCGCCGGTTCATACCGCGGCGTTGCGCTGGGGCGTGTAGTTCGGAGCGGGCGATCTGAGGCTGGTCGATTTCCAGAGGTCAAGCATTTGCTTGATAGCCTAGATCGGGTTGCTTGGCGGCGAGTCTTTGAATGAGCAGGCTGAAATTTTTTGATCGTGTAAAGAAGGCCACCGTTGCGATCGTCATGGAGAGTGGTTCGCTGCAAAGAACCTTCACCATAGTCGGGTCAGGATTCTGCATCCACTCTGAAGGCATCATCGCAACGAGCGAGCGCGTTTTCCGTGTGTTCTTTGATGAACGGGCCTATCTGGAAACTATCAAAGATTTACCAGAGGTCACGACGCCCCGACTGATAAAGCGCCAATACATCGAGCGGCAGCCTCGGGTTATGTTCCGGGGTGTCCGGGGGAAGCAAATGTCTATGCCGGTCATCGGCATTGCCGAAGCGGTTACCAAGCTGGGCTTCGATATTACTTTGTTCAAACTACCCAAGCATGAGCGGTTTCCCAACGGATATCCGACGATTGAAATAGCGGATTACCGCGAGCTTCAGGAAAAGCAGGAAATTGCAACGTGCGGCTTTCCGCTTTGTGACAACCTTTTTGACTATGGTGGCCGCGTCACCAGCTCATTCACGAGCGGCAGGATACGCACGATCATTCCTCTCGCCGGCGTGCCAGCGTCCGACGTGAAAGGCTATGAGCTCGACTTGACTGCTGCAAATGGCGACGGTGGCCCCGCCTTCTCGCTCAAAAGTGGCAAGGTATTTGGAGTCCTTCAAGGAGGCATTATCCAACCGGGTATCATAAAGGCCGAACCACTCCATCCGATTATTGAGGAGGGTGTTGTCCAACGACTGATTGACGGCACACATCGGCCACCTGGTCTTTAGGACTGAAAGAGACACTGTAGCCTGTCAACGCTCCTTCGCGTCTCGAGGTCCTTGTCCGATAAATGCGTCATCATGTGCGTTAAGAGATAGCAACAATTTCCAGTTCTTGATTTCCCGCCTCTACCGCGTCTCCAACACTCTTGCCTATCAGGGCTCTGGCTACCGGAGATGCAAAGGAGATCGAACCCGCATTTGGATCTGCCTCGTCTTCGCCGACGATGCGATATTTCTGTACGCGACCGTCGGTCCTGCTAAAAGTGACGGTGCTTCCAAAGGAGACGACTTCAGTCGACGAGGGGGCAGGGACAATCTGCGCCGTCCGAACCCGCTCAGCGAGATAACGAGCGTCACGCAGAGGAGTTGCTCCTTGGCGGCGCCTCTCGTTGACGTCTTCTATCCGTTGTGCGGCTTCGTATGTGTCACGAGCCTGTTGAAGTTGCGCCTCTAAGGCCTTCAGTCCCGCCTCTGTAACCAGGTTGGGACCGGGCGAGATTGGTCGGTCCGGCAGCAGCGTCTCAGCGGCCGTTTCGGCACTTTCCTCCTTGGTGAAGGCAACGCTCAAGTCTGAACTCCATATACCTATACCGGGCTCGATCCGCCAACTCAGTCAGCGAGTTCCGTGCGCACGAGTATCACAAGGCTAGAGATCCCTTGCAAGGAACTCAGCCAGGTGTCCATCGTTAAACGGCCGCCCATCCAACAGGCGAAGGCCTATACGTCCGTTGCTTTGTGTTTTTGGTTTGTCGCCTGCATTGCTAGTCGCGTCATCAGCGCAGACCCGCAACCGCGGCTTCGCCTGGTTCTTTACGCATTCAGTGCCTGTCGGCAAAAGTCTGGACAGCACGTTGTCGCCACCTACTACGTGTCGGGGCAACGAACCGCGAGTGGTCAGGCGTTCAATTCTGGTGGACTCACCGCTGCACATCGCACGTTGCCTGGCGACCGAACAAATTGCGGGACGGTTCTGTCATGCAAATTGCTGAGTTCGCGACAGCCCGCTGATAAGGCGCGGTTTGGCACGCTGAATGACAGGCTCATCGGGAGGGCTTCCAGGGCCTTTGAGCCATCAATCCGTTCTAGAGGAGTGAACGCGCTTCTCGGGGTATTTTGGGAAGGGCGTTTCCCGGATCAGCCCGAAAATGAGAGAACATTCCTGTAGACGCCGTGTAAAGGGTTGGCATGGCCCTGCCACGGCGGTTTGCCCGCACAGATTTGACTGTCCTTTGATGTGCGCGCAAACTTGGTCGATTGTCTGCAGTTGTCCCGCCTCAGACGCCTCTGTATCGGTCACAAAGTTCCCCATGAAGCGTTTCGCAAATTTAAAGCGGTTAGGCTTTTTCACGCGGCTGCTTGATCAGGCGGCCCCCGCCGAGAGGTATCGTTTGGCGGCGGAGCAGATCAGACACGCGGAGAAGGCTGGGCTGGATTCCGCGTGGATCGCCCAGCATCATTTTCATGAGGGTGAAGGTGGACTTCCGGCGCCGTTTGCGTTCCTCGGCTTTGTCGCGGCGCAAACCTCTCGCATTCGCCTGGGCACCGGCATCGTTACGTTGCCACTTGAGCATCCCGTACGGGTCGCCGAGGACGCGGCCGTTCTCGACCTGATGTCGAATAGCAGGTTTGAACTTGGCGTGGGAACTGGTGGCAACCCGACCGCCTTTGCCGCCTTTGGGCTCGATAGCGAGCGGCGTAACGATATCTTCGCCCGAAACCTCGACATTGTGCGCACTTCGCTCGCGGGTCGGCCGCTTACCGGCGGCGACATGCTCTATCCGTCGCGGCCGCAACTGTGTGATCGGATTTGGCAGGCGACCTTCTCAGTGAGCGGTGGGGCAAGGGCAGGGAAGGCTGGCGACGGCCTGCTCTTGTCCCGGACGCAACCCAGGTCGAAAGAGAACCCACACGCGACGCTCGCCGAGATTCAAAATCCCATTGTCGACGCTTATCTCGCCGAGCTGCCTCCAGGACGCGAGCCGCGGATCATGGCATCGCGTAGCATCTTTGCTGCCGACACCCGCGCTGAGGCGCTACACCTGGCCGGCATCGGATTACGGCGGGCGCTACCGAGATTCCTGGCCGGTGGCCACTTGCCACCTGGAGAGTCCATCACCGACATGATCAGCGCGTTCGACACACATGTCGGTGCGCCCGACGATGTCATCGCCTCATTGGGCTCCGACAGTACACTCGATCGCGTGACCGATCTCGTCTTCCAGGTACATTCGGTCGACCCGCCCCATCCCTGCATCCTACGATCGATCGATCTGATCGCAGAAAATGTGGCACCGGCGCTTGGCTGGTCGAAAAAGACGTCGGTCGACGTGGAGCTGGTTTAAAGGAAGTCCAATGATGAGCGCAGAAACGAGTGACATAATCGACCTTCTTGCCGGCATCGAACCGGGTTCGAGCCTCGATGCCATCCGTGGCCGCCGCTTGCAGGCTCGGGAGAATGCGCAGAAGAGCTATCTCGCATTGTTCGAGCCGCGCGATTTTGGTGATATGCTTGCTGCAGAACGCTACGCGGTCGCGGCCTTCGTCGCTGGCGTTCATGGTGAGCCCACCGCGGCCGATTTCTATCTGGCCAAGCTCAGCAAGATTGATGGCAGTCCGAAACTGGTCGAAACGCTCAAGGCGGAGATCGAGCGAGGCAAGACCGATGGCCCCTATGGCTCATTTCCAGCCGGGCCGCTTTCGACGGAGGACAAGACCGGCTTGATCTACCGGCTTGCCGAGGACCGCAAGCCGGTGATCGGTGGCAAGCTTGGCGCTGCGCTTGAGCACGCGCATTTGTTGGTGTTCCGTCCCCGGGACGCCAACCCCGCATCCATCCAGGCGCTGCTCGACGCTGGCTGGTCGAGCACCGGCATTGTCGTCCTGTCCCAGTTGGTGGCGTTTCTGTCGTTTCAAGTGCGCTCCATCGCCGGCCTGCGCATGCTCGGCGCTTCGCTCGCGGCGCCCGCGCTTGCAGCGGCCAAGGCCAGCTAGGAGATCGCGACCATGAATGACTCGATCCTCGTTCAGGACAACAAGCATGAGCCCGTGGTCTTCACTCAGGATGAACTGGGCTGGCTGCCTTGGCTTGAGCCGCTACCCGAGGCCGATCTGACGGAGCGGCATCTTGCCGGGCTGGTTGATCGCGCTCGCGCCAAGTCCGATTACTTCCGGCTCCTGGTGCGCGATCCCGAGGTCCTGGAAGCCAGGACCAAGACCGACAAGGACATCTTCTACAATGTAGCCGACGGTTTGCCGCGGGCCGAACGCGAACTCGCGGCCGCTGCGACGTCGCGCTACAACGGCTGCATCTATTGTGCCTCGGTGCATGCGCGCTTCGCCACGACATATTCAAAGAGACGCGACGATGTACAGCGTCTGCTTGACGAAGGCGTCGGCGCCGACCTTGGCGCTCGCTGGAACGCGGTGGTGAAGGCGTCGGTGGCGCTGGCCTCCACACCGATCGGGTTCAGCAAAGAACACATCGACGAGCTGCGTCGGGTTGGGCTTGATGACGCCGAAATCGTCGACGTGATCAACAGCGCCGCGTTCTTTAATTGGGCTAACCGATTGATGCTGTCTCTCGGCGAGCCGACAACGGTCCCCAAGTGATCGAGGGTATCGAAATTGCACGAACCGAAATTTGCACCCATCGGATGGAGCCTGGCATGAGCAACGTCAATCGCCGCACGCTGGTCAAAGCGTCCCTTGCCGCCGCTGTCACGGCGGCCACCTCGCGCGTAGCCTTCTCGGAAACTTCCGAGCCGATCATGCTCGGCGTCAGCGGTCCTCTGACGGGGCCAAACGCGCAATACGGTGCGCAGTGGAAGCAAGGTTTCGAACTGGCCCTTGACGAGATTCATGCTGCCGGTGGCGTCAACGGGCGCAAGCTTGCCTATACCTTCCAGGACAGCCAGAGCGACCCACGCCAGTCGGTCGCCATCGCTCAGAAATTCGTATCGGACCCGAATATCGTGATGGAGCTCGGCGACTTCTCCAGCCCGGCTTCGATGGCGGCTTCGCCGATCTATCAGCGCGGCGGCCTGGTGCAATTCGGCTTCACCAACTCGCACCCCGACTTCACCAAGGGCGGCGATTATATGTGGAGCACGTCTGTCAGCCAGGCGGACGAACAGCCGCTCCTGGCGAGCTACGCCGTGCGCCGCCTTGGCCTCAAGAAGCTTGCCGTCCTTCATCAGAACACGGATTGGGGACGCACCAGCAAGGACGTGTTCGTCAAAGCCGCCAAGGACTATGGCGCCGATATCGTCGTCACCGAAGGCTATATCGCCGACGAGCGCGACTTCCGCTCGACGCTGGTACGCGTCCGCGACACCAATCCGGATGGCCTCATCCTGATCTCCTATTATTCGGACGGCGCACTGATCGCGCGGCAGGCGCGTCAAGTCGGATTGAAGCAGGTGATTTGCGCCGCGAG
>AR_comb_assmDRAFT_10191174_pt1 | contig 13019 bp, 13 predicted proteins | sample ArasoioldDNA_FD_10543 | JGI IMG/M metagenome (IMG submission 10543) | reverse complement strand
TTTGTCTTTCGCATTGATTCATCATAATGCTAAGTTTGGTGGTGTAATATCGGCAGTGACTTGGTACGTTCTATAGCCGCTGTTAGTCGGATATCCCGGATCCGGCTTTGCAGTACGCGCCGCTATCGTTATTGTAATTTTCCGAATTGATCCGCTATTAGCTGCCGATGTTACGGCTGCGCCGTTAGCGTCATAATAGGCAAACGTAAAATTGGTGATATTATCAGCGAGGATGTCCGCAGTGCCGCTGGTCCCGAGCTTTCGCGTGATATAAAGGTTCGTGCTGTCAAACGCATAAATGATGTCTTCGAGACTGCCAGTTACCGTACTTATTGTGCCATTGCCATCCGCGACATCGGATTTTACTTCCATTTGTGAAGCGCTGTAGGTCACTCCATAAGTTCCGGCCGGAAATGCTGTCCCCGCTGGATCGTACTTTGCCATCTGAATTTCACGAACCATCAAATCCAGTGCTGCACGGACGTTTTGTTGCATCTGAGCCATTTGTTCTTCCGCGCTGTTTTGACGTGACTGGACAGTAAAAGTCTTCGCAACGGCAGCCAAAACCACCAGGCTGATCGTCATCGACACGAGGAGTTCGATGAGTGTAAATCCTGAGCTGTGTTTGATTGTCTCGATTGAAGTGTTGCTCATGAAGCGGCCATGACGGTTTTCAACGTGATGGATTTAGTTCCTATCGCTCCCTCTGACCAGCTCACAGTAACAGTAAGAGTTTTGATGTTTGAAACGCTCGCATCGATGGCCAGAACGCGCGTGAAAGAAACGCCTCCTAAGGTTACCGTAGAACTGCCACTACAATCGTTTGTTCCCCCGGCGGGCACTGTCCCGGCATTCGCATATCCGACCCGACGATTTTCCTCGAAGCACGTCTGCGCGATTGCGGTAGCCGTTGTTAAGTTCCGGCTCTGGACATTTCCACGAACCACCCCCGTTGTGAGCGCCGCGGTCCCAAGTAAGCCAATCGCAAGTAGCACCATTGCGATAAAGATCTCGATGAGCGTGAATCCCGCTTCTTTGCGAATTCTAAAAGGCGGGGGAGGAACCGTACGCATCCACATCAACTGATACTCGCCGTCCCGGTAATTCTGATAGTGACCGTTTTGCTGCCTCCTGAGTTCGTCAGCGTGATCGTTGGAGCAACATTGCTCGTGCCTCGCGAAGAAAATGTGATGGTTGCTGCGGAAGAGCTCAGAGTCACGTCAGAGTATTCTGTCTGAATGCTGACAGTCTTGATCGTCGATCCAGCAATTTGCATGGTTTGATTCGTCGGGAAGGTCACCACATAAGAAGTATTGTCGTTGACAGCTTTCGACCGCGCCCACATCAACTCCGAATAGACCTGTCGTGCCGCCCCATTGAGACGATTTTTCGGTCGAAACGCGATGAATTGTGGCACGGCGATGCCCGCCAAAATCGCGAATAGTGCTATTGCCACTAGCATCTCGGCAATGCTGAACCCGCGAATATCTGGCCGCCGTCTACTAAAATGATCAAACCGCATGAGCTTCGTCCATTCACACAGAATAAGAGGTTAAGGGGCGGAACGCGACCGCTCGTGCAGGATGGTAGAGCAATTCATGCACCAGCGCGTTCCGACGTATTATTCGGTCTGCGTTTCACGATTTGCTCCGTGAAAAGGACGAAGCTTACCAAAAGCTCTGCTTGAGCCGTTTCTATGGATGTCAAAGTGCGTCAGGCTGGCGAAATTTCGTGGGTGGGACTAATTTTGTCTGTCAAGCCGGAGGCAAATAAAATCGCGCTAAATCTTGGCCGAAAAAAATAAACACCACTGCCCCCGAACATAAAAACGGGGCAAAGGGCAAAGCGAGTCGACGTCCAGCGCCTGTCCATAGCATACATGCAATACCGACAACTGAGCCGACCAGGGAGGCCAAAAAAAGCGTGATCGGGATTGCGGGCCAGCCCAGAAATGCACCAATCATTGCCAGTAGCTTGATATCACCACCGCCCATCCCTTCCACCCCGGTGAATTTCTCATAAATCCATGCCGTCGCGAGCAAAAATCCGCCGCCAACGAGAATACCGAGAATCGAACTTAGCGGTGATGGCACAACGCCGGATGCACTTCCGAATAAAAAGAATCCGATAAGTGACACTACGAGTCCCAGAATGATCCCGGGTAGGCTAATTACATCGGGGACGATCCGCACATCGAGGTCAATAAAAGAAATGACTACCAAACCTGCTACAAAGACGAGAGTGACGAAGAAAACAAAGCTTAAGCCAAAGCGGGAGAACAACGCGAATGAAAGCAACGCCATGAGCAATTCGACGATAAAATAGCGCACCGAAATTCCTTCACTGCACGAGTGACAACGGCCACGAAGGATAAGATAACTAACTAGCGGGATATTATTGTAGAATGGAATCTCTGCCTTGCATTTAGGACAATGCGATGACGGTGACACAACTGATTGGCCGTTTGGAATGCGTGCGATGCACACATTCAGAAAGCTGCCAATAATAGCGCCAAAAACAAAAGACATCAGAGAAAACATTGTTATTGAAAGCCTGCTAGCTTGCACAACTGACGATAAACTTCGCGATTTTCTTTAGGCACGGGCTTATTGGAGAAAGATCGGTTCAAGCTCACGTCCGGAAAAGTATAATCCACCGCTGCACCCAAGGATGCGTTTAGGCGCTCCAGTGCGCTACCCTTGATGAATTGATCGTAGTGAAGAAATAGCCACTCTCCATCCTCTCTGTGTACGCGCAATATTCGCGCATACATCATCCGCCACACGTTAAGCGCTCTAGCAAAGCTCATCTTAAGGCTTTTAAGATAACTCGCTTTCCTGCATTCCTTAAGCATGCTTAGCGCGGTGCTGGCAGGATCGCGAAAAACGCATACGAACACCGTGTTTCTGAGAAATGGCCGCCAGGCCGATAACGTATAGGAGAAACGCGGGTCTTTGAAACAAAATGGTTCTCTACTAGTCATTATCCGGATTCTTTCAGAAAGGTGCCCCGGGCACGAGATTGCTGTTTTCAGGGGCACACAGGATAACCATCTTTGTCCTTCAATAGGACGAGACGACAAAAATTCTATTCCTAGTAAGTTTTTCCTCCCCGGGACCACGTAACCCAAAAGCTCCTCGTTAATCATGTTCACTTCGACATCCTCAAAAAAACCTTTCGGGTTGGACTTGCGCACGGCAATCAGATTGTCGCCCATAAAGTATCCGGCCTTAGCCAAGCTACCCGCAGCCATGCTAGTCCCGCTACGACCAGCGCCCAGTATCAAGCAATTCTTCATTCTTTATCGAGGATGTGAAATCGTCCCGTTATCAGAAACACTTGTAAGAGATTTGATTCGAACATCCCGTAGATACCAGCGGTTCGTCATCTCCAGTGATTAAGAGATTACTTAACCATTCGTGTTCGATCGATCCCGTCGTGCTACAGACCAACATGGTTTGAGCGTTTCGAGGCTCGCAAGCGCTGTAACGTGAGCTCCGATTATGGCAATTTCCTCTGCTCATCTTATAATAGCGCACAATGCCCTCCAGTAATGCACCACGCGTGAGTGTTGTCGTACCCTGTTTCAACTACGGGCAGTTTCTGAAAAGCAGTCTCGCGAGCATAACAGCACAAACGCTTAAACCCGTCGAGACTCTCGTGATCGATGATGGGTCGACGGACCGCGATACTCTCGCAATTCTACATGATTTGCCTAAATCCGGCATCAAAATTATCCGCCAAGAAAATCGTGGCTTAGCGGGAGCTCGCAATACAGGCATACGGGCATCGCACGGGGACTACATTTACTTTGTTGACGCGGATGACGTCTTGTTTCCCGAGTCTCTCGAAAAGTTAGCTGGTTTACTCGAGCAAAGAAACGATGCGATCGCCGCGTGTTGCGGGGTCAGACTGTTGGGCGGTGAGCAGAATGGAACAGAATGGCGCGCTTCCTATGACCCGTATCTCATCCTCGTGCAGAATACCTGGGCGGCTGGGCTCATGCTGCGCAAGCGAAGCATTGAAGAGCTTTCTCTGTGGTACGACGAATCGATGCGCCATGGCTATGAGGACTGGGAATTCAATATTCGGCTCGTTCAGACTGGACGTCCCATTCAGATCCACCCCGGCGCGCTTTATGATTATCGGATACATCGCGGTTCAATGCTGGTTTCATCGCGTCGTCGCCATGCGGAGCTGGTGGCCTACATTCGCCGGAAGCACCATCGACTCTATGCGGCTGAAAACTTGCAAAGACTGAAACAACAGCATCTCCCGGCCCTAAACACCCTAGTTCGCGGTGACGAAATATCTGACATCAAGACATCGCTCTTACGGCAGACTTTCAAGGACTACACTATTACCGAGGAATCTAATAGCTCACAGGTTCATGGGTATTGGCTTTCGCATGCCGGTACGGAAGCGCTTCGTCGTTTACCGCCCGAAGCGATTGAATGTGCGATGATGTTTCTCGAATTGAACAGGCATCAGTCGCACTGCGGATTGGCTGTGCGGCTGGACGGGAATCCATCGTACCGGGGAAGCGAGGGTCAGCGCGCAATGTTTCAACCCGTGGCGATGGTCACAAAGCAACATGGTTTGGAAGCTCCGTCTTCTGCTAATGGCATGTTTGCTAAGTTTGAAACACTCATATGTTTTTCCGATCAGGTCAGCAGTTCACAATCGGGCTGGCAGCCAGTCGAGCTCAATTTCGACGGCAAAAACAACTCCCATTTTCGTGACCTCGTCTCCGTTCGTAAGCGCTTCAGTTCAAAAATTGAGACATTGCTGGGTTCCCGTATCAAGATCGACCTGGTTCGTTTCTATGATTTTGTTTACTATCGAATACTCTTCTCGCCATCGGCTCTCTCGCTGCAAGACAAACTCGAACGCCAAATCGGTAGACGCGGACGAGCGGTCCTTTCGCGAATATTCTACGGTGCTTTTCTCGCTTTGCCTCCGTCGAGAGACACTGAATTCCACTGCGAGCGGAGGACAGATCCACTGCCGCTATTTTTCGACGCTGATGAGTCCGACACCAGCAAGAACACCCTTCTCATTGTTACCGGTTGGTTAAATCAAGGTGGGATTGAGCAAGAAATATTGGACCTCTGTCGCAATCTCGCTTCTTCGCGGTTCAAATTGGTCATTGCCACGACCCGGCAATCCTTCCATCCCTGGGAAAACGTACTTCGGCCGACTGGCCCGGCAATTTACCACCTCGCGAGCTTTCTCCGTCCGCACGAGATACCTTATGGTCTGGCACACCTGATTCTACAACACGGCATCAAGGTGATGCACATCATCCATTCTCGCGAGGCATACGTCGCGTTGCCCTTCCTCAAGCGCTTGTGTCCGTTTCTTGCCATCTCCGATCGGAACGTCACCGATGCGAGCGGGTTCCCGAAAATTTCAGCTCGCCTCGGACGCGACGCCATCGATTTAAGAACCGTCGGTCATCACAAGCTGGCACGCCAGATGTCCAAAGCCTATGGGCTTGCCGACGAAAATCTCAGAGTCATTTATGCGGGAACCGATCTTCAGCTGCCACAATTGGACGGCTCGATACATCCTCCGTTGCTTCATTCCCTCTGCGGCCTGCCCCAGGATGTGCCAATCGTCCTGTATTTGGGCAGGCTAGATCCCGAAAAGCGGCCGGAAATTTTCGTAAGAGTCGCCGATCGAATCTGCAAAATGCGCCCTGACTGTTTGGCCCACTTCGCAATGGCCGGCGATGGCGAAATGCGCGACAAAATCGCAGCGCACATCGCTAAGCTGGGACTGGGCGATCGAGTTCACTTGATTGGATTTCACCTCAACGGTTCTCAACTCATACGTGATAGCTCAATATTGATGATTACCTCGCGCTATGAAGGACTCGCGCTCGTCTCCTTCGAAGCGATGGCGGTCGGAACGCCACAAATCTCAGCTGATGTTGGCGGTCAGAGCGAGCTCGTCACTCCCGACATAGGCATTCTTGTTAAGACCGGGATCGGAGAAGTCGATCGATTTGCGCGCGCTTGCATCGAGCTGCTCTGTGATCACAAGCGTCGAGAATCTATGTCAGCCGCCAGCAGACAAAAATTCACCAAGCAGTACACGGCGGAGCATTGTTCTAGAGAGTACAGTCAGGTGTTTGAGGAGCTTGCCGAGTTGAGCCGTCGTCGTGGCGACGAACTTTCATTCCTTCGACCTCCTCATATTAACCCACTCAATGCTTTCGGATGATCTTCGGACGTGGATACATCAATTGAGATAGTCCTTCCAGCACGCGGCTCGACCCAATGGCTCCGCTCTAGCATGCAGAGCATACATGACCAAAGCCTCGCCCCGACCTGCATTACCCTAGTCGATGACGGAATGGATGACGCGAGATACGCCGAAAACTTAGGTAAAGACATGTTCGGAGTACGTTTCCGGCTTGTAAAAAACGCAGCCCAGGGAATTTCTGCCGCCCTAAACACAGCGATCCGGCAAAGTTCCGCCGAGTGGATCGCGAGGATGGATGCTGATGATGTTGCTCATCCGCAAAGACTTCAAAAACAGCTCGAATTTGTGAACGCACAAGCCTACGGCACCATCGGCTGCGGCACGCAAGTGAGATTCATCAACGGTGCGGGCGTCGTGCTCGATCGCTCGCGCTTGCCAACGGCGTGGCACGATATCATCAAGCAGATTCATTGCAGAACATCTTTTATCCACCCCACACTGCTGATTCGGAAAGATGTGCTTCTTGCAACGCCGTACCGATCCGCGATGGACGGCGCTGAAGACGTCGATCTTATCTTACGGCTGGCGGAAACGGGCAAAATTTTGAATCTCGACGAAGCGCTGCTCGACTATCGGCTCAACTCAACCCAAGAGAGCTTTCGCGCCAGGCCTAGACAAACCGCTCTTCAAGAACTGGCGTTTCGCCTGGCACGGGCGAGGCGTAAAACTGGCCTCGATCCACTCGCGGTTAACCCTGAGCTTGGCGAAAAATTTGTGCATTGGCGTTTGTCGGATCCCGCATATGTCGAGACCCGCTATTTTCTTACCGCGTTGCGATATCTGCGCGCTTATCTCCGCGGAAAAGACTTGAAAGGTTTTACACAACTCGCGCTCATCAGTTTGCAATGGTTACCTCTGCGGTCGTCGTCGATACGTCTGGGATGGCGCGTGTTGCGGCGTGCCGGCGCAGCGCTGATGGACCAAACCACTCCGTTCAACGAGCTTAATTGATGATGCATTGAGGTGTTGGCTTTTGCGCGTCTTAGTTCTCACCAAACGCCAATACATGGCGAAAGATCTGATCGAAGACCAGTTCGGCCGGTTTTGGGAGTTGCCCTTTGAACTGGCACGGCTCGGTCATCAAGTGACAGGGCTCACCTTAAGTTATCGCAGCCGCACTGAAGGAGAATTTATCGGCCGCGATGGACCGGATAACGTCCAACTGCCGTGGACCTCCGTCAATCTGATGCGCGGCTATTTTCCACAAATTGAGCGCTACGCGCGGCGTGCGCTCGGGATTGCGCGGCAATTTCATCCCGACGTAATTTGGAGTTGCTCAGATGCTTATCACGCTATCTTCGGGAGCTGGCTCGCCAGAAAGGTGAAGGCACCGCACGTAATCGATCTGTACGATAACTTCGAAGCGTTTAACGCGAGCAAAGTTCCCGGAGTGTTGCCGGCTTTCCGCCGAGTCTTAAAAGCGGCCGACGGCGTCACCGCATTCAGCGCCCGGTTAGCGGAACACGTGGAGCGATCCTATCGACGGACAAAGGCCACCACCGTTATCGAGAACGGTATTCGTAGCGATATATTTCGGCCGCGCGATAAGCACGGCGCCCGGCAACGACTCGGTTTGCCTACGGATAGCATCATTATTGGTACGGCCGGCGCATTGGATGAAAGCCGCGGCATCGAAACGCTTTTCCAAGCATATCAAGACTTGACACGTGAAATGGTCGACCTTCACCTCGCCGTCGCCGGCCCGCGTAGCGCCCGGCTAACGATTCCCCGCGGACCGCGAGTGCACGATCTCGCTAATTTGCCGCATGAAAATGTGCCTGAATTCCTAAATGCGCTGGACTTAGCTGTGATCTGTTACCGGAACTCGGCTCAAGGAGAGATTAGCTTTCCGCAAAAAGCCTACGAGATCGTTGCTTGCCGTATTCCTTTTGTCGCCGCCCGAGTGGGTTCAATGATTGAGTTTCTTGACAATTATCCCAACTGCCTCTTCGAACCCGAGAACCCAGCCAGCCTCGCCGAGGCGATTCGACGCCAGTTGATCGATAAGGCCATAGTGGATATTCCTGTACCCTCCTGGAACGACTCTGCGATTCGGCTAAGCACGTTCTTTCGACAACTATTGACCGACCGTCAGAGCTCCAACATGAGCTTTTCATAGGCGCGGCTAATGACCGGCCAGGAAAATTGCTCACGCACACGACTCCGCCCGTATTCTCCTAGCGCGGCGCGCCACGAGCCATCCCTTAAAAGCTCAATGATGGCTCGAGTCAAGCCCGAGTAATCGCCAGGCTCCACCAGGATGCCGCTATTACCATCCTGCACGGCGTCCGGAATTCCGCCGACGCGGGTCGCCACTACTGGCTTCCCGGCGCTAGCAGCTTCCAATGCAACGATGCCAAATCCCTCAACATCGTCTTGAAGATCCAAGCCTGGCAAAACAACAACATCGGAGATCTGGTACAACTTAATAATCTCATCGTCACAGACCGGACCGAGTAAACGCACTTGCTCCGTAATTCTTGCCCTACTAATTGCCGCTTCTATCTCACTCACTCTATCCTCGGAATGCACCAGTGAGTCGGTCGGAGCACCGCCAACGACCAAAAAACAGACTTCAGGCATTTCGCGCAGGATCCGAACCAATGAGTTCTCAATAAATTCTTTCACGCCTTTTCGTTTAGCCAAGCGACCGACGAAGAGAATGATTTTTCGCTCTGCTACGCCCAGGTTCTGCATGATCGCATTGACATCCACCGATCCCGTAAAATGCTCCGCGTCAACGCCTGGTGGGATAATCGCGAGTCGCTCGTGCAGAATGCCTCTCGCTTGCGCCAATTCAGCCGTGTAACCACTATTGGCGACGACATAATCGCAGTATTTTAACCAGCCCACACAAAGCTGACGATAGAGAAAGCCTCGATAAATTATATCCAACCCGTGTGCTTGCACGACGGCGCGCCTGCCGAACAAACGCGCGAGAACCAGCACCAGCGGCGTTGCCAAGACACTGCCAGCAAAGACGACAGTGATCCGGTCGTTCCGCGCTAACAGAATTGTTCCGCGCCAAAGCACGTAAATAGCAAAGCTGAATAAGCCGGGCAGTGGCGCGCGAAAAACATCGGCTTCAGATAAACTGCTCGCTGCCGAGTATGTCGTAATGATCTTTACGGAATGCTTTTTTCTAAGCTCTCGACAAAGACCTCCGAGGAGATTCTCGATGCCGCCGCGGCGCGGCGAATAGTTCCACGTGACGACCAGAATTTCCATCTAGTAAGCAACTAAGACTTGAGCTTACAAAGATGATAAATCTGATATTGCCAGGTGAGCGGCCAAATAGGCAGCGCCAGTGCTTGCGCCGCGCGGAGCGGCCACTGATGCCAGCGCCCAAGAAACAGCCAGGCAGAAGAGAGCACATGCAAATCACGCCAACGATAAAGAATTCTAAGCCCGGCAGACTCGAAAAGATCTTGCCACTCACGCACCGATCGAACATCTTCCCGTACCTTTGCCTGATGCGTTCCCGAGTAGAGCCCTAATCGGCGCGGCAAAAAACCGGCATTGGGCACCAGAAGTAAAAATAAAGCGCTGGGCTTGGCAACTTTGGTCATTTCGTGGAGAGCGCCTCGAGGATCTGGAAAATGCTCCAAGGCACCGAGGCAGGAAACAAAGTCAAACTGCTGATTATTGAGCGGGAGCTGTTCGGCGGTGGCGCAATAAAAGCCGCCGCGCGGCAAGTATTTTCTGCATACCTGCAACGCTACTGCGGAGATATCGACACCGGCGGTCTCACCGCCAAGGGCGCTTACGGATCGCAGCCACTCGCCTTGACCACAGGCGACATCCAAAACTTTTTGTCCCTGCCACGGCCCCAAGCGGCGGGCCAAACGGCGCAGATGACCTGAGACACAAGACGATTTAATACTATGGCGATGATAGACGCCATCGTAAAAACGTCTTACGTTTTCTGTGTCGACGGTCATGAGAGCACTGCGCGTTAACGGTCGATTTCGCCGTGAAACTCGACCGGATGTCCGCGTCGCTCCATGCGTAGCAACGCGATCTGCTCCGAGATCAAACCGAGCATGAATATGATGACAGAGGTGGTCAGGGCGAACACTGACATGTTCGTGAAGCGATTCTGCGTGTAATAGGTATACGCATAGTTGCTCAGGCCCGCGACGAAGAAAAATATACTGACCGGCAAGAACACGCGAAACGGCGAAAATAGCGTCGCGATTTTAGTGATGATCAGCAGAAAACGAATACCATCGGTGAGCAGACTTATTTTACTGCTGCCGGCGCGGTAGAGAGTTTGAATCGGCACGTATTTAACCGTGAATCCGGAGCGCAGAAAAGCCAGGGTCAAGGTTGTCGGATACGAAAACGTGTTGGGCAAAAGATCGAGAAAATTGAGCGCATTGCGCCGCGAGAGGACGCGAAACCCCGAGGTGAGATCCTGGATTCTAAATTTGGTGACGTACGAGGCGAACAGGTTATAGAGCAGGTTTGCTGCATAGCGATGAAATCTCAGTTTAGACCCTTTGCTGCGCGCCCCGATAACCATGTGATACTCGGCCGATACTTTGAGCAGCCGGGGTATGTCTTCCGGTTTGTGCTGTCCGTCGCCATCCATCAGGACAAGCAGTTCTCCTCGTGCTGCCCGGATGCCGCTCTTCACGGCGGCACCGTTGCCGATGTTATAGGGATGGCGTACGACACTCGCGCCGGCATTGAGCGCCGCCTCGGCGCTACCGTCCGTGGAGCCGTCATCAACGACAATAACTTCCGCCTGCCCAAGATTGAGCGTGCGTACTCTGTCGAGCAATCCCGGCAAAACCTCGGCTTCGTTGAATACGGGAATAATGATGGACACCGCGCAATGGCTAGCCATGGAGTTCATAGACAGCGTGGCCGCGGTCCCGAAACAGCAACGTGAGCCGGTTCTGGGCAAACTGATTCCAAACTGCCGCTTGGCCCGGGCTCAGGTTCTGGGCTAAAAAAGTGGTTAGCAGATCCTCACGCGCGATAAAGTGCGTAATGTTTTTTTCCCTCATCAGTCGAACGATCTGATCGGCGTGTTGAGCTCGAGTTATGGCAGCGAGTAAGTACCACGGCAGATCACCGCCGTCATGAAAATAGTTCCGGTCGCAATAATACGCTCTCCGGCCAATAAAGAGAAGATAAATTCGCGCACTCGGCGGGGTCGAGTGATTGATATATTGGAACGCGCTGTATTCAGGAAGCATCCGGTCCAGGTAGACATTCCGCGTTTCGGCTCCAGAAAGAAACCCAATCGGCGCCGCTTCTCGGAAGTAATGCCAAACGTACTTGCCATGCCAAATGCCCACGGCGACAATCACCGCGAACAGGTAAATCGGGCGTTTGATATCAAGATAAACATTGAATACGCCGTAGACGGCTAAAATAATGAGAGGTGGAACGATCGGTAAAATGTATCGTATGCGCATATCAACAAGAAATAACGCGTAGAAAAGAAAAATTGCCGCGAAGCCGACGAGGAGCTTTTTGTCCTCCAGCCACTTACCTTTAAAAGCCCATGGCAGGAATACGATGAGAACCGGCGTCAGCACGCCGTCGAAGAACTGCGGACGATCGTCCTGACCGGAAAAGAAAATCCTTAGTGGCAGGGCGAGAATCTGCGCGAGGCTCTCGTCGTAGAGCCAGTGCCGTTTTTGCAGGATGCCAACCCCATTGAAACTAGGACTCAACGTGGTCGTGCCCGTGTTTGACAAAAACCACGAGTTCAACAGAGGAAAGAACGGATTACCGGTCTGGACCCAGTTCTTGATCACCCAAGGCACAAAAGGCAACAGCGTGAAACCTAGAAACAAACCGATTTCACAGCTGATCTCCGCGACTCGCCGACGCGGCCGGCGCACGATCACGAGCAGGAAGAGCATGCCGATCACCAGAGCGGCGAGCAATCCATTGGGCTTGGTCGCGAGCGCAAAACCGAGTGATACTCCGGCGCAACTTAACCAGAATAACCCAGCTCTTTGCTCGCGCCAGGCAAGCAAGCACAGCAGCGAAGCCGTTGTATAAAATGTAAGTCCGAGGTCAATGTAGCCCCAGTGACTCAGTCGGGCGATGGCGGGCATCGATAAGTAAAGCAACAAGCCAAGGAGCCCATACACAGTATTTAGGCGACGACTTAAATATGCGAACAGCAGCAACCCCGTAAGCGAGGCGAACAAACCGTGAATTAGTTTGGGAACAAAATCATAGCCCCAATAGACCCACGGTGTGTAGAGCATGTCGAGGAGCATGGGATAATATGCGTAGGGCGCAATTGGCACCTGGATGATCCGCCCTGCATCCGCGTAAAGTTTAGGAATGGCTAAATGATGGGTCAGCTCGTCACGGCTGGTAGGAGGCAACAGCCCAAGCGCAATTTGCGTAACGATCAGAACGAGAGTCGCTGCCCAGAGGATCCGGCCAAGCCAATTTGTCCGCGTTGGAATGCTGAAAAATTTCGCGAGAAAAAATAACGCACTGAAGCCTAATGCAGCGGCGACGCCGGCATTCAGCGAAAAATTATCAACATAACCGGCGAAGCCAAATAGAAAATAAAGCGTCGCGCTGACGCCTAGCAGGCACCCCACGAGAACCGTTCGCAACAGAAGAGTGGAGAATCGCTCTTCCATCAGCTTTCGCGAATCGTCCGCTTGGTTATCGCGTCGGTTGACGCGCGAAGGCTCATTCCCGTGAGAATCCCCACCGAAGAACTGGCGATGTGAGCAAATCGAGTATTGACAAAGAGCGGACTA
>AR_comb_assmDRAFT_10462453_pt1 | contig 13020 bp, 17 predicted proteins | sample ArasoioldDNA_FD_10543 | JGI IMG/M metagenome (IMG submission 10543) | reverse complement strand
CCCTTCCCGCCGGCGACCGATTGGGGCGCCGCCGGATCGGCGCTCGGCCTCGCGGTCCACTTTGCGCTGATGGCGATCATGGTCTCCGCATTCGTCATTGCCGCGCGGCAGGTGCCCGCATTCACCGACAATCCGTGGCTCTGGGGCCTGGTCTACGGGCTTGTCACTTATGTCGCGATGAACCTGATCGTCGTTCCGCTGCGCTTCCCCGCCGCCTGGCCGCCCAAGGCGCTGTCGGTCGGAACGCAGCTGTTCGCGCACATCGTCCTCGTCGGCTGGCCGACGGCCTTCATCGCGAGGCGCTATCTGAGGTTCGGTTGAAGACACTTTCTACTGTTGTTGCGGCTGTGTAACATATGGGCATGCCGACAACCGCCGCGCCGCCCTGGACCTATGTTGGACTGCTGATCGCGCTGTTCGGCATTCCGGCGATGACGACGCTTCATCGTATGCTTGCGCCCGACCCGACTGCGACCGGCGGGATCGTCGCTCGCGAGATCGCGATTCTGGCCATCACCGGACTGCTGCTATGGGTAGTCACCAGGGGCGAGCGACTTCCCCTCTCCTCGATCGGCTTTCGCACCGACCATGTCGGGCGGTCGCTGGCATGGTCGCTTGCTATCGCCGCACTTTGTCTGGCTGCTGCGGTCGGCATGCTTGCGATCTACGGCGCGATGGGCATTCACTACGGCGAAGGCCAGTCGATCTCCCGGGCCCTTCCCGTGACGACCCTGGCTGTGGTCCGCGCGGGCATTTCCGAGGAGGTGCTATACCGCGGCTATGCGATCGAGCGGCTCCAGTCGCTGACGGGCAGCAAATGGATCGCCGTCGCCATCTCCCTGCCGCTCTTCGCCGCGTTCCATTTCCGGCAGGGCCTTGCTGGCGTGGTGCTGGCGTTCGTCCTGGGCGGGATTCTCACCGCCTTCTATCTGTGGAAGCGCGATCTCCTCGCCAACATGGCCGGGCATTTCCTCGTCGACTTCATTCCCAACGTGCTTCTCGTCGGTCTGGGGGTCGTCAAATAGCTACTTGAGAATGGTTCTCATTAGCGCTAAATTGCGCCCATGATCGTCTGCGTCTGCAACCGGATCACCGAGAAGGAAGTGCGCGAGGCCGCGCACAAGGGCGCCCGCACGCCCGAAGCAGCCTATGAGAAGCTCGGCTGCGAAGTTCAGTGCGGCTGCTGCCTCGACTATGCGCAGGACGTGATCGACGAGGAATGCGGCAGGAAGCCTGCCCACCTTCGCCTCGTCGCCTGACTTGACCACCGCTGATTGACGGAGCATCCGCCCTCTCGCGACGCGGGAGGCGTAGATGAAGGGCGACAAGAAGGTCCTCGAGCTGTTGAACGAGGCGCTCAAGAACGAACTCACCGCGACCAACCAATATTGGCTGCACTATCGCTTGCTCGACAATTGGGGCGTCCACAAGCTCGCCCAGTTTGAGCGCTCCGAATCCATCGACGAGATGAAGCACGCCGACCAGCTGGCCGAGCGCATCCTGTTCCTCGATGGCCTGCCCAACTTCCAGGCGCTCGGGCGGCTTCATATCGGCGAAGATGTCCAGGAAATCCTGAAGGGCGACATGGAGCTGGAGATCGAGGCGCTGAAGCAGCTCAAGGGGGCGATCGCGCACTGCGAGAAGGTCCACGACTATGTCAGCCGCGATCTCTTCTCCGACATCCTCGAGAATGAGGAGAAGCATATCGACACGCTGGAGCAGCAGTTCGAGATGATCGGCCGCATGGGGCTGCAGAATTACATCCAGCTTCAGAGCGAAGCCGCCGAAGATTAGATCCGGCCGAACCCCTGGTTCGTCGCCTTCCGCCCAAAGCCCGTCGGGCTGGTGCGCTTCATCAGCGGGTTGGTCGCCTTGTCGAACAGCGCCACCGTCTCCTGGAACAGGCGGCGAAGCTCCACGACCTGCGGCACGAGCTCATCCGGGAAGCGGTGAGTCTCGACGCAGAGGCGGGCCGTGCTCTCGATCAGCTCGGCAATCTTGGCGATCGGCTCGGCGCCTAGCTGGCGCGATTCGCCCTTGATGGTGTGCGCCGGGAGCACGAGTGACGTTGTGTCCTCGTCGCGCATCGCCTGCTCGATCTGCGCGATCGACCGCTCTCCGTCCTCGCGAAAGTAGCCGAGGATTCGGATGAAGCCCGGACCAAGCTCGGACCGGTACTTCTCGAAATGCGCCCAATCGACAATGTCCGGCAGTGCGTCTTCCAATGCCCAATCCCTTTCGGGACACGCGGTCCCACTGCCGGATTGGTACCCCTCAAAGGGTAAACTTTGACTTAGCGCCGCCCCTTTGCCGGTCGATCGAACGGATTGCTGCGTCCACGGAAATCGAGGCGCAACGGCACTGCGCCGAGCTTCAGGTCGCGGCGCATCGCGTTCAGCAGGTAGCGGCGATAGCTGTCGGGCAGCTCTTCCAGCCGGTTGCCGAAGACAACGAAGCTCGGCGGGCGCGACTTCACCTGGGTGATGTAGCGCAGCTTGATGCGCTTGCCCTTGGGCGCGGGCGGCGGGTTGGCGTCGACGGCGTCCTCAAACCAGCGGTTGAGCTCGCCGGTCGGAACGCGCTTGCCCCACGCTTCCTTCAGCTCGAGCGCAACCTGGAGGACGGTGTCGATGCCCTTGCCGGTCTTGGCGGAGACGGTGAGCAGGGGCACGTCCCTCAGCTGCGACAGGCCCTCGACGAGTGCCGCCTTGACGCCATTGAACAGCGATGAGGCATTTTCCGCGACGTCCCACTTGTTGAGCGCGAGGATCAGCGCCCGCCCCTCCTCGATCACTTGGCTGGCGATCCTGAGGTCCTGCGACTCGAGACCGCGGGTGGCGTCGAGCAAGAGGACGACGACCTCCGCATAATCGATCGCGCGCTTGGTATCGGCGGCGGAGAGCCGTTCCAGCCTGTCGTCCACCTTGGCGCGTTTCCTGAGGCCGGCAGTGTCGACCAGCCGTACGGGATGGCCGCTCCATTCCCATTCGAGGCTGATCGAATCGCGCGTGATTCCCGCCTCGGGCCCGGTGATCATCCGCTCCTCGCCGAGCATGCGGTTGACGAGCGTCGACTTGCCGGCGTTCGGCCGCCCGACGATCGCGAGATGCAGCGGCGCGTGCTTCGCGGCTTCTTCGTCGTCCGCGTCGAAATGCTCGTGCTCGACGTGCGGGCGAAGCTCTTCGAACAGCTCGGCGACGCCTTCGCCATGCTCGGCGCTGATGCCGATCGGTTCGCCGAGGCCGAGGCGGTAGGCGTCGAGAATCCCGGATTCGCCCGCGCGCCCTTCGGCCTTGTTGGCGACGACGATCACCGGCGTCGTCTCGACGCGCAGCCAGCGGCCGATCTCCTCGTCCAGGGGTGTAACGCCTTCGCGGGCGTCGATCAGGAACAGCGCCGCGTCGGCCTCGCGCACCGCGGCCTCGGTCTGCTTGCGCATTCGGCCCGGCAGGCTGCCCGGGTCTTCGTCCTCGAAGCCCGCCGTGTCGATCAGGCGGAACTCGAGCCCCAGCAGCTTCGCATCGGCCTCGCGCCGGTCGCGGGTGACACCGGGCTGGTCGTCAACCAGTGCGAGCTTCTTGCCCACGAGCCTGTTGAACAGGGTCGATTTTCCGACGTTGGGCCGGCCGACGATGGCGACGGTGGGCAAAGGCATGGCGCCGCCGATAGCAGCGCCCAGCCCTTAGCGGAACGCGTAGAGGTGCGCGTTGTCGTCGAGGACGTAGAGCGTCGAATTGGCGACCACCGGCGGCAGGCTGATTCCGGCCTTGAGCTGGGTCTGGCTCTGGAACGAGCCGGTCGCCGGATCGATGTTGATGATCGCCCCGTTCGAGCCGGTGAGGATCAGCCGGTTACCGGCGAGGACCGGGCCCGAATATTCGATCAGCCCCTTTTTCGACTTCGCATGCTCGAACTGCGGCAGCGAGGCCAGCCAGCGCACATGCCCGTTGCCGCGGGCGACACATGCCAGCTTCGCATCGTCGGTGACGACGAAGATCCAGTCGCCGGCGACCCACGGGGTCGAGATTCCGGCGATGTTCAGCTCCCACTGGCGCTGGCCCGTGGTGATTTCGAGCGAGACCATGCGCCCTCCGCCGCCGACGGAAATCACCTGGCCGCTGTCGATCACAGGATCGGCGTCGATGTCGGAGAGGGCCGAGACGCTGGTGCGGATGCTGGTGCGCAGCAGGGTGTCCTGCCAAACCTGCCGACCATTTTCGTAACGATAGCCGTTGAGCTCACCGGACGAATAACCGGCGACTACCGTTCCCTGCCCGGCGGCAGGCGCCGCAGAGCCGAACACGCCCGCAATTTCGAGCGAGGCCGCCTGGGACCAGTTGGTCGATCCGTCCGCCTCCTTGAGCGAGTAGATCTGGTTGTCCTGGGTCATCACGTAGACGGCGTCGTTGGCCAGCGTCGGCGCGCCGCGCAGCGGCCCGGCGGGGCGGACCTGCCATAGGATTCCGCCGGTCGTTTCGTCGAGCGCGGCGACATAGCCGAGCCCGTTCGTCGCGTAGATCCGGCCGTTATGGTAAGCGATTCCGCCGCCGTAGAGCGAGGCTTCGTTGCCTCTGTCGTTGGGTGTCTGGCTCGCCCAGAGCTGCGCCCCGTTGCGCGCGTCGAATGCGCGGACCGCGCCGAGCGTATCGATCACGTAGATGCGGTTGCCCGCGACGACCGGCGGCGAGGCGAGGCGCGCCGTCAGCGTACTCCCGCGGCCGGCCTGGACGCTGAACGCCGTCGCCAGATTGGTGCCGAGCGCGAGATGGCCCATCGACTTGGACGCATTGCCGCCCGACTGCGCCCAGTCGGCATTCGCGATCGGCGCGGGAAGGGTCATCGGCAGCGCCGCGGTCGCGGGATCGACCTCGATGTCGCCCTCGGAGGTCAGCACCGGGATTCGCTCACCGAGCACCGGGGTCTTGGGCTTGCCCTTCTTCAGAAGGCTGCAGCCGCTGGCGGCGAAGGCAGCGGCAATCAGGATCGCAACGCGAAGATGCTTATGCTTGGTCATCTTGTTTCCTATTGGGCCGGGGCCGAAGCGATCTGGCTCGCGTCCACGCCGAGGCTGGAAGCCATCTGGATGGAGCGGGCGCGGATCTGGTCCGGAACGGTCTTGTCCTTGGCAATGGCGGCATAGATCTGGCCGGCCTCGCCCTTCTTGCCCTGCTTGATCTTGGCCACCGCGGTCATTTCACCGGCGCTTCCGAACCAGGGCTCGCCGGGCTTCGCCAGCGGCGCCATCCGGGAGATCACCTCATCGGGCTTGAGTCGGTCGAACTCGAGCATCGTCTGGCGAATGAGGGCGATGTCGCGATAGGTCTTGGGCAGCCCGTCGTCGTTCGCGATCTCGCGATACTTGGCGGTGGCGAGCTTGAGGTCGTTGCCCTGGACGGCGACCGCGGCGCGGGTGAACATGGCCGCGGCTCGGACCGCCTTGCTGCGGCTCTTGGCAAGCTCGTCGAGCTTCTGCGGAGCGGCGGTCGTATTGCCCCCGGCGATGTCTTTGTAGACCTCGGCGAGTTGCTCGACCTGCTGCCCCGACTGCTGGACCTGGCGCTGCTGCCAGTAGATCCAGCCGCCGCTGGCGGCGAGGAAGAGCACGACCGCGGCGATGATCCAGCCGCCATATTTCTTGCCGAAATCGCGCATCTGGTCGCGGCGCAGGTTCTCCTCGACCTCGCGGACGAATGTCTCGTTCATTTCCGGGGGTTGCGCCAACGACGTGCCTCAGTCCGAGTTACTTGGGGATGCTCATGGGCGCAGCTTCCTTCCCCACCCTTGATGAACGGAAGCTGGCGGCGCTTCGTCTAGCCGCTGGTTCGAAAAACGCAAAGGGCGATTAGCTCTTGGGCCGGTAGGTCTGGTCGGCGGTCGGGAAAGCGCGCGAGCGTACCTCGTCCGCATAGGCCGCCGCGGCCTCGCCGATCCGGCCGGCGAGGTCGTCGTAGCGCTTCACGAAGCGCGGCGTGCGCTCGAACATCCCGAGCATGTCATCGGTGACCAGAACCTGGCCGTCGCAATCGGGCGAAGCGCCGATGCCGATGATCGGCACGTGAATGTCGCGCGAGATGTCGGAGGCGAGACTTTCCATCACGCCCTCGACGACGATGCAGAAGGCGCCGGCCCTGGCGACCGCATGCGCGTCGCGGTTGATCTTGGACGCCTCGTCCTTGCCCTTTCCACGCGCGCCATAGCCGCCGAGGATGTTCACCGCCTGGGGCGTGAGGCCGACGTGGCCGATCACGGGGATTCCGCGGTGCGTCAGGAACTCGATCGTCTCGGCCATTGCCTCGCCGCCCTCGAGCTTCACCGCCGCGCAGCCCGTCTCCTTCATGATCCGCGAGGCGGAGTCGAAGGCCTGCGCCGGCGATTGCTCGTACGATCCGAAGGGCATGTCGACGCCGACCAGCGCATGCCAGCTTCCGCGCACGACGGCGGCGCCGTGGGCGCACATCATCTCCATCGTGACTGGGATGGTGGAGGGCAGGCCGTAGATCACCTGCCCCAAGCTGTCGCCGACCAGCAGCATGTCGCAATGCGGATCGAGCAGCTGCGCCATCCGCATGGTGTAGGCGGTGAGCATCACGATCGGCTGCTCGGTCTTTCCATCGATCTTGCGCGCGAGGATCGACGGGGCCGTCACGCGCTTGCCAGGCACCGGCGAAGGCGTGGCGCGGCTGGTCGAGGTGTCGATGGTGAAGGTCGACATGCGGCGGGCTTCTAGCGCTTTTGTTGCGCTGCGGCAAAAGCTCCTAGCGAAGCCAGCCGCGCTGGCGCGAATGGCGCGCGAACCAGTAGATCGTCCACGTCAGGGCGGACACGACCATGGCGACGAGCAGGTCGTTGGCCGACATATTTTCCCTGAGCGGCGTGACGAGGATCAGTCCGGCAAGCCAGATGAGAACCGCGATCAGAGATACGAGCAGCGCCCATTCGCCGAGCCGGCGCCGCATCACGAGCAGGACCGTGCCACCAAGGCCCGCGAATACGGCGACCCCGTAAGCGATCTTCACCCACGTGGGCTCCGCCAGATAGGCAGCCCGCTGGTCGAGCGGCATCGCGTTGGGATCGGCGAAGATGTGCATGACGAAGCTCACCACGCCGAAGCCCATGAACAAGAGCGAGGCCACCGCCGCGATGATGAACCAGGGCGCGATCGGGCGCGGCGTGAAGCGGTCGTCACTGTCCATTCGGCCCCCCATTCATCCCGCCGATCCGCTCTTCCCATTCCGCCCCCTGCGCGAGGGAGATCGAATCGAGCACCGCGGTGCTTTGATCGCGCATGATCGTGAACGCCCGCCGGATCGCGCAGGTCGCCTCGTCGTGGCAGTCGCCGCAGGGCGCGTAGAAGTTGACGCTGGCGCAGGAGACGAGCGCGATCGGTCCTTCCATTGAGCGGACGATTTCGCCGAAGGAAATCTGCTCGGCCGGCCGCGACAGCTTGTAGCCGCCCTTGGGCCCGCGGGCGCTCTTCACCAGTCCGGCCTTCTTGAGATCCAGCATGATGAGCTCGAGATATTTGGGCGGGACGCGCTGCGTCTCGGCGATCCGGCTCAATTGAACCGGAGCGCCGCTTTGCTCCTCCGCCAGGAACAGCAAAGAGCGCAAGGCGTAGCGGGTCTTCTGCGCGATCATTCGCGATAAATCGTAGCGCCGGAACAGCGCTAGGCAAAGGCGTTGCCGTGCGATGGGCAACGTCGCTGATGCGACGGCTGGCAGCAGCCGCGCAGCGCGTCGTTCGTTGATGCGTGGAGGGCCTCTCAGGGCCGTACCACTGCAGGGAGAGACGATCAATGGCACAGCATGGCTATCTGGGCGACGGCTACGGCACGCATGGCGAATATGACCCGGATCGCGACGAGCGCGATCGGGACCGCGACCATGACCGCGAGCGCGGCTGGCGCGGCGAAGGCGGAATGATGTTCGGCGGGCGCGACCGTGACCGCTCCGACGCGGATGAATGGTTCGGCGGCCGCGAGCGCGGCGGTGACCGCGGCTCCTGGCCTCAGCGTCATCAGGAAATGAGCCGCACAGGCGGCGAGCGTGGCTTCGGCAGCTTCGGCGAACGTAGCGATTGGGAGCGCGGCCGCACGAGCTTCGGCAGCAACCAGGACGATCATTATCGCAGCTGGCGCGACAAGAAGATGGCCGCGCTCGACAGCGACTATGCCGACTATTGCCGCGAGCGCGAGCAGCAGTTCCACAGCGACTTCGACGACTGGCGCCGGCAGCGGCGCGGCAACCCCGAACCTCTTCAAGCGGGCAGGACGCAGAGCGGCCAGTCGCTCGATCCTAGCGGCATGACGCAGGCCGAGAACGAGGCGAACGAAGCCCCCACTAGCGAGGCCGATGCGCTGTCGACGGCGACGCTCGGCACCTCGGGTGGACGCAGGCGGTAGTTCGGACCGGGCGGGGCTTCCACGAGCCCCGCTTATCCTTCGATGATGACCTTGGAGCCGATCTTGGTCAGGCCGTAGAGCTTCTCGGCGAACTTCATCGGCAGGCGCATGCAGCCGTGGCTCGCCGGGTAACCGGGGTTGACCCCGCCGTGGAAGGCGATGCCGTAATTGTCGATGCGCTGCATGAAGGGCATCGGCGCGTTGTCGTATTTCTTCGAGCGGTAGAATGGCCGCTTCTCGAGGATGGTCCAGAAGCCGTATGGCGTGACCATCCCCCGCTTGGCGCTGGACAGGGTCGATGCTCCGACGAGCTGCTCGCCGCGATAGACGTAAGCCATCTGGGTCAGGAGATCGACGACGACACGCGTGTCGCCCTCGGCGGGGATCGAGCTCGCCCAGAGATATTGGCCGGGCTTGAGGCCAACCCTGCCGAATTCCGCGACCATGTCGCGGTGTGCCTTCGGAGCGGCTCCCTGGGTCCAGTGGTAGGGGACGGGTTGAGCCATGGGTGCCCGCGGCGCCTGGGTCGCACGCACCGCTTTCGGCTTGCCGTGGCCGAACAGGCGGAACTTGGCCTCGGACGCGGTCGAGGAGACGGCCAGAGCCGCCAACATCACCGCGATCATCGTCCGATACATCATCGACGCCACAGAACGCCCTCGATCGATTGCTGTTTCGTTAAGGACAGCCGAAATCGCGCGGGCAAGTCAATCCGGCGGTAAACGCCAAGTTACTGTTAACCGGCGCAATTACTCCCAGCTGGTCGCGCCTTTGGGGAAGCCATCGCGCTGCACTCGCACGATGCAGAAACGCTGCCCGCTCGGCGCGCGCATCACGACCCAGCGCTCCCTGCGCTCGTCGACCGTGGCGCCGAGCTTCTCGAGGCGCGTCACCTCGGCCGGGATATCGTCGGTCTCGATGTCGATGTGCACTCGGCTTTCGTGGTCGACGCGCTGGACCTGAATATCGATCTCGTCCGGGCGTTCCTCTAGCATCACATAGTCGCCGCGCGTGCCGGGATGATGGGGGTCGACCGGACGACCTAGCGCCTCGGCCCAGAAGCGCGCCGCCTCCTCGATATCGTCGACGTTGCAGTCGATCAGGATGCCGTTGATGCGCGAGCGGTGCATATCATTCCCATTCAATCGTGCCGGGGGGCTTCGACGTATAGTCGTAGACCACGCGGTTGATGCCGTTGACCTCGTTGACGATGCGGGTGGCGACGCGGCTGAGGAAGGCGGGATCGAACGGGTAGACGTCGGCGGTCATCCCATCGACCGATGTGACCGCACGCAGGCCGCAGACATAATCGTAGGTGCGATAGTCGCCCATGACGCCGACCGTGCGCACGGGCAGGAGCACCGCGAAGGCCTGCCAGATCGCATCGTACAGGCGGGCGTTGCGGATCTCCTCGAGATAGATGGCGTCGGCGCGGCGGAGAATGTCGCACTTCTCCTGCGTGACCTCGCCGGGGATGCGGATGGCGAGGCCCGGGCCGGGGAACGGGTGGCGCTGGACGAAAGCGTCCGGCAGCCCGAGCTCGCGGCCGAGCTCGCGAACCTCGTCCTTGAACAGCTCGCGCAGCGGCTCGACCAGCTTCATGTTCATCCGCTCGGGAAGGCCGCCGACATTGTGGTGGCTCTTGATCGTCACCGACGGCCCCCCCGTGAAGCTGACGCTCTCGATCACATCGGGATAAAGGGTGCCCTGGGCGAGGAAATCGGCGCCGCCGATCTTGTTCGCCTCCGCCTCGAAGACGTTGATGAATTCGGCGCCGATGAATTTGCGCTTCGCCTCGGGCTCGGTGACGCCTTCGAGGCCGCCGAGGAAATCGGCGCCGGCGTCCACGTGTACGAGGGGGATGTTGTAGCTGTTGCGAAACAGGCTCACGACCTGCTCAGCCTCGTTCGCGCGCATCAGGCCATGATCGACGAAAACGCAGGTCAGTTGCTCGCCGATCGCCTCATGGATCAGCACCGCCGCGACCGCGCTGTCGACTCCGCCCGAGAGGCCGCAGATCACCCTGCCCTTGCCCACCTGTTCGCGGATTTCGGCGATCTTCGCGTCGCGGAAGCTCGCCATCGTCCAGTCGCCCGCGCAGCCGCAAATATGCCGCGCGAAATTGGCCAGGAGCTTGCCGCCGTCAGGCGTGTGCACCACCTCGGGGTGGAACATTACGCTGTAGCGGTGCGCGCCCTCGTTCGTCGCGATCGCGAAGGGCGCGCCTTCGGACTTGGCCACCACTTCGAACCCCGGCGCGAGCGTCTCGACGCGGTCGCCGTGGCTCATCCAGACCTGGTGTTTCTCGCCGACGTTCCACAGGCCGTCGAACAGCGCGCTCGGCGCAGTCACCTCGATGAAGGCGCGGCCGAATTCCTTCTGGTCGGACGCGACCACCAATCCGCCGAGCTGCTGGTGGAGCGTCTGCTGCCCGTAGCAGATGCCGAGCAGCGGAACGCCGCTGTCGAACACGATCTGCGGCGCGCTCGGCGCATCCTCCCACATCACTGACGATGGCCCGCCTGAGAAGATCACGCCCCTCGGCTTCATCCGCTCGAAGGCTTCGACGGCGGCGTTGAACGGCACGATCTCGGAATAGACTCCAGCCTCGCGCACGCGCCGCGCGATCAGCTGCGTGACCTGGCTTCCGAAGTCGATGATGAGGATTGAGTCTGCGGGCTGGACCGTCATGTCGGGCCGATAGAGAGCATCGCCACGAGAGTAAAGTTAAGTGTGCGCTTAACTGTCTTGACTCGTCCGGCGCGACTCGATACTTAAGTGTGTGCTTAACGATTCGACCGAGCTAGATCGCGCCTTCCAGGCTCTCGCAGACCCTGCGCGGCGCGGAATGCTTGCCCGTCTTGCCCGCGGACCTGCGTCGGTCAGCGAGCTTGCGGAGCCGCTGAGAATGAGCCTGCCGGCGGTGCTTCAGCACCTCCACGCGCTCGAGCACAGCGGCCTGATCCGGAGCGAGAAGAAAGGCCGGGTACGTACCTGCCGGCTGCAACCGGGCGTGCTGGCGGCGGCCGAGCAATGGCTCACCGACCGCCGCTCCGAATGGGAGATCCGCCACGACCGGTTCGAGGAATATGTGATGCAGCTGAAAGACAAGGAGAAAGAGGAATGACCGATAATCTTGACCTGGTGCTGGAACGCACGATCGATGCCCCAGTCGCGCTGGTGTGGGAGGCGTACACGAACCCCGAGCATTTGAAGCGGTGGTTCGCGCCGAAGCCTTATGAGATCAGCGAGATCGAACTCGACCTGAAGCCCGGCGGGGTTTTCCGGATCCGCATGGTCGGGCCTGACGGCTTCGACACTGGCCATGGAACGCCGGGCTGCGTGCTCGAGGTTGTCGAGGGCCGGAAGCTCTCTTGGACCAGCGCGCTTGGCCCGGGCTACCGGCCCAACGAGTTGGCGACCGAGGGCTGCGAATCTTTTCCGATGACTGCTGTCATCACCTTCGCCGACGCGGGGAACGGGAAGACCGCCTACAAGGCCGTCGCCTTGCACAAGGACGAAGCCGACAAGGACAGGCACGAGAAGATGGGCTTCCAGGACGGCTGGGGCACCACTGCCCGCCAGCTCGAGGAGCTTGCCAAGAGCCTCGCCGTCAACGCCTGACGCACAAACGAAAATGCGCCGGACTCCATCGCTGGAGCCCGGCGCATCCGTGACGAAACTCTAGTCCGTCTTAGTAGCGGCGATAGCCGTAGGCTGCGTACGGATTGTTCGGATCGTACGTGTTGTACTGGCCGTACTGACCGTAGGGCGTGTAGCCGTTGTAGCCGTAGTTCACCTCGGCCCGGTCGATCGACACGCTGGTGATGAACCCGCGGTAGTCGGTCCGGCAGCGGAAGGTGAGGTCGACGGCGTTGCCGGCGTAACCGGTCGCACCGCTGTTCGCGACACCGCGAACCGTCAGGCCGCCGTTGTTGCGCGGCTCGACCTGGCTGATGCCGAGCACCTGGCCGCGGGCGTAGCCGTTGTAGCCATAGGCGGCATAGCCGCCGTTGAGGCGCGCCTGGACGGCGTTCACGCACTGGCCGACAGCCTGCTGACTGTTGACGCCGTAATTGCCATAGCCGTTGTAGCCATAGCCTCCGCCGAGCACCGAATTGATGATCTGGCCGACGACGTTGCCGCCGTTGCCGTAACCGTAACCGTAACCGTAGCCCGGATAATATTGCGCGGCGGCGGGCGCCGCACTGAACAGCGCGGCAGCGACAACGCCACCCGCCAAAATCTTGGTCAAAGCCCTCATGGCCCTCTCCTCGAAACAACAGTCCCGGCTTGCCGCATGAACGCACGGCGCCCCAGTTAGGAGCCGGTCTATCGTTACGCCGCTGCACCCTTCCTGAATGTAAAGAAAGCTTTCCGTTCAGCTTGGTTAACGGGCGCCCTCGAGACCGGTGAAGTGGCCGAGGAAGGAGTAGACGTCCGAATATTCCTCGATGATCTTGGTGATCGGCTTGCCGCTGCCGTGTCCTGAGCGGACGTCGATGCGGATGAGGTGCGGAGCGTTTCCCGTCCCCTCCGTATGCTGCAGCTTCGCCATATATTTGAAGCTGTGCCCCGGAACGACGCGGTCGTCGGTGTCGGCGGTGACCGCGATCAG
>AR_comb_assmDRAFT_10023532_pt1 | contig 13029 bp, 8 predicted proteins | sample ArasoioldDNA_FD_10543 | JGI IMG/M metagenome (IMG submission 10543) | reverse complement strand
CGAGCGGTTCTGCGCCAGACCAGCAACAGAACGATGCCAATGAGGATCAGCGCGAGGGAGAGGCCGACCCAGAGGCCGAGCGCTCCCCAGTTACGGCGGAAACAGAGCCATGCGCCTAAGGGAAGGCCGATGATCCAGTAGGCAGTGAAGTGGCAGAGCATGGGCGTGCGGGTGTCACCAGCGCCGCGGAGGGCGCCGGTGGCTACGGACTGGATGCCGTCGAAGAGCTGGAAGGCGGCTCCGGCGGCGAGCAGAGCGGCGGTGTTGCGGATGACGGTGGCGTCGGTGGTGTAGATGCGGGCGATCCACTGAGGAGCGGCGAGCAGGACGACGCCGGCGAGGGTCATGAATCCAGCTCCGATGAAAATGGCTGTGCCGCCAGCGACCGTTGCTCCGTGGGGATCTTTGCGGCCGAGGGCTTGACCGACACGGACTGCGGCGGCGGAGGCGATGCCGAGCGGGACCATGTAGGTGAAAGCGACGGTGTTGAGCGCGATCTGATGAGTGGCTAAAGGAACCGGGCCGAGGCGGGCGATAAGCGCCGTGACGGTGGCAAAGACGCCGCTTTCCAGTGTGAACTGCATGGCGGCGGGAATGCCGAGCGCGATGAGGCGCTTGATGCGCCGGAGATCGGGGTCGACGGGAGTCTTCAGAAGCTCGGTGCGATGTTTGCGGTCGTACCAGAAAAGATAGCCGATGAGGACGGCGGCCATGTAGACACGGGCGATAGCGGTGGACCAGCCGGAGCCGACGGTGCCCATAGCGGGAAAGCCCCACTTGCCGTAAATGAGCAGCCAGTTGAAAACGGCGTTGACGATATTTGCTGTGACCAGCGCGAAGGCGACGGGACGAACCATGTTCATCGCTTGCAGGCAGCGGCGCACGGCGAAGTACAGCAGAAGAGGGAGCAAGCCCCAGGCGAGAGCTTTAGTGTAGGGAATGGTCAGCGAGGCTACGTTGGGGTCGACTCCCCAGGAACGGAAAAGGCGCGGTAGGAGCCAGACAGGTGCTGCGAGAATCGGCGTGAGCGCGACGCTGAGGTAGACGCTGTTGATGAGCGAGCGGTGGCAATCTTCGCGCTGGCCTGCGCCAAAGGCTTGCGAGACGAGCGTGTCCAGGCCGAGGAGTAATCCTTCCCCGAAAAGCGCGAGGACCATGAAGACGGCGGAGCCAAGACTGACGGCGCCCATGGCCATGGCGCTGTTGGGCAGGCGCCCGACCATCATAGTGTCCACGATGGTCATGCTCATCCAGCCGAGTTCGGCGAGTACGAGCGGTAGGGCGAGGCGGAGCGTGGGCCGGATTTCGGCGGCGTAAGTTTGTGCGCGTGCGCTCACGGGGTGCAAGAAGTTTACGGGCGACGGTGCGATGGAGCAAATTTGCGGCGGGAAATTCAGAAATTCACGACCGAGCTTAAGGGCGCGCGGATGCGGTGAGCGGTTGCGAGCTTTGGTCGACGGGGCGTGTGGAGTATGCTGTGGCGCCGGAGGAAACATGAGATCGAATTCATATCTTTTTGTAAGGCGCGCGTTAGCGGGTTTTGCTTGGCTCTTGCTGATTGGGATTTTGTCGCCTGCGCAGCAGCCTGGCCCTACGTCCGGCGATAAGACGGTGGCGACGCCGGGCATTCCTTCGACCGGATTTGCGGGACTGGATCAATACCGGGCGTCGCGGATTGCGATGTTCACGGACGACTATGGGCAGTTGACGCGATATCGCGCGGCTAATGCGGAATCGAAAGGGGCGGCGGCGCAAAACCGCGTGGTGTTTTTTGGTGATTCGATCACCGACACTTGGAAGCTGGAAAACTATTTTCCCGGCAAGCCGTATGTGAACCGTGGGATCAGCGGGCAGACGACGCCGCAGATGCTGGTGCGGTTCCGGCAGGACGTGATCGACTTGCAGCCTAAAGTGGTGCTGATACTCGCGGGGACGAACGACATCGCGGGGAATACCGGCCCGATACGCACCGAGGATATTGAGGCAGACCTGGCCAGCATGGCGGACCTGGCCAAAGCGCACGGCATTGCGGTAGTTCTTGCGTCGGTACTGCCGGTACACAACTACACCCCGAAATCGCTGGATTTTTTTGCGCAGCGGCCGGGAGCGAGGATCCTGGAAGTGAATCGCTGGCTGCGGGAATACTGCGGGAGGAATGAGATCGTGTATCTGGATTATTTTTCGGCGGTGGCGGATGAAAAGGGATTGCTGAGGAAGGAGTTGGCGGAAGATGGGCTGCATCCGAATGACGCGGGTTTCAAGATCATGGCACCGCTGGCGGAGGCGGCGATTGCGAAGGCCTTGCCGGCGCGGTAGTGACTTGCCGCTGGGAGCCGGGAGCCCGGAGCCCGGCGGGCGGATACCCGGAGGGTAGGTGGACGGTCGAGATCCTTCGCGACGCGTTGCGGCTCAGGATGCCAGCAGCCCCGCGCTCAGTGCTAGTGCAGAAGATTGGCGAACAAACCGGAGTTGATCAAGGCGGAGACGGCGTTGATATCGGGCGCGAGCGCGCGGTCTTCGGTGACCTTGGGGGATTTGCCGCGGATGCCGGCATAGCCTTGCGAGGCGAGCGAGCCGGTTCTTAGCGGCGCGAGAAGATCAATGCCCTGGCAGGCGCAGAGAAGTTCGATGGCGAGGATGTGCTGGAGATTGCGGAGCATTTTGTCAAGGCGCCGCGCACCGCTCATGCCCATGGAGACGTAGTCTTCCTGATTACCGCTGGTGGAAATGGAATCCACGGAATGCGGCGCGGCGAGAGCTTTATTTTCGCTGGCGAGAGCGGCGGCGGTGACCTGAGCGATCATGAAGCCGGAGTTTAGGCCAGGCTCGGGTGTGAGAAATGCCGGCAGCATGCTGGTAAGCGGATTGGTCATCTGCTCGATGCGGCGTTCCGCGATGCCGCCGAGCGTGGCGATGGCGATGGCGACCTGATCGGCGGCCATGGCCAGTGGCTGGCCGTGAAAGTTACCGCCGCTGATGATGTCGCCTTCGCTGTTTTCTTTTACAAAAACTAGAGGATTATCGGTAGCGCTGTTGAGTTCAACTTGCGCGAGTTCGCGAGCTTGCGAAAGCCCATCGCGCACGGCGCCGTGGACTTGCGGAGTGCAGCGCAGACTGTAGGCGTCCTGCACGCGAGCGTCTTTTTCGGTGGAGCGATGCGATTCGCGAATTTCACTACCCTCGTTCAAATGCGCAAGGTTGCGCGCGGTGCGGCCCGCGCCGGAGTAGGGGCGGGCGTGCATGATGCGTGAGTCGAAGGCGCCGGGGCTGCCGCGGAGGGCATCAAGAGAGAGGGCTGCGGCGACATCGGCGGTGTCCGCGAGGTTGTCGGCCTCGCGTAGCGCAAGGCTGAGGAGCGCCAGCATGCCTTGAGTGCCGTTGAGGAGAGACAGGCCTTCTTTGGCTTCAAGCGCAACCGGAGTGATTTTCGCGCGGCGCAACGCTTCGCCGCCGGCAAGAATTTCGTCATTGAGTTCGGCCGAGCCTTCGCCAATGACCACTTGCGCGAGGTGTGCGAGAGGCGCGAGATCACCCGAAGCGCCGACGGAACCTTGTGAGGGGATGACCGGATGAACTTTAGCGTTGAGCATGGCGCAAAGAGTTTCGACCGTACTGGGACGAACGCCGCTTAGACCTTTGGCGAGCGCATTGGCGCGGAGCAGAATCATCGCGCGGGTTTCGGGTTTGCGGAGCGGTTCGCCCACTCCGCAGGCGTGCGAGCGGACTAGATTGATTTGCAGCTGGCGGACTTGTTCGGAAGAAATGCGGACGCTGGCGAGTTTGCCGAAGCCGGTGTTGATGCCGTAGGCGGTTTTACCGGAGGCGACGAGCTTGTCCACGACAGCGCGCGAGGCATTCATGCGCTCGGCGGCGGCGGCAGAAAGAGAAACTGTCTCGTTGTCGAGTGCGATGCGGTGGAGTTGCTCGAAAGTCAGATCGTTCCCGGTGAGTTGTACGCTCATGCGGAATAAAAGAGTAACACAGAGGGCGCGGAGGGTTCACGGAGAGCGCGGAGGACGGAAAAAAAGAAGGACGAAATGAAGTAATGAAACAGCGCGCGCCCTGTAGGTGCTTCGTTAATTCATTACTTCCTTGCTTCGACTTATCTCTTGTTTTTGTCCGCTAAAGCCCGGAATTGGTCGCGATATTTTTTGGGGAGCTGTTTGGGTTTGCCGTCGCGCCCGCAGATGACGTGAGTGGTGGAGCCGGTGGCGAGGAGGTGATTGTCGGAATCGCGCAGGAGTTCGTAGGAATACTTCACGACGCGCGTGCTGGCTTGCGCAATGCGTGTGCGCACGCGGAGCAGTTCGTCATAGCGCGCCGGGTGGCGATAGCGACAACTGGCTTCGGCGACGACGATGTAGCAGTCGTCTTCGGACTCCATGAGTTTGTACTCGAAGCCCAGGGCGCGCATAAGTTCGACCCGGCCGATTTCAAACCAGATGAGATAGTTGGCGTGATACACGACGCCCATCTGGTCGGTTTCGGCATAGCGGACACGGACGGTGGCGTCGTGGAATTCCATCGAGGCTCCTGGATGCGAAATTCAGTGTACAGGAAGTGCCCGGAAAGGCTTCGCGCACAGACGCGGAGGCAGAGCCAGCTTATTCGTCTTTCCAGATGGGTTTGCGTTTTTCTAGGAAGGAGGCTATGCCTTCCTGGAAATCGGGAGTGCAGCGGATGCGGGCGTTTTCAAGGACGGCGCGCTCGAGGTCAGCGTCCACGCCGGCTTGTTCGGCGGAAACCAGCAGACGTTTGGCGCGGCTCAAGCTGCCCGGGCTGACTTCGACCAAGTAATCGGCGAGTTCGTTCGCGCGGGCGACGAGCTTTTCCGGCGAGACGATTTCGCTGACTAGGCCGAGTTGTTGCGCTTCCTTCGCGGAAACTTTGCGGCCAGTGAGCAGCAGATCGCGGGCACGCTTGTCGCCGATCTGGCGGGTAAGGAAAACGGAGACAATGGCCGGGAGGAAGCCGATGCGAACTTCGGTGTAGCCGAAGCAGGCTTCAGGAACGGCAAGCGTGAAATCGCAAAGCGTAGCGATACCACAGCCGCCGGCAAGGGCGTGGCCGTTCACCGCGGCGATGATCGGGCGAGGGAAGCTCCAGATGCGCCGAAAAAGTTTGGCCATACGCTTGGAATCTTCCTGATTTTCCTGGGGCGACTGTTTGGCGATGGCCTGGAGCATGTCCAGGTCCATGCCGGCACAGAAGGCGGGACCGTTCGCGGCCAGGATGACCACGCGAACTTTTTTCTTTTCGATATCGTCGAAGGCTGTTTGCAGTTCGGAGATCATCGCCGGATTGATGGCGTTGCGCTTGTCGGGGCGATTGAGCGTGATGGTGGCGCGCTCGCTACCATAGTCAAGAAGAAGTGTGGAGAACATCGCATGGCCTCCATTCGCTGAAAGGTTCACACCGCCAGCGGGCTAACCTGCAAGCGGGGCATGGGCGTATTTGGTGCGAATCTCGTTGGTCATGGCCAGGACCTTCGTCAACCGGGATTCACTAGTGCCGGGATCGCCGCCTGCTTTCGTGATGGCGGCGAGGACGTCTTCGGTGCGGATGTTACCGACCAGTTCGTCTCCGGCAAAGGGACAGCCGCCGAGGCCGGTGAGTGCTCCATCGAAGCGGCGGCAGCCTGCGTTATAGGCGGCGAGAATTTTGGCTTCGGCGTTTTCAAGACGGCTATGGAGGTGCACACCGAGTTCGATGCCGGCGATGCAAGAGTTGGCACGCTGGAACAGGTCGGCGACGATTTCGGGCGTGGCGTTGCCCGCGGTGTCGGCGAGAGAAACGGTCTTCACGCGAATGTCTTTCAGCCATTCGAGAGTTTCTTCAACAATTTCGGGTCCCCAAGGTTCGTCGTATGGATTTCCGAAAGCCATGGAGATATAGATGACCAGGCCTTTGTTAGCGGCTTTGCTTGCTTGGTTCAGAGTTTCGACAAGTGTACGCGACTCTGCTCGCGTCATATTGGCGTTGGCGCGACGGAAATAGGCGGAAATGGAGTAGGGATACCCGATAGTACTGACGCCGGGAGTTGCGAGGGCGCGCTCGAAACCTTTTTCGTTGACGATGATGCCGATGATTTCAGGAGGCGTGGTATTGGCCGGAAGGGAGGCCAGAAATTTCTGCATGACCTGTTCGCTGTCGGCCATTTGTTTGACGTGTTTGGGAGAAACAAAACTGACAGCATCAATGTGTTTGAAGCCGGCGAGCACCAGCTCTTTCAAGTACTCGGCTTTATAGTCGGCGGGGATAATTTCCTGAAGTCCCTGCCAAGCGTCGCGAGGACATTCAATGAGTTTTACCGGTTCGGTCACCGAGGCTGTCGGCTCCTAAGAAGTTTGCTCGCTTCGCTCGCCAAGCCTCCAGCCGTTATGCAGATCAAGCCGGTCCGGCCCGAGCGCTCCCCGAGAATGCCCAAGAAGGGAAGGATCGGCGAAGTGCCATTCCGTCCGCCATAATGCTCGGAATCTTTGCCGAGGCTTGGCAGCTGTTCAAAGCTGGAAGCCGCTACTAGGGATAGCACTCCCGGCACCAGAAAGACCATTCCGAAAGTGAATCTGCGCCCGATCATCAGGTCTGCAAGACCCCGGTTTTGAATTCCGGGAGGCGGGAATTCAAGGCGGCCGCTTCGAGCGCCCAGATCAATGAGTCGCGAGTTTTGGCGGGGTCGATGATGGCATCGACCCAGAGGCGAGCGGCGGCGTAACGCGGGTCGGCTTGATGGTCGTAAGTGGCACGCGTGGATTCGTAGAGCGCCTTTTTGTCTTTTTCGTCTACTTTCTTTCCTTCGCGTTCGAGTTGTTTGAGCTTAATTTCGACCAGAGTGCCGGCGGCGGCTTCACCGCCCATGACGGCGTAGCGAGCGGTCGGCCAGGCAAAGATGAAACGCGGGTCGTAGGCTTTGCCGCACATGGCGTAGTGGCCGGCGCCGAAACTGCCGCCGCAAATGACGGAAATTTTCGGCACAACGCTATTGGACACCGCATTAACCATTTTTGCTCCGGCGCGGATGATGCCGGACCATTCGGCGTCTTTGCCGACCATGAAGCCGTTGACGTCGTGGAGAAAAACCAGCGGGATGCGATTCTGGTTGCAGTCGAGGATGAAGCGGGCGGCTTTTTCGGCGGATTCAGTGTAGATGACGCCGCCGAATTCGATCCGCTTTTGGTCGGAATGAGGCGCAGTCGTGTGGACGTGCTTCTTTTGGTTGGCGACGATGCCGACGGCCCAGCCGCCGACGCGTGCGTAGCCGCAGAGCAGCGTTTCGCCGTATTCCGCGCGATATTCCTCGAATTCGCTGGCGTCCGCGATGCGGGTGATGATTTCACGCATGTCGTATTGCTTGGCGGCATCGCTAGAAAAGATTCCGTAGATTTCTTCGGCGGGATAGAGCGGATCGCGCGTCGCGGTGCGGCTGAAGATGGCCGGATCGGGCGCACCCATTTTGTCCACCAGGGCCCGGATGCGGGCAAGACATGCTTCGTCATGGGGCTCGCGAAAATCCACGGTTCCACTGATCTGCGAGTGCATCTTGGCGCCGCCTAATTCTTCCGCGGAGGATTTTTGGCCGATGGCGGCCTGAACCAGCGCGGGGCCGGCGAGGAAAAGGCCGGAGCCTTCCGTCATCAAGATGTGGTCGCACATGACGGGGAGATAGGCGCCGCCGGCGACACACATGCCCATGATGGCGGTGAGCTGCGGAATACCCATTGCGGACATGACGGCGTTGTTGCGAAAGACGCGGCCGAAGTCGTCGGTATCCGGGAACACGTCTTCCTGCAGCGGGAGAAAAACACCGGCAGAATCGACGAGATAGATCGTCGGAATGCGGTTTTCAATGGCAATGTTTTGCGCTCGGATGACTTTCTTTGCGGTCATCGGAAAGAAGGCGCCGGCTTTGACGGTAGCGTCATTGACGATGAGCATGAACTGGCGGCCGCAGATACGGGCTAGGCCGGTGACCACACCGGCCGAGGGAGCTCCTCCCCAGTCTTCGTACATTTCAAACGCGGCGAAAGCGCCGAGCTCGAAAAAATACGAGCCGGAATCTATCAGTTTGCTGATGCGCTCACGCGCGGTTAGACGCCCCTTCTGGTGCTGGGATTCGATGGCTTTGGGGCCGCCGCCCTGACGAATGAGTTCGTCCTGATTCTTGATTTGGGTTAGCAGGTCGATGACGCGGCGGGAATTCTTCTGGAAGTCGGCGGAGTCGCGATTGATGGAAGATGTCAGGATTGAAGCGGGCACGCAGCTCCCTCGCGGATAAGTAACGACGGATTTGAGTATACAAGAAAGGAGAAGAAAGATTTGCCGATCTGACCGCGACAAGTTCGGGGCAAGCCGGATCGCAGTAGACGACAGCACAGAGCGCGCAGAGGTTCAGACGGGAGGTTCACAGCCGGCAGTTGAAAGTGCAATGGATAATGCGAATTCGGGGGCCCCAAAATCCGGAAAGTTTGACTATTGCAGCAGAACCGCCGCCAGGATGCATCGTGGACCGGTGCGTTCCGCAAAAACGGCAGGAGAGGCTCCGCACTCCAAAGATCAGGCTGCGTACTTCTTCTGGATGAAGTCGATGATGGCTTGGGTCGAAGTGCCGGGGAGAAAGATTTCGGCGATGCCGGACTGTTTGAGGGCGGGGATGTCGGCTTCGGGAATGATTCCGCCGACGAGGACGGTGACGTCATCCATGCCTTTTTCGCGGAGGAGTTTCATCAGCTGCGGGCAGATGGTGTTGTGAGCGCCGGAAAGGATGGAAAGGCCGATGACGTTGACGTCTTCCTGGACGGCGGCCGAGGCGATCATCTCGGGAGTTTGGCGGAGGCCGGTGTAGATGACTTCCATGCCCGCGTCGCGGAGGGCGCGGGCGATGACTTTGGCGCCGCGGTCGTGGCCATCCAGGCCGGGCTTGGCAATCAACACACGGATTCTTTTGTCGGGCATTGCTCTGCGTCCTCGTAAATCGTATCAGCTTTAGGTGATGGCGGTTTCTTCGTAGGTGCCGAAGACGGTACGCATTGCGTCGCAGATTTCGCCGAGCGTGGCGTAGGCTTTGACGGCGCTGTAGATGTGTGGCATTAGGTTTTCGTGACTAAGGTGCCCGTTGGAGGAGGCTGTGGACGCGTTGTAGGTCTCGGCAGCCCTTTTCAGCACGAGAAGAGCGCGATCGACTTCGGATTGGGAGCGGTCGGCACGAAGTTTTTTAAGCCGGACGTGCTGGCGGTGGGCGACCGTCTCATCGATCTGCAAAATCTCGAGCGGCCTTTCATCGGAGACGAAATCGTTAACGCCAACCATGATTTTTTCTTTTTTGTCGAGCGCCAGCTGATAGCGGTAAGAGGCTTCGGCGATTTCGCGCTGGGGATAGCTGCGTTCGATGGCTGCGACCATGCCACCCATGGCGTCGATTTTGCGGATGTAATCCCAGGCGCCGGCTTCGACTTCATTCGTGAGCGCTTCGACGAAGTAGGAGCCACCGAGTGGATCGACGGTATTCGTAACGCCGGTTTCATGGGCGATGATTTGCTGCGTCCGCAGCGCGATGGTGGCGGCGAACTCGGTGGGAAGGGCCCAGGCTTCGTCGAGCGAGTTGGTGTGAAGCGACTGTGTGCCGCCGAGGACCGCGGAGAGCGCTTGCAGAGCGGTGCGCACAACGTTGTTGAACGGCTGCTGCGCGGTGAGCGAGCAACCGGCAGTTTGCGAGTGGAAACGCAGCGCCCAGGTACGCGGATTTTTCGCGCCGTAGCGTTCGCTGACAGCCTTAAACCAGATGCGCCGCGCCGCGCGATACTTGGCGATTTCCTCGAAGAAATCGCTGTGCGCGTTGAAGAAAAAGGACAGTTGCGGCGCAAAGTCGTCAATCTGCATGCCGCGGCGCAATGCCCATTCGACGTACTCCATGCCGTCGCGAAGCGTGAAGGCGAGTTCCTGAATAGCGGTCGAACCGGCTTCGCGAATGTGGTATCCGCTGATGGAAATAGGATTGAACTTCGGCGTGTGCTTTACGGCGAACTCGAACGTATCTATGACGAGACGCATGGAAGGTTCGGGTGGGTAGATGTATTCCTTCTGCGCGATGTACTCCTTCAGGATGTCGTTCTGAAGAGTGCCGGCGATTTGTTTCCAGTCCGCGCCCTGCTTTTCGGCAACCGCGAGATACATCGCCCAGATGACCGGAGCAGGCGAGTTGATGGTCATCGAGGTGGTGACCTCGGACAGCGGAATGCGGTCGAAAAGAACTTCCATGTCGGCGAGGGAACTGATGGCGACGCCGCACTTGCCGACTTCGCCTTCGGAGAGCGGATGGTCGGAATCGTAGCCCATCAGCGTGGGGAGATCGAAAGCGGTGGAGAGGCCGGTCTGGCCGTGCGCGAGGAGATAGCGGAAGCGTTCGTTGGTGTCCTCAGCTGTACCGAAGCCGGCGAACTGGCGCATCGTCCAGAGGCGGCCACGGTGCATGGTGGCGTGGATGCCGCGGGTGTAGGGAGGCTCGCCGGGATGCGCGAGTTGCGTTTTGGAGTCCCAGTTGGTGAGGTCGGCGTCCGTGTAGAGGCGGCGGATGGGATGCCCGGAAAGAGTGGTGAATTGTTTCTGTCGCTCGGGGGCTTTGGCTAGAGCCGGAGCCAGAATGTTGGTTTCCCAGGATTTTTCTTCGGAGGATGGCTTGCGCTCTGGAGATATAGACGTGGCCGGTGCGAGTGTTTTGGCTTTGGTCGAGTCGCTCATGGAAGCGGCGAAGATTCGCCGAACGCATCGCTGCAACAATTTCTTATGCTAGTCGAAAGCGGGTGGGCGAGCAACCGGGAGGCAAGAAACAGGTTCGGGCCGGAGCCAGCAGTCCGCGTACAAAGAAAAACTCCGATCAAAAGACCGGCGTTCCCGGGGAAGCGAACGGAAGCCGCACCCCGGGGCGGAGGAGTCAAATGAAATTTACTTTTGGCCAGAAGCCGCCGCCGCTGCCGGAGTAGCGGTGGAGCCAGAACCGGCGCTCGCGGCGCTTTGCGCATCGAGCTTCCTGAAGAGCTTGTCGGTGCCGACCACCTGACCGTTCAAAGTGCCGGGAATCAAACTGTCTTTTTCGATTGCGCCGCCTTTGCCGTTGTCGGCGATGGCCACGTTGTTGACTTCGAGCGTGCGCCCCAGCGCACGTTCGTAGTTGGCCTTGGCTTCGACGAGATCGGCCAGGGCGCGCAGCTCCGTGCCCTGAGCGGTGATCAGGTCGCGCTGCGTAAGGATGACCTGGTAAACGGTCGAGGCGCCGAGCTGATATTTCTTCTGTTCGGCGTCAAAAGTCTGCTGCTGAAGTTCGCGTGCTTTGCCGGCGGCTTCCACGCGCGCGCGGTTCTGAACGAGCGCGATGTAGGTATTGCGGACGTCGAGTATCGCGGCGTTTTTCAGCTGTTGCAGTTGCGCTTCGTTCTGACGCTGGGTCAACATCGCGCGCTGATAGTCAGCCTGAGCCACGCGATTGCGAATCGGGATGTTGAGGTTCAGCGCGACGTAGTAGTCCGGGAATTGATTGTGAAAAACCTGGCTTTGCGCGTCGCCGAAGCCGCCGGTCTGCGTACCTGTGACGGTCGTCGTGGAAGACGGTACAAAAACCTGCACCGGAACGTTGCCGGCGCCGAGAACTGTAACCGGATTGCCGTTGGCGTCAACGACCTGCCCACCCGCCGAGGCAGTCGTTGTGGTGAGGGGGGAATTACCGGCAAGGCCTTGTGAGCCGTAACGCGCGTTTAGAGTCGCCACCGGCAACAGCGCTTTCTTATTGGCCTTGGCATCGATTCCGGCGTTAGTGAGGTTGATTTCCTGTTCGAGCAAATCGGGTCGCTTGGTGAATGCTTCCCTGACGGCTTCTTCAAATGAAGCGGCCTCCACGATGGCTGGCGGCGTGGGCTTGTCCGTGGTAATGATTTCGACGTTGACCAGATTGGGCGCCATCGGATTTTTCGAAATGGCATTGCGCAAGGTCTGCTGCTGCTGAAGCTGAGCCGTCTGCGCCACGATCAGGTTCTGTCGATCGGTGGCCAGTTCGGATTCGGCGCGGGTTACATCAAGCGGAGCCATAGTACCAATCTCAAGTTGCTTCTTGTTGTCGTTGTAAAGTTTCTCGGCGACCGTGACGGCCTGCTGCTGAACGTTGACGTTTGCGCGCGCATACGCGAGTTCGTAGTAAGCAGTGATGGTCGCGGTGACGGTGGCGATGGCCTGCTGCGTGAAAGCCAGGTCGGCGATCTTGCGGTTGTTCTTGGCGATCATGATGTTGCGACGATTGATGAAGGTGCCGAAGCCGTTGAGCAACTGTTGGGAAATGTTGACGTATAGCGCCGACTGCACGGAAGGATTGAAAAAGTTGACCGCAGAACTGGCGGAACTGCGTGTGTTGTCCCAGTTCACGCTTACGGTGGTGCCTGGCGAAAAACCTTGCGACACGCCAAAATTATACTGATTGGTGTGTAAACCCAGGCCGCTGACCAAGGCCGCCGTTCCGGTACCTGAGAGAAAAGGGTTATTCACGGGCACCAATTGACTGTCTATCGAAACCAAGCCTGTAACGGTGGGATCAAAGCTCAGGAAGGGAACATTGGCTTGCGAAAAAGGAAAACTGGCGCCCGCAGTGCCGCGGCCAATACCACCGCCGGCCGTCGCGAGCAAGTCGGTGTCTGCGAACCAAACATTATAACGAGACACTTCGATGTCCAGGCTGTTCTGCAGGGAGAGCTCAATGGCATCCTGCAAACTGATTTCGAGCTTGCCGTCGTGGATCAATTGCTCAATCTTTGGCGAATTGGTGAGGTTCGGCGAAGGGATATTGCCGCCGCTGTAGGGAGCAATGAGGTTGGGAAAGACTTTGGGCGCCCGCGAGTAGTTGTATTTCGCCATGCCCAAAGAAATCGGCGGCAGAGTGCCCGTACCGACAGTGGTTTGCGCCGGCGTGGTCGGATTCTGCGTCGCATTTTGGGCCAAAGAGGGCGAGCATGCGCCGAAGGCCAGAAACAAGGCCAGCCAGATCGCCGTCAG
>AR_comb_assmDRAFT_11199211_pt1 | contig 13031 bp, 15 predicted proteins | sample ArasoioldDNA_FD_10543 | JGI IMG/M metagenome (IMG submission 10543) | reverse complement strand
ACTGAGTCGCCCGGTGTCGGCTGGAACGTGACCACGGATAGCTACTTTGCCCACGTGTACGCGGTGCACAAGGACATTGACGACCAGCTCCGTGCCAACGCCGACTCCAACTTCAACCTTGACTCGGACGCTACGAAGTTCCTCACCAACCAGATGCTCCTCAAGCGGGACATCGACTGGGCGTCGAAGTACTTCACCAACGGCGTCTGGGCCACTGAGTACACGGGTGTTGCCTCCGGTCCTACCACCGGTCAGTTCGTGCAGTGGAACTCGGCCACCTCGGACCCGCTGGCGAACACCACGGACTGGGGTCTGGCGTTCGATGAGCTCAATGGCTTCGAGTTCAATAAGATGGTTGTTGGTACGGACGTCTGGAAGGCCCTGAAGAACCACCCGGCCATCCTCGACCGCATCAAGTACACGCAGAAGGGTGTCATCACCGAGGATCTGGTTGCCAGCTTCTTCGGGGTGGATGAGCTGATCATCGCCAAGGCGACGAAGGCTTCTGGTCCGCAGATCCCGGATGCTGCTGCGCAGGATGCTGCCGCTTCCTACAGCCGGATCGTGAACAAGAAGTCGGTGCTCTTCTGCTACGCGCCGCCGTCGCCCTCCCTGCTTACTCCTAGCGCGGGTTACACCTTCGTCTGGAATGGCTACCTGGGCTCTGGTGGTGGCGAGGGTGTCCGGATCAAGAACTTCCGGATGGAGCCCATCGCTTCGGACCGCATCGAGGCCGAGATGACCTACGACCAGAAGATCGTCTCTCCTGACATGGGTGTCTACCTGATCAACGCGGTTGCCTAGTACGTAACATCAGCACCCAATCAAGAGGCCTCGCTACTTCGGTGGTGGGGCCTCTTGACTTCAGTAAGGAAAATAGAGTTATGACCAACATCGTTATGACCTATCGCGTTCGTAAGCCCTTAGACATTGGCGACAGCAAGCGGATGCCTGGGGAGCTTGCTCCTGAGGCCCCCACCTGGCCACTACTGGACTCGCACATCCACTGCGGCAACATCGTGCAGGCGGCTGTGGACTATGACGAGTACGTGAAGGCCATCAGGAAATACTGTCCAGAGCTCGCAGACGAGCTGGGAGTCGTTGCTGAGAAGCGTTCTCCCAAGGTTGTACCTACTAAGGAAGGTGTGTAGTACCCATGGGTGACTACGAGGAGAAGCAAGCTGCACCGCCTGCTGCAGACAACGGTGCTGGGCATCCTGATTACGATGCTGAGCCCGAGAACCTGCAGGCAGTGATTGTGCCGCCGAACGCTGCTCTTGACGATGATGTCCCGGCTAAGGAAGAGCCAGCTCCTAAGAAGAAGAAGTAGTCACCATGTCCTGGAATTATAGTGGAGACCCCACCGACAGCGATCTGGACGCTGTGCGGTTCTACGTCCAGGACACTGACTCAACGGACCCGCTGCTCTCTGATGAGGAGATTCAGTACCTCATCGATGCTTGGAAACCGCTCTACGGTTCGCTGCTCTTCACCGCGTCTGTTGTGGCAGACGTTATTGCCTCGAAGTTCGCACGGGACGTGGCAGTAAGTGGAGATGGCGTCAACGTTGGAGTACAGGATCTCCAGAACAAGTATGAGCAGCTGGCCATCCAGCTTCGCTATATGCACAAAAACGCCATGGGGCTCAACCCGGGAACGGGAGCCTTTGCTGGCGGTACCTTATGGGACGACAACTTTGATCAAACTATCAAGCCACTGAGCTTTGCCAAGGGGATGCATGATAACCGGCGTAGCGGCCAACAGAACTTTGGGGGACAGAATCCACCGCCTGATTCACCGTATCCGTACTACGCGGACCGATGAACAGGAAGCCCTTCCGTGAGCGTACGCAGATGTACGCTCGTACTCGGGCTAATGCTAACATGTTGGACCGCATTAGGGTGGTCCGCACGTCAGGCCCTGTTCTGGATTCTTCGACCCTCAAGGTAACGCTTACTTCTACCGCTACGGTCTATGAGGGCAAAGCCCGGATCTGGGCTATTAATAGTGCTGGTGTGACCATTGTTGGGGAGAACGTCTACAACAACAGCTCGACTTATGTAGCTATCCCCTTCAACGCACCCATCCCTCGACAGGATGATGTGGTGCTAGTCCTTGCGGACCAGGGCGATACCTCAGTGGTCAACCAGGCGTTCCACATCCTGGATGTCAACGGTGGCGGATTATTACAGTCCCATCGCATTCTGACCTGTGCTGCTTACGCTGGCTCGCGGTTCTGGGAGGACGGTCTTACTAACCCAGTAGGCACCAATGTCGGATTCGCTGACACCTACAATGAGATCTACTAAATGCCTACCGCTGCGTCAGCTGACATTTTCGCATTGGCTGAAGATCTTCACGCTGCTGGGCTGGATATCAACAATTCAGTGCACCAGATTCTTACTGAAACTGCTCAGCAAGTCCAAGCCAACGCAGTTTCACTAGCCCCACATAAGACTGGTGCGCTGCAGCAATCTATTCAAATTCGCTGGATCGACGTCAATACTGTTGAGATCTATCCCTCCATGCCCTACGGCGTGTATCAGGAGTTCGGTACTGGTACCCGTGGTGAATTTGGTGGTCAGATGTATACCATCAAACCTAAGAAGCCTGATGGAGTACTGGTCTTCAAAAAGGGCGGTGTGACGGTCTACACCAGGGAAGTGCACCACCCTGGTATCCCGGCGCACCCTTTCATGCGACCTGCGCTTATTCAGGCACTGGGGCCCTTTGCTGACCAACTGGCTAAGCAGGGGGCATTACAGATCACGCAGGGGAAGAAATGAAGCCACTTCGCCGGAAAGAGATCACTGATCTTCTTTTGTCTACGCTGCGTACTGAAGACTTTCCTATTGGTGACGTGCACCAGCCTACCGAGAAGAAGTCAGGCTTACAGGCTGGCTGGAACGGTCAACCCGGTCTTCCCTCTTCAACATATCTTCCGTTCGCCATCCTGGTGCCGTTGACGGCCAATATCTCCAGTGGCCCGATGACTGATCCACAGGGTGACATCCAGCTGCCCTATCAGCTCACCCACTACGGGTTAGACCGGGCCCAGGTCGAGTTATTAGCGGATCGGTTACGCACCAAGCTGGATACTTTAAAACATACCACCGTCACCTATACGGGTAATGATGGCAAGATCCAGCAGATTAGGTACACCACGATTGGTGGTATCGGAAAGAACGAGGCTACCGATCCTGCCACCATGATCGCAGCCGATGTCTTTGCCGTCTGGCTGACAAGGAAGGTGTCCTGATGGTTGATTACGTTAATATTTACTTAGGCGATATCAAGTCCCGTGTTCGTCCTGAATCTCTGGATGTCTGGCTGGCGAGAGGCTGGCGCACTGACGAGGTTGAGGACGTTGAAGTCGTATCAAATCAAAATCCTTCTGATGAAAATGTTGCTCCACCTTCAACTGAGACAGCTTCCGTAAGGTCAAAGAGTAAGACTGTCACGCCTGAGGAGACGTAATGGCCAGGGTTATCCCTAACGAGCAAACCTGGGTGGGCTTCGCGCTCAGCGTGACTAGCTCCGGATCCGCCAACGAGGTCCAGACCGTCTCGGTCGGAGCTGCCTCTGCTGGTGCCTTCACCCTTTCCTTCGGTGGTTACACCACCTCCCCGATTGCCTACAACGCGGCTAACAGCGCTGTGCAGACCGCCCTTGAGGGGCTGGCCTCTATCGGCTCTGGCAACGTGGCCTGTGCTGGCACGCTGGCTACTGCAGTGACGGTGACCTTCCAGGGCACCAAGGCAGCCAAGGGCTGGCCGCAGCTTACTGGCGCGGTGACGACTCCACTTACCGGTGGGGCGCTCGCTATCGCCACTACGACCCAGGGTCACCCGGCCACCACGCTGGCTCCGACCACCACGGACATCAACAGCGCAGTCGAGCTGACCCCGTTCCTGATGTCCCTTACTGCGTCCTCTACGGGTAACGTGGTCCCCACGCCTAACCTGGACACCCTGTTCGAGACGTCCATCGTGGGTACCTCGCAGGCTTCCTTCACGGCTGACTTCTACCGGGACGACGAGAACGACGTCGCCTGGAATACCCTCCCGCGTGGTACTCGGGGCTACTTCCTGATCTCCCGGTTCGGTGGGCACGGTACAAACCAGAAGCCCATCGTGAACGACTACCTTGAGGTCTGGCCGGTGGATGTGGTCTCCCGGACCGCCACGAACATGGCCAATAACACTGTGCAAACCATGTCTATTGTGTGTTCGGTTAATGTGGAGCCTAACGAGAACGCTCTCGTCTCTTCATAACCTAAGGAGGAGTCATGCCCAGTGACTCTGAAGTCCAAGTAGTGGCTGCCAAGCAGGCACAGTCCAAGGCTGCTAAAAAGGCCACCTTTGAGATGCTGCGCGGTAAGAAGCGCCAAGCTCGGACCGTTCCCTTCGTCTTAAACGGCGAGGAGATCGAGTTCGAGTTTTGTGCTATCGGCGCTAAGGCCTATGACGCCCTGCTTACCGCCTGTCCTCCGAACGTGGAGCAACGTGCTGAGGGCTCGCAATACAACATCAACACCTTCGGGCCTCGGCTTCTGTCGAAGGTCTGTCTGGATCCTGAGCTCACTGAGGCCCAGTGGGAAGAGATCTGGAACTCGGGGGACTGGAACCGAGGCGAGGTGATGTCGTTGTTCAGTGAGGCCGTTAACATCTGCAACACCGGCCTGAGCCTGGGCCCTACCGCAACCGTCTGAGGTATGACCCTAGTTTCTATCTAGAGTTACTGTATTGCGACGAGCATAACCTCAGCCATTCGCAGTTCCTCTCCTGGTCCCCAGACGACCGTGCCAAGGCCCTAGCATTTACTATTGAGAAAAATAGTAAGTGCACCTTGTGCGGTACAGCAGAATGGGAGTGGGAGGAGGATAAGCGCGCCTATTACCCGATGGAGCAATTCTGTCCTGGCTGTTATTCAAAGAGCATGCTGGAAGAGACTGCCGGAAAGGTACCGGGCACGACGGTTAAATTAGTTGCCGCTCGATCTCAAGATCACGCGCAACAGCTGGTAGACCAGAAGCGGAAGGCGGAGCGTGAGCGACGAGCAGCAGAGGGACGCAACCGTCAGGCTCCAAGCTGACACCTCTGCCTATACCACGCAGATCCAGCAGGCTTCGCAACAGACCGCTACCTTCGGCCAGCAAATTGATTCGCTTTCCCAGAAACTTGACCATTTAGCTAAATCAGCCGGTAAGAAACTGCTCTTTGGTTCGGCTGGTTCATTAACCATAATCGCAGGTGCGACGGCTGCCTATGCCGGGATGGAGAAGCAGCTCTCCACCCTGAATGCGATGTCGGATAAGTCTTCTCGCAAGATGGAGGACTTCGAAAAGAGCGTTCGGTCTATCTCTCGAAACTTCCCAGTTTCTCGTGGCGAAGTTATCCAATTAGAGACCACCATTGCCAAACTGGGTGTCACCTCCACCCGGAGCATTGACGACATCTCCAAGTCAATGATCAAGCTTGCTGGGGCTACCGGTGAGGGTGTTGGCGGGTTAACTACTGGTCTGGTCGAACTTGGTCGCCAGATGGGTACCCTGGATGCGGGAAGGATTGACCAGTTCGCTTCGGCGCTGTTCAAGGTTTCCCACCAGGCTGGTGTTAGCGCACAAAGTGTTCTGAGCTTCTCGCAGGCTATTGCTCCTGCTGCTCGTGCAGCAGGGATCTCTGAGAAAGCCGTCTTAGGTATCTCGACTGCCTTCTCCAAGGCCGGTGCGGATGGCTATGCGGCTGCCAACACCTTCAACACCATGCTGTCGGATATCACCCGTCAGGTGGTTACTGGCTCACCTGCGATTGCCAAGTACGCCAACTTACTGGGGATGACGGCTGATCAGTTCAAGAACCTCAGCCGAACTGAAGCCTTAACGCAGATCTTCGAGACCATCAACAAGCAAGGCCCTGACGCGATCAAGACTCTTGACGCCCTCGGGTTCGATGGGGTTCGAGCTATGCGGTCCCTGCAGGCTGTTTCGCAGTCTGGTGGTATTCGACAGTCAATTAGCGCTGCATTGGGTGGTAGTGATAATGGGATGGACCAAGCCTACAAGCGGTCCACCGATAACTTAGCTGACCAGTTAACCAAGACAAAGAACGCTTTCAGCGATATGGCTGTCACAGTTGGTGGGCCATTCGCTAAAGCATTCGAATATGCCTTAAAGCCAGTCAATGCTCTAGTTAGTGGTATTGATCGACTGGTCGGCATTATGTCTGGCCGTGCCCAGGTCTTAGCAACTATCGGCACGGTGGGTGCAGGGTTAATTGGTACTGCCCTCCTTGCTACTGGAGCTAGGACAGGGCTGGCAACCTATTCCTTACTGCGCAAGTCAGGTCCAGTACGCGGTATCGAAGAGGGTCTTTCTGCTGGCCGAGTTATTGCCGGTGGCGGTGTTGTAGATAACGAGTGGGCCAGAAGGGAGATGGCTGGCGAACTTCGTTGGTACCAGCGCCCCTTCTACCGGTTTGGTTCTGAGGTTGGCCAGGCGCTTCCGCAAGGGTTTGGCCGGGGGAGATCAATTCCAGGACGGATCCTTAGGGCTCCGCTAGATGTCGGTACCTGGATGGCCAATACGGGTGCTGAGTACTACTCGAACATCCGTGCGGATACGCTGCAGCGCCCTGCTCCTATTCTGGATGCCGTTGGGCGAATGTCTACCGGAGCCAGACGACAATTCGAGACAATTCTTGCTAACCCAGCTGCCTATGCCCAAGGCATGCGTGGATTCGGTGTTGAGGGAGTCAACAAGCCTGTTCTCAACATGGCGCAGATTGCCGAAGAGGGTGGCAAGAAACTGGGCCGTGGCGTTGAGAACATGGTCAAGGCCACCGAGCACTTCGATAACAAATTACGCGCTGCCGCTTCTGCGCAAGCCATTGGTGGTACTCGGGCCACAAAAGCAATGGAAGAACTCACTGTCGCTTCCAGTCAGTTAGTCCGAGCCTTCATTAAATTAGAGGCGCAGTCATCTCTTACTGCAGTGACCAGCACTGCTGGTATCGCCCGAGCTGGATTACGGGGTGTTGGCCGAGGCTTAGCTAGCGCGCTTATCTCTCCTTGGGCCATGCTGCCGATTGGTATTGGCTTAGGAACTTCTGCTTATGGAGCTTGGCAGCACGAGCGTAATTACAAGGCCGATGCAGGCGCGACGGTCGCAGATGAGTACAATGTCGCATTAGGTAAATCGACGTCTTCGCTGGATCTGTTCACCAACGCTGTGAAGACAGCTACCGCTGCTTTACCGAAGCCCCAGTCTCAGGCTGAAGCCGCCACTATTACTCCTGCGGTTATTGCAGCTGCGCATTCTCCTGGGCGAAAACTCACTAGCAGCACGATTAGTGGGTTACGTAATAACACCTCTAATAGCGTGGTGGCTTCGCTGTTAGCGGCTCAAGATATGGGCCCAGAGCAGTTACAGTTAGCGGCTGTTGACTTAACCCAGAAGTTCGGTGCTAAGAAAGCGCAAGATATTCTTAATCAATACACCAAATCTTCTGGTCCTAATTTTGGATCGCTTATTCAGTATCAGACCGATCTCTCTGCCGAGGGCTGGTCGCACCACGGAGGCTTCAGGACTAACACCAAGGGTGAAGACTTCGCTGCCAACGTTGTGAAGACACTGCAAGAGCAGGCGGTTGGCCAGGAGAACATCTATGGCAATCGATATGCCAGGCAGAGTCTGAACCAGGATTACATTAACTACATTGCTGGCGCGGTTACTGGCGGCAAGTTAGAAACCGGTACCAATCTTCAGCATGGAGCCGATGTTCGGGAAAAGGCTGTTTCTGAGCTGGTTAAGAACATCAAAGCGCAGACGCCTGGCTTCAAGGCGGACAACTTAGATATCAACAAGTGGTACAAGCAATATGCGCGTGGTGATATTACCGAGGCGCAATTAAAGTCCAAGATCGGCCAGGCTATTAGTAGTAGTTCTAGTACTGACTATCTGGGTGGTATTTCTGGCGGCGTTGTCTCTAACGATGTCTTAGCCAATATGCGGCTCAATCCTGAGCCCACCATGTTCCAGCGGATGGTTACCAATGCCCCTTCTGCAGGGCTTGGTGAAAGAATTGCTGGCTCTACTGCTATTGCTACCGCATATGCTAAGCCTGGTGACGAGCAAGCTCAGCGCGCCGGTATGGCTGATCTACTCAAACAAGCCAGCCAAGCTGGGTCGAGTTTTGTAAATCTGAGCAATGAATTAGATAAAGTCCAACACCTGGTTGGCAATGACGTCACCAACGGGCTGTATCAGTTAGCTGAGGCTGCCAAGCAATTCGCTGCTGCCGCCAATGCCTCGAATACTCGGTTCTCTGGGCGTACTGCTGGCACGATGTCGGTGGTTCAGCAATACCGCAACGTGATGGGGAACTCGCAGAGTACCCAAGGCCAGGTGGATACTGCCAAGAACCAAATGCTGGCGCAGCGGGACCAATGGCAGGACTACTTCGCCCAGATCATTCAAGCTGCGCACCAGTTTGATATTCAGATGAAGCGCGGTTATGACGACTTCATCACGCAGCGGACTCGTTCAACTGATGCGTTCCACCTGCAGATGAAGCACAGCCAGCAGGACTTCCACACCCAGCAGTTACGGTCTGAGGCGAACTTCAACCGCCAGATGGCACGTCAGGCCGAAGATGCAGCAAAGAGCTTCTACAACCCGATGGAGCGGGTCTTCAACCGGATCACTACCGATGCCGATACTGCTTTAATGAACCTGCAGGATCAAAACCGTCAGATGATCCAGCAGTCCTCTAATTTAACCAAAGCCAAGAACATGGGACTGTCGCAGAAAGCTATCGATACCCTTAATTTAGCATCGCCAGAGCAGGCCCAGAACCTCAACCGCATCGTGCAAGACCTGATGACCGACCCTTCCTTGATCGCGCAGATCAATAAGCAGGTCGCGCAACGCCTGACAAACGTGAAAGCCCTGACTCAGACGAGCGTGAATCAGGACTATCGCAGGCAGCAGGAGGACTTCAAACGAGCTTCCTCGGAAGCCTCTGCAGATTACAAGAAGATGGTGGACCGGGCCAATACTGACTTCCGTACCGGTATGAACAATATGCAAGAGGATTACGACAAATCTGTCAGGCGCGCAAAGGAAGACTTTGTACAGCTTGGTTATGAGGTTACTGGTGATATTACATCTCTCGCTGGCCAGGCTATTACTGCTATTCACACAGTGGTTGGCAAGCAAGGCGATGCGTTAGTTCGGAGTATTACTGATATTAAGAGCAAGGCTAGCGAGCTCTTTGGTGATGCCATGGGGCTGGGCAATCCTTCGTCGGTGACCACCACGGTCTCCTGGAGTACGCCGTATAACAGTGCACCTACAGGCTCGCCTTCAACTATTTCGCCTATCTCCAAGCCTGCTCCCCAGATGGCTCCTAACCCGCCTTCCTATGCGCACGCCACAGGTGGCATTTTCAATACTCCTCGGCATGCCATTGTGGGTGACGCTGGCCCAGAGGCTTTATTGCCGCTGGACACCCATGGCGCGCATTTCTTAGCTGGCATGGTTATGCAGGTCACCAAGCAGATGGCCATGCAGAGCTCGCTGATCCCCACCGTTCCTTCTTACAAGGGTGGGACGACACAGATTGACGCCTCCACCAACTTCACTGGTCCGGTGACAGTGGAAGCATCTGACCCTGCTGAAATGGCCCGTAAACTGAAAGAACAGGCACGGATCAAAAAGCTGACCCGGCCCAGTCTGGTGAGTTCCTAGGAGAGACCATGGTATTACCTACGAACTTCGCAGACTCGACCAACTCAGCGACTACACACGCTGCGGCACATAACAACACCAACACCCAAGTTAATACTAATACATCTGATATTGCCACCCACTTAGCTGCTTCACCTGCTCATGCAGCAAGCGCAGTTTCTTCCACTACTTCCGGGCTGGTTATTGTCACACATACCAATGTTCAAGCAGCGCTTGCTGATCTTGATGCTGCTACTAATTTACGGGCGCGGCGAAGCGCCACTTGGTTGGCAAATACTGATTACAAAGCTGGTGAGATCGTTGTTCAGAACGGTCTGGCATACAGCGCTGTCGCTGACTTTACCTCGGGCGTGGCGTTCGACGCGTCGAATTGGATCCTACTCAGCCCTGGTGCCGTCCAGGATGTTGCAAGCAAGAATGATGCGGCCACATTGACACTGACAACCACCCCGACCGCAGTGGGCCCATCCTTTACCATTCCCCAAAGTACCCAGCGAATCTGGATCCGATGTTCTGGCTGGTTCGATGTGACTGCCTCACCTGCTGCTGCCCAGACCGGTACTTGTTCGCTTGCTGTTATGGATGACCAGGGTACACCGGCATTTATTTGTGGCGATGTGTGCTCATTCGAGAATGGCAATACTACGGGATACGCCCGTGCCTCGGGCAATGATTACATTGATCCCAATACACCATCGCGGGTCTACACGATGTATGCGTACAAGAACAGCGCTACCTCTTTCGCGGCTAACCTGCTTAACGGATCTGGTGGCTCGTTCTTCAAGTCGTGGATGTCCTGGGGCTACGCCTAGATGTCCTACTACGCGGAGTCGCGTCTGGGGCGATACTCGCCCTCCGAGTTGTCGGTCACGTTCGAGCCACGCGGCAACAGCAGCACCCGCCGCCCCTTCTTCTACGCCCATGGTGCGAACGGCAACGGGTTGCAGGCATACGACGGAGCGACCCAGAAGGGCGTGACCAAGAACCTCGCCGCTCTCGCCCATGAGGGGCTCTACGGGCTGAGCGGGGACTTCGGGGGACCGCACACCTACGGCAACGACACTGGTCTCGCCGCGATGGAAGGCGCGTGGACCTACGCCCAGGGCACCGGGCGCTGCAAGACCGACAAGGTGATCTTGCTCGGGGCGTCAATGGGCGCGATGGAGTGCTTCCGCTTCGCGCTGGCTCACCCCACGCTGGTCGCCGGGATCATCTGCTGGATTCCAGCGATCGACATCGAAGATTTTCGCACTCGCAATGTATTGAGCTTGCGTGATCAGATTAATACTGGGAATTCAGTTGCTGGACAAGGTTGGGGACTACCTGCAGGTTCCTATATTGGTGGAGCAGACCAGACCCCAGTACCCACCCGAGGTAAGCCGCTGGACGCAGGCAATATGGCGACCGTCGCAGCCATCCCAACACATTTATTCTACAGCAGTGGTGATACAGCGTGCACTTCGACAGCAGTAGATGCCTATGCGGCAGGTCGAGCCAATGTCACTAAGCACTTAGTAAGCACTAGCCTCAATCACACTGATGCTGCGATCCTGGCAGCAAGTATTAATGATGTTGTGGAGCTAGTTAGGAGCTGGGCGTAATGGCTTTTGGTGATAATACCTTCGGAGCTGGGACCTTTGGCGATCCCAATGACGTCCTAGGCACTTTATTTACTTCCTCTGCCTTCACCTTCATGGGCACTACCTATACTTCGGGTAGTGAACTTCCTGTTGCCTCTCTTCCTGTTGAGGAATGGCTAAAAAGAGCTGGCTATGCCTTTTCAGGCAACACGATCAAGGCCATCAAAAGCTTTACACACAACGGATCGACGGTCAGTGTGGGCGATACGCTCACTGGATTGACTGATTTTCAGAAAATAATGCTGGCTAGAGCCCAATTTATCGCCGGTTCTTGATTTTGGGCAAAATTTTTTAGTGTTCTGACGGACCGGGACACAAAAAAAGAAGACCCCAACCCCGCCCAGACCGAAGTCCAGACGGGGTTGGGGTAACTTAGTGTAGTGCCCTCGGTGAGATTCGAACTCACACTGGGAGGTGTTTAAGACCTCTTCCTCTGCCATTGGGATACGAGGGCCAGCACTGCAGGTTGCCCTGCAGGCTTGGTACTAGTCGATCCTGACTACCTGTTCCGGGATGAGAAGCGCAGAGCCCCAGGCATCACCACGGGGTTGAGGTCTGGGGTTGTAGTAGCCCATGGTGATCCCACCGGAGTAGCCGTCGCCGTACAGCACTCCACCTGTTGCCTTGGTCTTTTCCGGGAGAGGGGGTGTGACCAGCAGCTTCTCGTTGTACTGCTTCTGCAGCTTCAGCGCATGGTCGTAGACGTTGCTCTTGCTGCCCTTGTCGTGCTTGAGCACGATGAGCTTCATCTTGCGGTTCAGTCTCAGACGCTGAAACCACTTGGGAGCGAGTCTGGTGACGTGCATCTCTTGATCACCGTACTCGATGTCGAATCGTCTGTGATAGTGGTTTTCTCTGACGTTGAGTTCATGCGTGTGGGGTTTGGCGTTCACGAAGACCTGCTTTCTTTGCGTTCTTGATCAGTGAAGGCAGCTGGCTTTCCACCACGAACCCGAGTAGTACTGGCAGAGAGAACGCTGTAGGTCTGGCCGGTGTTGCTCGGGTCGTAGGTGAGCGAGGTGTTGGCATTGATGCCGATTGAAGCACCGGCCTGGATGGCGTCCTGGTTGGCACCCAAGTACAGGAAGGTCCAGTGCCACTGGTCGGTCTGTTGCTTGACCAGCTTGAAGACCTTCTCCCGGGTCCACTCCCGGGAAGCGTTCTCCCAGCCATCAGTGATGATGACGAACACCACGTTGTCCGGACGCTCATCCTCAGACAGCGAGGCAAGCCACTCACCAGTCTCAGTGATGGACTTGCCCATGGCGTCTAACAACGCCGTACTGCCCCTCGGTACGAGAACGAGTTCTTGGGCATCCTGGATCGGAGTAGGGCCATAGACCTGCTCGTACTCCGAGTCGAACTGGCGAAGCTCGATGGTGGCCTCACCAGACAGAGCACGTTGCTCGGTCAGGAAGTTCTTGAAGCCACCTTCAGTGTCGTCCTTGATGCTCTGCATCGAGCCAGAGCGGTCCAGCAGGACTGAGATGTGCGTGTAGTTCTTTTTCATTTGTCCCCTTCTTAGAAATTTTCTGTGGGGTGTTCTTTGGGTAGATCTGGTGATGGAGTCCTGGCGGGTGCGCTCACGGCGCGTTGGATGTACGACTGACCGCAGGGGCAGCACATCGACACGTCAGGCTTGC
>AR_comb_assmDRAFT_10255024_pt1 | contig 13031 bp, 12 predicted proteins | sample ArasoioldDNA_FD_10543 | JGI IMG/M metagenome (IMG submission 10543) | reverse complement strand
GAGCAGGCCAGTTCACACCGCATACAGCCCGTGCAACGCTCCGGCGTGATACGTAGGACTTTCATAGGCACTCCTCATGGGCGTAGTTAGCGCGTCTGCTGTCTTCTTGCAGGTTGCGCCAGCACTGTGCCTCCTTCTTGTGAGGCTTCTAGGCACAGTTGGAACACCGTTGTGGCCCAGGCACATGTCAGACAGCCATGCGCGAGCGGTGTGGCAACACTCTACCAGATCGCAGAACGTCATAGCCTGCTCATGCGTAGGCAGAAGCTGGACATTGGCAACGAGTTTCATGCTGCAAGTCTAGACAGCTTTGGTAGAGGAATCCAGGAAAAACCTGCTGTGAGGGACGAAGAGATAGGCAAGGAAAACAGCGTGTTTTGATGAGGACTCTTCAGTCAGTCTATGATAATATCGAGCTATACAGTCGTGTAAAGCCGCAGCCTAGGGCTATTGTGACACTGTGAGGAGGACGCGGAAGGTGCGTCCTCATGATCAACTGCTGGACCACGCCCGGCCCCTTCCGGTATAGCGTGCAGAGGCGGTGGACAGACCAGCGCGTCGACGTGCCCGTGTCCCCACACGCGGAGGAGCAGCCCAATGTTTTTGATGCGATTTACCGAACGCGCCTATGTCAACTATACGGCTGAGGATGTCAAAAACAGCCCCAATAGTGCCGTCCGCTTGACCTTCTCCAACCGCCATTTTGATCCCCAACGTGGCGCCGACCTCTACAATATGTATCTCGATGAATATGAATATTGTGAGGAGGTCGGGTTCGATGGCCTGATGCTCAATGAGCATCACAGCACCCCGACGTGTTTGGGGGCCACCATGAATCTGGAAGCGGCCATTCTGGCCCGCACGACGAAAAAGCCTAAAATCGTCCTGCTGGGCAATCCGCTACCCATTTTTGATAATCCCATCCGCCTGGCGGAAGAGCTGGCGGAAATTGACATGATCTCGCGCGGACGCCTGGTGTCAGGCTTTGTGCGTGGCACCGGAGTCGAGAGCTTAGCCACCAATACCAATCCGCTCTATAACCGCGAGCGCTTCGAGGAAGCGCACGACTTGATTATCAAGACCTGGACCACCCCCGGGCCGTTCCGCTGGGAGGGTACCCATTACCATTTCCGGGTGGTCAACCCCTTCGAAACACCGCTCCAAAAACCCCACCCGCCCATCTGGATTCCCGGCACCGGCAGCCCTGAGACGCTGGAGTGGTGTGCGCAGCATCATTATCCATTCGTCTTCCTGGAAACCGATCCCGACGCGACGGTCGACATGAAGGCGATCTATACTGATACGGCACGCGCCTATGGCTATGAGCCAGGACCAGAACACTGTGGCTATTTGCTCCGTATTCACGTGCAAGATACCGACGACTATGCCAAAGAGGTAGGCAAAGGCTACCTGGTCGGTAACGTCGGTGTGGGGCGTCTGCCGATGCCGCCAGACTATATGTTTCCCGTCGGCTATAGCGGGCGCGATCCCAAGTATCTGGCGCTGCGGGAACGGATCAGGACGGACCCCTTCCGGGTCGGCGGTCTGGATGCCGCGGGGTATGAGGCGATTCTCGCCGCGAACCGCATGATTATTGGCAGCCCCGACACCGTGATCCGGAAACTCCGTGAGGTGCTGGCACGCGTGCGGCCGGGGATTTTGGCGGTCTGGACCAACGATGGCTCGATCAGCCACAAGGATACCATGCGCTGTCTCGAACTGATGGGCCAGGAAGTCCTGCCTGCCCTGCGGGAGATCGGTACAGAACTGGAACTCACCGATCCGTTCCAGCAAACCCCTTAAGGCGCACGACCAAGGCACCAAGGAGAAACACACCATGCCGGCAGGCGTACATGAAGCATTTGTCGACGTAGGGGGGGTGAAGATCCGACTCCTCAAGGGTGGAGCCGGGGCGCCCTTGTTGGTCCTCCACGGCAGCGAGGGGAGTCTGGGGTGGCGTCACTATGCCCAGGCCTTGGCCGACCACTTTACCGTGTATCTGCCGTCGCATCCAGGCTTCGACGGCTCGGAGCGTCCCCCCTGGCTCAACTCGATCCTCGACCTTGTCTGCTTCTATACCTGGTTTTTGGAAACACAAGGGCTGGAGGGCATGCGTGTCATCGGCTGGGCGCTGGGCGGCTGGCTGGCCGCCGAAATAGCCGCGACGACGCGCCATGCGTTCAGCAAAATGCTCCTTATCGATGCGGCGGGCATCAGGCCGCAACAGGGCGAGATAACTGATCTGTTCATCCTGAGCCCGGCGCAGATTCGCGACCTGACGTTTCACGACCCGCAGCAGGTCCCGGAATATGCCCAGCTCTACCCCAGCGAGCCGAGTCCAGCCGAACGCGAACAAGCTGTGCAAAACCGCGAGATGGCTGTCCGGTTGACCTGGAAGCCCTATATGCACGACCCGCGTTTGCCGGCGCTGCTCGCCCGGGTCACGGCGCCCACGCGCATCGTCTGGGGACGGCAGGATCAGATCATCCCCGTGGAATGTGGGACCCTGTATCACCAGGCCATCCCGGGGTCGGATCTCGTGGTCATCGAGCAGTGTGGACATGCTCCTCACTTGGAGAAGCCCGACGAGTTCGTGCGCGTCGCCATGGACTTCCTGCCGTAGGTTTCTCGGTGCGTTGGAAGACGGTGACAGCGCTTTCGGTAGTCAGCATGTTGCGCGGTGGACATTTATGCTACAGTGGTCCAGGAGCTAAGCACATCCTTTTTGCTTCTGGGAGTGCCTATGGTAATGCTGGTTGGGCAGAACCTCCACAAACACTTTGGTGGGTTGGCAGCCTTGGATGGGGCAAGTTTCGAGGTCGCTGAGGGGACGATTACCTCGCTGATTGGACCGAATGGGGCCGGCAAAACTACCCTGTTCAATATTGTCTCTGGCCTGTTGCGGCCTACGGCTGGCATGATCCTGTTCAAGGGCGTGGATGTGACGGGTTGGTCGCCGCATCGCATTGCCCATGCTGGCATGGGGCGCACCTTCCAGAATATCCAGCTCTTCGAGCATCTCAATGCCCTTGAGAACGTCATCGCGGCGCGTTTCTGCCGCACCAAGTCCAGTTTGCTTGAGTCGCTGCTGCTGTTGGCGCGTGATCGTCAGGAGCGCCAACGCAGCCGCGCCGTGGCCGAGGAACTCCTGGTGTGGGTCGGTCTGGAGGCGCAGCGCTTTCTGATGCCGCGCGAATTGCCCTATGGGGACCAGCGTCGTCTCGAGATCGCCCGCGCGCTGGCGACAGAGCCAGCGCTCCTCATGCTGGATGAGCCCAGCGCCGGTATGAGTCATCAGGAGGCCCAGGAACTCATGGCGCTGATTGGGCGCTTGCGCGAGCGTGGCACCACGATTCTCCTCATCGAGCACAATATGCACCTGGTCATGGCGATTTCTGACCAGATCGTGGTGTTGAACTTTGGCAAGAAGATCGCCCAGGGCAGCGCCGCAGAGGTCCAGACCAATCCAGAGGTGATCGAAGCATACCTGGGAGTCGAAGTGTGAACGCATTACTGCAAGTGAAGGGCCTGGAAGTCACGTATGGGCCCGTACGCGCCGTGAAGGGCGTTGACCTGGAGGTCCCCAAAGGGGAGATCAGGGCCATTCTCGGGGCTAATGGCGCTGGCAAATCGAGTATCATCAGGGCCATCATGGGGCTCGTTAAATCCCGTCGCGGCACCCTGACCTTAGCGGACCGAGAGCTGCAGCGCCTCCCACCCCACACGGTAAACCAGTTAGGCATCGCGTGGGTGCCGGAAGGACGGCAGATCTTCTCGACGTTGACGGTGCATGAGAACCTGCTCATGGGGGCTTTCAGTCAGCGCCATCCGCAGGAGGTGCGAGCGCGACAGGAGCAGATCATGGCGCTCTTCCCGATCCTCAAGGCGCGGCAGGAGCAACTGGGGGGCTCACTGAGTGGTGGTGAGCAACAAATGCTGGCGATCGGGCGGGCCTTGATGTCCAATCCAGTGCTGTTGCTGATGGACGAACCCTCGCTTGGCCTCGCTCCCAGGGTGGTGCAGTACCTGTTCGATTTAACGCGGGAGATCCGTGCCCGTGGCATCAGCATTCTCATGGCAGAGCAGAACGCCCGCCAGGCCTTGCGCGTGGCGGACTATGCCTATCTGTTGGAGGTGGGCGAGATCCGCGATAGCGGTCCGGCCCGGGACATGGAAGCCAGCGAAAGGGTCCGACGGGTGTATTTGGGCGGCTAGTGCTACTGCGTAGGGCTAATTATCCCCGCCAGTTTGGCGGGGGAGGGGCAGGGTCATGCAGTTTTCGGTGGATCGGCTCCGTTCCCCCCTTTGGCAAAGGGGGGGGAGGGGAGATTTGCCGGAGATAGCCACCTCAAAATCCTCCCATCCCCCCTCTTGTAAAGGGGGGTAAAAATGAGAACGGCATAGCCCTGGGAGAGGGGCATCAGGGATGGAACAGTTCTTCCAGCAGCTCATCAATGGGATCATGATCGGCAGCACCTACGCAGTCGTGGCCCTGGGCTTTGGCCTCATCTTTAGCGTGATGCGCGTGGTGAATCTGGCCCACCCTGAAATCTTCATGGTAGGGGCCTATGTGGCATTTGTCGTCATCACCAGGCTGCACCTCCCTGACCAGGGGCTTGGGGTGAGTGTCGCCGTGGGCGTGTTCCTGCTCGTGCTGGTGCTGGCCATGGTCGTCACCGGCGTGCTGGGTTTGATTTTGGAGCGCCTGGTGGTACGGCCGACACGTGGCACCTATATTCTGGTGCCTTTTATCGCCACCTCTGGGGTCTCGATTGTCCTGCAAAATGGCGCGCAGCGCATTTTTGGTCCTGACCCGGTACGAGTCCCGAGTGTGATCCCGGCGCACACGTTTGCTGTCAGCGGCGTACGGGTGACCAGCATGCAGATAACGACCGTCCTGACCGCGGTGCTCATCATGCTGGCGCTGCGGTATTACGTCTATCGCACCCGCTGGGGCCGCGCGACCCGCGCCGTGGCCGAGAAACCCGACGTGGCCGCGGCCTGCGGAGTCAACGTCAACCTGGTATCACAGCTCACGGTGAGTATTGCCTCAATCATGGCCGGGGCAGCCGGGGTGACACTCGGTCTCCTCTATAGCAGTGCCGCGCCCTTCATGGGGCTGCTCTTCGGGCTGAAATCGTTTGTCTGTATGCTGGTGGCAGGTAATCGCTATATCGAAGCCATCATGGCGGTGGGGTTGCTGCTGGGCGTCGTGGAGGCCATGGTGACGGGCTATGTCTCGTCCAACCTGCGGGACGCCGTGGCGTTCGCCCTCTTGCTGGCGGTCCTGTTTTTCCGCCCGCAAGGACTTTTTGGTTCATACGAAGTGTAGGGCAGAGGGCGCTCATTAAACTGGCCCCCCTCTGTCCACGCAGTCGCAGGGGGAGGTCATGCTACGCTCTATCCTCGCGCACATACCGGCGTTCTGGGTGGTGACCCTGATTACGGCTGGGATCAACGCCATCATTACCATGGGGGTCTATTTCAGCAATGCAGCCGGGGCGCTGTCGGCATGCCACGCGGCCATTGCCGGGATGGGCGCCTACGTGGGGGCGGTTCTCACCACCAATTTTGACTGGCCTTTTGTCGTGGCGCTCCTCGCCGGGGTGCTAGTCGGGTTCCTCACTGGCATGCTCCTGGCCCTGGTGACCCTGCGGATGAATGAGTTGGTGGCGGGACTGACCACCCTGGCCTTTGGGGAGACCATGGTCATTATTGCCTTCAACCTGGACTATATTGGCGGTGCCAACGGCTTTATTGGTATCCCGCTGGAAACTACCTTCGCGGCCGTCTATGTCGTCCTGGCCCTGGTCGTCTTTGTGGCCTGGCGCTTTGACCGCTCCCGCCTGGGGTATGCGGCGCGTGCCTGTCGTGACAACGCCCATGCCGCCGCCGCCATGGGCATCAATACCCCCTGGGTCAAAACCCTGGTGTTTGCCCTCGGGGGCGGCATTGCCGGGGCCGGCGGTGTGCTCCGCGCGCACTATGTGCTGGTGCAAAACCCCGCGGATATGGGGTTCTTTTTCTCCGTGAACTATCTCATCTTTTGGGTCTTTGGTGGCTCATACACCCTCTGGGGACCGCTCTTTGGGGCCATGTTTCTGACCATCTTGCCCGAGTTCCTGCGTTTCTCGCTCTACGACAGATTCATTATCTATGGCGTCATCCTGACGGCCATTGTGATCGTGCGGCTCCAGGGAGTCATTACCAGAGTACCACTGGGGCGCCGCTCCGCTGTCCTCGCGTGGTGGTCACGCCCGGGACGGCGCTCCCAACCCGCATCGGCTCCTGGGCTCGGTGAAGGGCCTGACGGCCCGGCGCCGACACAGTCGCGCCGGCCTCAGGGTAGCCGGTAAATGTAAGGAGAGGGATATGCAACGGTTCATTCGCAGCTTTGGCGTCGCATTGCTGGTGTTACTCATGGCCGGCAATTGGATTCCCCTCAGGGCAGAGGGACGCGTCGTGCATTTTTTTCAGGTCAATGCCCTCACTGGACAGGCCGGCTCTTATGGCACCAGGTCGATCCATGGGGCTGAACTGGCGGCCAAGCATCTCAACGATGCCGGTGGGTTTACGGACACCTGCGGCAATACCTATACCATTAAGCTGTCGGTATGGGACATGGCCAATTCCCGGGAACAGGCCATTGCCGGGCTCAGGAAAGCAGCGGATGATGCCAGCGTGCTCGCCGTGCTGGGCTCAACACCCTCGACCGGGTTTGCCGCTATGGAGCCTGTAGCCGGACAAGTGAAGATGCCCATCATCGCTACCGGGTCGGCTGTCCCCATCAAGAAATGGAATCCCTACGCCTTTCGCGTGACCATTGCGACGCCGGTAGCGGCGCCGTATTTCTTGCAGGTGTTCAAAGCGAAGTTCAACCCCCAGCGCGTGGCGCTGCTGTACGATATCACGCAGGATGCCCTGCGGGCCGAGGCGGACATGATCCGGGACCTGGCGCGGAAGTTCGGCTATGAGATGGTGGCCTTCGAAGCCTTCCGCGTCAATGACACGGACTTCCGAGCACAACTCACTACCATCAAAGGGGCCAATCCGCAATGGCTCGGTGTGTATGCCGCCAATCCCGAGGGCAGTAAGATCGTCAATCAGATGGACGAGCTGGGATTGCTGGGTAAAGTGCCGATTTTTAGTGGCTATGGCGTGTTCCAAGATCCGACGTACTGGGATCTGTCCAATGGCCGCATCAAAGGGGCCATCAACTGGGCCGTCGCCTTCGATCTGACGAGTGCTGCCCCCCAGATGCAGAAGGTGGTGGCGGACTACAAGAGTTTTCCAGAGGAACCTACTATCTATTCGGTCTACGGCTATCAAGCCCTGCAGGCTGCTGTCGATGCGGTGAAGCGGGCCTGCACGGCGACCGACCGCGAGAAATTCCGGGATGCCCTGGCCCAAACAAAACTAGAGGCTCTGGCGGGGACAGTGGCCTTTGATAGTCCCAGAGCAGCGCCGAATGGCGAGAACCAGGGTGGGGCGGTGATTGTCTCGCGCATCACCGGGCGAGATAGCTATGAGGTCATTAAGTAGCATGGAGTGAGACAAAAGCTCTGCTGGGGAGCAGCAGAGCCAAGAGCGTATCTGAATTGGGGGCATGGGACGCGCTCTGCAAGAGGGCATGGAAGCCGTGATGCCGAGGCGCTTTAGAAAAGGCCAGGGTCTTACGCCCCTCGACCCTGCCCCCTATATAGGCTTAGACCGTCTGCTGCCCCGAATCATGTGCGGGCGCAGGGACACCAGCTACTTTTTCGCTTTGAGAAAATCCGCCACGCGCTCCCCGATCATAATCGTTGTGGCATTGGTGTTGGCGCGAATGCAATCCGGCATGATCGAGGCATCCGCGATCCGCAGGTTTTCCAGCCCGTGCACCCGCCCGTGCTGGTCCACGACGGCTAGAGGGTCTGAGGCAGGCCCCATCTTGCAGGTACCACAGATGTGATGTGAGGTACCAATATTGCGCATGAGCCAGGCATCCAATGCCTGGTCCGAGGCCAGGTCCGTATCCGTTGGCGACACCCTGTCGCGGAGGAGGTCCTGGAACGCCGGGTGTGCCGCCAGGCGGATGGCCAGGCGGATGGACTTGCGCAGCCGCTCGGTATCAAAGGCGTCGGTCAGATGCCGGTAATCCAAAAACGGTTGCACATGGGGATCGGGGGAGGTCAGGCGTAACTCGCCAGCGCTCAGGGCGAGTTGCAGACTGCAACTGATCCCTAAATAGTTATCATCATCGCTGATGGGGACGTGGATGGGCCGATGCTCGCTGGTCATCAGCATCGGGGAAATCTGCATATCATTTTGCAGATAAGACCCTTCAACCGTGTAACGTAGCCCAACCTGGATCGCGGGCGCCTGGACATCGGGCTTTGCCCCCTTGGCCCGATAGAGTACCGCGGCGGAGGGATGATCGCGCAGGTTCTGGCCCACGCCAGGGAGCTCGTGGACCACGGGCACTCCGACACTCTGGAGCTGTGCTCCAGGACCGACCCCGGAGAGCAGGAGCACGTGGGGTGAGCCAATGGCCCCAGCGCTCAACACGATCTGCTCCCCTTCCACCGTAAAGCGCTCGCCACCGCTTTCGACCTCGACCCCGACGGCGCGTTTGCCGTCAAACAGGAGGCGCCGCACCATGATGTTACCCTTGATGGTAAAATTGAGTCGGTGGCGCGCCGGGTCAAGATACGCGATGGCCATGCTAATGCGCACCCCATCAATGGTATTGCGTGCCCTGGGTGAGACACCGGTGGACTCTGGATGGTTTTGGTCCGGATCATCGCGAAAGTCGGCGTCAACACAGGCCCGGTGAAAGGCCAAGGCCTGCGGCATCCATTCGTCCCGCCGATAGCGGCGCACCGGGACTGGACCAGCCTTGCCGTGGAATTCCCCGCCAAAATCGTGGTCGTTTTCCATCTTGCGGAAATACGGCAGCACGTGCTCATACGACCATTCGGTGTTGCCCCAGGAGGCCCAGTTATCATAATCCTCCGGAATGCCCCGGTACAGCACCTGCCCATTGACGGCGCTCGAACCGCCGGTCGCCTTGCCACGCGGAATGGTCAGCCGGTTTTGCTGCGGCGTGAGCTGCGCCACGTAGCCCCAGTTATGTGGGCCATAGGCAGAGAGCCACACATTGTTGCCCAGCTTGAGGTCATCGGGCAGGTGCGCGAAGGTGGGGTAATCCGGCCCGGCCTCCAGCAGAAGCACCGATGTACGGGGGTCTTCAGACAGGCGGGACGCCATGACACACCCCGCGGAGCCGGCGCCAATGACAATCACATCGTACCGCATCAGATTCGCTCCTCTTTGGCTGTCGTCGTTACCGCTCAATGTGGATTGACATCATAGCATGGCATTCTGTACTCTGTATACAGAATACTCATATTGTTTCCCTTGCCCCTTATGAGAGGCCTCGCCCTATGGCATCCCTGAGCCGGATTGCTTCTACTCCCGATCTGACCGAGCAAGTGTACCAGCGGCTGCTGTATGCCATCTGTGACGGGGAACTGGTCCCGGGCGCGCGGCTCACGCAGGAGGACCTGGCGGCAACGCTCGGCGTCTCGCGCCAGCCCGTCTTGCAGGCGCTGCGTCTGCTCAAGAAGGAGGGTTTTGTCAGCGATACCGGACGGCGCGGCCTGCGGGTGGCGCCGCTCGAGGCGCAAGCGATCACCCAGGTGTATGAGGTGCGGGCCGTCCTCGACGGCCTCGCCGCCCGCCGCGCCGCGCAGGCCAGCACCCAGCTCGATCCCACGATTATTCTTGAGGGGCGTCGGGCTGCTGCCGGACAGCGCATCGGGTCGATGATCGACGCGGACATGCAGTTTCACCACCTGATCTACGCGGCCTCGGGCAATCCGCTCATTGCCGAGACCTCCAACCATCACTGGCCCCATATCCGCCGCGCCATGGGGGCGGTGCTGCAAACCGTCGGCGTGCGCCGTCCTGTGTGGGACGAGCATGAGGCGATCTTGCAGGCGATCAACTGCGGTGATGCGGACCTGGCGGAGCGGCTGGCACGTGAGCACTGCTCGCGCGCTAGCGACCATATTGCCACCCAGCTCACCCGCCATGGGCGTACAGTGCCCGAGCGACTGACCTGGCAGGTGACGGCGCCATGACACGCCAGCCCGCCGCGCTCCCACAGCGTGTGTAGCCGGTCGCTCACGATGCGAGGCTCGCCTCGACAGCACTAGCGTGTGTGGGAGCGTGCTAGACCACACCTGACTGACAGAGGAGGAGAGGTTATGGCGATGGTAGCAGTGCACGATGATATGTTTACCGACGATGTGATTGCTGATCCCTATACGTATTATGGCCGCCTCCGGGAAGAGGACCCCGTCCACTGGAACGACAAGTATGCCCTGTGGGTGATCACCCGGCACGACGATGTGGTGTGGATGACGCGACACCACGAGCTGTTCTCCAATGCCTTCTTCAGAAATGACCCGCGGCCGGCGTATCCGGCCATCCCGGCCTCCGATGAACCGCTCTACGACTACGTGCGGCAATATCAAGCGGATCAATTCATCCAGTTTGATCGTCCTGAGCATCTCGAGATGCGCAAAGTCGTCCACAGCTATTTCACCCCCAGAGCGATGGAGGCCTGGCGCGGCTTTGTCAAGAATGCCATCACCGAGCTCCTGGATGCGGCCGAAGACTAGGGGCACATGGACGTCATGAAGGATTTTGCCACACCGCTGCCGGTGCTCGTGATTGCGCAGATGATGGGCGTCCCGAAGGAGGAGCGGCCCTACGTGCGGCACCTCGCCGAAAAGCTGTTGTACATCGGGCGGGGGGAGCCTGAGCGCATGCAGCCACTCGTGGAGGGCATGCAGGGGATGATTGAGTATGTGGCCCCGTTAGTGAACGAGCGTATAGAGCAGCCGGGCGATGATTTTATTTCCGTCCTGGCACAGGGGGAGAAACAGGGCGTGTTTACGTGGCACCAGGTGCTGGTGAATTCGTCGCTCCTGTTGTTGGCCGGGCACGAGACGACGATCAACCTCTTGTGCAACGGCACCCTGGCCTTCATGCGCCACCCCGAGCAGTGGGCCCTGTTCAAAACGGACCCCGAAGGGTTGGCCAAGCGGGCCACGGAGGAGTGCCTGCGCTACGATGCGCCGGTGAAGTCCATCCAGCGCCTGGCCGCACAAGATGTCGACCTGCGCGGCAAGACGCTGCGCAAGGACGAGCGCATCCGCTGGTTTATCACCTCGGCCAATCGGGATCCGGAGGTGTTTGCCAATCCGGAGACGTTTGACATCACGCGGGATCCGAACCCACATGTGGCCTTTGGGAATGGGGTGCACCATTGCCTGGGCGCGACGCTGGCACGCCTGGAGGGGCAAGAGGCATTCAAAGCGTTAGCACAGCGGTTCCCAAATCTCCATGTGGAGGCCGAGACGCTCGAGTATCAGCCCAGCATTGCCTTCCGGTCGGTCAAATCCCTCCCCGTGTCCTGGGTAGGAGGGCGGCGGAAGGGCACGCACGAGGACACGAGCGACGCAGAGGAGACACGATGCAACTGACCCAGACACAGATCGCACAGTTCGATCGCGACGGCTATCTTTTCTTCCCCAGTCTGTTCACCTCTGAGGAGATCCAGGTCCTGCTCGACGAGGTGCCGCAGCTCTATGCCCAGTACCGGCCAGAGAACGTGCGCGAGAAGGGCAGCGACGCGGTGCGCACGAACTTCGCGGCGCACATGTATAGCAAGCCATTCGCCAAGCTCGCGCGCCATCCGCGTATGGTCACACCGGTGATGCAGATCTTTGGCGAGCCGGTGTACATGCATCAGTTCAAGATCAACGGTAAGATGGCCTTCGATGGTGACCTCTGGCAATGGCACCAGGACTATGGCACCTGGCAGGCCGACGACCTCATGCCCGAGGCGCGCGCCATGAATGTGGCCATCTTTCTCGATCCAGTCAACGAGTTCAACGGCCCGCTGATGTTCATCCCGGGTAGCCACAAACTCGGCGTGCTCGATGCCGAGCACGACGTCACGACCACCAGCTATCCGCTGTGGACCATTAATCATGACACGATCCGCAAGCTGGTCGAGCGTGGCGGTCTGGTCGCACCCAAAGGCCCGGCTGGCTCGATGATCCTGTTCCACGGCTGTCTGGTGCACGCCTCAACGGCCAATCTGTCGCCCTGGAACCGGGTCAGCGTGTACCTCAGCCTGTGCGCGGTGTCGAATCACATTCGGCGCTTCAAACGGCCGGAGTACATTGCGCACCGAGACTTCACCCCGATCGCGTGCCTGCCCGACGACTGCCTGCTCCAGGACTACGACGTACCTCTACCCTGGCAGGACGGCACGCCGGCCGCGGCATTGCAACCCGCGCTCGCTAGCTAGGGCTGCGCCCGGCTACTGCGTAGGGCTACTGCGTAGGGCTACTGCCCCCCGCCAGTTTGGCGGGGCTAATTGCTGTGCGCAGCACCCGGGCACAGCACCTGGCGGGGCCAATTGCGGTACGTAGTACCTAGTATGGCGGGGCTTGTGCGGAGGGAGCTGATGAATCTCTATGCCAAACTCTGTGAACGCGCGGCACAGGGCCGACCGCTGCGCCTCGGCCTGATCGGTGCCGGCAAATTCGGCTCGATGTATTGCGCGCAGGTGCCAAAGACACCGGGTGTTCATCTCGTGGGCATCGCCGACCTTGCCCCTGCCAACGCCCGGGCCAATCTCGCCCGCGTTGGCTGGCTAGCCGAGCGCGCCATGGCTGCGTCACTCAATGCGGCGCTGACCGTGGGCGCGACCCATGTCAGTGACGACTGGCAGGCCCTGGTGGCGCATCCTCAGATCGACATCATTGTTGAAGCCACGGGGAACCCAATGGCGGCGGTCGAGCACGCGCTTGCCGCATTCCAGCACGGCAAGCATGTGGTGATGGTGACGGTAGAGGCCGATGCCTGCTGCGGCCCGCTGCTGGCACGCCGCGCCCAGGAGGCTGGGGTGATCTACAGTCTCGCCTACGGCGACCAGCCGGCCCTGATCTGTGATCTCGTGGACTGGGCCC
>AR_comb_assmDRAFT_10110764_pt1 | contig 13033 bp, 9 predicted proteins | sample ArasoioldDNA_FD_10543 | JGI IMG/M metagenome (IMG submission 10543) | reverse complement strand
GGTCCTGGCAGGAAAAGAGCTGGAGAGCGGGATCACTATTCACTATGTCGACGAGCATTATGATAATGGTGACATCATTCTACAAATAAAATGCCCGGTACTTGAAAACGATACTCCCGAGTCACTGGCGAATCGCATACATCAGCTTGAGCATGCTAATTATCCCTTGGTTATTGAGCGGCTTGTTGGAGAGCTACGAGCTACGAGCGGCGAGACGCGAGACAAGAGCTCGTAGCTCATCGCTCACCGCTCAAAAATTCACCGTTACTTTAAAATAGCATTAGCATTTTGTTCCGTTACTTGCATTTAATTGGTCGTTTTGTACAAGAACCTCCTTCATATTTTTTACATATGCTTAGCTATTTCTTCAATGGCTTTGCCCTGTGCGGGCCAGTATAAGGTAAAAGGAACGGTTTACGACAGCTCGCGACTTTATACACTGGAGGCTGTAACCGTCTTAAGCACGGGAGGCAAAGGAGCATTTACTGATTCAAATGGCAATTATGAAATTGATGTGGCCGAAAAGGATTCTATTTGGTTTTCATACCTGGGGAAACCTACGGTTAAATACCCCGTATTAAAAATGACTGACCCACAGAACTTCGATATTGCCCTTCATATCAACGTGACCGTTTTAAAAGGAGTGACGGTGAGACCGCGAAACTATCGGCTGGATTCTCTTCAAAATCGGATTGACTATGCAAAGATTTTCAATTATGAAAGGCCTGGCCTAAAGGTTACTGGTGGTGGCGCGCCAGGAGTTGGAATTGGCTTTGATCTTGACGAGATCATCAGGGTGTTTCAATTTAGAAGAAATAAAAATATGCTCAAATTTCAAGAGCGCTTGATTGAGCAGGAACACGACAAGTTCATTGATCATCGATTCAATAAACAATTAGTGCGGAGAATGACGAACCTTACCGACACAGAGCTGGACAGCTTTATGGTCGCTTATCGGCCCACATATGAATTCGCGGCGACTGCGTCCGATTACGAATTCAACTCCTATATCAAAAAGTGCTTCGAATATTTCAAGGCTAATGAAGCCCGGAAGCCAAAATCGTTTTGAACCCACAAAATTTTTTCATTCATTTATATCATAACTTTCTACATCAAATAATCAAACGGCTATGAGACACACATTTGTTCCGTGGCTTCGGAGTCGCGATGTTTTTGTAATCCTGCTGTGCGCCATCCTGTTTTGTGACTGCTCCTCTTTGCACGCGCAGTCGTCGAACGCCATTGCTGTTTCAAGCAAAAATAGCGCTTCCATCTTGACTGAAGCATCGCCAGCCTCCGTCGGCATGTCTGCTGAACGATTGGCTAGAATTGACAATCTCATCAAAGAGTACGTAGACAAAAGATGGATCGCCGGTGCCACGGTTCTGGTCGCTCGAAATGGAAAAATCGTTTATTACAAGGGCTTGGGATATGACGACATTGACAAAAAGACTCCCCTGAAGAGAGATGCGATTTGCCGCATTGCATCTCAGACCAAAGCCATTACCAGTGTTGCGGTGATGATGTTATATGAAGAAGGAAAATTGTTATTAAGCGACCCGGTAAGTAAATACATCCCGGAATTTAAAAACCCGAAAGTCCTGGATAAATTCAATGAGGCTGACACTACGTATACGACAGTCCCGGCAAAAAGAGAAATTACCATTCATGATCTATTGACACATACATCCGGAATTGCCTATGCGCAAATAGGATCAAAGGAATCCAATGCCATTTATTACAAGGCTGGGGTGGTGGGAGGCATTGGAGTTGATAAAATAATACTGGGGGATAAAATGAAAATCCTCGGCGGATTGCCATTGATGCATCAGCCCGGTGAGAAATTTACCTACGGATTGAATACAGATCTTCTCGGCTACGTTGTCGAAGTTATAAGCGGTATGAGCCTGAACGAATTTTTCAAGAGAAGGATTTTTGAACCGCTTGGAATGAAGGACACTTATTTCTATTTACCTAAAGAAAAAAGAAACCGATTAGCTACGCTGTACACTGAAGATTCTACAAAGCACATTAAGAAGAATGGAGAAACCTATGAACTTAACGGTACACTATATGTAAACTATCCGGACATGGACGGCACGTATTATTCCGGCGGAGGAGGTCTTTCATCAACGGCTTACGACTACGGCATTTTTATGCAGATGTTGCTGAACGGTGGCGAATACAACGGGAAAAGAATTTTGAGTCGCACAACCGTGCGTATGATGACGACAAACCAGATCGGTGATATTGATTTTGGAAATAGCAAATTTGGTTTAGGATTCGGCATCGCGACGGACAAAACGGTCGTCAACGGTCCTGTGTCACCGGGCACCTTCTCGTGGGGAGGTATGTTTAGTTCGTCTTATTGGATCGACCCGAAGGAAAAGATCATTGCACAATTTTTCCTTCAACAGTATCCAAACAGCCATGGTGATATTCATGATAAATTCAAAGCCCTGGTATACCAGGCAATAACTAACTGAGTGCGATAACTGCGTTTGACTATGTCGCAACAATTGCACAACGAACTCAAGAAAGAATTTCAGCTTGAACGAATGATCCTTTTCAGCGACGCAGTATTTGCCATCGCGATTACAATATTAGTCATTGAGATCAGGGTACCCGAGATTCCCCAAGAATTGGTCACGGAGCAGAAGTTGTTACAATCGCTCGATCACCTGATTCCGAAATTCGTTGGGTTCCTGATCAGTTTTATGATCATTGGTTTATACTGGCAGGTACACCATCGCATGTTTGGTTTTGTGGTCAATTACACAAGAAGAACGCTGTGGTTGAATTTGTTTTTCCTGCTCGCAGTAGTGCTCATGCCATTCAGCACCGCTTTTTACAGTGAATATGTGTTACGGCTGCTGAAAACACCGATCATTGTTTACGTTCTAAATATTTGCTTCCTGGGCTTTATGAACTTCTTTTTGTGGAAACATTTGACCAATCCAAAATTAAATCTCACGGGAGGCGTGACCAGGGAAGAGGACGTCATTTTTTCTTTTCGATCAATTGCCGTCCCTATTGTTTTTATAATTGCCGCGTTTGTGTACTTTTTTAATCCCGTGGTGGCGGCATTTTTGCCCTCATTGTTGCCCCTGTTAATGCGAATCATCACAAAACGAATAAGAAGTTCTTTCAAAACAAAAAGAAGCTTATGAAAAAGATAATTCTCTTTCTGCTGATCACTTCCGCGCAACGACTATTTTCCCAAACAGATTCCATCCCAACATTTGTAAAGGATAGTCTCGACACTTATGTCGCACGTGCCTTGACAGATTGGGAAATCCCCGGAATTGGAGTTTGTATTATTAAGAATGGAAAAGTTGTTCTAATGAAAGGGTACGGCGTAAAGGATTATGACACGAAGGAAAAGGTCGATGAAAACACTTTGTTCATGATCGGAAGCAATAGCAAAGCATTTACAGCAACCGCGTTGGCGATGTTGGACTTCGACAAAAAATTGTCACTTGACGATAATGTGACAAAGTGGATCCCGGAGTTTAAACTAGACAACAAGGCCGCGGGTGAGCAGGCTATTATTCGCGATCTTCTTTGTCATCGCATCGGGTTTCGAACTTTCCAGGGAGATTTTACCTACTGGACATCCAACCTAACGAGGGAAGAAGTAATTGAAAAAATGAGTCACATTAAAGCCACTTATCCTTTTAGGACCAATTATGGCTACACCAATGCCGCATTTTTAGTCGCCGGGCAAATCATTCCAAAGGCGACGGGTATGCAATGGGAAGATTTTGTCAAAGCGAGAATTTTTGATCCGCTGCACATGAAAAATACGTTGGCGTTGAGTAAAGATCTTCCAAGCGTTTCGAACAAATGCTCTCCGTACACCAAAGCCGAAGGCAAACTTGTGAAAATTCCGTTCGGCATTATCGACAATCTCGCGCCAGCGGGAAGCATCAGTTCTTCTATAAACGACATGAGTCACTGGGTGATGATGCAACTGGACAGTGGGAAGTACAACAGCCAGCAAGTTGTTCCATGGCGGGCCATTGCTCAAACAAGATTGCCACACTCCATTCTTGGAAACGGTGGCGTGTTATTTAATGAAGGCCATTTTGCATTGTATGGTTTGGGCTGGTTTCTCCAGGAGTATTGCGGACGAAAAATTGTCGCGCACACGGGTGGAGTAAACGGTTTTGTCACCAGTGTTACTTTAGTGCCGGAAGAAAAGTTGGGCATTATCGTGTTTACAAACACGGATCAGAATTCATTCTATGAGGCGTTGAAATGGGACATTATGGATGCGTACTTTGGAAAACCTTACCGCAACTACAGCAAGGTTTACTTAGGTTTCTACAGGTCGCAAACGATACTTGAAATACAAAAAGACAAAACTCTAAAGGATTCGGTAGATCTCCATTTAAAAGCCGAGCTGCCTATAAAATCGTACACAGGTAACTATTTTAATGATGTGTATGGGAACATGACCGTTGTCCAGGAAACCGACGAACTGAGAATGAAATTCTCGCATCATCCACACATGTATGCAAAACTTGAATCGCTTGGCGGAAATCGCTTCTATGCTACTTTTACTGATCCGGAATTCAGTAAGGCGGTTTTCCCTTTCCATGTTGAGAACGGGAAAGTGAAATCCGTCACAGTAAAGGTTGCCGATTTTGTTGAGTATAATCCTTACGAGTTTACTAAGACAAAATAAATGCTATGGAACAAACTAATTTAGGCATTGGGACAAGATTACAACACACTCAATTTGGCCCGGGTGTAATTGTAGGTGTTCGTTATGCTACATACTTCATTTCCTTTATCAACCATGGGACCAAAGAAATCGATAAGACAGATTCGCACCTTGAGGAAATTATCCCGGAAAATGTTACTGAAGAGATAGAGACGCATTCGGATGTTGAGAAATCTTTGTTGAAAATACTAAGACTTTGGGGAGGTCTCAACGAGAACGTTGCACTCGGCGATCGCTGGCGAAACGGTATGATGCTTCTACAGCCGGCAGATAAAACCCAAAAGCCGAAGGAAATTCCGATTGACATATTCTTTCACAAGATCGTAATGCTTCGCGACAGGCTGAGAGTGTTGGAACAGAACATCAATTCAAACAAGCAACTCAGTGATGAAGACAAAGTAAACCTGCAGCAATACATCACACGCGTGTATGGGTCACTCACAACGTTCAATGTGCTATTCAAAAACAAAGAGCACTGGTTTGTAGGTGAGAAGGGAAGTAAGGAAGATTAATCCTCACTGGTGAAATTCTCGTGGCTCTCTTTTCGGGCTAGTTCTGGTTAAACAAGGACGCAAAGTGCACAAAGTATTTGGAAATCGCTTTTGACGAGGTACCACGCTTTGGTAGGTCTTCGACTTTTGTCAAAGCCGGTAACTCTTTTTATATTTAATAAATCTTCTCACCGTTTCCTATCTGAACAGCCGTTCACACGGGGTTAATCCCTTTCTTCCATAATAACTTAAAAAATGAAAACCAAACTACCGATCGCCTGGCATTTCGTGCTTTTAATGAGCGCTCTACTTTTGCGCTGCATCGCATTTGCACAGCAATTCTCTCCTTCAGTAAAACAGTTCATCACGGTGAACGCCGACACCGTGATACTTACTCATGCAAAAATCTTTGATGGAACGGGAGGGCCGGCAAAAACAAATCAAACGATCGTCATAATAAAGGGACGGATAGTACAGGTTGGAAGTTCGACTAGTGTCCACGGTTCTTCAGCACAAACTATAGACTGCACTGGCAAAACGATCATTCCAGGAATGGTGATGATGCACGAACATCTATTTTACGGTGAGTCGCTGCCTCCAAATTATCTTGGCGTGGCTATGCCCCTTTCTTTTCCAAGATTGTATTTGGCTGGAGGTGCTACCACAATCAGAACCACGGGTACAGTGGAACCGCAAACTGATCTCAACTTAAAAAAATGGATCACTGATGGCAAGATGGTAGGACCGGATATCGATGTAACCGCGCCTTATATTGAGAGAGAATTTTTACCGATCCCCGAAGTGCATTTCATTAAATCATCGGACGAGGCAGGGGAGGATGTGAATTATTGGATTAGCAAAGGATGCACATCTTTTAAGGTTTATATGAATATCACGCAGGATGATCTAAGAAAAGTTGTAGCTGTTGCGCACCAGCACAATCTAAAAGTAACGGGGCATTTATGTTCAGTCACGTATCGTGAGGCAGCTTCCATTGGTATTGACAACCTGGAACACGGGTTCGTTCCGTGTAGTGATTTCGTCGCAGACAGAAAGGAGGATGTATGTGCTTTTGGTGCTGTGACCCCTTCGCTAAAAAACCTGGACGTGAAAAGTGCGGAGATGAAAGACCTAATGAAATTCCTGATTGACAAAAAAGTTGCGGTCACTTCCACATTGCCAGTATTTGAGCCTTACACGAATAGAGAAATTTTCCCCGGGGGTGGCGACGGAGCTGTGGCCCCGCAAATAAAGGAAGTTGTCGAAAAGGGTTACAATGCTTCGGTCGGAAAAGATTCGTCAGACGCGGCTTTTTTCAGGAAAGAAATGGCTTGGGAAAAACAGTTCTACGATATGGGTGGGAGATTGATGGCGGGTGTTGATCCCACTGGCGCAGGTAGAACGATTCCAGGTTATGCCGATAGGCATGTGCTCGAGTTGTTGGTTGAAGCCGGTTTTACATTTTCACAGGCAGTCAAGATCTGCAGTTTGAACGCCGCTGAATACCTCGGAAGAGATAAGGAAATTGGAAGCATTGCTGTCGGCAAAAGAGCAGATTTGGTGTTGATCAATGGTGATCCTGAAAAACAAATTAAAGATGTTAGAAATACAGAGATTGTTTTTAAGAATGGAGTCGGGTTTGATTCAAAAAAAATTTTTGATTCGGTGATTGGAAAAATAGGACTCTATTAAGATACTTTCGTGGCCGAAGAACAAGAGATACCGCAGAAAAATTCCAGCGATGATGCTGATGGTCATCGGGAGGCAAAATCCAAAGAAAAAGCACTTACGGAGAAAAGCGGTGCTCCAAAAACATCAGCAACTAACCCTCAGCAACCAGGAACAATTTCACATCACGAGCCTAAACCTGCAACTATGGAAGTACACAAACACCCCCATGATGTGATGCATCGAAAGAAATGGCCAGAATACCTGCTGGAATTTCTTATGATCTTTCTTGCCGTTTTTCTTGGCTTCCTTGCAGAAAACTTCCGTGAGCACCAGGTTGACAAAGAAAGGGGCAAACAGTACACACGTATGCTCGCCGAAGACCTTGCTGTTGATACTATAACCTTTTCAACAGTTCAACAAAGAGTAAACGCGATGATCAGTAACCTTGATTCCTCGATAAAAATAATTCAATATGAACGGTATTCAGACGAAGAATCCGTAGCTAATTTGTACAGGTTTAATCTCGCCGGTCTATCAGGCTTTGCTTTTTCGTTAGCGGACAGAGCTTCCACCCAATTAAAAAACGCAGGAGGAATGAGATTGATTTCAAAGATGAATGTGGCGGACAGCCTGCTTAGCTATTGGACCATCGGCGACCTCATAAAAGAATTGCAGTCAGAGTTTGGCCAGATCAGAGAGAAGGCAAGAGAGCAGTCCTATTCCATTTTCGACCAGCGCTATTATTCTGATGAAGTCATAAATGGAAGGCGCGAGGTGATCGGCCACCCAACCTTACTGACCAAGGACAAAAAATTTTTAATTGAATTTACAAACAGATTGTCCCATTTACGGAATGCGTTAAGGGATGTTTACATAAATGCAATTCGTCGGGCCGCAGGCAAAGCGAAACGCCTGATATTTCTTATACGGAAAGAATATGGGCTTAAATGAGCGAAGACCCAAACATATCATCAGAAAATTCCAACCGTCGACAAGCCCAGGACCAGATTCCAGCTGCCAACGCGGAGAAACCGGAAGAAAATAGTCCTGATATAAATGAACCGGCAACGGGTAACAAGAAGACGGGACCAATTTCCCAACCTGAACCCACGATCATGGAAACACATGCTGAACACCTTCATAAAGCGCCCGGCCAAGGATGGAAACATTATTTATTTGAATTCCTAATGTTGTTCCTTGCAGTGACGCTGGGCTTTTTTGTTGAAAATTGGAGAGACCGCTATGTCGAAAATAAAAGAGAAAGAGATTTTATTACGACGCTGGTGGAAGATCTAAAGTCGGATACGTCACAATTGACCGGGGACATTTCGGCTGGAAAAAATCGCGAGACAATGATTGATTCCTTGATTCTCTTATTAACTCTTCCCAATCGTTCGAAGTATGGTGCACAGATTTATTATTTTGCCCGCAATATCAGTCGCCCGGTACTTTTTTTTCCAAATGACCGAACTATACTGCAACTTAAAAACTCAGGGTCATTAAGAATGATTAGAAAGCTCGCAGTTTCAAATGAAATTATGTATTATGATCAGCAGTTGAGAAATCTACAATTCGCTTTTGATGATGAAAATGGAATGAGGGATGGTCTGCGGGAAAAGGCAGGAAAAATTTTTGATGGGTCAATTTTTAATAACATGTTTGATACTCTTCTCTATAACCGAGGTATTATTATTTATAAAAAACCCCCAGGGAATCCTGCTCTAATATCGCAGAATAGCGAATCGATAAACGAATATATTTCTGCCGCGCAATATTTGAAGGGCCCGGTCCGAGCCATTAGGCTGCGACAAGCAAGTTTAGAAAGCGTTGCCACTGGCCTTATTGCACTCTTGAAAAAAGAATATAACCTGAAATGAGCGAGGAGCACCCCCTTGAAAAATGAGAGTGAATCATACTCTCTCAAGGACGGACAGGGAAAGCAAATGTTAATCACCGGTTGTAAAAAAAACAATTTTCCACTCCAATCTTTTTTTTAGTTTTAAAAAAACCTCTAGCGCATGAGTTCTGCATGGACCCTTCCGGCACCACCGCCACCTATTACAGTTAAGCCTACCCGCACATCGTATCGTATCGATTCAATTGATCTGTTGCGCGGGCTGGTCATGATCATCATGGCGCTCGATCATACAAGAGATTTTTTTCATAAGCAAGGAATGACCGGCGATCCTTTGAATCTAGCAACCACAACACCGCTGTTATACTTCACCAGGTGGATCACTCACTTCTGCGCCCCCGTTTTTGTTTTTCTCACAGGCTCGTCCATATGGTTCCAGGGCCTGCGAAAAAGCAAATCACAACTGTGCGTCTTCCTCCTCAAAAGAGGGCTTTGGCTAATTTTTGTCGAGGTTATCATCATGTCTTTTGCGTTCACTTTCGATATTCATTTTGGAATGGTCGCATTTCAAACTATTTGGTCCATTGCCATTAGCATGATGATTCTCGGTTTGATGATCTGGCTTCCATTTCCGGTGATCCTCTCGATGGGTGCCCTGATTGTATTAGGTCATAACTCCCTTGATTATTATGAAGCGCATTTGAAAAGTCAACCTGGTTGGCTCTATTCGCTCGTGCACATTCCCGGATTTTACCGACTGTGGGATGGTCACAATCTTCTCATTCTTTACCCATTTCTTTCGTGGAGTGGTTTGATGATGCTGGGGTACTGCTTCGGAAAATTGTTTCTTTCAGTCGAGGGAAAGGAAAGACGCAATATGCTGCTATGGCTTGGCATCGGCGTCATTGCCCTGTTTGCAATTGTAAGAGCATTCAACGGGTATGGCGATCCACTGCACTGGTCAACACAAAAAAATGGATTGTACACGTTTCTTTCATTTATGAATGTGCAGAAATATCCGCCGTCGTTGTTGTACACCTGCGCCACAATTGGCCCGGCAATTTTGTTTCTAGCGCTGGTTGGCCTCGTCAAAAATCCACTCACAAAATTCATCACGGTTTATGGTCGTGTCCCGTTCTTCTATTACATTCTTCATTTTTACTGGATCCATATTCTGTGCACGATTTTTTTCTTCACACGTGGCCACTCCTTTGCCGAAGGAATACATCATCATGTGCAAGGCTTCTTGCCTAATTTCATTATTGCGGGAGAAGGATATTCGCTGGGAGTGGTTTATCTCGTGTGGCTTTTTGTAGTATTGTCTTTGTATCCGTTATGCAAATGGTTCAGCGAGTACAAATTGAGACATCGTGAAAAGTGGTGGCTGAGTTATTTATAGCACCAGGCATCACCGCCTGCCTTCCACAAAATACATATCGATCATCCCTTTGTTTTTTGCTTCGATCTTGCCACGGTACTGGCAAACAAAATGGTCTTTTATTTTTTCGTACGTGGCTCCCGAAACATTTATCCTGTTCATCTCGCCTTTTTCCTGCATTCTTGCAGCGGTATTCACTGTATCGCCCCAAATATCAAACGCAAATTTTTTTGTACCTATCACACCCGCGATCACCGGTCCTGAAGACAACCCTATCCTCGCATTGAACACCGCCTGATTATTCGCCGCCTGTTCGCGGTTTATGCTCTCGATGGCAGCTAAAATTTCAAAAGAAATATTTACCATATCTATTGCATGTTGTTCATTTCTTAGAGGCAATCCTGACGCGCAAATGTAGGCGTCGCCGACCGTTTTGATCTTTTCTATCCCATGTTTCTCAACGATGGTGTCAAAGGCTTCAAAATATTTCCCGATGAGGTGAAGCAATTCTTCCGGGGAAAGTTTTTCTGCGACCTTGGTAAAACTTACAAAATCGGCGAACAACACAGTTACGTCATCGTATGATTGTGCCTTTGACCGCCCTGTTTGTTTTAGCTCGGCGGAGACGTCCTCGGGAAGAATGTTAAGTAGCAAAGCATCCGATTGCTTTTTTTCTTTTTCCATCACATCCCTTTCCTTGCTAATCTCTTCAGTGCGTTCCCCCACTTTTTGTTCGAGTGTTTCGTAGGCGAGCGAATTTTCAATTGAAACAGCAATCTGGCCGGACAAAAGTCGTATCAACTGAAGTCTTTCCATTGTGAACACGCCGCGTGCCAACCTATTCTCCAGGTAAAGCGCGCCTATAAAATTTCCATGCTGGAGCACAGGTACACAAAGAACAGATTGCGGTTTGTATTTTATGAGATAAGCATCCTTTGAAAAACGAAAATCCGACGCCGCATTGTCGATCATCATTTCTTCATTTGTTCGGCTGACATACTGGACCAGCGAAACAGGGAGCTCTTCATTTTCTTCTTTTGGAATTCCTATCACCAGTCTTACATGCTCAGTTTTATTCGCGGAAATTTTTGGCAGTAACTCTTTTCGTTCCAGAAATAGAATACCCTTCTGTGCCCCTGCATTCTCCATAGTTATCGTCATCATCTTATTCAACAACTCATCAAATTTAACTTCACCTGAAATTGTCGAGGAAGCTTTCATCACAGTTGCCAGGTCCAATGTTTCATTTAACATGGTAACAGATTCCGTGGCCGTGCTAAATTTTGTCATAGTCCTCGAAATTCTTTCTTTACCTTCCGCAACGTCTATATCCGGGAATTGCTCTTTCATCTTTCTTAACTTCATTCGCGCCCCCCACCTGGAATAAACCGCGGCTGCTTGCTGTAGCCATCGCGGCGCTTCGAACTTTAAATTGTTCTTTACGCATAGCAACCCTGCCAATTCAAGCGTCAAAGCCTCTACATGCATCAATTGGTTTTGTGATGCTATATCAGCAGCTTCATTGTAAAGTTTCAGTGCATCTGCCATGTTATTCTCCAGGCGTTTCAATTCTGCCCGTAAAATAGTTGCGTATGCGGAAAAATTCTCAGGGCAATTTTTTTCCCACTTCTCCCAAAGCCGGATATGTTTTTTCAATTCGGTAATGGTCCCCTTTTTTAATGATCCATTATGGTATGCCAGCGCAATCGCCCGATAAAATGATCTGTCTGCCTCCAAAGGACTAACCATGAAGAAACGGGCAAGTTTTTCTGCTTTTTGTGAATAGTGATAAGCCCTAGAGTAATCATGAATTAAGAAATAATACCGACATAAAAAGACATAGAGATAACCCAAAAGAAATTCATTTGTTCTATTTGCCCTGACGTAGTTTTCTTCAAAACTTTTTATCTCCTCCTCATTTATTTCCTCACTCATCATTTTTATCCAAAGCATGTACAGATTGTATTCTGACGAAAGAAAGATATTGTTTTGTTTTTCTACAAAATTCTTAAACCCCGCAAATTCGTCGTTCACCACCTGGAGATTTCTTCCCATTCTCAATTGAGTCACAAATCTGTTGACCATTATGCTACCTGCGTACCAAAGATCTCCTGACTCCATTGCGTTTGCATAGCCTTCGTGAAAGTACTTCAATGTGTCAGGAAGCGGTTCAATCCAATGAGAGATGCCACTTGAAACGGGAGAAAGCATGCGGCATCTTTCAGAAACAGAATAATATCTGTCATTTAGCTTGAATAGGACCTCACGGAGTTTTCGAGCAAATGAATAATTTCTGAAAAGTGCAATTTCAAGTATGCCATAACACGCATAGCAAAAAGCACTGTATTCAGAATTTCCCTTTTTTATGGAGTAATTCGTGCCAATCAATTGAAGAATGGTCCAATACTCACGATCGTAGAAATAAGCAGGGTTCGTAGAATTTGATATGGTCCGAAAGATCAATTTTCCTTGCTCGGACGTCACTCCGGGTAAAGAAAGAAGCCACGAGGGCGACTTCTTGCGAAGCCTTCTTTTCACTTTCAGCAATTGAAATAATATGCCAAGTCTTGTCGCTAATGGAGAACGTGGTATTCTAATGTTCAATAACCGCAAACATTGTTTTGACACGTCCACCGCTTCTTTGTTTTTTCCGATTACCGTGTAAAGGACGGTTTTCTGGTTAAGCACTTTTGCTTTTTCGAAATTTGTTCGAGCTCTCGAAACCAATCCGTCCATTAACTGCTCTGCTTCCATTGTGTTTTGATTCAAAAACTCAGCCCTGGCTCGTTCCAACACAAGGTTGAATGTAAATGCGTATTGCTGGTCCCAAGCATCAATAGGTAATAACGATACCGCAGAACGGAAATATTGATTCGCGGCGCTCCAGGCACTTGAATCTCTCGCTTTCA
>AR_comb_assmDRAFT_10748718_pt1 | contig 13034 bp, 8 predicted proteins | sample ArasoioldDNA_FD_10543 | JGI IMG/M metagenome (IMG submission 10543) | reverse complement strand
TCGCAGCGTACCTATGAGTTACAGCACGAAACTATGGGGAAGTTCGACATCATGCTTGTACCGATTGGACACGACGAGCAAGGGGTCGAGTACGAAGCTGTTTTCAATAGATTAATAGAAGAAACCAATCGCTGAAATAGCGATTAACAACACGACAGGAGCTTTATATGGGTAACTCCTATATAGGTGAAATTCGAATGTTTGCAGGGAATTTCCCTCCAGCTGGTTGGGCCATGTGCAACGGTCAGTTGCTGGCGATTTCTGAGAACGACACTCTTTTCAATCTGATAGGCACAACGTATGGCGGCGATGGGCAAGAGACGTTTGCTCTGCCAAACTTGCAGGGCCGTCTACCGATCCACCAAGGGAATGGTTTTGTAATTGGCGAAATGGGAGGAACGGAAACCGTTACTCTAACGGTAAATCAGATTCCTGTTCATAACCATGTAGCCTTATGCAGAAACGACAATGGAGGATCGACTACTCCCACCAATGCCGTTTGGGCCGCGTTTCCTGATGCTACTTTTTACGGTTCACCGCCAGCGAGTGCGATGAATCCAGCCGCGTTAGGACAGTCCGGAGGAAGCCAGCCGCACGACAATATGATGCCTTACCTTTGCATCAGCTTTATCATTTCGCTCTTCGGCTTCTTTCCTCACCTGAAAGGACAACCACAATGGCAACCCCGTTTATTTCTGAAATAAAGATCATCAGTTTTAATTTTGCTCCTCAAGGTTGGGCGTTCTGCAATGGTCAACTCTTGCCGATAAATCAGAACCAAGCGCTCTTTTCACTTTTGGGAACAACATATGGCGGAAATGGTCAGACAAACTTCGCCTTACCAAACTTGCAGGGAAAAGTCCCAGTTCATAATGGCATGGGGATTATCCTCGGACAGACTGGCGGGGAAACTGCGCATACCTTGATCCAGTCTGAAATGCCAACGCATAACCACATTCCCGCAGCAAGTTCGGCTGCGGCAAATGTTGGAACAGTAACTGGGAATTATTGGGCTGATGGCGGTAAAGGAATTTACTCTGCCCAGAGTCCTAACGCATCGATGATACCTAACATAAGTAACGTCGGCGGAAGCCAGGCGCACAACAACATGTCACCCTACCTGGTGCTTAATTTCATCATCGCGCTCCAGGGAATATTCCCAAGTCAAACTTAGGCGTGGAAGGAATCTCAAGATGGATCCATTCGTGGCAGAAATCAGAATTTTCCCATTCAACTTTGCGCCCAAAGGTTGGGCGTTCTGTGATGGCCAGCTTCTTCCGATCTCGCAAAATACCGCACTGTTTGCCCTGGTAGGAACCATGTACGGCGGGGATGGAAAAAGTACTTTTGCTTTGCCGAACTTGCAGGGATCAGTTCCCATGCAGTGGGGACAAGGGCCGGGACTTACCGATCGTTTCCAGGGGGAACAAGGCGGTGAACAATCGGTAACTTTAATTCAAACAGAAATGCCGGTTCATACTCACACTGCATCTGGAGTTGCGGGCAATGGTAGTAGCAATTCACCCGAGAACAATGCTTGGGCGCAAGCCAGTATCGCCCGACAGGCTCAACTCATTTATGGCACTACGGCAAACACTCAAATGAGCCCATTCGCGACCAGTTTCGTGGGCGGTAACCTGCCCCATAACAATATGCAGCCCTACTTGGCTTTGAATTTCTGCATCGCCATGCAGGGAGTATTTCCGCCCCGTTCGTAATCTTTTGTTTGAAGTTTGTTAGCACCACACTTACGGAATAGAGAGGATCGCCACCCTGAATTGATCCTCGCAGGGTGCTTTCGATTCCTCCAGCTTTTTTAGTCAGCCTCGCATTCCGTGTAACTGAGATCCTTGGCCCATCGGAGCCTGAAGAAGGAGTCTGCATGTATCAGGCTAGCGATCGATGGTGGCGCGTCGCACTCAGAAATTTGATTCATGTTGTTGAAAGCTTCGCAGAAGAAGTTGCTGTGGAGCATTTCAGGCGATTCCAGAAATACGGGACTCGTCTTTACCAATAAAAGGAGACCTGTAATGCGTCGCTTCAAAACCTCGATTAATTTGGACCGAACCAATGTTGTCTTCACAACGAAAATGCGCAAACGGATTTTTCCATTTGCACTGGGTTCGCTTGCGGCTGCCATTTTGGTTTCCTTATTCGTCTCATCATATTGGGCCACTCAATCTCGAGCTGAAGGCAATTATCCGTCAGATCCAATCAAGCGAAAACTCAATCTGAAACCCTCCTATCAAGTTAATCAACGAGCGAAGTTAGCCTCCTATTCAAAAAGTGTGACCAAGGCTTTGTCGTTAGCTTCAGGCGATTTTGATCGTGACGGGGCGCCGGACCTCGTTATTGGTTACGGGACAACCCGCGGAACTGGATCAATTACGCTTCAACGTGGAAACCCGGATGCCTTCGCGCCAAAAGAAGACGCCATGCTACAACGGCTTCAGCAAGGCTACGACCCACCTTCTTTTCTCGAAGACACAAAGACCTATTTGCTCCCTGAACGAATCGATCTGCTGTCTGTCGGAGACTTCAACGATGACGGCTACCCGGATGTCTTAGCAGGTTCTACTGGTGGCGGCGTTTACGTATTGAATGGAAACCTAACTGCAGATCTTTCGGCGCCACAGCAAATCAACCTCAACGGTCGAATCACCGGAATGACTACCGGAGAGTTTGGTCTACCCGATGGAAAGCAGGATGTCGCGATCGGTATTGATGGACCTGCTGGACCACAAATCGTTGTCTTTGATGGCGCCGCAGGAGGACTGCGAGGTACTCCCGTCGTTTATTCCGTGGCCGGCGATGCGCAAGGTTTGGCCTTGGCCAGCCTGGACGCAGATCCTTTTATGGATCTCGCATTCGTGACCAACGGGAACCTCGAAATCATTCATGGTGGCGAAGACGCCGCTCTCGCCGAACAAGTCGCTCTTCCATTTGCGGTAAGCACTTTCACGACCGGCGACTTTATTAACGACAGACATGCCGTCGCGGAAATTAGTGTTTTGTCCACAGATGGTTCCGTGCAGATGCTTCGTCGTAACGATTTAGATACCCGACCGTACACCGCGGAAGAACAGACCCAACGGTTACGAAGAAGAGTACACGAACGGGATGAAGATCATCAGACTCCAGTACTGAGCAGTGTCAAAGTTAACTGGTCAGTTGCGGGCGAAGTTGCAGCCGGCTTATCAGTGGACTCAAGACTCACCGCAGGAACTGTGTCGTCTTCTTCAACGGAAGATCTGTTTGTGCTTGGTGCGAAACAACCGGCGCGAATGTTAGTCGGCGAGTTTGCTGGGATCGGAAACTCGCAGTTGGCAGGCGCAAACATGGCAGTCAGTCGCAGCGGTTTCGACCTCTCTTCAGTAACGGCAGTCGCGTTGTTACCGATCAAAACGAAGGCGAATGGCGTTCACGATATCGTTACCATTATTGAAAACCAGGACATCGCTACGATCGTTCCATTGGCGCCCACTAACATCACAGTTGATCGATTTGATGATAATGCTGCCGCGAGCGCCTGCACCGGCGCAGCGAACGATTGCAGCCTTCGAGGTGCGATCACATTTGCAAATACCGCTGCGAACATACCGGCAACTATTAATCTTCCTGCTGGTACTTATTCCTTGACTATCAGTGGTGCCGCCGAAGCTGGTCTATGTGGAGCTGGTCCATCGTTTGTTGACGTCGGTGGTGATCTGGACTTGAGTGGGGACGGAACTACAATTCTTGGTGCCGGTGCAGCGACAACGATTATTCAACAAACGCAGCCAAATGATCGGGTAATGTGCGTCGATCAAAACCTCGTCGGAAATTTTGACTTCACAATGTCTGGGGTGACTATCGCGGGAGGTCGAGAAACCAGCGCAGTTGGCGGCGGAGGCGTCGTCTCGGGTGGTGCAAGCGACGTTACCACTGTCAACGCATGCGTTTTTACTAATAACCGTGTGTCCGGATCGGGATCGCCCGTCGGCGGCGGTTTAGGGAATGGTCGCGGCAGTTTAATAGTAACCAATTCTACATTCGGCGGTGTGACAACTCCGGGAGCGTGTGCAACTCAAACAACTCTCGGTTGCGGCAATCAATCACAAGGGAGTGGTAGCGGTTTGTATCAGTCGGTCGATCTGGATCTTTCAAAAACTTTCAGTATTTCTAACTCCGTCTTCCTAAATAATCTGACAACCGCTGGAAATGGCGCTGGTTTGATCACAAGTGCTCAAGGTTCCGGAACTTACGCCACCAAGTCGATCACCAACTCCACCTTTAACGCAAACATCGGACAGGCAGCCTCAGCCAGAGGCGGTGCTGTCTTCAACGAATCGGGCGGCACGATGACGATCGTTGGAAGTACCTTCGTTAATAATTCTCTTACAAATTCAAGCGGTGCTGCCGGCGGCGCCGTGGCTTCCTCTGACGGTGCCGGCCACGATGTGAACATTACATTCTCACGCTTCTTTGGAAACTCTGTTGGAACGCCCGCGAATGGGATGAGTTTGCGTGGCGGTCTTACGAGCACGATGACGGCAAACAATAATTGGTGGGGCTTCAACGCTGGACCACCGGCAAATCATGCCAACAACGCGACAGTCACTACTTGGTTACAACTCAGAAACATCGGTTCGCCCAACACTGTCTTACTCGGCGGAGTCTCAACATTAACTGCCGACTTTTTAGTCAACTCGGCATCAGCTGGTGTAGCAGCCTCAAATCTTTTCGCTATGGCCGGTGTTCCGGTCACGTGGAACAACGCAGTGAAAGGAGCTCTATCAAATCAGGTCAATGCAATTCGGACGGTCGCAACCGTCACCTCAGCCGTCGAAGTCGGTACCACCGTCACAATAACGACCAGTACTAACCACGGTTTCAGCGCGGGCCAAACGGTAACGATCTTCGGAGTCGGTGTGCCCGGTTACAACGGCTCATTCACAATTGGCACCGTGGGCACTAATACTTTTACCTACACGGCCGCCAGTGGATTAGCCGCATCATCAGGAGGCACGGCGACCGTACCATTCGGTTCAGCCACTGCCACTTTCACTGCTGGAACAAATAGCGCCGCATGTGGAACCGGCGGTGCAGACGCAATCGTCGACGGTCAAACAGTAACTGCTGCGGTTATCGTTCAATGTCCGGATCTAACAGCTTTCAAGTCGAACAATGTTTCGAACGCGGCCGTAGTGGGCCAAACATGGACATGGCAGCATGCAATAACGAATGGTGGAAACGCCACGGCTAGTTTCAACAGTGGCGACGTAATTCTTACTGATAATCTGCCCAACAGCGTCGACATTTCTTACTCCGTAACGACGCCGGTGATTTCACTTTCAGGATTAAACAGTGGAACTGTTAATTGCGCGATCGACGGCAGCAAGAATCTCAGTTGCACTGCGGGCAGCACAGTAGTGATTGGCGTTGCTGGTACTTTCAACGTGCAATGGACCGCACAAGCGAACGTGGTTGGCACCTATGCTAATCCTCGCAGCGGTGGTATTTCTCAAGTTGATCCAAACGACGTCGTAGTGGAAAGCAATGAAGGCAACAACACTTCATCCAACTCAGTCGTGGTCAATAAGGCTACAACTTCCACAACTATCGCGAACGCCGCAACGCTAAACAGTACATCGTCTGTGACTGGTGAAGGCGTAAACGTAACCTGGAACGTTGCAGTCAATGCCCCCGGAAGTTTGGGCGCTCCTCTAACAGGCAATGTGACGGTCCAGGCCGGAACAGATAGTTGCACTGCCTCAGTTGCGACCGGTAACTGCACCATCACACTCAACACCGCCGGCGCCAAATCGATAACGGCAACATACGCCGGCGATGCCAACTACCTTGGAAGCGCTTCGGCTGGAGCGCCACACACAGTTCTAAAAGCAGATACCAGTACATCGATCACTAATGCAGCGACACTCTCAAGCACGGCTTCGGTTACTGGGGAATCCGTTACTGTGCAGTGGAGTGTGGCGGTTAATGCGCCTGGATCAGTCGGCGCGGCTTTAACAGGTAACGTGACCGTGAGCGACGGGACAAATCAGTGCGTTGCCGCAGTTTCAACTGGACAGTGCAATATCACGTTTACTACTGCCGGTTCGAAATCCTTGACGGCAACATATGCGGGTGATGTCAACTACAATGGCAGCGCTTCATCACCTGCGGCTTCTCATACTGTCAATCCCGCCAATACAACAACGAGCATTACGAATGCTGCATCTCTGAACGCGACTCCTTCAGTCACAGGGCAGTCCGTAATAGTTCAGTGGAGCATTGCAGTCTCCTCTCCCGGGAGTCTGGGAGTGTCTCTAACCGGCAACGTCACTGTAAGTGCCGGAAGTGATAATTGCGTAGCTGCCGTGAGCGCGGGGCAATGCAGCATTATTTTCAGTACAGCAGGTGCTAAATCAATAACCGCGCAATATTCCGGAGACGCGAATTACAACGGAAGTACGTCGGGCTCGGCTGCACACACGGTGAACGCCGCTAACACAACCACAACCATTACAAACGCCGCGTCATTGAATTCAACTCCATCGGTTACCGGTGCAGGTGTCGTAGTGCAATGGAATGTTGCGGTAGTCGCACCCGGAACGGCAGCGACTGCTTTGACAGGCAACGTTACGGTAAGCGCTGGCTTGGACAATTGCATTGCCGCGGTTTCTGCGGGCCAATGCACGATCACATTCACGACAGCAGGAGCGAAGTCAATAACTGCAGCGTACGCAGGAGACTCAAACTTCAACGGCAGTACTTCGCCCGGAGCTCCACATCAAGTGAATGCTGCAGCCACGACCACAACAATAACTTCAGATGCTCCAGACCCATCCGCAGCAGGTCAGTCTGTTACTGTCAACTACACCGTGGTTGCGAACGGACCTGGAGGTGGCACACCGACCGGTGCGGTTAACGTCACCATTAGTGGAGGCGTCGAAACCTGTAGCGGGACGGTTGCAGCAGGCGGATGTTCTCTCGTTCTGAACACGCTGGGGATCGGACGAGTAATCACGGCGACTTACGTCGGTGACAGCAATTACTCCGGCAGTTCTGATACGGAGACTCACGATGTTGTCAACGCGAATCCAAATATTTCGGTTCTCGACGCGCGAGTTGCTGAGCCAGCTTCCGGATCAGCCAACATGCTGTTCACGGTCACGCTCTCTTCGCCCGCTCCGCCGGGCGGTATATCCGTTGATTACGCAACTGCTGTCGGTGGTGCGAACCCAGCGACTCCGGGTTCCGACTACACGGGAGTCACTCCAACTACTTTGAACTTTGCGCCCGGCCAACAAATAAAGACTGTCGCAGTACAGGTGTTGCACGATAGTGACAACTCAGAAACAGACGAGACCCTATTGCTGAATCTTTCAAATCCAGTGAACGGAACACTCGTCGATGGTCAGGCAGTTGGGACGATCACGGTTTCAAATACACCCGGTACATTTCTGATTTCCGAAATCAGAACCTCAGGTCCCGCTGGTCCTGACGACGACTTCGTCGAGCTCTACAACAACAGCGATGCGCCGCTCACCATTGCTGCAGTCGACGCATCAACCGGTTACGGTGTTTACAAGAAGGGTGTAGATTGCGATGCAACTCCGGTGCTCATCGCGACCATACCAAACGGAACCGTACTTCCTGCTCGTGGTCATTACCTGTTGGTAGGTTCGAGCTATAGTCTTGGTTCCTACGCCACGGGTAATCAAACGTTAACCAGCAACATTGATAGCGATGCCAATGTCGGTGTTTTCAGTACGTCTGACGTCACTAACATATCGTCAATAACAAGACTGGATGCTATCGGCTTCGGCCCGAACATGGGCGGGGCCGTCTGTGACTTGTTAAGAGAAGGTACTAACCAGGGTGGGACTTTAGGCATCAATGCTGAATATAGTTTCTCCCGAGACACGTGCGGTAAAGGTGGCAACATCGCGAACTTTGGAGCCTGCCAAACAGCGACACCTGTCGATACAAACAACAACAGTGTCGATTTCCTGTTTGCCGACACTCAAGGGACGTTTATCGCCGGTCTGACCCAACGATTAGGAGCTCCGGGTCCGGAGAACTCAACATCACCAATACTTCGCAATGCCACATTTGGAATCAGTCTCATCGATCCAGGTGCAGCTGCGGCAGCGGCGCCGAACCGCGTACGTGATCTCACTCCGGATCCACCAAACAACTCAACATTCGGCACAATGTCGATCAGGAGAGCATTTACTAACAACACTGGAGCTGCAGTGACGAGATTGCGTTTTCGAATTATCGATATCACTTCGTTCCCAATACCTGCAGGCATTGCGGATCTGCGAGCGAGGACATCGAGTCAAGTAGTTGTTTCGCTCACAGGTGGAGGCACGGCCACTGTACAAGGAACGACGCTTGAATCGCCGCCAGCACAACCAAATGGTGGGGCCGTCAATTCCAGTCTCGGGGCTAGCACAGTCACACTAGGTACTCCGCTCGCAAATGGAGCAACGATCAATCTCCAATTCTTGCTTGGAGTGCAGGCCACCGGCACCTTCCGGTTCTATATAAATGTCGAAGCCTTGCCGTAACGACAACGTGGCTTGAAATGTAGAGGGCGCCAGCGTTTCGACACTGGCGCCCTTTGCTTATGAACGTTCGTCTGTTTTGTTAGCTTTGCTTTACCGAGATTGGCTCGGGTTCATTGCGTAAGCCACTCCGACTTTCACTGATTATCGGTGGAGGTGGCGGATTGGCTACGAGTACTTCGAGTGCAGCATCGATTACCTCACTAATCCGCGAGACAAAAATTATCTGCAGATCATTTCGAACATCTGCTGGAATATCATCGACGTCGGCTTCATTTCTACTGGGCAAGAGAATTCGTTTAACTCCCGCGCGATAGGCGGCCAGCACTTTTTCCTTTACTCCGCCGATAGGAAAGACCAGGCCCGATAACGTGATCTCACCAGTCATTGCTGTATCAGGCCTAACACGCCTACCGGTGTAAAGCGATGCCAGGGCTGATGTGATCGTGACGCCGGCGCTTGGTCCATCTTTAGGAATCGCGCCCGCCGGTACGTGCAGGTGAACGCCATAACTTTTAAACATCTCAGGGTCGATTCCAAACTCTGATCCATGTGACCACAGGTACGACTGCGCAGCACGCGCAGACTCCTGCATCACTTCGCCAAGTTGACCTGTGATCGTTAGTCCGCGACCCCCTGGCAACAACGTCGCTTCAATAAAAAGTACTTCGCCACCCATTTCGGTCCAAGCCATCCCGGTGGCAACCCCTGCAGGCAATTCCTTCCTGGCAAGTTCGGGATAAAAACGAGGTGGACCGAGGAGTTCGCGAATATCCGGTTCGGTCACTACTACTGTTTCGGCTTGAGCCTGGGCAATCGTTAGCGCCACTTTTCTAGCAACGCTACCTATATTTCTTTCGAGTTGGCGAACGCCTGCTTCACGTGTGTAACGAGTAGCGATCAGCTCGAGCGCGCCCTCGTCGATCTTAAATTGAGCAGCATTCAAGCCGTTTTCCTGTGTCTGCCGTGGAACGAGGTACCGGCGAGCGATCTCTAACTTTTCACGGTCGCTATACCCAGCGAGCCGGATTGTTTCCATGCGATCGCGTAGCGGCGCCGGTATCGGGCCCAACTGGTTTGCAGTTGCGATGAAAAATATTTTCGATAGATCAAATGGCAAATCGAGATAGTGATCGCGAAACGAATTATTCTGCTGCGGATCAAGTATCTCGAGAAGCGCGGCAGATGGATCGCCTCGATAGTCGTTACCGAGCTTATCGATTTCATCCAGCATCAACACCGGATTGTTAACGCCTGCTCGTCGAATCGATTGAATAATTCTTCCAGGCATTGCGCCGATGTAAGTGCGGCGATGACCACGCAACTCTGCCTCGTCTCTCACACCACCAAGCGACATACGTTCAAACTGTCGACCGAGGGCGCGAGCAATCGATCGTCCCAGCGATGTCTTGCCTACTCCAGGAGGTCCAACAAAAAGGAGAATCGGACTCTTCGTGTCTGGACGAAGTTTGATAACAGCAAGAAATTCGAGGATGCGCTCTTTGACGTCTTCGAGTCCGTAATGATCTTCGTCAAGAATTTTTCTGGCCTCGGCAAGATCCAGCTTGTCGACGGACGACTTCAACCACGGCAGCTCAATCACGTATTCCAGGTAAGTTCGAATGACGTGATAATCCGGGGCAGCTGCAGGCAGACGCTCGAGTCGTTTCAGTTCTCGTTCGGCCTCTTCACGAACATCATCAGGTAACTCTGCTTTCTCTAACCGCTCGCGCAGGAGTTGCGCTTCAGCGGCTTCGCCACTCTCATCCTCGCCCAATTCCTTTTGGATAGCTCGCATTTGCTGGCGCAACACATAATCGCGCTGAGCTTTGTCCATCTCTGACTGCGCTTCTGACGCAATCTTCGAACGCAGTTGAAGTATCTCGAGCTCGCGAGCCACATTGATATGAGCAAGTCGCAACAGCTCATCAGCGGTCGGTGCCTCGAGCATTTTCTGCTCTTCTTCGGTGCCCAACGTGAGAATTGAACCGAGAAAATACGCGAGCCTAACAGGCTCCACTGAACCAAGTACTGCAACGCGAACTTCTGGAGGAACGTTTGGCAGCAGTGCCAACGCCTCTTGGATCATCTGTTGAAGATTTCGGCGGGCAGCTTCAACTTGATCGGGATCTACCACGTGTGGTTCGGGGAGAATCTGAACGATGGCACGCATCGACGGATCCTGCTGTTTCCATTCAACGACTTTGATGCGCTCAGTTCCCTGCACAATGATGCGCATCGCGTCGCCAACGCGCTCCATTCGTTTGATCATCACGAGCGTTCCGACATCAAACAGATCTTCTGTTTTTGCATCGGTGTCGTCAGCGCGATCCGGACGGACCGTGATACAGGCCAGCAATTTTTCTTGATGAGAAAGCGCCGCCTCAACCGCAGCCATGGAACGCGGTCTTCCGACGGCGAGCGGGATCACAGTTTCAGGAAAAAGCGTTAAGTTCTGAAGCGCCAGCACTGCGATCTCAAAAGGCTGGCCCGCAGAGGCGCCCGGATCACTGACAGGCAATGCCTCAGTCTGTAGTGGTGGCGGTGGTAATGTTTCGGAAGATTGCGACATCGGATTGGTCCAGGCTCAATAATTCTAGTCGTCGCTCTCCCCAATACTGACTTGTGAGATACGACAGACTCAAGTGTATAGGACGTCTATTCCCTTTTTAGTTTGATAATCAGGAACCCGTCGCTGTAATCACGAGCTATCGATGCGCCGTCGATTGCAGCTGGAAACTCAATCTGTTTTTCAAATCGGCTGTAAGTAATCTCCATCTGGTGATAAACGAAGCCTTCCCGATAGTGCTGGTCGCGTCGACATCCCCGGATGGTTAACAGTCTGCCTCGCAATTGGATCTCCAAATCGTCACAACTGATTCCGGCAAGGTCTAACTTTACAATCCAACCCTCTGCAGACCGGTACACGTCCGCGGATGGATTCCACAGTCGACCAGATGGTCTAACTCGCCGATCTGTCGAGATCAGCGAGAAATCACGTTCAGGATTTCGCATGGCAAAAGGATAAGTGAAAACATGTAGTCGTGGAAAGGGCTCCTCATTTGAGAATCGCCGATTGCCAGTTGTCATACTTCTCGACGGCAAATGGCAATCGGCGACACAGACTTCTTCTAGCCAAAGATTCGATTCCAGAACGAGGAGCTTTTTGAGATCTCCTCAATTGCTTCCGAAAGTTCGTAGTCTTCGTGCGTCTCTACGGCAACGTCAGCCATTGAGATCATACCAACCAGATAGCCACTCTCGTTGGTGACCGGTAAACGACGTACCTGTTTGTCACCCATCTTGCGAATGACATCAACCACGCGATCATTCGCGCGTACAGTGTGAACATCAGTTGTCATCACTTCTTCTGCTCGCGTTAACGCGCAGTCTTTGCCTTCGGATACGGCTCGAATCACGATGTCGCGGTCAGTAATCAGGCCGCCAAGTTTGCCACGAGAAGGGTTTCGCGACTCGTAAGCACGATCACTACTCATCGCTTTTCCATTGCCGTTGTTGTCGTAATCAACAACCGGGATGACGCCGGTATCTTCCTGTTTCATCATTATTGCGACTTCGCGCAAAGTTGTGTCGCGGGTAGCGACCGCCAATTCACGAGTCATGATGTCGCGACAACGCAACCGAGATCGAGCTGCCATCGAACCGCGCGAATAGCGTGTCGCGCCTCCTCCTCGTCCTTCATAAGATGATTGGCGTCCGTAATCGTCCCGAAGGCGCTCACGGTTTTCGCTGTAGCGTGGCTCGTCGTAATCATATTCCGCGCGTTCACCAAACCGGTTCGACGATGGTCGTCGCTCCTCCATGGACGGGCGCCGCGCTGCGAAAGGTTCGTCATAGCTGCCGAGACCCTCGCGTCTTAGTCGAGCCTCACGTGAATAAAGTTCCCGTTCCCTTTCGTCATCCAACTCGCTTCTGTATCTAGCCATTACCTGCCTCCTTGCAAGGAACAAATCTGCCGTGATCAATCAGCACGACAGTACTCAGGAATTTGTTTGGGGGCTGAGCGAGGGATTCACATCCCTCGCTGGATAAGTGCCACGGGGATAATTAAGGGGAACTACATCACAGATTGGTTTCGATTTCAGCGATTAACTGAACACGAGACCGAATATCCAGCGAACCGACTTCGATTGGAGTCGCTACTGCCTGCGCTCTTTGCACCGAAAACTCCTGTATCTGGGAAATCGGTTGCGGTCTTTGAAAACCGTCTTCCTGAACCTCAACGACACGGGAGATTCGTCCGCCTAGCGCCTGAGCGATTACCTGCGCCTTACTCATTGCTTCACGCGTCGCTTCGCTCAAGGCCTTATCTCTTGCTGGACGGTCCTGACGCAGAACGAACGATATTCCGCCAACCTCGTTTGCTCCAGCTTGCGACGCAGCGTCAATTGCCGAACCGACTTTAGTTAGATCGCCAAGTGTGACAGTGAGCGTATTGCGAGCTTCATAACCGGAGAT
>AR_comb_assmDRAFT_10410443_pt1 | contig 13041 bp, 10 predicted proteins | sample ArasoioldDNA_FD_10543 | JGI IMG/M metagenome (IMG submission 10543) | reverse complement strand
AAGACGCGGCCGGCGCCGCCGCCGAAGCGGCGAGCGCCAGCGACCAGAACCTGGCGACGATCGAGCAGACCAACCGCGACGTCGACACCGCGTTCGCCGGCGCGCAGACAGCGATCACGCAGCACACCGACGACATCGTGTCGGGCCTCTCCGATGCGCAGAAGGCCTATGACACCAAGGTCAAGGAGCTCGTCGCTCACGACCAGGCGGCCCGGGGCGAGGTCACCGGCGGCATCGCGCGTGACCTGCGCGCCGCGCAGATCGACGCGTACCTAGAGGCAGTAGCGGTTGGGAAGTCGATCAGCGACGGCATCGCCCAAGGGATCAGGGACAACAGCGAGGTGGGCCTCGCGATCGAAGCGACGATCGACGGCGCCATGCTCACGGCGCAGTCCGCTATCCAGTCGGGGTCGCCGTCGCGCCTATTCGCCCTAGAGGTTGGCATCCCGATCAGCGAAGGCATCGCCCAGGGGATCCTCGACGCCCGCGACGCGCCGCAGTCGGCGATCGAGAAGGTCATCGACATGATGACCAAGGACGTCCAGGGGCAGATCAGCGACCTGTTCGACGCCATCAGTGCGGGGCGGGAGGCCATAGACGCGCAACGAGATCTGCGTGAGGCCGAACAGCATGTAACGGACCTGACCAACGAGCAGATTGGTCTCAAGCGCCAGATCGCCGTGGCCCGCAAGGAAGTGGATGACGCCATCGCGCAGGGCGCGGTCATCACCGCCCGCGAGCAGCAGAACATCGAACGAGCGATCCGCAACCTGGCCGACATCCGGGAGCAGCTGGACTTCCAGACGACGACGGGCCCGCAGCAGCTCGACCAGGCGAAGCGGGAGCTGGCCCTACAGGCCCAAGCGCTCGACGAGATCCACGGCAAGATCGCTGAAGCGAAGGCGGGCGTGGCGCTCGGGACCGTCGACAAGGAGACGCAGCAGGACCTGGAGAAGCAGGCCCAGGAGCAAGAACGCAACGTCCAGGATCTCCAACGGACGGTGGATGACCTGACCCGCAAGTTGGAGGACCAGAAGGTCACGACCAACGATCTCCTCGTGGCGGAGGAGGATCTGGGCAAGGCCCAACAAGACGCCGTCGCGCCGGCCGAGAATCTGGCCGATGCGCAGCGCAAGCTGAACGATCTCCTCGAACGCCAGACCGAGATAGGGCCTGAATTGGAGCAAGCGACACGCGATGTAGAGGATGCGCAACTCCACCTCGTGCAGGCGTTCTACGACGCGGCCGAGGCCGGCGAAGCCTTCTACCAGAACGGGCACTACGCCACGGACATCCTCAACGACATCGCCACACAGGCCGGCTTGGCCTACGGCACCTTGGACGCGCTGATCGGCAAGTACGCCGAGTTCACGCACGGTGTCGCTGGGCAGCTCGGCGGCGCTGGAGGCGGCACGACGCCGTTCCCGGGCTCGGTGGACCTCGGATTCACGACCCAGAGCGGCGCCCGGTACGTGACGCCGCAGGATGCGCTGGCGATCATGAACTTCTTCCGCGGCCAGGGCGGGCAGGGCGGCGCCACCTACGGCGACTTCGCTGCTCAGTACGGCACCAACGCGGCGAACGTCGCGTTCCACATCTACCAGGCACCGGACCCGGCGGCGACGGCCAGCGCGATCGGTGCTCGACTTGGACTCGCGGCTGTACGGTAACGGCCCGTGGAGCCCTGGCTGTCCTACAGCGGCACGGAGATCGCGAACGGTGTCCGCACCCTCTCCTATCTGCGGAGGGGTCTCGGTGGGACCTGCTGGTATGTCCCCGCGAGCGGCGCCGACTTCAACGACGTGTCGCAGCTCGCCTGCTTCTGCGAGGAGCTGAACGACGGGCCGTACGTGGATCCGGCGACCGACGCCGCTCCGTGGTTCGACGCGGTGAAGCCTGAGAGCGACAGCTTCCTCGGTCTCTACCCGCTGACGATCGATCTCGTGCCGTCCTTCGGGCGCTACCAATCGCCGTCGGGGATCGTCGGGACGAGCCTCGGCCGCCTCGTCCGGGGCGGCGCCACGATCCAGGTCCGGGGCTGGCTGATCAGCGCGACGCAGGCCGGGAACGAGTACGGAGAGCGGTGGCTCCTCGCCGCGCTCCAGGGTGCGTGCGCGAGCGACGGGTGCGACATCGGGACGCTGTGTGTCTTGCCGACCTGCCCCGAAGGCGCCGGCTACAGCGCCGCGAACTACCGGACGCTCTATCGGGCGGGCCTCGTGGATTACGTCCCGGCGAAGCCTCTCAGTCAAGGCTACGAGTGGTATGTCCGGGAGGTCTCGTTCCAGTTCCGCTCCGAGCTGCCCTGGATGTACGAAGACGCCGACTCGATCGTGGCGCCGGTGACAGCGCGCCGTGGACTCGTAGCGGGCCTAGCTTCAACGGGCGAGTGGCCCGGCGAGGCCGGGATCCGGGTGAAGGTCCGGGCGGGCGTGACGCCCGTGGGCCCGTTCAGGATCACCGGGGTGCCGGTCAAGGACTCGTCGCAGCTCCTATGTGCCGGAGCGGGCGGGCAGTCGGGGGCGACGGCCCTGTGGAATCTGGATCAGAACTGGAAGTCGGACGCGACGCAGGGCCGCGAGGGCGTGAGCTCTGCGGGGTTCAGCCGGGACCACGACGTCTTCGACCTGACGGGCCATGGTTGGTCCTTGTCGCAGGGGGCGTCCAGCGAGAGCGTGACGTTGGAGCGCTACCAGGGCGTGAAGTACGCGGCGGTCCGCGGCGCCGGTTGCGGCATCTCCTGCCCTGACTCGGTCGCGTTGTCGGGCGCCGGTGACCTGGACGTGACCGTCGCGTTCCACGTCGAGTCGTGGGCCTACGGCTCCTCGGGGTTCTACGACCTGGCGTCGAAGTGGGGCGCGGCGGGTCAGCGGTCGTGGCTCCTGCGTTGGAACCGGTCGACCCGGAACCTGGAGTTCCTCCATAGCACCGACGGCACAGCGACCGTTTCCACCTCGACGTTCCCGTTCGACCCGCACGGTGCCAACGGCTCCACCAGCATCCCCGAATCGGCGGCGATCAGCGACCGGACCATCTGGTACGTGCGGGTCAACCTGCAGCTCGACACGGGCGCCGCGCAGCATGTGAAACGCTGGTGGGTCTCGACGAATCCGCTCAACGCCATACAGGTGAAGGCCGAGTTCCTCGCCGGGGCGACGTCGGTGAAGGACTCGACGGCGGCGTGTTGGTTCGGTGGCAAGGAGGAGACCGGCGGGTACTTCCGGGGCGGGATCTACAAGGGCAGCATCGCCCTCGCCGGGTCCACCAAGGCCGACCCGAACATCCACACCGACGCAACCCCTACCGCCGCTACGTTCTCCGACGGCGTCAACACGTGGACGTTCGTCCGGGCGGCGAGCGGGCTGAAGACAGCGTGCGTCTACCGCTCCATGTTCATCACCAGCGACGACGGCACCCTCCACCGGCAGATGGTCCTGCAGAAGGGCCCTGACCCGGTGAACCCGGACCTCGGCCAGTTCGCGGCGAACGAGAGCTTCACCTGCATCTGGTACGGCAAGTTCTGGGGCACCACGACCGGACAGCTGCTCATGGCCCGCCGCGGCACCACTACGCCTGGTAGCGGCGGCAGCGGTGCCGGCTGGGAGATCCGCCGTGGCACGACACTCGCGAACCAGCCTGAGGTACTGATCAGCGACGGGTCGGTGTCGACCGGCGTCAACTCCAGTGGCGCGATCACGCCCGGGACGCCGGTCGGTGTCGCGCTGGTCCGTGACGTGTCCACCGACCGGCTGATCTGCGTCGTGAACGGCGCCGCGTCCTTCAACGCCACGGATGTCACGACCGGGGCGATCAGCGGCGCCGGGCGGCTCACGATCGGCGGTGCGGCGGATTCCCTAGGGAACGTAACGGTTGCCAGTGCGGCGGACAGCGAGTTCTACGCCGGGGCGATCATCCACGGGAAGGCCCTGAGCCCTGCGGAGATCGTGGAGCTGACCTCACAGTGGGCGACGGTCGACGCGAGCCTCCCATCTCCTATCTCCGCCTGCTTCGACGTCATCGCCAACCTGGACGCCGGGGAGGAGCTCACCCTCGACGGCGCTACACACGAGGTCGTGGTCCGCCGCTCCAGCGATGGTGTGGTGGTAGGAGGCCTGGCGAACCTGGAGATCGATGGGCCGCTGACCTGGCCGGAGATGGGGCCCTGCTCAGATGTGTGCTGGTCGGTGGACTTCGGCCACGCCGACACCGATGTGGGCGCGGGGGTGCTGGTCAGCATCGACCAGTTCAACCGGGAGATGTAGGTGACGGCGGTCGACCTGATCCCGAACGTGGAAGTCGCGTTCCCGGGTTACTGGTCTGTCGTGGGCGGTGCCACATCCATCGGGGTCCTCACCGACGGGAAGTCGGCGTCGTACATCCAGTTCAACGCGGGCGGGCAGCCACTCTCCGGGCCGGTGTACGAACTGACGTCGGTGACGTTGGGCGCGTTCCAAGCTGTAGCTGGGCTACGGGTTCGGGCCTGGGTCCTCGGCCTGACCTACACCCCGGCGTTCGGCGCGCCGGCGGAGTTCCGTATCGACGCGGTTGCGGGCCCGAACTTCACGGCGAGGCTCATCTTCGAGGACACGGTTTGCAACAGTTCGGCGGCTGCCGCGACACCGAACGACTGCTACACCCAGGCGGACGTCCCGGGGATCCTTCGGTCGCGCTGGTGGTCGCACTCGGGGACCGGGTTGCAGTGGGCGCAGGCCGACCTGGATGGGCTTCGGCTCCAGATCCAGAACCTCCTCGGGGGTGGGACGGCCCTGTTCCAGGTTGCGGAGATGGCGGTCGAGGTCGATGTCCGCAACGCGCCGACGGTGACGGTGAACCCGGGTCTGGTCTCGTCGGTCGTGCCGTTGCTGACCTGGGTGTCGTCCGATGCTGATGGTGACGCTCAGGGCCTCTGGGAGGTAGCGGTTTTCACCGCGGCGCAGGCCGCGGTCGGCGGGTTCGATCCGGCGACGAGCCCCGCGACCTACAGGTTCTCGGGGACGGGCCCCACCCAGTCGGCCGTGCTCGGCGTGAACCTCACGGTCGGTCAGACCTACGCCACCTATGTCCGGGTGGGGAAGGTCATCGGGCTGGACGACAACGGGTATCGGTTCGCGCCGCCGCACCTGTTCGAGTTGTGGGGCCCCTGGGCGTCGTCGTCGTTGACGGTGATCGACACCGACCCGATCGCCTACCGGCCCTCGGTGTCGGAGGCGGTCCTCGACTGCCACGACTGGCGGGTCCTCATCGCGCCTCGGGGCGGCAGCTCGATCCTGGTCGAGTTGCCCTGGCGCGAGATCTCCTGGTCCCGGCGACTGCAGGAGGTGAGCGAGGCGCAGATCACGTTTCCGTGGGCCGACTGCGGCCCGGCGGTCCTCCAGCAGGTAGCGGATGTACGCCGGTGGGTCCATGAGCTGCAGATCTGGCGCGACTCGATCGGGGGGGACATGGTCGAGTGGGTGGGGCCCTACGCCGGCCGGAGCCGCCCGAACCGCGACGACGTGACGTTCCGGGCCCGGGACTGGTGGTCGCTGCTGGAGCGGCGCCGATTGCACTCCACGCTGACGGCCGTCGGCGTGGACCTTGCCACGGTCTACGCGGCCGTCGCGAACGACGCCTTGGCCGTCGACAACAGCGCAGGCGTGGAGCTGGCGATCCGGGCGACGACGATCATCGGGGACCGGTCCTTCTCGGAGGGTGAGAAGCTGCGCGCGGCGGATCTCCTACGCGAGCTAGGACGCAACGGTGTCGACTGGACGATGGTCGGCCGGACACTCCTCGCAGGCGGGATCGAGCTTCCCGTCGACGCGTTGACGCTGCTCATCGACGAGCATGTCCTACAGGGCAACGGAGACGAGACCGGCGAGAACGACACCAACGACGTGACCATCGTCGGGAAGCTTGTCGACGACGTGCAGACCTACGGCTACGCCAGCGTCATCGACGAGCGCGGGGTCCTGGAGACCGTCGTCGCGGCGAGCGACATCGAGGACACGCTCGCGGCGACTGCGTTCGCCAACGCGACGCTCGCCCTCGCGCAGACCGGCGCGGATACGTGGAAGTTCCAGCTCGATCCCCGAACGCAGGTAGGGCTGGCGTCGCTCGTTCCGGGCGCCCGGTGGCCGGTGAACCTACCGTCCCTCGGGCTGATCACGACCCTGCGTCTCGCGCAGGTCGACGTGACGATCACGAAGGACGACGGCGGCGTCAGCGAAACGATCGAGTGCACCCTGCAGTCCTTGGGGCTGGAGGAAGCATGAGGCAGTTCCCGCAGCCCACTGAGCCGCCCCGGGCGATCGCCCTCGCGTTCGAGCAGATCCGCCGGCTCCGCTCCGAGCTCCTAGCGCTCGTAATGGATGATCGGACCCGGCTCGGGGCGGTCGTCCCGCCTGGGGGCATGCTCCCGTTCGGCGGGGCGGCTGCGCCTGCCGGGTGGTTGCTTTGCTCGGGTGCGGCCGTGTCCCGTGTCACGTACGCCGACCTGTTCGGCGCCATCGGTATCGCGTGGGGCGCGGGCGACGGGTCGACGACGTTCAACCTGCCTGACCTGCGTGGCCGTGCGCCATTCGGGCTGGACAACATGGGTGGTGTCGACGGCGGTCGGCTCTCGGTCGCGAACACGCTCGGGACCGGAGGCGGCGCCGAGAACGCGCTCCCCGCGCACGTCCACGATCTCGCGCACGGCCACGGCGGCGGCTCGACCGGCGGGTTCGGCGAGACCAGGAACGTCGAGGACACTGGAGGGTTCATACCCGGCGTCCGCGACCCGATCGTCAGCGCCCATACAGGCGGTGGAGTCGGGTACTACGCCCGCGAGGTCACCCAGATCCTCAAGGTGAACATCGGAGCGGCGCCGCATTCGCACACGATCTCGAACGCCGCGGGGAACACGGGGAGCACCGGGTCGGGCGCGTCGACGATGCCCCCCTATGCGCTCGTGAACTGGATCATCAAGTCGTAGAACGGGAGGTCCCGGGTGCCAGTCCACCCGCAAGCTGTGTGGTGCCCGATCGACGGCGTTTCCGGTGAGAGCTACGAGCCGGGCCGACCGTTCCGCGATGTCCTCCACACGACCGAGGTGAAGGGCATCTACCGGTACAGCCCCAGCTCCTACTTCGGGCACCGGCATGTCCCCCACGCGACGATCGACCCGGAGAAGATCGCTCAGCACCTCGACACGTCCTACAGCGCCTACGCCCTGGAGAACGACGCCGGTGGGGTCGAGACGAACCGGTGCGGCGCGCTCCAGGTCGAGATCATGTGGACTGCGTCGGACGGGCCGAACCTGCCGCCGGAGATCATCCGCAACGTGAAGCGGTGGCTCGACTGGACCCGGGCCGTGCACGGCACCCAGCCCGTCCCGATCGACCAGTTCCACTACTACCTGCCGGAGGACGGCTGGCGTCTCGGCTTCGAACCGTGGCGGATGACGCCCGACGTGTGGCTCAGCTTCAACGGTCTCTGCGGGCATCAGCACCTCCCGGAGAACGAGCACGGCGACCCGGGGAAGATCCCGCTGGCGCCCCTATGTCCGCTACCACCAGCGTTGGAGGACGACGAGATGGGACTCGTGGTGCCCGACTGGGCTCGGCCGATCGACGCGGCCGGCTCGACCTACCCGGCCTATGGATGGCAGAAGCCTTACTTCCGGCTCTGGTATGGCATCAACCTCGACGGCGACTACGGGCAGCGGCCGAACCCGTTTGGCCTCCCGTGCGAGGAGATCGACTGCACCGGCTGGCTGGACGGCCACGGCGCCGCGCTCGGCCCGACGATGGCGGACAACGGCCGCAAGGTGACGATGCTGCGCGACGACGGCGCCCCGTTGACGTTCCTCACGGGCCACTCGAACGATGAGGGCCGCTAGGACCCCGTCAGGAACCGTCCTCGCCGGGCCCTAGCGCGCTATCGTTTCTCTTGCCCCCGTGGTCCTCGGGTCCGGTGGCTCCTTTCGAGTAGGCGGCCCACCTGGAAACAGGTGGGCCGTTTGCTGTCGGTAGGCCTGCACACTGGAAACGCGTTTCTCGGTGTGCGGCACCGGCCGAGACTCACGGGCGCGCGATAGCCTTTTGCCGCTCTCGTCGAAAGGAGCCAACCGATGACAACCGAGAGCCAGGATCAGGAACGTCGTCTCGCCGAGGAGTTCGAGGAGACCGACGCGTTCGAGTTGCCGCCCGATGAGGAGTGGGACTCCTACAACCTCACGGATGTCAGCCAGGGGAACCGGGCGGTGCGTCTGCTCCGCCGGATGCTGAGGAACCGGCGGGAGGTCACGGACCTCGCCGCTGTGGAGTACGCCCGCCTCGACCGTGTGTACCAGGGGAAGCGGGCGGAGATCGACCAGTTCGTCCTCGACCGCCTCGGGCGGCAGGACAAGGCCGAGCCGTGGCTGATGGGGCAGCTCAAGTCGCTGGCGAACCGGGAGCTGGACGAGCGGCTGGCCGAGAACCCTAGGGCCAGTAAGACGGTCCACTTCGTTGGGGCTCACGTCTCCAGCCGCAAGGTTGGGGGGCAGCCCGAGGTGATCGACCACGACGAGTGGTTTCCGTGGGCGGTCGATCACGAGGAGGTCGATCGCGAGTCGAAGTGCTGGCTGCCCTATGAGGTGCTGGTCCTGATCGATCAGCACCTGGGGGACCTGGACGCGACGCTCGTGGCCGACATCGACCGTGCCCGTGCCGCCCGCGCGGAGGAGCGGGTCATCTACGCGATGGACCTGCGCCGCCGCCACATCGAGGACCTGCGCGAGCAGATCGCCGTGGCCGAGGCCGCCGGGGCGAAGCCGCACTTCAAGCAGTGGGAAGAGCGCTACCGCTGGGTGGAGGGCACACCCGAGTTGCGCGACGCCGACTACGGCAACGTGGTCGAGGCCGGGGTCCCGTCGGCCTGGTATCCGATCGGGACGCTGGAGGTCCTACCGGTGCCTGGGGTTGGGCGTCGTGAGGTGGGTCGGAACCTGACGCTCGTGATCGATGAGGAGGGCTAGGAGATGCCGACGGTAGCGGAGACGCAGACTGCCCTTGCGGCCGAGCGGGCGGAGCGGGAACGGGTCGAGGCGGAACTGATCGCCGCGATCGGGGACCGCGACCACTTCAAGGCTGCGGCCGACAAGCTCATCGAGCAGCGCGACGCCGCGGTCGAGAAGCTGCGTGAGGCCCTAGCGCCGCAGGAGAAGGGTCGCGTCGTCGCGGCCTTGTGCGAGGCCAGCTTGGAGGTCGGGGCTGTCCCGAAGGGCCCGCCGTCGAAGGAGCTGGGCTACGCCGTCAGGTCCTACGCCGACATCATGGCGAAGGCGCAAGGCGCTTTCTCCCGAGCCGGGATCGCGATCGTGCCCGATGGGATCGCGGTCGTGGAGTCCTATGACGTGGAGGTCGGCGACCGGGGCAAGAAGTGGCGGCACCGGGTCTGCGAGTACCGCTGGAAGGTCTGGCACACGAGCGGCGAGTGGATCCCAATCGTGACGATGGGCGAGGCCCGCGACGGCGGCGACAAGGGCCTGAATAAGTGCCAGACGGCCGCCTACAAGTACGCCGTCATCGCCGCGCTGTCTCTCGGGGAGCACGCCAACGACCCCGACGCCTACGCCGTGCCGGAGGCCAGCGGGTCCTATGACAGCGAGCCCGCCGTGACGCAGGAGTCGTGGGCGTCGTGGGCGGACGTGCGAGCGGCGCTGCGGGGGACCGAGGAGGGCAAGGAGTTCGGGGCGTTCCTCGCCGACAACGGCGTGGACCTGTCGAAGATGGGCAGCGTGTCGCAGCGGCTCGCCGACGTGCTGGAGAACAAGGCGCGGGAACTGCTTCAGGCCAACCAGGCGGCCGCTCGTGAGGCCTCCAGGGCCGTCCACGCCCCGGCGATCCCTTCGGGGACCCCGGCGGACGATGGGGCTGAGACGGCGTCTCAGGACGGCTGGGAGCCACAGGAAGGCGACCCCGTGTCGAATCAGCTCCCCGGGACCGCGAACGTCCTGGAGTGCTCGGTCTGCAACCAGGAGCAGATGGGCGAGATCGGCGACGCCTGCCTCATCGAGGGCTGCTCCGGCGTCCTACAAGAGACTCCGTTCTAGCCGTGGCGGTCTCGGCGATTGCCCATGTCGAGGCCGCTCACCCGTCGATGCGGGGGGATCGGTTCCAGGTCCTACGGGCCCTAGCGGACTGTTCCCCCGGCATCGGCCGAACGTCCAACGTCCAGGTCGAGGCGGTCGCCGTGAGTGCCCGCCTCGACCTGCCCGTCGTCCTGGAGGCCCTACGGGCCCTCGGGGAGATGGGCGCGGTGGACCTGGCGTTCGTGCCCGAACCGGCGGATGAGTGGCTGGAGTACGTGATCCCGGGCGAGAAGCTGGCCCGGCCAACCCCTAGGGCCAGTAGGAAGAAGGCCGACAACTACGAACCGGCGGTGATGGGCCTGATCCGCTGGTTCGCGAAGGAGGCCCACGACGCCGGGTTCGTGATGGTCAAGGACACGTTCGCTCCCGCGCAGGCGGAGGCGGCGGTGAAGCTCCTAGCGGCCGTTGAGGACCGGGGCCGGATCCGTGCCGTCGCGGGGTTCGCTCTCCGGGACCAGCGGCCCGGGTTCCACTGGTGCGGGAAGGTCCTGTCGGTGTCAAAGCTGGCCGAGAAATGGGACCAGCTCGCCGCCGACTACGACGCCTACGGGGAGGGCTGATGCCGGCGCCGAAGCTGCCTCGTGACCCGAAGCTGGAACGGGCCCTCATCGTCAGCGCCGCGAACCAGGCGTACATCGGCGACGGGAAGCTCTACCGGCTCATGGAGATGGCGAACGCCGAGGACTTCGATGTCGCGGCGCATCGGCCCGTGTGGGCGACGCTCGACGCGTTGACCCACGAGCGGCAGGCCCTCTTCTACGTGACGCTCGTCCTCGAACGGCTCGGGTGGACGACCGAGGACTGGGGCCGGTTCTGCGCCGACGTGGAGTCGATCACCTGGGAAGCCGACCTGTTCCGGGCGGCGGAACGGGTCCATGACCTCGCCTGCCGCCGGAAGCTGATCCTCGTCGGCCAGTCCCTAACGAAGCTAGGAGCCGACCCGGATCAGGATGTGGACGACATCGTCTCCCGGGCCCTCCGGCACCTCGGGGACGTGACCGCCGCCGTCCCGGAGGTAGCCCCTGCTCGATCCCTGGCCGAGATCATGGGCGACGACCCCGAGCACGAGTACGCCTGGGCCGTTCCGGGCCTGTTCGAATTCGGCGACTCGCTGATCATCACTGGCGCTGAGGGCCGCGGGAAGATGACGCTCCTACGGCAGTTAGCGGTCCAGCTCGCTGTCGGGTTCCACCCCTGGACCGGCGACCCGTTCGAGCCCCTACGGTCCCTCGTGATCGACCTCCAGGACGGCCGGCGCCGCAACGAGCGGCAGCTCCGGTTGATCGCACGTCGCGCGGGCGTTGATCCAACGTCGCACCTGTGGGCCGAATCCTGGCAGCAGGGCCTCGACATCATCGGGCGGCGCGCGGACCGGCGTCGCCTGGAGGGCCTGGTCCGTAAGCACGCCCCGGACGTGTTGGTCCTCGGGCCGCTCTACAAGCTGGCGATGCACCAGCCGCGGGCCGACGCGGAGACGGCGGAGGGGATCCTCGACTTCCTAGAGCACCTTCGATCCCGGTACGGGGTGATGCTGTTCCTGGAAGGCCACTCCGCCAAGGCGGGCGCGGGCGGGTTCCGGTCCTACGAGCCCTACGGCGCGCAGACGTTCATGGCCTGGCCCGATGCTGGTTACGGTCTGGCGCCGAAACCGAGGGACCCGCACGGGGTCATCCTGCGGGACTGGAGAGGGAACCGCGACCGCGAGGCGAAGGTCTGGCCCGAGGCCCTGGTCCACGGCGAGGTGTGGCCGTGGGTCCCGCCGAACGTCCACTACGGGGCCCTACGGGCACGAGGACAGTCGGGCAGGGTGATGGAGCAGGTCCTCGCCCCGGGGAGCAACGGCCGTACGAGCGACGAGACGTTCCTCGATCGTGGTCAGGACCCGTTCGACACGATGGGGGGCTCGTGATGGGAGCGAGAGAGATGAAGCTCATCTCCGACTTGACCTCCGAGGTGGAACGGCTCCGGGATGCGTTGCGGTTCTGGCTCCCTAACGAGGGCGACGACGAGCGAGGAGCCTGCGCGATCTGCGGTGCCTGGCCCGACATCGAACATATCGACGAGCTACACGCTCGGTGGACGACTGCCCGCGCCCTCGCCGCCTACCGGGATAAGGAACGGCTCGCCGGCGAGGCGTTGGAGTGGGCCGAGCGCTGCGGCGATGCCGAGGCCGGTGAGGACGAGGCGAAACGCCGTGCCGAGGCTGCCGAGCGGAAGGTGAAGGACCGGGAGGACGAGATCGCGTCGCTGCACGAGACGATCGAGGAACGCACCGCCGAATGGAAGGCGTGGGAGCGGGAGACGGAACGGCTCCGGGAGGGGATCGAGGAGTGGGCCCGCCGTCTCGACAGCGAAGCCGACTCCCTGGACATCAAGCGAGTGCCTCTGACCGTGCCGGCGGCCTTGTGGGGCATCGTTGATGACCTCCGCGCCCTCGCCGCCTACCGGGAGGACCAGCCGATCGGTCAGCCCGAGGAGTCGACCGATGCCTGACCGGTACAGCACGTTCCGATCCCGACGCCGCCCGATCCGCGGGGTCTCAGCGAAACGGGAGGAGGAGGACCGGGCCCTAGCGGTGGCTCGGGTCGAGGTCCGCCTCCGCGACGGCGACGCTTGTTACGCCGCGACCCGCGTCCCGACGGTCCGTTGCCAGGGGCCGCTGGAGCTTCACCATCTGGCGCCCCGGTCGGTGGCCCGGAAGCTCTACGCCGACAAGGAGAACCTGCGGTTCCTGTGCCTCGCCCATCACGACTGGGTCGACGCCGAACCGGCGTTGGCGCACGAGGTGGGGCTGCACCGGTTCTCGTGGGAGGACTCCGGACCGGCCGAACCGGACCAACCCGTCACGAACCCCTAGCACCGAACCAAAATGAGAGCGGCCCGCCTCTTCGCAGGAGGCGGGCCGCCGAGAAATCCCTTGTGCAGGAAGGGCAGGAAGGGAGTGC
>AR_comb_assmDRAFT_10120398_pt1 | contig 13044 bp, 10 predicted proteins | sample ArasoioldDNA_FD_10543 | JGI IMG/M metagenome (IMG submission 10543) | reverse complement strand
TTTCTCATATATATGTCGCGTTCATATCATACTAATATCATATTATGATGCGTATACTGCAGCTAGTTAAAGGATAGTTAGAGTAGCCAATTATGTACTTATTAGTATGGTCGCTAGCACATGGCATTAAACCTGATATTTTAACAGAGCAAGTATAGGCCGGCGGGTAGACTGGGACTAGATTAGAGTTCGATTACTATTACTGTATGAAAATGGAATAAAATCCCTGACGTTAGATTAGAGCTTTTCTATTTCATATTAGACTTGTGCTGTGCCGCCATCGACGTACAGCTCAATACTGGTAACAAAGCCGGAATCATCAGATGCCAGAAGGAGCGCAGCAGTCGCAATCTCTGGCGGTTGACCCATTCGACCCTTCTGGACCTCCTACCTGTATGCCATCAGATGGCGATGGAGAACCACTAATAAGATGTGTAGTGGCGGGATCTGGGGCATCAGCTGGGACTGTGATTTCAAAGACTTTGACAAGGTAGCCGTTGGGGGAAAAGGTTTGTCTCTGGTAAGTAAGAGATTGTGAATTATAGAACACTCCTGAAATAGTGATGTCTACAGTTGTCCCAGACGGTGAGCAACCAAAAGAATTGACAGCGTTATATGTGTATGTCACTGAATAATAATCATAATGATAACTCCGCTACCCCATTTAAATAGACAGGCCGCCAGACAACCTCCTACTACTAGGAGATATCTTTAGCGTAATTATTTGTTATATCGATGACTTCACCGAGATCCTTGAAGGACATGAGTTTAATTTGATCGCCGTCTAATTCAGCAAATGTATTGAAATTAGTATTGATTGTCTGTTGATCTTTCACCCAAGAGCCAGTATTAACAAGCTTCAAATCACGGCTAACAAATGGTCTATGAGTATGACCAAATAACAACCGTTCTCCATCTTTGACATCACCGTACGCCTTTCGTTCTACGTCAGATAGAAATGGCTGCAAGCGGTCTTCAGGCTTTGTCATAAGGTGTTTAATGTAACCCTCTTTTCCGCCATGATAATCAATCAGATCACTTATGTTAGAAAAATGATCCTTTAAATGCAGAAGAATATTGTACAAATTCGAAAGTGCACCTCCCGTATCGTCAGACATGTTATGACACAGCATTTCCATGATAGGAGGTTGTTGTGCTAAATCATATTCCCAACCGTGTCTGAACTTATAATTTAATTTGCCGCTTTTCGTAGGCAATAGCAGATCCTGGCGAAACTCAAATGGATAACTGTGATGGAGCAATCTCAAAACATGATAATCATGGTTTCCCGCTATAAAATAGATCTTAATTCCGGCCGATCTTAATGCTAAGAGCTTCGAGACAATATCCGAGTTTTCCAAAAACAGACCGCTGGCATCCCTTCTCCACATATCGACAAAGTCTCCCAGAATCACTAATGACTCTACTTCATTTTTAATGGAAGAAATGTATTCTAGAAATTTTTTAAAATCATCTACATTAGAATTTACATAACCAAGGTGTTGATCTGAGGTCACTATAATTTTTGGCATATGCTAGATTAGGTGATTCTATATATTAAGAAATAGAAGATTTGGTGATCGGTGGGTCAAATACCATTAGCAGCAGTATCCCTTAACCAATTATACTCTATCTTATTTGGTAATGAGAAACGCTAACCGAATCTATTTCTAAAGATTGATTCATTTCCGATTTTTTTGAGTATGTACGGCAAATAAATAGTAGATCTTTGTGTATCAAGATGCAAGAAACTCAAGCCCTCTGACGGTAACCAGCCAAGTGCAAATTTAGTCTCTGAATAATATTTGCCTATCACCATATTGCCATCAATCTGTCTTAACTCGTCATGAAATATTTTGGTCTCATCGTGCATCTCCAAATGATCTTCTTTTTCCTCGACTGTGGCAGTGCCTGCTAAAGTATTGTTAAACAAATAGTCATTTTTCAAAATCCTTCCTGTAGTATTATTTTCAAAATAAAATCTGAATCTGAACACAGGATCAGTCCACGTAGAATCTGATACTAGTTGTCCTTCCCAAACTCCTATCATAGATTCCATAGACGGCTTTTTCATCTTGCTATACAACATTTCATGATCTTCTTCAGTCATGTATTCAAGTGGATACCTTCTGGACATTGAAAATGTCAGTATTTCCCTACCTGGTTGCGGATTGGTGAAAAATGCCTTGCCTAAAACGGTGTTTTCGTCCACTATCTTCAAGACATCGTAGAACATGTTATATGGTGGATCTCTATACTTTAGCAAAACTACTCTGCCAAATCCATCTAATCTGGTATCAAGAGCTGTGTTTACCGCAAATACGGGTACTTCAAAGGGATGAGTAATTCCGGTTATATCTGAAGATAAAGAAGATACGGATGTGGAGGATATAGTAGGTTTTTTACTATCAGAAAATCTTTTCCAAAATCCTCCAAAGTATAATGTCAAGGTGTTTCGCAGATCAATATCCCTTGGAAAAATGCCTTTCCAGTGAGAGTTATTGGTAATCATGAGGGTTTCTGCATCAAATTTCCAGTTTGACTCGTCGGCCTTATCGTTGACGCTATTAATTAGCGTCTGTGCCCCGAATTGCGTATCAACCGAATCAAACATTTGTGACAAATTATCTCTAAGACAATACATGGGTTGTGATATTTCGCAAACCTTGTCTAATTGCTTTCCAAGATTCAGAGGCCCGTATTGTGCGTCCCAATCTCGTTGTATTCTAGATGCAATTATTGATGCTATTGTCATTACGGAAAGTTGGGGATTAACTCCAACTGCGGTTGGGAACACGCTTGCATCACAGACAAAGAGGTTTCCTAGTCCATGTACTCGGCAGTTTGAATCTACAACAGAATCGGCGGCGTCGGCACCAATCCTATTTCCTGATTGTGGATGTGCAGATCCCAAAAGTAGATTTTTTGGATCGTGAAGGATCTTATCGATTAATTTAGGAATATCGTCCTCTCTATCTATTACACTTAGATTGCGGTGAGGAATGATTATTCTCCTTGCTCCCAGTCTAAACCACATCTTGCCTAACACCTCAACTCCTTTTGCCAGTACTTTGAGCTCATTTTCACCTGCCTCATAAGTTACGCTTGCTCTGCCTGTTGCTGTGAGAGAAACTTTACCTATATTGCCATCACGGACGACTATTCCAGCCATTGCGTAATTATTAAATCTCTCAATCAGCTTCCTATGTTCTATAATACTACTTGCAGAAAGAGCTATGGAAAATTGAAATAACGGAATAAATATACTTTCGATGAGAAACTCACCTCCTGAATCAAAGTTATACTCTTTTCTTGTTTCATCTGTTTTCCGATCAACCCCAAAGTCATGTACAGTATATGCCATTGGAATGCCCTCGTTACCCTTTATTTCATAATCAAAATCGCCCAGTACCTGAATCCCAGGATGCAAACATAATCCCTTTCCGGCTGTATCTTGCGCGATACCATTTGTGAGGAGTAACTTTGATGACGCAATCGCTCCTGCACTTATAATAAATACTTTAGCATTAACTCTTATCCTATATTTTTTGTTTCCATCTATATCTACGAAATCGCCATCTACCCCCTCGACCCTGCCATTTCTGTAGACGATTTTAGTCACATTACAATTACAGTATATACGTATCTGCGAATCTGGATTTTTTAGCGCTTGATGTATATATGTGACAAGCACATTTTGCTTGGTTTCATAATGACAACCGATATGACAGAATCCACATTGCATGCAGTTAACACAATTTCTGCTATTCTTTCTGTGATCCCTTAATCCCAACTTCCTTGCGCCTTCTCTTAGCATCATATTATTTCTATTTAATTCATTATCTTCTACTTCAGTAACGTGCAAGGTTTCATTTACTCTTTTTAAATGATTAGTCCACTCATCATTACTAAAGTCAACACCATATTTATTGCTCCATTCTTCACGAACCCTAGGTGGCGTATCAAAGCAAACTGCATCGTTAATTATAGTTGATCCGCCCAAACAGCAACCTTGTGCTATAGCAATTCTGAGGCTATCGTTAAAATTAAAGCCTGCATTTTTCCACAGAAGAGGCATCATGTCTGCCTCCCGTTGATTCATATCCTTGCCTTCATAATAACCGCCCTTCTCTAACAATACAACCCTTTTTCCTGATTCTACAAGCTCCTTGGCAAGTACTGCTCCGGCAGCACCTGATCCCACAATGCATATATCAGTCTCTTCGACAATATCTGTAATAATAACTTTATAGTTCTCATTTCTCTGAGGTAGCTCCTCAATCCCATAAATTATGCCCATTTGAACACCTCGTTCTTTGGCCATATTATCACTTTATTGTATTGTTCTCGTCTTGGATATCTTGGCACCTGTGGGCCATCATATCCTATATCATCTATATGTAGCTCTTCAAGAACAGTATCCGAGAGGCTTGCCAGTACCGCTATAATTTGTTTAAAGTTATTTGATCTATCTTCATTATCATTAACAAAATTCTGGATATCTTTTTTTATATCTTCTGATAGATTAGCATTTTGAAGCATATTCAAATTTATTTGGTTTTCTTTACTCAATATATTACCCACATCACGCAGCATGGTGATAAGTCGGCGAGCATTACCAGCATAGATGTCTTTAGCATTAGGATCTGGTGTATCATGCTCTCCATTATTCTTAACATGGTAATCGATCTCTTTCCGAGTTTGCATAACTTTTGTCTTTAGTAATTGGTTTCTGTGAGAATCATTTATTACCAAATATACATCTGGTGTACCTTCCAACAACTCCCATGCTTTGCTAAATTTTGATTTGTCAAAGTCGATTTTGAAAATGCCGTTAGAGTCGGTTGTTGATTGTCCTAGAAGATCATCCGGGTCTATAGAATCTTGGTCAAAGGCCTGAATATTCATTCCACCCAAGGGAACATTATCTTTTGAGATTATCTTCCCATACAGAGAGAACGAGTCCAATAAGGTGTAAAACTCATCCCGCTAGATAAGACTTTTCATTGTTATTTATTGTATCGGCAATTTCTTGTAGTTTTACGAATTGTTTAATACCGGTTTTCATGCTATTAATATGCCCTTACTGAACTTATCTAAGATTACTAGTATATTACAGTGGCGCTTGAGACTGACCCCCTAGAGACCTGGGCCTGAAGAAAACTTGTCACATCACTGCATGCAAACACAAGTCTTTGATAAAATTGTTCATCATTACCAGAGAACAATGGTTACGATTTTTGGAGATGATTAATAATTATTATGGATGGATCCATATCCTTACATATTTACGGCAGTAAGAGATGGGAATATTTCATTTCAAGAAATACGCGACAAAATTAGGGATTTCCCTATAAAGACATGTGAGATCTATTGCAGTTGAAGATACATAACCGAAGGTCCCTCCTCTACCAGGTTAAATATAACCTCGTTGCACTCTTTCGCTAGTTTCAAGGCTGATATACGTTGAAGCCAGTTGATAGAATTGTCGTCTGATTGATACACATTCCAGTGTTCTTTAAGTATGGTCTTAATACCCCTCGATTGAAGTTTGGTACATAAAGTGAAGCGTAGAGCGTGCCAGGTCGTTAAGGTAGATTTGCTATTGTGCAGGTAGGGATTTGATATCTCGGCATACTGTGGAATTATCGATATTGATCGATAATCGTATTGCGATTGCTTGCCATCAGTATTTTTCTTGAATAATACTTCGAGATTGCAGAACTTACAGTATTGAATGGGAGCATTATCGCGCGTAGCTTCTGCATCTGCTTCTGCCATTATTTTGGTTTTGGCTTTATCTTTAGCCTTAGCTGTTTGCTCTTGTTTCTTTTCGAGTCGAGATTTTCGGAATTGAACATGGCATAATTCCATTTAATTATAATTCCTCCGTCGAGTTATTGCGATATAATACGAATCCGCTACAAGTCTCACAATTCTTACAGAGATAGGTGCATTTACCAGTCACTAGTAAACTACACAAAAAATATTTAGCTTCATGGTCCTCAATATGGCGGGCATATACTCAGCGGGTTCGGTGGAATGCAAGACAAATTTGACTCAATTTTGCCACTCGCCTCTGGTCTAAACGAAAACCAGGCAGTAATGATCCTGGTTTGCATGTCATCACAAATACGGCCAGATCAGACTATAGACTAGATTGTTGTTTGTTGGCGGTCGTGACGTAGTCATCCAAGCACAACTGCTAGTTTGGCAAAGAACTTTATTGCTTTTATCTCAAAGAAAATCATTGAATAACTCTATGAAGCAGAAAGTACATGACGAGATTTGAATCAAAATCAACGTTCAAAGGTTGATGGATTCATCACAAGTAAATGTAATAATTTTCATAATTTTTGTTCCTTTTTTGTATCTGCGGGCTAAAAGCGCCCCTGTTGTAGCCTGTGTTCAATAATATCTTGTGAAATTGCTCGAACGCATCAAAGACTCTTCTTATGCCCGTAGTCATCCGAAGTATTGAAGTAACCAGATCGAATGGAGCATGACCTGCCATAATAGGATATATTTGGTAACGTTATCCCTATTACTCGACCAATCCCCACTGAAGTTTTTAATTCAAAGAACAGTGAACGCTAACTTTTATGTTTCTGATCGGAAAGTTCTAAAAGCGCGTTGACATCTGCATGTGTTTGTCAAATTAATCCTTCTTGGCATAAAACTATATATTTTATTAGCAATTGAATGGTAGATAAACAACTTTATATAGTTGGGAATAAAATAGTTCGAGATATGTCTGATTCTAAAACACGTAACAATCCAGATCCAGCTGAAGCACTTATTCTTGATATACCAGAGTTGAAAGAGAAAGATTCTGTCGTTAATGAATCTCCTGGATTCAAAAAATCTGCAGGTGTTACCCAAAAACCTACTAAGGGAGCAATTTCGTCGCTATCAGTGTCAGTTTCGCCAGCTAGAAATTCCGACATAATTCGTCAAGAATCAATTATTGAGCACATTCGCCAGCGTCTAAAGAGAGAAGAGTAAAATGCAAGTTCACTTCAAAAATAATACATCCGTTGCTGTCAGTGTAGCCGTAATGTACTATGATCCTGGTTCTTGCGGGGGGGATGGGGACTTTAGTACTCATGGTTGGTGGAATCTTCAACCAGGAGAGGAAAAGTATCCTTTCTCATCTACAAATGAATTTGCCTACTACTATGCTTTCTCAGCAGACGGAAGGCTAGTATGGAATGGTGACGTTGGCCCCGTATATGTCTACTTTGCGAAGTTTGATTCATGTCTAAATATTGGATCGACGGCTGCCGATGATCAGGTAGGAATGCGAACAATAACTTTACCATGGTATAGATCCAATCCGCTTGCCACTCACACTGTTAATCTCAATCAAGGCTGATTCAGAGATATTTAAAGAATACATTCCCCGAGCTATACATGCCTGAATCGAGGTTTATCGCCTATGCTAGCGGTCTCAAATCCGCAGTATTTGCTGCCCCATGAAATAGTGATGCTTGTACGGAGTGTCCAAGAGTTATATCATTCTGTTCAAGTATAACTTAGTGCCTTTCGGTAGTTTTATGAGAGGTGTCTTGGTTTTTCTGTTTGGAATCGCAAGTTCTGTTGTCTTCAGGTTGTCTGTTGAGGTTTCGGTCTTATCCTACACCCTCCAAATGTGTCACATGTGACACATTAATTTTGTATTAAGCTGAGTAACATGTAAAAATCAGATTGTCATTGGTCCGGGTTCGGTGGAATCAATGACGATATCGGTGCTAAAAGCAGATTCCTACTTAACCATTTAAGAGTAATATTTGAAAAGATTTGCTAAATGTCATTCGGACTTGCAGCTTACATTAACGATCATTAGTGCAATCACTTAATAAATAGCCTCTCGTAAGTGTGATCGCTAAAAGTAACGACGCTAGGCTTCCATATATCAATTCATTATTGATCATTGTAGATAATAATTGATTGTATCAAAACCTATTATTCCAACAGGTTTTCCTTCCTTATCTACCACAATACAGAATACGTCTAGAGCGCTCGTGCTAATTCCATACATCCGTTCTCTAGCACTTAACAAGCTATTATCAGGACTAATCGTAGCAAAATTTTTAATTGGTTTATCCTTTTCCCACTTTCTTTTCACAATATGATCTACTAATTCTTTAGTAGATATGAATTCCTCGAAGGCCTCTGTAATTTTTCCTATGTCGGTTGCTGCGATTTCTTTTTGGCTGTATAAATCTGCTTTATATAACATACCATATGGCTTGCCGTTGTTATCTAAAACAAGCACACTGGGGAAATCTTCCAATTTTTTTGTTACTTCTGGTACTTTATCCTTGACAGTAACTGTATTGACTTTTTTGAGTTCCTCAAATCGACTTAGAGCCTGTTCAACTTTGGTTGCAGAAAGTTTAGCTTCCGGTGATAATGCCTGAGCTAATGTTTCCTGTGCCTTTCTCGCTTGTTCGGATCCGAAGTAAAACGTAACTACAACTCCCACCCACGCACCAAATACGGGTAATAGAATATTAAATAGAGTTGTATTTGATCTATCGAACTCAGCAATCATGTCTCTCTGATTGGTAAGGTTCGAGGATGTCGAACCTTTAGGAAAAAGTCTATCTACTAGCATTTTTGAGGTATTGTCTTGTATAGAGAGCATATATGCAATTAGTATGAATGCAGGAATAATGATTGCAAGGGCCAACCAAAACTGTGCATTGATGGGGCTGCCGCCAGTGCCTTTTTCCTTTCTAAGCCATCCAAATACCATTTCGTTACTCCTTATGAACCTTCAGTACACATAAGTAAAGGAAAGAATATAAAGAATTTGGATTATCTCTAAGAAAATAAGGTTTCATCAGTACTGTAATGAGTAATATGACCTACAGCAGCGGTTGATGTTGGTTCTGAAAATCAAGACCGGATCACGACTTGCTCTAAATTATCTTGTAAACGAAAAATTTGCGACCAAATATTATATTTTAGAAGCCCTAATTATGTTGCATGCTTGTCATTGAGTAAATTATCGTCGATCTTTATGTCCTGCTTCATGAAAAACTGATTAAGTTGGTCAAGGAGGTAGAAGTCATGCAGCGTTTTCCACTCATGATTCTTCTCCCCTGCCACATGAGTAAGTTTCGGCCTGATTCCTTGGATATGTAACGTCCTACCCACCAGGGTCTTAATTCCCGTACTTTTGAACTGTCTTGGATATTTGCCAGTCCAATTCTGTGGCCGTACCGTGGCTTAACTTTCTGCCATGTGTTCCTTAGAATCCAACTCTCTCCTGTGATTTCTTCGCCAAATGAGGCGCGAAAGTCCATCCATTCTTTGACTGCATTATAGGCTTCAGGGGTCATAAAAGTGAAAACTGTTCAGGTTCGTCTGGGTACACAATCAGTTTGGCTGCCAAAATATTACTGTTCTCATCCTTCATTGGGTTGATATGTTTCCATTTCATGAAATCCCATGCTCCAACCCTTATTCCTGTTGATACAGATAACAATATGATTAACTTGATTCTTCCATCTGGATACTGGATCAATTTCCTCGTCTCATCGACTGTAGGTATCATATCATTGGCATACTGTTTCACTTTTCGGAAGATATCGTACGATAATGTCCCAACTTATGTTAATGCGGTTCATCCTACAAAACAACTTGATGGCTTTCACGTAGTTTCGAAGAGTACCTGCTGATATCTCATGCCTATCGATTCTTTTTTTCTGAAATGACACTATCTGATAAGTATGTCTTGAACCTCGTACTGAGATTTGTCCTTAGTGAAACGAAAGAATTCCAGGGATTTTTGTTGTATATCAAGACCTTTGAATCTACAGAAATCCAAGAATTTTTCCAGCAAGTTTGGATACTGCCTTTGAACCTCTCTTGACTTCAGTGCCATCCTGAATTTTGAATAGGAGGACAGGGTTATTGGAAAAGACTCGACAGATTTGGACTGAACAGACATATGATATTTAGCGGTGTAGTCCTATAAAACGATACACGAGTGAAGCGGGTTCGGTGGAATGTGCACCAAATTTGACTCAATTATGCCATCCACTGGTATAATAATGACATGGATACACCATGGTGTAATATGGCTCTAAATCATATGAAGCAGGTTATTAAAGATGTTATATCGTGTCATTTTTACTCTAAAGACAAATGATGTGGGATAGGATATGCTATTACCTAAAACTCAATAATAGCATGGACGATGAAAAAAACTCAATAGCATGGACGATGAAAATATCAATAACGTTCCAACGACTTACTTCTGGACACTCAATGGTCAATGCGCATAATAATAACATATCAACTTAGAGTAATTTGATTTCCTTTGAATAGAGTAATATGAATTTCATCAGTTCAGCCTCTGTCCATTTGAGCGTTTTCTTTAGCGTTTGTTAGGAACAGTTTAGCTCGACCTTCTGCCCTCATAACCTAAAAAACTTAGGGATCCAAATCGTTTAGGGTACTGCCTCTTTGTATCTGGCGTTTTTAGAGCGTAAACAAATGAGGACATTGGGTCTTGCTCAATGATGGTCTCAGACAATCTAAAATATAGACGTGGGCCCAAATAAGCGCACAAGATTAAGTCTGGCCCGAAGGATTTGAGCTTTGCTGGAATAATTCATCTATTTTTCGGAGATATATTGTAGAACTTATCACGCAAAACCAAGAAATATTGAGGATTTTTTTCGTAAGTTGAGATGATATTAAGTTATGTAATAAATCGTCATTATTGGATTAATCAAGTTTTATAAATAAAAGATGTACTTTAGACAGATAAAATAAACAGTAACGAACAATTCTCTGCATGAGCAAAAGGCTAAAAGAAAGCGTAAAAAAAAATCGTGCTGGATCTAAGGCTAAAACAGCTACGACACATGGGCCTGAAGACTATGTTTCTGCAGAAGTCGCCCTTCGTCCGATGTCTAAGGAGTTTAAGATCCTTGAAGGAAATGAGTGGGTACTGTCTAGAAATGTAAGAGATTATTACCCTATTATGGATAATGTGGGAGCGACCATTAAAGGATTAAAAGATAATGGTTTCCATGTTTTGGCAGTTGGTGCCGCATCTATTTCTATAGGAGGCAAAGTGGATTTAATAGAGAAACATTGTCAGACTCAGTTAAAGTTAAAAACAGTTCAACTTTTCAATTCTGCAATAAGCAAAAAGAAAGTTTCGTTTTATGGTGCGCCTGAAGATCAACGTATTCTCAATGCACCAGATAACATTAAAGATTTAGTGGAAGGTGTTGTTATTCCTGAGCAGCCAACCTTTTTTACATCTGCATTTCCACCTCATCCTGATCCTACATATTTTAGTCTACACCCAGCTGCAGATGTTCCTATGCTTATGAAAGCAGATCAGCTTCATACAGAAGGTGTATTGGGCAGAGGTGTCAAGTTAGCGTTGGTAGATACAGGATTTTATTCTGCTCACCCATATTATACAAATCGCGGCTACAACATATCTACAATTGCAGTACCAGAGCCAGGAATTGATCCTAACACTGATGAATACGGACATGGTACTGGAATATCTGCAAATGCATTAGGAGTAGCACCAGGAGTTAAGTTTGTATCTGTAAAACAAGGTACGAATCCGACGCTTGCCTTTAAATTGGCAGTTAGGAGGAGGCCCAATATAATCACCAACAGTTGGGGATATGATATAGATACTTCTTCAACATTACCACCTGAACTGATCCCTTTAGAAATAGAAATAGCTAATGCAGTTGCAAATGGCATAACAGTACTCTTTGCTGCTGGAAACCATGGCATGAAAGCATGGCCTGGAAGTATGTCTGAAGTAATTTCGGTCGGTGGTGCTTATTTTGACGAAAACCTCAACCTCCAAGCATCAAGCTATGCTAGTAGCTTTGATAGTTCAATATATCCTGGAAGGCATGTTCCAGATATATGCGGATTAGTAGGACTAGCACCCAAAGGCGTCTATATAACAATGCCTACAATGCCAAATAGCACGGTGGATGGTGAGTTTTCAGGTGGAAACTTTCCAGATGGTGATGAAACACCAAGAAACGATGGTTGGCTATGTGCAAGTGGTACTTCAAGCGCGACGCCAATGGTCGCAGGAATAGTAGCATTACTACTTGAGAAAAATCCGAATCTGCATCCCAACGATATCAAATTAATCCTTGAAGGAACGGCACGGGATGTTGTGACTGGAACTAGCAGTACTGGAGAGTCAGGAGGGCCAGGATATGATGCGGCCACAGGACATGGGTTAGTGGATGCATACAAAGCATGGCATAGTATACCTTAATAGAACAGGTCTCAACTAAATTTTATTATTACAGACTACATAAATGTAGGTTCTCTACTAAACACAACATCATACACCAGACCTTCAAGTTCCTTAGGAATTTTTACATTTCCGTCAGAAACATAATAATGATTAAATGAAGATTTCCTACTCGAAGTATTCTTACTACTATCCATATCTTTTGGTATAATCATATTAAGCCTGATCTGAAATATGTTTTCAAATAGTTCTCTTTTTCCAAATATTGAAATGCTTATAATACCATCTGCTGCCGGAACGGTAAAACCAAGAGCCTTTAGAGCAGTTGTAGCTTTTTTTATCTTATCTTTATCCGCATGGGTGTCTTTAATCCTTTCTCTATAAGTCCGGTCTTTGTAGTTTATTGATACGAGGATTGCTTCAGCTCCAACTTCTTTTTCTGTTTCTGACATATGCATTTTTTTCCTTTAACCTAAGTATATAACAATGATATTTTACTGTGCAATAATCGGCCAAATCTAACCATTGATAAAAATTATCCAAATAGAAATTTTTAATTTTTTAATACTACAAGATAAATTGGCTCCCGAATTATAAACTTCATACCAGCTTCCGGCCAATCCTCCTTCTCACTGTCAATGCATTTACGATACTTGTGGTATATGAACCCGTATGAATAGCGGGTTCGGTGGGATTCGGACCCACGACATTTTAACCCAAATAAGTAACTAATTGACTGGTTAAGAGCCAGACGCTCTACCTGGCTGAGCTACGAA